>Ga0187875_10000644_pt1 | contig 28241 bp, 24 predicted proteins | sample June2016WEW_17_1_2_FD_132978 | JGI IMG/M metagenome (GOLD analysis project Ga0187875, IMG submission 132978) | Peatland microbial communities from SPRUCE experiment site at the Marcell Experimental Forest, Minnesota, USA - June2016WEW_17_10 | ecosystem: Environmental > Terrestrial > Soil >...
ATTTTACCTGATCCGGAACCATCTTGACTGCTTCCGCTTTAGTGGCATTGATGGCTGTTTCGGCAGCTTTAATAGCCAGGTCCGCAGGGTCTTTATCTCTGGAGCAGGAGATTAAAAAAAATGCACTCACAAACATTACAATGGCTAAACTTAAAAATTTCTTATTCATAATAAAATATCCTTTCACAGTTTTATTTTTTCGGAGTATGGATAATAATATCATTCATACCAGATAATTTATTTTAGAGGTCTTGAGTCGTGCTGTTTTACGCTGATTTGCTCAATTCCTTATTATGGGCTTTGCTTCACCTCCTTTCAGCTTTTACTATTAAATATTTTTTTTTAAACCGTCAACTGAAAAATGCACATGGATAATGGATTTCTCAATGTAAATTATCACCATTGAAGCTTTCCACAGAACCTCCAGGAGAATCTTCGATTCTTAAGGAATATTATAATTAAATATTGCTCACTTATTCTGTAGCACGCTACAGGAATGAGCTGGCTGCCTCAATTCTGTATTAGCTTGCTTGCCCCGCAACTCGCAAAGGTGTTTGCGCCCGCCTGCGAATTCAATTTCTTGTTTTGATTTTATTGCAGATAAAATGAATTCAAAGATGGTTAAAGTATTAAAAATATATTAAGATTACATATAATGCAAATGATGCCTCCAAAACATTATAGAAATAAGCCCACCGGATTAAGGGTGATTTTTCGGTCGCTTCAATATAGGAATTTTCGTCTTTTTTTCGGCGGACAAAGCATTTCATTGATCGGGACCTGGATACAGCAAATTGCAACGCCCTGGCTGGTTTACCACCTCACCGGTTCCGTTTTCCTGCTTGGTGTAGTTGGTTTTGCCGGACAAATACCGACATTCTTAATATCTCCTTTTGCGGGAGTTATGACTGATCGCTGGAACCGTTATCATATATTAATCACTACCCAGATTCTTTCGATGATACAAGCGCTACTCATGGCATTACTTTTTTTCACCGGTGTCATAAAAATATGGCAAATCATTCTTTTAAGTTTATTGCTTGGCTGCATTAATGCATGCGACACCCCGGCCCGCCAGTCGTTTTTTATAGAAATGGTGGAGAAAAAGAAATATCTGGCCAATGCGATAGCCTTAAACTCTTCGATGGTCAATGCCGCGAGATTACTTGGACCGTCCATAGCAGGTATGCTGATAGCTTTTACAAACGAGGGGATTTGTTTTCTGATTAATGGCATAAGTTATATTTTTGTCATAGGTTCTCTTCTGTCAATGAAAATTGTTCCGAGAAAAATGATCAATAAAGACACCCGTCTTTTGCAGGAGTTAAAGGAAGGATTTTCTTATGTGTTTGATTTCGCGCCTGTAAAATATATTATTTTGATGCTTGGGCTGGTCAGTTTAATGGGAATGCCATTTTCTGTACTTATGCCTGTTTTTGCGAAAGTAATATTTCACGGCGGCTCGCATACTTTTGGCTTTCTAATGGGAGCTTCAGGTATAGGCGCGCTGAGTGCCGCACTTTATCTGGCTTCCAGAAAAAATGTCTTAGGACTTTTCAAAAGGATTCCAATGGCCGCGGGCATTTTTGGTTTAGGACTCATAGCATTTTCTTTCTCCCGGTTCTATTTGTTCTCGCTTTTATTGATGATAGTGACGGGATTTGGAATGATGTTCCAATTGGCATCAAGCAACACTATTTTGCAAACCATAGTTGATGATGATAAACGCGGCCGTGTCATGAGCTTTTACACAATGGCATTTATGGGCACAGCGCCCTTCGGCAGTTTATTGGCGGGAGGATTGGCACATATCATAGGAGCGCCATACACGATATTGATAGGAGGAATATCGATTATTTTGGGCGCTTCTATTTTCGCGTATAAACTTCCCGAGTTAAGGAAAATGATCCGCTTGGTATATGCAAAGCTTGGCATCATTACGCCGGAATTATTATAAGGAATAATGAAAGCAACGAAACGAAACATTATGCCCAAAAACTAAAATAGGAGCCGGCTAAGTAAGATGGTATCCGCCATCGCTTCCAGATCAATACCGGCAGTTTATATTTTGCCGGTTGCTTTGTCTTTCGATTATTCCGAATTACCGCGCGTATGGCTTCCTTCTTAATATATTCATGATGTTTTCTTCTTGTAAACTATCATATCCATATAGTATATATTATCCTATTTTGGTGTACAAATTTTCGGGACTGGTCACATTAAATAAATTTGAGGTGTTTATGAATATTTTTCAATCTATAGTTTTAGGGATGGTGCAGGGACTGGGCGAATTTTTGCCAATATCAAGCTCAGCGCATCTGATTTTGGTTCCCTGGCTTTTTAAATGGGAAGATCCGGGGTTGACGTTCGATATTGCCTTGCATGTCGGTACACTTATCGCCGTCATTCTCTACTTTTGGAGGGATTGGCTGAACTTAATCAGTAAAGGTCTGACAAAACCGAAAGAAAGGGAAGGGAAGTTATTCTGGTATCTGGTTTTGGCGACAATTCCCGGCGCGGCCATTGGCTATCTGCTGGAGCATAAAGCCGAAACGGTTTTCCGCAATCCCGTTTTAATTGCGTTTATGTTGATCATGCTGGGGAGTATACTTTATCTTGTGGATCGGCAGAGCAAAAAGCAAGTGGACATGGAGCATATCTCCCTGAAGACAAGTTTTCTGATTGGTTTGTCTCAGGCGCTGGCTATTATTCCCGGCGTATCGCGTTCCGGCATTACAATGACTACGGCATTGGCCCTCGGAATGACCAGAGAGGGAGCCGCGCGTTTTTCATTCCTTTTATCCGCGCCTGTTATTTTTGGCGCTGCGGCAATAAAGATACCTAAGATCATTGCCAATCCATCGATGATTAATGCTCCTTTCATTGTAGGCATGGTTGTGGCTTGTATCTTTGGTCTTGCCAGTATCGGATTTCTGCTGCGTTATGTGCAAACAAAAACATTTTTGCCCTTCGCCTTGTACCGGTTTCTTATAGGAGCGTTGGTTATAATCATAGCATTCATCAGATAGATTAAGAATATAGCTCCACATTCAAGTGCGGGGCATTTTGCATAGTATTGCTGTAGTATATTTGCGGCTATGTTGTTACGTCTTATTATAGCTTTTTGCTATTTCCTATAATATTCCGGTATGAAAAATGCCGTATTGAAGTTTTAATGTAATTTAATACATAAAGTTACTCGGGATTAAGTAGGAAACTGGGACGACTGCATAACAAGAGTAGTTAATTATGGAAGAAGAAAAGAAGAAAATGCTTACATCTGAAGGATTGCTCCAGAATCTCGAAAGATTAGAAAATCTTTTTCAATTTCATCGCTGGTCTATTTTGGGTCAAGCTTTTCCGCCATTTTTTATTATCTGCCCTCATACTTGTCTGAATGTTCCTTATGCTTATACCAGTTATCAATATAAATCTTCGCCAATTTCTTATTCCTAATTATCAACAAATTCTCCGGATTCTTTTCTTCCGCAGTTTTGGTAAAATTAAAATTTCCGGTTATTACGGTTTCTTTATCAATGAATATTATCTTGTTATGGGCGATGGCATGCGGGGAATCTATATAAGTGGTCACTCCCATGTGAGCTGTAAAATCGCCCGCCCGCTATTTTTCTAATTTATTGGATTTGTCCGGGATGATTTCTACGTGGACTCCTCTCTTGTGGGCATTTACCAAAACCTTTGCAATCTGCGCTGAAGTAAATGAATATGCCTGAATAAGTATTCCTGATTTTGCATTGTAAACTACCCTGCGGCAGAGACCGCAGTGTGAAATTATTTATTTGATTAATGATTGCTTCAGTGCAGCCGCCATGGGGAGAGAAACAGACATTGGTGACATCAACATTAAATGCGAAACGTAAACTCGCCTTATTTCACTAAGAGTTGTGGACCCTTCCTTTCAGAGGTAACCCTTACATACTGGCTATCTCAATTTTATTTTCCACAGATTCAACGTCTTCGACTTCTATCACAGTCCGCTCTGCAACTGATTTTTCCCATGGAACTTGCACAACCCCTGTTAATTGAACTTTTCCCGGCTCAGTAACGAACGCGGAAACGTAACTTGCTGGAAAATAGGCTTCTGCAAGGACGGCCCTCACTCTTACCTCAAGTTTCATCATGTTCAGAAAGTTTAAGACATCACCGGAATGGCCATAAGCTTCTTTCGAGTGGGCTGCGCACAAGATCATATCAGCCGCAACATTGACCGTGAGGTTGTCCGTATTGAAGACAACATCATAAAGCTCGGGATTGTCCCAATTATGATGGAAGGCAAACTTGATAAAACTTTCTCTTTCGCGATCACTTTTCTCCATGACCATAATGGCATCTTCCCTCTTATAACCCCTCTCCAGAAGATTGCGGATACGCTTTTCCTGCGATGCAATTACCCGGACATTAAGCACATAAGGGAGAGATCGAAAAAGCATATTGCCTCCCCGTCCGAGAATTACAGCTCTCCCAAGACGCGCGATTTCATAAATGACGGCTTGCAGACGATACAGGCAAATCACAGGCCGGTATGAAAAAAACCTCTTCAACGGATGCGGAGTCGTATCGTTTACCTCCCTGATGTCGTCAAGAAATCCCATCTCTTCAGCTTTTTTTTCGATGTCTCCTGTATTATAGAAATCATACTGCAGTTCCTTCGCCACGAACTTCGCAATTTCTGTTCCTTTTGTACCCATCTTCCTGGAGAACGTAATAAAATACATGGAATCCTCCCTACAATCAGACTACTCCGTTATCATCATTGAGTCTTTTAATGGGCCGATAAAAGAAAGTCGTATGAGAAGCAAAACTGCTGCCGGATAGATAAAATCCTCAATTTGCGAAGCTAAAATCATATAAGCCATTTTGTCCCTTATCCAAATTAATTACTTTTTGCTCGACTCGATCGTCCAGCCGCTGCCCATTGCCTTGTATAGATTCACAAGCGCCTGAAAGAGGACGCCCTTCGACTGGGCGCGGGACAGTTCGGCATTGAAGAGACTCCGCTCAGCATCGAGCACTTCGATATAACTTGTATAGCCGTTATTAAATCTCAAGCGCGCAATACGAGCATAGTTCCGCAGGGACTCAATCTGCCGGTCTTGAATCTCAAGTTCTTCTCTAGAGCGCCTCTGGTCGATTAAAGCATCCTCGACTTCCCCGAATGCCGTCTGGATGGCCTGCTGATAGCGAAACAAGGCCTGTTGCTGCTGTGCCTCAGCCACTTTAACCTGTTCGCTAATAGCGCCGCTTGTAAACACGGGGATTGTCAGTGGAACTGTCCAATTCCAGACCTTTGCGGGTCCCGTAAAGAGATTTGAAAGGTCAATGCTCGATACGCCAAACGAACCGGTCAGAGAAATATCCGGAAAATAGAGTGCTCTTGCAACGCCGATTCTGGCATTGGCTGCGATGAGGTTTTGTTCCGCCTGACGTATATCCGGTCGATTGGCGAGCAGGACTGACGGCAAACCAGCAGGCACTACCGGGAGGACAAGATCGTCAATTTTTTTACCCCGTGGAATCGGGCCGGGATTCCGTCCAAGAAGCACACTCAGGGCATTTTCCTGCTGGGCAATCACTTTTTCCAGAACCGGAATGGCCGCAAGAGTCTGCTCATACTCCGATTTAACCTGAGTCAGTTCTAGTTCTGAAATGACTCCACCCCGAAATTGCAGTTGGAAGAGATCATAGGTTTCCTTGCGGCTCTGAGCAGTCATCTTGGCGATATCAAGCTGTCTGTCGAGATTACAGAGATTCACATAAGCGCTTGCCACAGAAGTAACAAGAGTAAGAATGACGCTGATCCGTCCTTCTTGCTGACTCAGAAGATCGGCGCGGGCAGCCTCCGTTCCCCTTCGCAGCTTTCCCCACAGGTCCAGTTCCCAACTCCCATTCAGCAAAGCCGCATAGTTGTTGGCGGGGTTTTCGGTTGCCGATGTAAGCGGTGTGGGCCCCAACTCAGATACCCTGCTTCTACCCGCACTTGCCGACCCGTAAACCTGCGGAAACAGGTTTGCCCGTGTCGTCCCGTACAGTCCCATGAATTCTTCAACTCTAGCAGTGGCTATTTTGAGATCCTTGTTTTCTTTCAACGCCACCTGGATTAGTTCATTGAGAACGGGATCGTTAAACTGCTCCCACCAAGCCGCATTACTGATTTCTCGGGCTTCCTTTTCTTCGAAACGCCAGGACTTAGGGGTCTCGATAGTTGGTCTTCTATAGTCGGGACCCATCATGCAGCCGGAAAGGACAAGCGCCAGTAAAAAGGATAAAAGTATCTTACGCATGATCCCCTCCATCGTTTTTTGACTTCTTATTTGCCCTGCGTTTTTCTGTGATTCTGACAACGATGTAGAACGTTACGGGAATCAGGAAAATAGCGATCAACGATGCGGCGGTAGCGCCGCCCATAACAGCGGTTCCCATGATTTGTCTTGCCGCGGCTCCTGATCCTGTAGATATCGCAAGGGGAAGCGTGCCGAAGATAAATGCGAATGACGTCATGAGAATCGGCCGCAGTCTCAATCGGGCTCCTTCGAGGGCGGCATCCGTCGGAGTTTTTCCCTGTTCATGCCTTCTTTTTGCAAACTCAACAATCAAAATGGCGTTCTTGGCAGCCAGACCGATCAGCACGATCAGGCCGATCTGTGCATAAACGTTATTCACCTGACCGCGGAGCCATATTGCCGTGAGGGCGCCAAAAACAGCTATAGGCGTTCCGAGAAGAACACTGAGGGGCAGTGACCAGCTTTCGTACTGGGCCGCAAGAATGAGAAAAACGCAAAGCAGGGAGAACCCGAAGATGACCATCGCCGGTATGCCTTCCTGGGCTTTCTTTTCCTGAAAGCTCATGCCCATATAATCAAAACCCATCTCCCGCGGCATGCTTTGGGCAAAGGCCTCTTCCAGCGCTTTCATGGCCTGTGCTGAACTGTAGCCGGGTTTGGCCGTGGCGTTTATCTGTGCCGCACGGTACTGGTTGTACCGCATAGTAAATTCGGGACCCATTCGTGATTCGGTCGTTGTGACCGCCGAAAGCGGAACCTGATCCCCCTGGCCATTCTGTACATAAAATTGTCCAACATCTTCCGCTTTGGTGCGGTAAGCGCCGTCTGCCTGAACGTAAACCTGCCATTGCCTCCCGAATCGATTGAAGTAATTGATGAAATAACCGCCCATAAAAGTTTGGAGCGTCTGATAAACCTGTCCGATATCGATGCCCTGTTTGAGAACCTTGTCCCGATCGACATTGATGAAAACCTGAGGCACCGTCGGGAGGAAAGTCGTTCTCACTGATGCAAGCTCCGGTCTCTTCCGTGCAGCATCGAGGAATTTGTTGACATTCTCCGAGAGAAAACCGATGTCCCTGCCGGCACGGTCTTCAAGAATCATTGTTACGCCGCCTGCTGTGCCAATGCCTGGAATTGCGGGTGGAGAAAAAGCGAAGGCTGTACATTGCGGCAATTTAGCCAGTTCTTTGTTCAGATGGGCCATAATAGCATCATATTGCTGTTCCGGCGTTTCCCGATCCTTCCAATCCTTGAGGTTCACAAAGAAAAAAGCGCTGTAAGTGTTTTGTGCTGTGCTAAGTAAGCTAATGCCTATAATCGTCTGATAATACTGAATACCAGGCGTCTTCGCGATGATTTTTTCGATCTCTCTGCAGGCCTCATCCGTGCGTTGCATTGAGGCGGCGTTAGGCAATGAAACGTTGACAAACATGTACCCTTGATCCTCTTCCGGCAGAAATCCTGTGGGGATTACTTTTCCGACCCCGACGGAAATAACCGCGATCCCGGCAAGAAACAGAAGACTTAGGGCGCTCTTACGGATCAGGACCCTGCAAAATCCCACATATCCCGTTGTGGCACGTCCGAACCAGCGGTTGAATAATGCAAAGAATAATCCCAAAGGGCCCTTTGACTCTTTACGGGGTCTGAGTAGAAGAGCGGCAAGAGCGGGGCTGAGACTCAAGGCATTGAAAGCCGAGATGAGGACCGAAATGGCAATAGTCGCCGCAAATTGCTGGTAAAGTCTGCCCGTAATTCCCGGAATAAACAAAGTGGGGATAAAAACCGCAGAAAGCACCAGGGCAATGGCCATGACCGGACCGGCAACTTCCTGCATGGCCTTTAATGCCGCATCCTTGGGAGACGAACCCTCCTCAATATGACGTTCAACCGCCTCCACAACGACAATGGCATCATCAACAACCAGGCCTATGGCTAGCACCAAGCCGAAAAGAGACAGGGTGTTGATGGAGAACCCGAGAAGAGGAAAGAAGGCAAAAGTGCCGATGAGGGAAACCGGAACGGCGAGTGCCGGAATGAGGGTCGGTCTCCAACCCTGAAGGAAAATGAAGACAACGAGAATAACCAGGGCCAAAGCAATCAGCAGTGTTTTTACAATCTCGCGGATGCCTTCAGTCACGGCCTTTGTTGTATCAAGACCGACAACATAATCAATATCAGATGGGAATTGTGCCTTGGCACGTTCCATTACTCTTCTGACGCCTTTGGCTGTTTCGATGGCATTCGTGCCAGGCAACTGGTAAACACCAATATTGGCGGCAGGTTTTCCATTCAGACGCCCCCTGAATGTATAAACCTGCGAGCCCAATTCAATACTGGCTACATCTTTCAAACGAACAACCGATCCATCGGATTTGGCCCTCAGAACGATCTGGCCGAACTCTTCGGGCGTGATCAGACGTCCCTGAGCGCTGACGGAATAGGTGAACTCCTGGCCTGGAGGCGCGGGTTCAGCCCCGATCTGTCCTGCCGGATTAACTGTGTTCTGCTTCTGGACAGCATCAATGACTTGCGGAACGGTTATACCGAGCTTCGCCAGCTTATCGGGTTTGACCCAGATGCGGATCGCATACATGCCGGAACCCCAGACCGTGGCCATGCCAACGCCGGGCACGCGCAACAACTGATCGACTAAATTGATGTAGGCATAGTTCGATATAAAGGCTTTGTCACGGGAGCCCTTGGGTGAATACAATGAAAGAATCATCAGGGGAGCAGATCGGGCTTTCTGGACAGTTACACCGTAATTGCGCACATCGGCGGGAAGTTGGGGCTGGGCAAGATTCTGCCGTATTTGGGTAAGCACCAAATCAGTATTCGGATTGGTCGCGACATCAAAACTGGTCGTCAGCCGCAAGCTGCCGTTATTGGCGTTGATGGAGTACATGTAATTCATGTTGTCCACGCCGCTGAGCTGCTGTTCTATGGGAGTTGCCACGGACTGCTCGACCGTCTGGGCATCCGCACCTGTATAAATCGTTGAGATCTGGATCTCCGGAGGAACAATTTCCGGAAACTGGGCAATGGGAAGACTAAGCGCCGCCACAATGCCCACAATGACGAACATTATGGATATCACCATGGCAACAATAGGACGATTGATGAAAAATTTAGACATAACGGCTTAGTTTCCCCTCGGTCCGGATTGTCCCGATTTCTGCTGTCCGGCGCTGAGAGCACCGTTGACGGATTGAACATAAGGCTGCGGATTCACGGCCATGCCCTGACTTACCTTCTGAACCCCCTCCACAACCACTTTTTCTCCCGGTTTTAGTCCCTCGTCAATTACCCAGAGGTTGTCGATTCGTTCAGCCGGTTTTACCGATCTTATCTCGATTTTATTACCGGAATCTAAAACATCCACCTGATAATCTCCCTGAAGCTCTGTCACTGCTCGTTGGGGTATCAGTATTGCGTTTTTCTTGATTTTGCTTTTAGCACGGACCTTGGCAAATTGTCCTGGCCGAATGATATTGCCGGGATTGCTAAAGAATGCCTCAAGTTTTATGGTGCCCGTATTTACATCCACCTGGCGGTCGGCAAGGGCAAAGTATCCTTTATACGGATGGACGCTGCCGGAAGATAAAATCAATTCCAAGGGAATGTTTTTGAAGCTGGAACCACCTTTTCCGACAATCTGAAGGTACTCCTGTTCACCGACAGAGACATAGACCTTGATAGGATCAAGGGTCGATACCGTTGTCAGTTCCTCGATCAATCCGGGACCAACAAGATTTCCTATTTGAGCCTTGGCAATACCGGCGATGCCGTCTACCGGAGATGTAATTTTTGTGAAGCCGACGTCCAGCTTTGCTTTTTCAACAACGGCTTGTGCCGAAATCACCGACGCATGCGCTGCCTGCTCAAGACCCCTGGCATCGTCCCGGTCTTTTTTACTTATAGCATTCTGCTCTGCCAGAGGTGCGATCCTGGCAAGATTAACCCTGGCCGTTGCCCACTGCGCCTGTTGTTCCTGAAGTTGCCCCTTCGCCTGGTCTAAGGCGGCTTGGAATGGGCGCGCATCGATATCGAAAAGGATTTGTCCTTTCCTGACAAAATCGCCTTCACGATAATGCTGTTTAATTAAATAGCCCTGGACCTGCGCTCGTATTGTCGCATTGACCTTACCATCCGTCGTGCCGATCCATTCCGTATATACTGGCACATCCTGCCGAACGACCTGTACAACTTGCACAATCGGCAGAGAGATATCCTTCTTCTTTTCCCTCTTTCCGCATCCGGCTATTAGAAGAAAAACCAGACCCATGACTATGGAAATCAGTACGGTCGCTCGTAGAAATGTCACTTTCCCAACCTTTTTTGTCATAGAAATACTCCTTCGCATCGGCCTCAATATCTCGGAGAGCAGATGAATGCATGATAACAAGTATCAAAAAAACCGGTACGTCTTAAAAAGTTTTGGACAAATTGGATTAAAAATTAAGAAATAAATTCGGCACCTATATAAGCCCTTTTTGTCTTTTCAGCAAGTTTCAACGTACTATTCTGCTTCTTCGTAAAATCATCATTTTTTTCTGTTCGCCGTTCAAAAAGTATACGTTTTCAATATACCTCAGCCGGAGTCATATAATTTAGAGATTGATGAAACCTTTCCGCATTATAAGAATGAAAATATGCCGCAATATTTGTTTCCGCTTCTTGCACTGTTTCATAACTTTCAAGATAAATCTCTTTGTATTTTAAAGACTTCACAATATTTCTACGAAGATATTGTTAAAAATTATTCCCCTGCCGTCCATTCTTATTACAACAAAATTACGGCCAAATAGTTCCCATGGCTCTTTGCAGTTTGGCATAATTTACATTATAATCACCCAAAGCATTGGCATATTCCGATTTTGCTTTTGTCAATAAAGTCTGGGCATCGAGAACCTCCGTTGAGGTAGCGACTCTTTCTTTATATCTTTCCTCGGAAATGCGGAAATTTTCTTCGGCCTGTTCAATGACTTTTTGCCAGACAATGATTTGACTTTCCGTTTCCTGTAATATCAGGTAAGCATTTTTTATTTCCAGGGTAATCTGGTCATTCAATTCTTTGGTCGCTTCCAGCGCCTGATTCTCTTTGGCCTTACTGGCATCGACTCTGGATTTGGTTTTGCCCCATTCCCAGAAATTCCAGCTGGCCACAGCCATCACGTACCAGCTTTCCGGGTTTTGATAATCACTGCCGGAAACAGATGCAGTATCGCCAAACCGGGTGTAATTGCCAACCACGTTCAAAGAGGGGAAATAATCACTTTGTGCAACTCGCACTACTTTACCTGCCTGCTCGGCCCTGAGTGATGATATTTTGAGTTCCGGTCTTTCTTGCCGGGCGATATTCAAACATTCTTCAAACGATTGTTTCAGGGGCTGATAATTTAAAATATCCACTACTTCTACCGGTGTAAATATCTTGCGTTTTAAAACCGTATTAAAACTGGACTTGGCCAGTTCCACGGCGTTTTGTGCCCTGATCAGAGCTTGCTTTCCATTAGCAAGTTCGACTTCGGCATGGAGCAAATCATTTTTGGGAATCATGCCCACTTTGAAATAATCTTGAGCAACATCGCGATGCGCGGAAAGCATTTCTACGGACTGACGCGCCGCGTCCTGAATCCTCTGTGCCCGTAAAATATTGAAATAAGCAATTTTTACATCCTGCACCACATCCTGATATTTAGCCGCTTCTTCTAAATGAGCTGCATCTTCACCAATTATGCTGGCCTGATAATTAGCTAAAATTCCGCCTCCTGCAAATAACGGCTGCTTTGCTTCAATTACCCAGTTATAGTTATTTTGTGTGCCTGTGTCCATTTCTAAGGGAGTCGTTATTATTGGTGGAAATCCATTCGGTAATTTAAGATATGGAGCCACGTTCAACCGAGTATAGCCGTAAGATGTGCTGAACTGCGGCAAAAATCCGGTAATCGCCTCCCTTTTCTGTGCGGCAGCGCCCTTTGAACCTTCTTTGGCAATGTTTATTACTATGCTGTTTTTCAAGGCTATATCAATGCTCGCCTCCAGGGTTAAAGGCTCTTCGGCGAAGATAAGATGTGGAAAAAAAGCAACCGTGAAAAGCGTTAAGATAATTATGCGCCAATTTTTACTAATCATATTTTTTCACTCCATGTAAAAAAATGTCCAGAATAAATCCCCTTTTAGAACTGAAGGACTTTTTCGCCGGCAGTAACATCCATTCGATTGACGATGCCCTGATCAAGTGGAATAATGCTTCAGCCATCTCATGCGGCGGCAAAGCACGCAATAAGCCTTTTTTTATACCTTCTTTTAATAAATTTTCAATAAAAGTTATGTGTTTAAAATAATCATCAATAATTTTTTGACGCAGTGATGCCATAGCTTCCGATAAAGCGGCATTTTCTCCTTTTATAAATAACCGGCAGAAATCAGGGTTTTTCTCAATAAACTGCAAGTGCGCATCAATCAGCGCCTCGAGTTTCCCGTGTATATCTTTGCCCATGTTCGCTGTTTTTCTAATTTCAGCGTACATCAAATCGAGTTTTTCGCTGATCATTGTCGTGTAAAGATTCTCTTTACTCTCAAAAAACTGATAAAGTGATCCGATGGAAAAACCGGAAGCATGAGCAATTTCCGCCATAGTGACGTTATGAAAGCCTTTCATGGCGAATAATTTTTCCGCCTGTTCCAGGATTTCCATCCGGCGCAAATTAAACTCGCGCTCTTTTCGTTCCAATTTTGCCATTAACCGGAACCCTCTATTTTTGAATAATATTCAAACTTTGAATATAAGTTCATATTATGAATATTTATTCTTTGTCAAGGAGATAATGAAAACATAGCTGCGTTTTTATCCTGTAGAAATTCTCTTTTATTGGGGCAATCCCAACATTCGTGCAACCAAGTGCAAAACAGTATCTTGCCATCCATTCAACCAAATGACAACATTTGCTTACCTCCTTCTCTCTGAATTTTTGCTTTAAATCTTTACCGATCAAATTACTTGAATATTTTATTAATTTCATCATATAGATTATTAATCATTTTTTCATCAGCAATCATTTTAATCATGAGGTTATCATTAGTAAATTTCACAGGAATCCTTGATTTCTCGGCATTCTTTTTCTAATTCTTCAATTTAATGTTAATAGTTTTGGATTTATTTATGAGATTAAGCAAATCATTACTCCTTAGCAAATACAATAATAATCTGAAACAAGTGGGAACAAATATTGGCTGAAAAGTGTTGTGTGAAGGCGTCTTCATTTTTTGCGTAAGATCAGCCTTTTGGTAACACTCCCGTGTCCGTTCCCTGCTTGGTTCCGACATGGCTGCTTCTTAGCCGTGTATGGCGTCCCAACCAGACATTGAGGCGATCAAGATATAGATAGATGACCGGTGTAGTGAACAGCGTCAGAGTCTGACTTACCAGCAGTCCGCCCACCATGGTATAGCCAAGTGGTTGCCTTAATTCGGAGCCGGTTCCGTGCCCCAGCATCAAGGGCAGAGCACCAAGAAGAGCGGCCATGGTGGTCATCATGATGGGACGAAAGCGCAGTAGGCAAGCCTGCCTGATGGATTCCTCAGGTGAGAGATGTTGCTCGGATTCTGCCTGAATCGCAAAGTCCACCATCATGATGCCGTTCTTTTTGACGATGCCGATCAGCAGGATGATTCCGATCAGAGCGATTACAGAAAGATCGAAGTGGAATATCAGCAACATCAATAGTGCGCCCAATCCTGCCGACGGCAGTGTCGAAATAATGGTCAGTGGATGAATGTAGCTCTCATAAAGCATGCCCAGAATAATGTAGACTACAATCAGCGCCGCCAGAATCAGGTACGGCTCGCTCTTTAACGATGCCTGGAAGGCCTGAGCCGTACCCTGAAAGGTACCGGTCACCGAAGCCGGCATATTAATTCTCGATGCTACGACATTGATTGCGTCGACAGCTTGGCCCAGGGCCACACCCGGCGCAAGATTGAATGACACCGTGACCGCCGGAAATTGTCCCTGATGATTCACTGAAAGGTAGGTCACATGACTGGTATCAAATTTAACGAATGTCGAAAGCGGTATTTGTTGGCCGGTAATCGGCGATTTTACGTAAATCTTGTTTAGTGTATTCGGATCGGTTTGCAGTCCGGGCATTATTTCCAGGATGACATGGTAACTATTGAGCTGAGTGAAATATTGTGTTATCTGGCTCTGGCCAAAGGCATAATAAAGTGTTTGATCGATAATCGAAGGTTGGATGCCGAAACGCGCTGCCTGATCGCGGTCAATGTTTACCGTCAGCATAGTGCCATTGGTCTGCTGGTCGCTGGCGACGTCGCGCAATTGTGGCAGCTTTTTAAGTTCGCCCAGCAGTTTCGGTGCCCACTGGTTCAATTCGTTGAGATCCGCGTCCTGTAAGGTATATTGATACTGCGTACGCGCCAGACGGCCGCCGACGTTCAAGTCCTGCGCGGCTTGTAAATAGAGTGTGGCACCTTGCACTTTCGACAGTTGCTTGCGTAAACGGATGATAATCTCGTCTGCCGTCGCCTTACGTTGTTCGCGAGGCTTCAATCCGATAAAGACAAACGCGTTGTTCAGTGGCCGCGAGCCCCCCACAGAAGCACCCCAGTTTGCGACATCTGGATCGCGGGAGACGATTTCGGTGAGGCTATGCTGCAGCCGCATCATTTCGGTAAACGATACATCCTGGGCTGCATCGGAGAGACCGAGAATAATTCCTGTGTCCTGCTGCGGGAAAAAGCCCTTGGGTTCTTCAATATATAATATGACTGTGACAACCACCGTTAAGAGAAATATCACTCCGGTAAGGCCCTGATGCCGCAGAACTGTATCAAGGCCTCTTTCATACAGCGCCAGCATTTTGTCGAACATATGCTCGATCACGAGATACAGGCGGCTGTGACGGGCGTGTTTTTCATCGCGTAGAAAGAGAGAACACATCATTGGCGACAGCGTCAGTGCAACGAACGCTGATATAGCGATGGTCATGGTTACCGTGATCGCGAATTCCCGAAACAAGCGTCCGACGATGCCGCTCATACACAACAGGGGAATAAAGACGGCAACCAGTGAAGTGCTGATGGATATAATGGTGAAACCGATTTCACCGGAACCTTTGATGGCCGCCTCTTTCGGCGAAAGTCCATTTTCGATGTGCCGGTAGATGTTTTCCAACATAATGATGGCGTCGTCGACCACAAAGCCCACGGCAATGGTCAGACCCATCAGGGAAAGATTGTCCAGTGTATAACCAAAGATATACATCAGTGCCGCTGTGCCCAACAGAGACAGAGGAACGGTGATCCCTGGTATGATGGTCGCCCAAACATTACGCAGAAAAAGGAAAATCACCATCACCACCAGCGAGATGGTCAGTAGCATGGTGAATTCAACATCTTTTACAGATGCACTGATCGTCGTCGTACGGTCGATGAACTTATCAACCTTGATTGATGCTGGCACTGACAGCATAAGCTGCGGCAGCATTTTCTCGACTCTTGCTACCGTATTAAGAATATTGGATCCCGGTTGCTTATAGATTAGCAGGAGAATGCCGGGCTTGCCGTTCTGCCAAGCCGCAAGCTGGGTATTTTCCGCTCCATCGACGGCGACACCGATATCGCGAATGCGAACCGGGGCGCCTTTCATATAGGCGATGATGACATCATTCCAGGGCGCAGCCTTGAGCAGCTGATCGTTGTCATATACGGCAAAGTTGTGGATTGGTCCGCTGATCGACCCCTTGGGCGCATCTACCGTGGCGGTGGTGATAACACTCGCGATATCCGCCAGCTGTATACCCAGGGCAGCAATCTTGGCCGGATCGACTTGCACCCGTACAGCCGGTTTTTGCTGGCCGCCAATATTCACTTGGGCTACGCCGGGAATCTGAGATAAGCGTTGCGCAATAACCGTTTCGGCATAATCGTCCACTTGAGTGAGCGGTAACACATCGGAATGGACGCTATATATCACAATAGCTGAGTCCGCTGGATTCACCTTGCGATATGTAGGCGGCGACGGCAGATTTTTGGGCAGTTGTCCGCCGCTGGCATCAATTGCGGACTGGACGTCCTGGGCAGCACTGTCGATATTGCGGCTGAGATCGAACTGTAAAGTAATCTGACTGGACCCGAACACGCTTGTCGACGTCATCTGATTCACACCGGAAATTCCAGCAAATTGATATTCCAGCGGTGTTGTCACCGCCGATGCAATAGTTTCCGGGCTAGCGCCCGGCAATTGGGTAGTCACCAAAATAGTTGGAAAGTCCACTTGCGGCAGAGGCGCCACCGGCAACATGGGATAGGCCACCAGGCCGAGCAATAAAATACCTCCCATCAACAGCGATGTCGCAATCGGACGATGAATGAAGAAACTGGAAATATTCATTGTATTCTACTTCCGGAGGGAGCCGGTGCTGCCTTTACCTCATTGACATCAGTTTGCACCGATATGCCAGGCTGTAGGCGGAACTGGTTACTGGTAACCACACGCTCGCCTTCCTGAAGGCCGCTCTCAACCAGCAAGGTACTGCCAATTTCAACACCTGTCTTTAAAGCTCGGGCTTCGACGGTATAGTCCGGTTTGACCACATAGGCAAACATGCCATTGGGTCCTCGTTGTGCCGCTGTAGAAGGAATGGTCAGTGCCTGATGCCAAGCCTGCAGCAATAGCCGCGCGTTAACGAATTCTCCAGGCCACAGCGTAATTTTAGCATTAGGAAATGTGGCCTTAAGCCGAATTGTGCCAGTGGCCTGATCGATCTGGTTGTCGACCAGTAACAGCTTGCCTTGATCAAGTATGGTGATGTCGTCCCGCGACAAGGCGATAACCTTTACCTGACCATGGGCCAGAGCTTGGCTGATCTGGGGCAATACATTTTCGGGCAGCGTGAAGATGAGGGATATCGGCTGCATCTGTGTAATCACGACAATACCGGTAGTATCCGTGCCATGCACGTTATTTCCAACGTCTACCAGGCGGATGCCGGTACGTCCGTTGATTGGAGACGTGATTGTGGTGTAGTTAAGTTGGGTTTTCGCGCTATCGATGTTTGCCTGGTCTGCCTTGATCTGCGCCTCAAGTTGAGCGACTAGGGCACGTTGTGTATCCAGGGTTTGTTTACTGGCGAGGTTGTTGGGCGCCAGAATCATATAACGGTCGAGATCACGCTTGGCATTGCCGAGTTGCGCTTCATCTTTACTTTTAGTAGCGATCGCGAGGTCAAAAACGGCCTGATAGGGCCGCGGGTCGATTTTAGCGAGAAGGTCGCCCTTTTTGACGGTCTGGCCTTCCGTAAAAGCTATTTGCTGCAACTGTCCATCAACACGTTCGGTGACCGTCACGGTATTAAAAGCTTGTATAGTACCCAAGCCTTCGAGATATTGGGGTACATCGGTGCGAGTGACCAGCGCAGTCTGGACTGACACCGCTTGCGGCTTGACTGGACCAACTGAGGTTTTGTTATGATCTGATCGAAACAGCCAAGCGAGTCCAACGATAACGACAACGCTAACACCGAGCAAGACCATACGTTTCCGGCTGAGCCTGACTTTTCCGAACAATTCTTTGAGGTTGTTATTCATGGTTTTCCCCCTTTGCTTGTTGCCAACCACCGCCCAGCGCGTTATACAATTTCAGCAGGGCTTGTAGATGGAGAAGCTTGACTTGAGCTAATCCATCCTCGGCGGAGAACAACGCGCTTTCGGTATTCAATACGGTCAGAATATTAATAGTTCCGGCATGAAACTGAGCAGATGAAAGTTCATAGGCAAGCCGGGCTTTGTCTACCGTTGCCTGCTGGCGTTGCTGCTGGATGGCTGTTTGCTGCAGAGCCACCAAAGCGTCCTCAACATTGCCAAGCGCACTTATCACGGTCTTATGATAATTTGCCAACAACTCGGCGTAGCGGGCTTTGCTGTAGGTATATTGCCCCTGAATTGCACCACCCTCAAAAATCGGCTGGATTATGCCCGCTGTTAAGACAAAAATAGAATTGGTCGGGTTGAGTGCGGTGGATAAGGCAGTGCTCTCGAAACCGCCGCTGGCGGTTAGATCGATGCTGGGGAAAAAAGAGGCCCGCGCCACTTTGATGTTGGCATTGGCGGCGATGAGCTGTGCTTCAGCCTCGGCTATATCGGGACGCCGGGTTAGCAGATCGGAAGGCAATCCAGGCTGCACCACAGGTTCAGACAGGTCGGCGAGAGTTCCGGTGGAAATATCAAAGGCTTCAGGGTTCTGTCCGGTCAGGATGGCCAGCGCATTCAATGTCTGACGTAATTGCTGCTTGAGCGGAGGAATAGTAGTACTCATCGCGGCAACGACAATATCCTGCTGAGCGACATCAAGCGAAGTTGCTGTACCTATGGACTGTTCTAACTGCAATCCCTTGAGAATGCTTTCCGAGTCTTTCAGATTTTTCTCGGCGACACTTATACGGTCATGCAATTGCAATACCTGAAAGTACGAGTTTGCGACAGTAGTCATAACAGTGAGTTCAACAGTTGCGCGATCATAGCGACTTGCCGCAGCAGTGGCGCGCGCCGCTTCAAGTGCGGCCTGATTCTTGCCCCAGAAGTCCAACTCATAGCTCGCATTAAGCAAAGGAATATATTCTGAATAAGTCTCCATTGTGCCACCAATCGACGTCGGTTGGCGCTCACGGATGGCAGTTGCGCTAACACCCGCCTGGGGCAAAAGGGGGGCTCCGGCAATGCGAGCCTGTGCATTGGCTTCCTGTACGCGCGCGATGGCTGCGGCAATATCGTAATTGGCCTGTTGAGCCTTGGCCATGAGATCGTCAAGATAGGGTGACGAGAACGCACGCCACCATTCCGTCGAAGGCCATACGGCCGCGGTGTTTTCCTGCTGGTAATTCCACGCAGATGGCACTGGAATATCAGGATGGCTATACTCAGGCCCGAGGCTGCAAGCAGTCAGCCCAAGAATCCATACTGCCATAATCAAGCAGCGGCACCGCTCAGAAAATAGCCGGAAGCCCACCGCAAAGTTTCGTCGATGCCTGTCCTGCCAATGTTGTTTTATGTCATTGGTTTCGGTGGTTGTCATAGTGGTGAAATCTTCTTTTGATAAACCTTCATAATGACGTTAAGATAGAACTATACCGAGTGCTAGATTTCGGTCACCCCTGTTTCTCCGTGTGTTATCCAATCCATATTAAGCAGGATCATATTTACAATTTCCTAAAAATTTTAACCTGAGACAAGAAGATTCTTTTACTATTATGGCCGGTTCCAATTAGTAGTGCCCTAAAGTTAATTATTGTGCCTTCAGTTTATGCTGCTCCAGGCTGTTGCGAAACTTTAAATAATCTTTGGCAGACTGTCGCGGTTCTTCAAGCATCGGCAAGTGCCCAACACCCTTCATCATAATAACCTCGGAGGCCGGCATTAATTTGTGCAATATTTCGGCCGTGGCCGGACTAATAACACGATCTTTATCTCCCCAGACGATTAGAGTGGGTGTCATAAGACCGGTCACATATTTTTCGGCTGAATCGGAGGATATCTCTTTCATGATGCGTTTTTCCAAATCATAATTACGAATACGTTCCTGAGCCATAACATTCAGCATAGGCCGCGGGACAAATGGATGATCAGACATGACAAACGTGAATATTTTGGCAAACTCATCTTCGTTTCTGGCCATGAGCGGATTTTCTCCGGTTTTCGTGATCAGTTCCTGGAATTCGCTTTTTGGCGCGCTCCATATTCCACCCGGATCAATCAACCACAGACTCTTGACCTCGTCGGGGTAAAAGAAAGCATACATCATGGAAATCTGGCCTCCCATGGAGCTTCCGCCCAGGTGAACTTTGGTAATGCCCAAGGCTTGTGTCAGAGCTCTTATTCTGGCAGCTTGAGTGCCAGCTCTATAGTCGGCATCCTGAGGATGACCGGATTCGCCAAAGCCGATATGGTCGGGGATTATCACCCTGTAATGCGGTGTCAGAAATCTGGCTACCCGTACAAAATTATCTTTATTGGCTCCAAAACCATGCAGCAATATAAGAGGTTCACCTTTTCCGCCTTCCAGATAAACATAATGAAGGCCATTCGGAAGATTGATTTCTTTACGGATAAGCCCGGAACGTTGGCGTTCCATATCTATGGCCAATGAAGTTGCTTTTTGGGGAGCGAGATAAACAAATCCAATTCCTGCCAGGATACATATAATGATTAAAACAAGAACAGCCTTAACTATACGCATTTTACCCTCCTTTTTTATAATATTGTCCATACGTTTTATTTTGTAAGTATATCAATTATTAATAAAGAATTTAAATTATTTCTTAAAATAATTTATTATCATTTGTAAAAAAACCATATTTGTTGATTTTCTTTATAATAACAGCCGAATTCTGAAAATGAAGCATCTTCTTATCTGCCGCGTTTTTTTGCCGGTACGGAATTATCCTTTTTCGTCGGTTGAGGGGGGTTATATTTTTTCCCGCGCAGGAGCCGGGAAATATCTTTTTGTCTTCTGGTTATTTTTTGTCCGGCCAAAGGTATGCTCCTTTTGATTCTACAAACATTACTCTTCCAAAGGAAGAGAAAACGCTCTTTTTCTTTTAAAGACCGCCATTATTCACCACCGCCCAGCGCCATATAGAGCGTAACCTGATTGACAAGCATGGCGAGGCGAAGAACGTTGTATAAAGATTCTCTTTGCCTTCAAAGAACTGATAAAGTCAACCGATGGAGAAACCGGATGTGCCGGCAATTCCCTCCATAGTGACATTATGAAAGCCTTTCGTGGCGTATACCTCTTCCGATTTTTTCAGTATTTCCGCCCGGCGCATGTTAAACTCGCGTCCTTTTCGTTTTGATCTTTCCATCAGTTAGGCCATCGTTTTTCTGAATTATCATTAAATTTTTTGAACGGAGGTTCAAAAATATAGAGTATTTGATATTTGTCAAGAAAAATATGTACCTATGCAATTTATTTATGATTGTCAGAAAAAAAATTGTTTGTGCTTAAAGCCACATCGCATTACTTTGATTTAAAGCAATCTACTATTAAATATTTTATTAGATATTTCTGAAAAATTTAACGTTTCTTTCAATATTAAAGAATTAAATAAACATATTTATGATTTTACAGAAAGAAGGTTAAACTATTTTATCATTTAATATCATGTGTTTATGAATTTTATGGTTTATTATAAAAATTTGGCACGCTTTTTTCATAATAAAAAATATAAAAGATTTTAAGATGCATGTAAGGGAGAGACAAAAGCTATGAAAAAAATTATGCAAACAACACTTTTAACGGCTTTCGTAATTTTGGTAACAGCTTCTTTCAGCTATGCCCAGTTCAGCGTTACCGGAAATGATAATTTTCCTTTCTTTCACCTTGGTTGTTTAATTATTGGCGGGTTGATTATCGTTTCTCTAAAAAGAAAATATAGTAAGCTATATATGAGTGAAGCTGTAGGGTCATTTGCCCTTTATACCGTTCTTGTGTCTATTTTTACAACACCAGTGGTTGACGCTCTCAAAAATTTAATTAATTAACCCCCTTTATAGACCCCTTTTCCCTTCTCTGAGCTACAACCTTCAGAACCCCGTACTCTCCTACGGGGTTCTTCTTATAATATGCACTATAAGTTCAATAGAAATTATTACCTAAACGAGTTCATTTAAACGAAAAGATACCGACTGGGCCAGCTTCTGTAAAAGATTGGTTTGCATATCCGGCGTGTAACGATTAAGGCGGGCATCGCCATTATTCCAGCTTCCCACAATTTCGTTATTCATTTTAAAAGGCACCAGGGCCAGTGATTTGACAAAATATTTTCTATTGGCAGGCAACAATTTATAATACTGATTTAAATTCTTATTAACTAAAACCGGTTTCAAACCTGAAGGAATAATTTCGTTAAATAACTCCGGCTTTATTACACTGAGCCTGTCTTTTAAAATATTCGAAGATTTTATTGCCTCTATGACAGGCGCGGCAGTGAGCGTATTTTTCAAGGTAAGCCAGACAAAGGGAACTTGAAACTCCTTCTCTGTTCCCGCGAAAAGAATTTCAAAAAGTTCGGCAATATTTTTGGCGTCCGCCAATTTTTTTTCAATATTTTCGAAACCGGCGGCAATTTTCGTGTTGATGTCTTCAATATCTTCTTTGTTATGCATTTCTTTCACCTTTACCACTGTGCGTAAACGATTAGATGGTCGGACGGTTTTGGAGCAAGTCGTGATGCTAAATCAATCGTACAGCTTTTGGACTTCGCGGCAAGCAATTTTGTCGCCAGCATATGATCTACCCGCCAGCCCAACTTTCGGTTCACTGAATCTTTGATACGATAATCAAAAAAAGTATATTGACCGGCAACACCCGGATGATGTTTACGAAATATATCGGTAAAGCCCCATGATTTAGCATCTTCATATGCTTTCCAGATTTCCGGATTAAAACAAACGTGTCCCAATATTCTTTTGGGATCGTGAACATCGATGTCTTCCGGAGCTACGTTAAGATCACCGCACCAGATTATTTCATTTTCCGGTTGAAAATGCTTCTGCAGATATTTTTTAAAACGCGCGAACCATTCCAGTTTGTATGCAAACTGCGGACTTTCTATTTCCTGACCCTGCGGAACATAGGTATTAATTATTGTCAGATCCTTAAAAGCCGCGATGATTAAACGATCGGAATCGGCCGGTTCACTGTCAAAACCAAATGTTATTTTTTGCGGTTTGGACTTCGAGGCTATAGCTACGCCTTTGTATTGTTTGTCGCCTTTGAAAACCACATGATAGCCTAAAGCTTCAAATTCGGCCGCGGGAAAGCCGGCGTCAGCGACCTTTGTTTCCTGCATACAGAAATAATCGGGCCCGTTTTCCCGCAGCCAGGGCAATACGATATGCATACGGGAACGGATGGAATTTACATTGTAAGTAGCGATCTTCAAATTAAGCGCCGCCTTTCGTAAATGACATGGAACTAATATCATGACCTAAGATTACACTCAAGTATTTTTGCAGTAATTCTCTAATATTAATATTGACAACATCATAACCTTACCTTATAAACTGTGACCGAAATAACAAAAAAAGCAGGAGACATTCCATGAAAAAAACGATAATATTTTTTATCCTTTTGATAGTTCTTTCTTCAGGCATTTACGGTTGCGGTAAAATGGATTCCAATACGGTCAGGATAGGTCTTATTGCAGAATTGACCGGCGATGTTCCTGCGGTCGGAGCTTCCTGTAAAAACGCGGCGGAAATGGCTGTGCAGGAAATCAACGATGCCGGCGGGATTCAGTTGGGCGAAAAAAAATATAAGGTGGAGTTAATTATTGAGGACAACGCCGGAAAAGCCGATCAATCGGCATCCTCGGCGCAAAAGCTGATTACGCAGCAAAAGGTTACGGCGATTGTCGGTCCCAACGCCAGCCGTTACGTTCTGCCTGCCGCTGAAATCGCCGAATCGGGCAAGGTAGTCCTTATCACACCCTGGTCCACCGCTCCTAAAGCCACGCTGGATTCCAAAACAGGAGCTTCTAAAAAATATGTTTTCCGGTCCTGTTTTATCGATCCATTTCAGGGACGCGTGCTGGCGAAATTCACGCTGGAAAATCTCAAGCTGAAAAAAGCGGCTGTTCTTTATGATGTCGCGTCCGAATATAACAAGGGCATTGCCGAGTATTTCAAAGAGGTCTATGAACAAAACGGCGGCAAGGTAGTCGCTTTTGAAACCTACACCACTAATGATAAGGATTTTTCATCTCAGTTAACTAAAATCAAACAGTCTGCGCCGGACATCATATTCCTGCCCAACTATTACAGCGAAGTGCCGCTTCAGATCCAGCAGGCCAAGCGGCTTGGCATCACCGTGCCCTTTATCGGCTCCGATTCCTGGGGATCCGACGAGCTTGTGAAGCTTTGCGGCAAGGACTGTAACGATTATTATTTCAGTACGCATTACGCAGCCGACTCAGCCAGCGATGCCACAAAAAAATTCATTGAGAACTACAAAATAAAATACAACAACACGCCGGATGACGTGGCAGCTCTGACTTACGATTCGTTCGGACTTTTATGGCAGGCGCTCAAAATCGCCGGAAAGAACGACCGCCAGGCCGTGCGCGACGCGTTGGCCAAAATTCCGCAATATGAAGGCGTTACCGGAAACATGCAATTCAAAGAGGGATCCGGCGATCCGATCAAGAGCGCCGTTATTTTAAAAATAAAGGATGGGAAGTTCACATGGTTTGCCAACGCCAAGCCATAAGCGACTTTCTAAAATGTCCTCATACTGCGTTGCGCTTCGGCTTTAGTCACTGCGACCTGCGAAATAGCAGACCTCATTCTTAAGCCTCTCGCGCCCTGTCTGTGGAACATTTTATTTAAGCCTTATAAAAGTTTCATTCATGCCTGTCACGTATGCCGGATCAGTCTTGCATGACGACATGACAAAGGGATTTATAACTAAAATATGTCGTATATTTTTCAACAGATTCTCAACGCTTTGCAACTGGGCAGTATTTATGCTTTGATAGCCCTTGGTTACACCATGGTCTACGGCATTTTGACGATGATCAACTTCGCCCACGGCGATTTGTTCATGGTTGGCGCTTTTTTCTGTTTTCTGCTGGCCTTCTATCTCCATCTTTCATTTATCCCGACGCTGCTTTTATCCATGCTGGGCGTGGCCTTTCTGGGCGTCATCATCGAACGGCTGGCTTACAAACCGCTGCGCAACGCCCCGCGCGTCTCCGCCATCATCACCGCGCTTGGCGTTGGACTTTTTCTGGAAAATTTCACACTGGCGCTCAGCCCCTATCCTAAACATATTCCGCCGCTCCTGCAAAATACCACGTGGACATTCGGCGCTCTTTCTATTTCTTCCCTGCAGATTATCGTCATTGTCCTGTCTCTGCTTTTGATGCTCATTCTTGATTTTATTGTGCAGCACACCAAAGCTGGCATGGCCATGCGTGCCATTTCCTGGGACAAAACAATTGTTCCGCTTATGGGCGTGTCGGTGGATAAAATCATCTCGCTTACGTTTGCCATCGGCACCGGCCTTGGTGGCGCAGCCGGGGTGATGTATGGCTTGGCCTATCCGGTGATTGATCCATACATGGGTATCATGGTCGGCTGGAAAGCATTTATCTGCGCCGTGGTCGGCGGCATCGGCAATATCCGCGGCGCAATGATCGGCGGATTTATTCTGGGCGGAGTGGAAATTATGGTAGGCGCATTTTTCCCATCCACATACCGTGACTTTGTGGCCTTTACGCTGCTTCTTATTCTGTTGATCGTCAGGCCATATGGAATTCTGGGCAAGCCCCATCCGCAAAAGGTGTAACAATAATGGCCAAACTATTCGCCACATATTACACACTGCTTACCCGATGGCACACGCTCACCGGCTGCAAATATTTCTGGCCGGTTTTCATGATCGCGGGGCTGGGATTTTGTATAGCTGCCTCGACTTTTGAATTTCTGGATTTATATCTTCAACTGATTTTAATTTACGTGGGCATCAACATCATCCTCACCGTCAGTTTGAATTTAATCAACGGTTACATGGGCGAATTCTCCGTAGGCCATGCCGGTTTCATGGCCATGGGCGCTTACATAGCCTCACTTTTGACAGTCCATGTAATTCCGCCAAGTGTTCAAAATTTGCTTTTTCCTCTGGCTATACTGGCCGGCGGCATCGGCGCGGGGTTGATCGGTTTCCTGGTGGCAATTCCTTCTTTTAAGACACGCGGGGATTACCTGGCCATTGTTACACTGGCTTTTTGCATGATTGTGAAGTCCGTTTTGGAAAACATCGACGCGGTCGGCGGGCCGCGTGGCCTTCTGGGAATGGAAAAGCTCACCACACTGCCGTGGGTATTTTTCTGGACTGTTTTGTCCGTCTGGGTGATACGTAATCTGGTTTATTCCAATTTCGGACGCGGTGTTTTGTCCATTCGCGAAGATGAAATTGCCAGCGACCTGATGAGCGTCGACACACGCCAGGTTAAAATCATCGCTTTTGTCGTTTCGTCTTTCTTCGCGGGCATTGCAGGAGGCCTGTTTGCCCATGCGCTGCAGTTTATCAACCCGCGTATGTTCGACATTCTCAAATCCACCGACATACTTATTATGGTTTATCTGGGCGGCATCGCGTCAATTGCCGGATCAATCATCGGCGCGGTCATTTATACCATATTGCTTGAAATCCTGCGTCCGTTGGGCGTGTGGCGAATGATGCTTATGCCGCTTATGCTCGTACTCCTGATGATCTATCGTCCGCGCGGCATCATGGGCATGAGGGAAACCCGCCTGTTTGAGCCGCTTCGTGATCTGGTGACGGAAAAACTGTGGCGGAACAAGAAAAAGGGGGCCGCGGATGCCGCTCCTTGAAATATCTGGACTCACGCACCGCTTTGCGGGCCTTTGCGCCGTATCCGATTTCAACCTTGCCATAGAACCGCATGAACTTATCGGCGTTATCGGTCCCAACGGCGCGGGCAAAACCACTGTTTTTAATTTAATCACCGGCGTTTATCGCGCCAGCGAAGGCAGCATCAAGCTCAACAAACAAGAGATTGTAGGTCTTACACCACATGCGATCACAGCTTTGGGCATAGCCCGCACCTTCCAGAACATCCGGCTCTTCAAGGAACTGAGCGTTCTGGACAATGTGCGCATTGCACACTACGGCCAGATTGCATACACACCCGCGGAGGCGCTTCTGCATATTGGCCGTTTTCGCGCAGAAGAGCGGCGCATTACCAACCAGGCGTTGGATTTATTATCTGTTTTTAAGCTTGACGATTCGGCCGGTGAGAAAGCAAAAAACCTGCCGTATGGTTTGCAGCGTCGCCTCGAAATTGCCAGAGCGCTGGCCACCGGACCCGGACTTTTGCTTTTGGATGAACCGGCTGCCGGAATGAACCCTAATGAAATTATTCAGATGATGGAATTTATCGGGTGGATTCGTAAAACTTTTTCGGTAACGATCATTCTGATTGAACACCAGATGCGGCTTGTCATGGGCATTTGCGAACGCCTGGTGGTACTGGATTTTGGCGCTACCATAGCACAGGGATTGCCTGCCGAAATTCAAAACAACCCCAAAGTGATGGAAGCATATCTGGGCGAGGAGGTCGTTCAATGACGCCCTCTGATCGGATTCTTGTTGTCTCAAACTTGGGAGTGTCCTATGACAGTATTCGCGCGGTTGACGATATTTCTTTTGAAGTCGGCAGGGGAGAAATTGTAACGCTGATCGGCGCCAACGGCGCGGGGAAATCATCCATCCTACGGGCGATTTCCGGTCTCGTTCCTTACAGCGGCAGCATAACCTGTTGGGGAAAGGATTTAAAAAATATTGCCGCCGATCAAATTGTCGCAGCAGGCATCGCCCACGTGCCGGAAGGCAGGGGCATCTTCGGCAATCTGACAGTGCTGGAAAATCTAAAAATCGCCACATGGCAGCGTAAAGATAAAGAACAGATTGCCAAAGATTTTGAAAATGTCTTTTCGTTGTTCCCGCGCCTGAGGGAACGAAAACGACAACAGGGCGGAATGCTCTCCGGCGGCGAACAGCAGATGCTTGCCGTGGGCCGCGCGCTGATGACCGACGCGCAAATGCTGCTGCTCGACGAGCCATCGATGGGACTCTCGCCGGTTCTTGTGCGGGATATTTTCAAGATCATTCAAGACATTAATCAGGCGGGGAAAACAATTCTGCTCGTCGAACAAAACGCCAACATGTCCCTGCACATCGCAACGCGCGGTTACGTTCTGGAAACCGGCCGCATTGTTCTTTCCGGCACAGGAAAGGAACTGACGGGAAATCCAAGAGTTAAAGAAGCATACCTCGGAGGATAATTTCGTGTTTTGTTATCATGCCTGTGCAGACACAGAATCCAG
>Ga0187875_10000651_pt1 | contig 28131 bp, 22 predicted proteins | sample June2016WEW_17_1_2_FD_132978 | JGI IMG/M metagenome (GOLD analysis project Ga0187875, IMG submission 132978) | Peatland microbial communities from SPRUCE experiment site at the Marcell Experimental Forest, Minnesota, USA - June2016WEW_17_10 | ecosystem: Environmental > Terrestrial > Soil >...
AACTCCCTGCACAGGGTGTGACCGTTCTGAGCCTTGAACCGATTCGGAATCTGGTTAAACAGTCTGTAGAGGCCGGGCTTGCCGTAGAGTTGCTCCTTGGATTTCATCGCAGCCTCTTTGCCTTCACCCTCGGGAAGAGAGCTCCTGCCGTGGACTGCGCTGACCGCCATGACCGCACCGACGAGCGCTCCGCAAGTGTCGCCGTAAAGCCCGATTCCACCGCCGAAGCCCGTTGCCAGTTTTTTTACCTCGGAAGGCAGCCCGGTGTCGATCAGGGATAAAACCGATTCGGTAACACATTCGGCGCAATTGTACCCCAGGGAAAAATTCTTCCTGGCCCGCTGCTTTATTTCTTCGATTTTCTCTTGTGCGGTCATTGTTGAAGTCCTTTCGATGTAAGGCAATTCCAAGCAACAGCGCAGCTCAGGCAACAATTTCGAGCCCGATGCCAAACCGTTCTCACTATCATCCTGAATAATGTTTCAACTTGACCGCCAACGTATCTCGATGGGCATTTTGGGTTCGTCTGCCGCCCTGAAAACCTCTCGGGACACTTTGCAGGTCCATAGAACTTTCGCATATACGAATCTAAAAGACAAGTGGTGTGTCATTTGAGGTCTTGCAGCGGATTCGTCATGAAGGCATCCCTTCGCAATCCGACGATTTCACCGAACGCTCATGCCTCGCTGATCATTTCAAACAGCGTGACTTCTATCGGTTTTGCCAGAAGACTACCGGCTTTCTGTCTGTACGCCTTCAGGTGCGGCGTTTCACGGTGCTTCTCCAGATCCTCCATGCTCTTCCAGTTCTCGTAAAACATGAACTGTGACTTCTCATCGGTCGCCTGGTGGATGTCGTAGTTTATGCAACCAGGTTCCGACCGTGTAGGTTTGACCAGAGCCAAGAGTTCCTGTCTTACGATTTCCTCCATCCCCTCCTTTGCCTTCACCAGTGCCAGTACAGTGATCCGTTTATTCTTCATTGATTTCTCCTTGTCATGGAAATGTGAGAACACCACCATATCATCCCTCATCGATCAAATCACCCCTCAATTCCGCAAAATCTGCCCGGCGTGCTTCATACCAGGCGATCTCAAGGAACAGAGCTATTGCATTCTGCACCTCACTCCCATACAATTTTAGATGTTAGGCGGCTCGCGCGATTGCGTCACTCAACCGGATTTGGCACAATTGAGGTGGGCCAATATATCGCCTCGAGGCAGGAGGAGTCCAGCATGATTACTGATGAGATCAAGCAAGTAGTAAAGAGTCGTTATGGCAAGTTTGCCGAGACAGGCAGCCGTAAAGAGTCCTGTTGACCGAGCAAGAGACAGCCCGGTTCGGGCTATGCAGTGGATCAGGGACTCTACGGTCAGGAGGAGCTTTCCTTAGTGCCGGAAATTGCTCTCAAGTTCTCTCGTGGTTGTGGCAACCCTACTGGTTTCGCGAACCTTCAGCCTGGCGATGCTGTTGTAGATTTCGGCTGTGGGGGCGGGATAGACGTCATCCTGGCCGCTCACAAAGTCGGACCGCAAGGAAGAGTAATCGGAATAGACTGCGCGCCTCAGATGATCGAGCGGGCCAAGCAGGCTGTGGCTGAAACAGGCTTGCAAGACAGGAACATAGAGTTCCGCACCGCATACTTGGACAAAACACAGCTTCCAGACGACTTCGCGGATGTGGTGATTTCCAACTGCGTCATCAACCTGTGCCCCGACAAGGACTCAGTGTATAAAGAAGCCTTTCGTATCCTTCGAAGCAGTGGGCGAATTGCCATCTCAGACACTGTTTTCACCGAGACTATCGATTCTGAGCTGCAAGAGCGCTTCCAATCAACTTGGGCGGGATGTCTGGGAGGAGCTGTTCCTGAAGAAGACTACTGGCAGACGGTGAAAGAAGCAGGCTTTGCTGAGATTCAGATTGTGTCCCGTCACCTGCTTACTCCTGGGGAATTGGAAGCAATGGCTTGCTGCCCTGGCGAAGAATTTACTCCACCGCCGAGCAGGGAAGATCGTGTTGCGGTGGAAGGGAAAGTGGCCAGCGTCAAATTCACAGCGATAAAGCGGCCTGTTAAGTGAAGCATGGATTGAAACCACTCCAAAGTATCGATGAAAACAACTCTTCCTCACGCGACAATCTGGGCGCTCATTGAGCAAGGCTCACGTGAGCCTTGCTTTAAAAGGCGTGCCGCCTGCAGTTGCCGTCAGATATAGTTATAGTATTCGGGCTCGTACATCAGAGACCTGATATATTCCGGCAGGTTTTCGGGCTCCGGTTTGGTCGCAAAGCCCCGTTTGTATGCCACGTCGGCTACAGCGGCAGCAATTACCGCAGAGACTTCCCTGATGCGAGTCAATGGGGGAATAATTCGCCCCTGTCGAAGATCGGCTTCTGACACAAGCTGCGCCAGAGACCGTGCGGCAACGAGGAACATTTCATCCGGCACATGTCTGGCCCAGCTTGCCATGATACCCAAACCCACACCGGGAAAAATGTAGACGTTATTTCCCTGAGCCGGAACAAGTGTCTTCCCGTGGACCGTGACGGGATCGAACGGGCTGCCGCTTGCAAAAATGGCGCGTCCCTCAGTCCAGGTGTATGCCTGTTCTGCAGTACATTCCGCCTTGGAAGTGGGATTTGAGAGTGAAAAAACGATGGGTCTTTCGTTGAACCTGGCCATGGCTTCAAGCACGGGCTGAGGGAACATTCCGCGCTTTCCGGAAACCCCAATGATTGCAGTGGGCTCAAGTGCTTCAACTGCGGAAGATAAGTCTGAGACCAATTCGTGGTCATGCGCATAGAGAAGTTTGTCCCCGGTCAAATCGGTACGGTTCTTGACAACCAGGCCTTTGGAATCAACAAACCAGCATCGCAGGCGTGCTTCCTCCTCGGACAAGCCCTCATCAACCATCGCGGAAACGATAAGACCCCCGGCGCCCATTCCGGCTTCGCCCGCCCCCAAAAACAGGATTTTTTGATCCTTGAGCTTTCCACCGGTTATGCGCAAGGCTGAATAGAGACAAGCCAGAGTCACTGCGGACGTTCCCTGGATGTCGTCATTGAAGGTGCAAACCTCATTGCGATACTTCCGCAACAGGCGAAATGCGTTAATATTGCCAAAGTCTTCAAATTGGATCAGCGCTGCCGGAAAGACCTCCTGCACCGCCACGATGAACTCCTCTATCAACTCGTCGTAGGCTTCTCCCCGAAGGCGCCGCTGTTTTAAGCCGATATAGAGAGGATCGTTCAGCAACTGCTCGTTTTCCGTTCCGACGTCAATGGTTACGGGGAGGGTGACAGTATGGGGAATACCGGCACATGCGGTATAGAGGGCAAGCTTTCCTATGGGAATGCCCATCCCGTCGGCGCCCAGGTCTCCAAGTCCGAGAATGCGTTCTCCATCAGTGACAACAATGATGCGTATGTTCTTTTCAGGCCAATTCTCCAAAAGGTCGGCTACCCGGCCCTTGTCATTAGCCGTAATAAATATGCCTCGAGGTCTGCGAAAAATATGGCCGTACTCCAGGCAAGCCTGTCCTACCGTCGGCGTGTAGACGATCGGCGCCAGTTCCTCGATGTTCTCCAAAAGCACCCTGTAGAACAGGGTCTTGTTTCGATCCTGGAGGCTGACCAAAAAAATGTATTTTTCCAGGTCCGTTGGTTTCGCTCTCAGATTCCTGAGAACCCGCAATAACTGCTCGTCGATAGTATGGACATGAGGAGGCAGGAGCCCGCGAAGAGCCAAAGCGTCCCGTTCTTCCTCAGTGAACGCAGTACCCTTGTTCAGAGCGGGATCGCGCAGCAATGCAACTCCAGTGGGGAAATCTCGCAGACGGCTTTGAAGTTTCATTCTTTCCTTTGCATCGTCACGCGTGCTTCTCTTAAGGATCGATTGGAGATTGATATGGCCAAGAAACTTGGAAAGAGCGTCGCCTTCCGCTAAATCTTTATTAAAGCGAATGACCATATCATCGTTTTCGTATGCTACGCTGTACATGGTGGTATCCCTCCTGAATCAGTGAGATCAAAATGAGGAACCTTCCTTACTGTCAGCCTTTCTGACCGTCACCCACTCTGCCGTCTTAATCACCAACGGATGCTGAGGAGCATTTTGCACCCGGATTTCACCCGAAAAAACTCTTGGAACACCCTGAAGGCCCATCGAATCATCCAATATCCTAATGAAAAACGCAAGCCGTGTCTCAAACGAACCGGTTTTTGCAATCTCAGGACACACCACCATCCCCGCAGTTGATGGTATCGTTCCCCCGCCCCGGCGTGTTGGATGGCGCTCAGGCGAAAGTGATGCGATAGTGACGGGTCAGTGGAAAAGCCGATCCTGCATGCACATACCACTTTCTGCCATGGTGGGCCTCCCTGGCCCCCAGCCTTTACAAGCCGGCTTATCATTATTCCGCATCTACCCCGGATAATTGCCGGCTTTCGGTTGCTACTGCAATCTGTGCAGATCGGCATTAAATTCACAAGAAATCGCATGCGACGACGGCGAGGGAATGATGCGAAGAACAGTTCTGATAACCACATTCGGATCATGGGGCGACATCAACCCATATGTTGCTTTTGCTTCGGAGCTAAAGGAGCGAGGGTATTTGCCGATAATCGCAACTTCCGGTTTCTACCGGGATATGGTGGAAAGAGCAGGGATTGATTTTCGCCCTGTCAGGCCGGATGTAAATCCCGAGGATTACAGCCTCTTAGAGAGGCTTTTTCATCCTAAAAACGGTCTGGAGATTCTCATAACAGAAGTCCTGCTTCCCCAACTGCGAGAATCCTATCAGGATTTGCTGGAAGCTATTAACGGAGCAGACATTCTTATTACGCACCCGATTACCTTTGCAGGGCCGATAGTGGCCGAGAAGACCAGAACTCCATGGGTTTCCACAATCCTCGCACCCCTTTCGCTCTTTTCGGCATACGATCTTCCCGTATTTCCCCTTTTCCCGTTTCTGAAAAATCTTGATCGGTTTGGGCCGGGGGCGGGAGGGCTGCTCATCAGGTTTGCCAAATTCGTCACACGCAACTGGAGTGAGCCAATACGCCGGCTGAGGGCTGAAATAGGTCTGCCTCCCGGGGGAGATCCTATCTATGAAGGGCAATTCTCCCCGGAACTGGTCCTGGGACTTTTCTCGCCTTTACTTACAAAACGCCACACTGACTGGCCTCAAAATACCCGAATAACCGGATTTTTGTTTTACGATAAAGAGGCCGATCTGTTGGTCGATAAAAGCGGAGCTGATTCCGATGCACCTGGCAGGTTGGAACGTTTCCTGGAATCGGGCCCGCCACCGGTTGTCTTTACGCTGGGCTCTTCAGCAGTGCTGGCTGCCGGCGACTTCTACAGGGAAAGTGTGGATGCCGCAAGGACGCTGGGAATCCGGGCAGTTTTGCTGGTGGGGAAAGATCCAAGGAATATACCCGATGAGCCATTGCCTGATGATATCGCGCTATTCGATTATCTCCCCTATTCTCAAATCTTCCCCAGGGCAGCCGGAATTGTTCACCAGGGGGGGATTGGAACGACAGCCCAGGCCCTTCAGGCCGGAAAGCCAATGCTGGTGGTCCCGTTTGCTTTCGATCAGCCGGACAATGCTTACAGGGTTACTCGGCTGGGTGTAGCCAGAACCATTTATCGGTATAGGTACTCTGCTCAGCGTGCAGCAACTGAATTAAAAACCCTGCTCTCGGATACCACCTATTTGAGGAGAGCCGAGCAGGTGGGGAAGATTGTTCGGGCGGAAAATGGGGTGGCGGTTGCCTGTGATGCAATAGAGATGCAATTGCGGAGGTAAAAGGGTTCAATGCCTGGCATACAAACAAGCGGAAAAGCTTATCAGGCCATTTTGGGCAGTCTCGGTTTTCAATAGCCCTGTTGTGGCGTCTCCCGGTAAAGCATGAAGTTGACTGCGTTCACGGTCAACACCACCTCATGGTTTTGGTTGAACACCTCGACGAATGAGCGGATGACACCCCGATCAGGTTTGGAACGTGATCGGTTGGCTTCCAAAACGGTCACGCGGATCGAAAGTTCATCGCCAGGGCGCACCGGCCTGGTCCAGCGCAGTTCGTCGATACCAGGAGAGCCCAGGCTCGCCGCCCATGAGAGATAGTGGTCCACAAAAAGGCGCATCATCATGCCGGATGTATGCCAACCGCTGGCGATCAAGCCTCCGAAAATGGTTCTCTTCGCAGCTTCAGGGTCGGTGTGAAAGACTTGCGGGTCGAAGCGGCGCGCGAATTCAAGGATCTCGGCCTCTTCCACGACGATGGAACCGAACTCGTGCACAGAACCTGCTACATAGTCCTCAAAGAAGCGGTCCTCGATTGGGGTGGTAAATGTCGAATGGTTCATAGCGCTCCTAAATGGGCCAATATACGAATAAAAAGAAGGCAACAGAAAGTTCAACGAGTCCGGTTTTAGCAGAACGGCTCGGCTTGAGAAGTTCCATTTTCGGGCAAGAATAATGAAGGCGGTTTAGATTTCACTACCACTGATGAGTCAGCTTCGGCTCCGCCCATCCCTGGCTCACTACAAAATCCACAAAACTGCGGACGTCTTTGCCTGCAGTAGCCGCAGTATAGAGATAGTATGGACGTCTGAGCAGATAAGTTCCATCCGCGATCGTGGCCCTCGATGCGCTAACCGGCAGCGAATGTTCATCTTTTCTGATCTTCAGGGGCTTGGTCCTGGCCGCAGGGCCGGGGAATTGGTCCCGCATTCTGGCGTAAGCTATGGAGCCTGCTGTTTCTGCAACCTTTTTCATTATCGCCGGGAAGTCCGGCAATGTAATTGCGCTTTTGGTGATGGGGACTCCGCCGAGGATGTCGTTTTCCACAAACAATAAGGTGCCGGGATGCTTCCCGCCGGCTTTGAAAACTGTAATGGCTTGATCTTTCCCGTCAATATCCTTCCAGTTGACGATCTCACCAGTGAATATCTTTCTTACCTGGTCTATCGAGAGTGCATTTACCGGGTTCTGCCGATCGGTTATAATGACTATCCCGCCGTATCCTACCACATGTTCGTCGAGTTGAAGCCCCTTGACCCTTGCCGCCTCGCTTTCCTGAGCAGTGATTTTGCGTGAGGCCATCGCCACATCGGCCTCACCTGCAATGAGCGCTTTCATCCCTTCATCGACCAGTGAATTGGCGGATATGGTTATATCAACCTGAGGATGATCTTTCATGTAGAGCAGTGCAAGACTGCGAACTCGGCCCCACATGGAATCGGCGCCTTTCACCTTGATGGGGACCTTTATCTGAGCGGCCGACGGCAGGCCTCCTGCAATCGAAAATGCTGCCGCAATGATGGCGATTATCAGTATCTTTTTCACTTGTTCTCCTTTTGCTTCGAGTTGCCCTTCAAAGTAAATCAACAGTTCAATACAAACTCTTCCATACGATTTCCCAATCGAATATGCAAGTGACAGGTGAATGAGACCGGTTTTTGCAATTCCAGGAGAAAGAAAAAGGATGCCGGCCATAAAGCAGCTTATAGCATCCATGCCCAATATTCCATTTCCGCCATTTGAGGTAGCCTGTTCCTTATGCTATATTGGTTAAGTTAGGACAAAAAGATGACAGTTCGACCCCTCCGCTTCTGCATGATCACAACCTTCTATCCTCCCTACAATTTCGGGGGAGACGGAATCCTCGTGCATCGGCTGTCCAACGAGTTGGCGCAGAGCGGACATCAGGTGGAAGTGATTCACTGTATTGATTCGTACCGCACGCTGGCAGGCCGGGAACCCGCAAAGGGTTATCTGGATCATCCCAATGTGACCGTGCATGGACTCCAAAGCCGATGGGGCTTTCTTTCGCCGCTGGCTACCCATCAGACCGGCTTCCCACTCTTGAAGTCGGCCCGTATTGAGCGGATCCTGGAACGGGGCTTCGACGTTATCCATTACCACAACATTTCCCTCATAGGCGGACCGAAAATTCTCGAATACGGTCGCGGCATCAAACTCTTCACTATGCACGAATACTGGCTGGTGTGTCCGACACATTTGTTGTTTCGATTCAACCGGGCAGTCTGCACAAAACCGCTATGCCTGCCTTGCAGCCTGATATACCGGCGTCCACCCCAATGGTGGCGCTACGGGAACTTGTTGAAAACCGCCGTCAAGCATGTCGATGCCTTCATAGCTCCAAGTCGTTTCATCATGGACAAACACCAGGATATGGGACTCGACATTCCCTTCGTTCACCTGCCCAATTTCGTTCCCCAGGCGGATGCCTCCACCATCACTCCTGGGGAAGGAGAGGAGAGCAAAATATCTGATGGGCCTTATTTCCTTTTTGTGGGGCGCATCGAAAAGGTTAAAGGTCTGCACACACTCATCCCTGTCTTTCGAAGGTATAAGAAGGCACAATTGCTGATTGCGGGTAGGGGCGACTGCCGGCTCCAGTTGGAGAGGCTAGCCCAGGACAGCTCTAACATCCGGTTCCTGGGCCACCAATCCTGGAGTCAGTTACAGGCTCTGTATCGGCAAGCTGTGGCTTTGGTTGTTCCATCCATATGGTTTGACGTGTCCCCTTTGGTCATTTTCGAGGCCTTCAGCCAGAAAACACCGGTCATCGGCAGAAACCTGGGGGGAATCCCGGAGACCATTCAAGAGGGTGAGGGTGGATTTGTCTACGACACAGAGGAAGAGTTGGTGGCAGCGATGGATCACCTGTTGGAGAATCCGTCCCATCGTCGCGAGTTGGGCCAACGCGCCTATCAGGTCTATCAGCACAGATGGACACCCAGAGCTCATTTGCAGCGTTACCTCGCGTTGATTTGAGAGATCGCCGCAAAAGCATCCTCTTCGAAGAATTAGGTCACTTATGCATCAGATGGTTTTTCAACGCTTCGAAGAGATTTGCCGGCGCCGTCAGGCAGGGGGCCGAGTTCTGGAAGTGGGTGCCGTGCCTTCCACGGATAGTCTTTTGAACCTGAAGGCTTTGGAGCAGTCGGCATTGAAGATTGGCGTCAACCTGGCCGGACCGGCCAAGTCTGGGGACTTCCTTATTTTACCGCTTAACGCGAACAGCATGTGCTGTTTTCGGGACAATACCTTCGATACGGTGCTCTGTAATGCAATGCTCGAGCATGATCCTTTCTTTTGGAGAAGCCTGGCCGAGTTATATCGGGTGGCCAAGCCCGGAGGCCTTGTGGTCATTGGGGTCCCGGGTTTCCACCTGCACGGCGCCTGGGATCATCTTTCCTGGAGCCACCGGCTTCCATGGATAGGGAAGACGCTGGAAAAACTGAGTGCCTCGGCCAGGACTTTGCGCTATCATGCCGCTCCCGGAGACTACTATCGCTTTAGTCTGCAGGCGGTGCACGAGGTGTTCATGAAGGATATGACTGATGTGGAAAGCCACCTCATTATGAGTCCGCCCCGTATCATTGCAGCCGGCAACAAGAGGAACGCATGAAGCGGTCGCTTCCCGTCCAAATTCTGCTTTCCACCCACAATGGGGCTCGATTTCTGACCCACCAACTGGAAACTTTGCGGTCCCAGGATTATCCTCAGATCAGTATTTTGATCAGAGACGACGGCTCAAACGATGACACCCTGCAGATCCTCGAGGAATACTGCCGCAAGCATCAACGGTTTGCCTTCTATTCCGGTCATCGAATGGGGGCCGGAGCCAGTTTTTTTGACTTATTGGAGCATGCCGATCCCGATGCAGCGTACTACCATTTTTGCGACCAGGACGATCACTGGCTCAAGGACAAATTGACCCGAGCAGTCAACAAACTCGAGAATGCACCCTCTGATTTGCCATTGCTTTATTGCTCGCGAGTTGTCATTGGCAATGCCGAATTAAAACCATTACGCCTTTCCGATCTACCCATGAGGGGTCTTTCATTTGCTAATGCGATGGTGGAATGCCCGGTCTGGGGCTCCACTGTGTCCATCAACCCGAAGGCCCGTGAACTGGCCTTGAAACAACTCCCAACATTCTTCAGCATGCATGACTCATGGCTTTATCTTATAATCTCGGCCTTTGGACTGGTCCTCTACGATGGTTCTCCAACCATGGTGCACCGCCGGCACGACCAAAACTTCTCCCAGATTCCAGCCACTTCGCGTGATCGCCTGCACACGGTTTGGAGCAGATACCGCAAACGGGGAAGAGAGCGTCCCATGGCTCGTCAAGCCGCTGAGTTTCAACGCCTCTTCGGCGAGCAGTTGGCGCCTGACAAGCGGGCCGTACTTGATCGTTTTCTCGATGCGCGCAAGCATTGGTGGACACGAATCCGCTATGCATGCCGCAGAGAAGTTTACCACCAGTCGCGCGCCGGGAATCTCCTATTAACATTGCTGTTGATGCTCGACCGGGTATACGACTGATACTTGGATAGACAATGATAGGAAAATTTTCTGAGGCATGCCGTCGCTTGCTCCGCTTTTATCGCTTTCAAGGAAGCACCGGGCTCGTAACTTTCCTTAAGCACGTGCCTGGTTCTCTCCGCCCGCGCGGCCGCTATCCGAAGCTTTTGACGGCCGCATCTCCCAAGCGTCCACTTAGCATCATCATGCCTGACCGGCCGGAAGTACTCAAACACAACCTGCTGCAATCGGAAGCAGCCCTCAACCCCGCAAATGAAATAATCAGGATCAAGCCAGCGGAGTTGCTGAGAGCATCCGGTTTCTCCAAATTGTTGCAGAGGATAGTCGACACCGCTCGCCATGAATTGATCGTTTTGGCTTCTCCCAGTCTATTCTTGCCGCCGGACTGGCAGGTCCGGTTGGAATGCTGTCTGCTCGAGCTGGAGAAATACGATCCTCATTGGGGTCTGCTCGGCGTGTTGGGTCAAGATCGAAACGGGCGCCGGTGCGGTCACGCCAGTACCTTGGAAGTGTTCATGAACACCTTTGGGCCGGCGAAGTCATATTCCAAAGCAGACCAGTTGGATGGGCGTTTGCTGATTGTGCGAAAATCCGGGGTTCCTGAAAGGGAGACGGGACTGACCTGGATATCTCTGCTAACGGATAACCCGGAGTTTCCAAGTGATTCCTGGAAAGGATCCCGGTACGTTGTCAATGCTCCCGTCATCTTTGACTATGCTTCTGACTCCGGCCTGCCCATCAGGCTGAGGATTGAGTGCGACCGTTTCCTGAGCTGGTTTTATCTGGATCGGAAGGCTCTCCGGGATTGTTTGGAAGAATGTGAGCAATGGAGGAATTGCGGCAATGATGCCGGTCAGATGAAGTTTAAGAGTCAGGAGAGCTGGTTGCCGCTTAACGGGTGGAGAGCAAACCTCCCTCGACATCTGTTGGAGGAGGCGCAGAGGCCCGTGATCCTCCTGGGAAAGGGCGGCGGTGGATCCCGGTTGCTCTCGTTAGCTGCTTGCGATTGCGGCATTAATTTATGCGAGCCGTTAAACCATTCGCTCGACTCCATGGCATTGGCATCGGCTGTATATCAGTGCCTGCTTTATAAGTATGGGCTAAATGGCCGCTGTCCCCAGGAATTGCTGATCGCCCACCTGCAGCACGCTGCGGCAGCGATGCTCCAGCGGACAGGGAGCGGCCGGTTGTGGGGATTCAAGTTGCCTGAAAGTCTGCTGCTCCTGCCAGAACTGGATCTGGCCTTTCCCTGCGCCAGGTTCGTCCTGATGTTTCCAGACCCGCTGCTTTGCTGCAGCCGCCAGCCGCATCTTACTGCCCAACCTGGGAACCCTGTGGGCCTTGCTTCCCTTCGTTCTGCTTACCGATACGCAGGAGCTGATCCAGCCACTCTATTAGAAGACAGCGATGCCGTCCGCTCGGCCTACACCCTGCGCCATCAGCTTGAGATCGCGGTCGCTTACTGCCGAAACCATTTTGGCCGGCAAAAATACTATGAGCTTGATTTCAAAACATTGGTAAGAGACCCTCACGGTCAGGTCAAGCATCTGGCTGAATGGCTCGGGGTTTCGGTTTGCGGCCGGCGTGCCGCCCGAAATGCCGATCTGCGCCGTGCCAGCCTGAATAAGGTTTTCTCTGCGGCCGAGTCGATCCAGATCGAGCGCCTTCTGCAACCACTGAAGACCATTGCGCCCTGAGAGTTTTCCTCCATCTTTGCCCTGTAAAAATAGGGTCAGGTCTTGCTTTTGCTGCTTTATAAAACCATGCATGTCCCAATAACCAAAAAAAAGACTTGACCACATCTTCTGCTCTATTTATCGGTGTCAGGGGCTTGCGACCTTTGAAGCTAGGTCCACGGCCAGTTTGCAGAGTGCACTCGCTTCTTGGAGCCCGTCGAGGAAGCGTTGAGGGATTCCCGAAAAGCCGGTTTGGGCGCCGGCGAGGGCCCCGGTGAGAATGGCGCGCGCCTGGTTTTGCCCGCCGCCATTAACAGCATGGAGCACGGCCGATTCGAAATCGTTGTGGAACCGGGCAGCGAGGTAATAGGCGGCAGGAAGCTGGTGGTAAATGGCGCAGGGCATGCCGTAAACGATGGACACTTTCCACGCAGGCTCTATGTGGATTTCCCGATCCGCTGCAGCTTTGGCCATATAGGAGGGCGAAAGCAAGGCGTCCGGTGAGGCGAACCGGCCTGCGCGGGGTGGGTCCGGATCGCCGGGACGTGGCGGCTGGAGATTGTCGCGGGTCACGGCGTGAAAGGGTAATTCCCCGTTTTCTACCAATTCCATGAGTTTAGCCGACAGTTCCGTGTCGAGTGTATGCCCCTGAACCAGAAGACTCAACACCGCGCCGAAAGCCACAGTCATCGAGACCACGGTATCATCTGTCTGGGTAAGGATGGTATTGCCGGCTACGGCAGATGCGAGCTGAGCGGGTTGGAGCGCATAGCGAACGGCTATGGCAAGGGTGCGTTCGATTGCTTCGGTGGTATCCGCGTGCCCTCCGGTTTGTCCCCAGGGCAGGTTCTGTTGCACGCGGCGCCTCCATGCCTCCCGGATTGACTGGCTCGTGTATCCCCCCGGTCCGCTCACCGGTGTTCCGTCAAGAAGCGGGAAGAGATCTTCATCCATCCGACGGCAAAAATCCGATGCATCGTAACCGCCGCAATCAACGAGGGAGCGAAGCATGAGCTCGAGAATAAAACCTGCCTGGGAAAGTTGACCTGCTTTGAGTCCATCGTGGTATCGGCCGGGTTTGGGATCGGTATAGTCGTCGATCCAATCGCCGTAGTCGCGGCGAAGTTCAGCGAGATCGTAATACCAATGAGGACCAAGGCCCATGGCGTCACCTATGAAGGCCCCCATCATGGCGCCGGAGGCGCGATCCCGGATGATCTTGTTTGGCATTCTATACTCCTCGTATGACAGACTTATATACAACCCTTCACGATGTACTTAACACTTCACGATGTACTTCGCGGAGCGCGGAAGGCATCCTGTTAGGTTCGTCCATCATGTGCGTTAGGCCGGCAGAGGGATGCCTTCTCCAACCCCCGCGTCTTTTTCCCTGAAGCATTTATAGCGACTTACGTATTACGTAATTTCAAGCATGCCCGTGTCACTGGCGGCCCCGGCACGGCCGATGACGGCTGCACAGGGGACGCCGTGCGCTCTCAGGTCGTCGGTAAGGTCCCGGGCGCTCTCTTCCGGAAGAGAGATGAGGAGCCCGCCGGATGTTTGAGCGTCTGCAAGGATATCGAGAAGCATTGGGTCGATGCTCCTCATCTGGCGGATCCGGGCGGTGCAGAAGTTCAGGTTGGCAAAGCTGCCGGCAGGCAAGAGACCCATCTGGACGAAATCCAAGACTTCAGGCAACAGCGGGACCCTCTCAGCATAGAGGGTAATCGCCACTTTGCTGGCCGTTGCAATCTCCAGTGTATGGCCCAGGAGTCCGAAACCCGTAACATCGGTACAGGCGCTCAGGGGATAGGAAGCCATTATTTCGGCTGCTTTCCTGTTCAGGGTCGCCATGGTCTCTACTGCATGCCTCTGGACTTTCTCGGAAACCAGTCCTGCCTTTATGGCTGTGGCCAGTATCCCGGTACCGAGCGGTTTTGTAAGGATGAGCGCATCTCCAGGCCTTGCCCCGGCGTTGGTGAGCACTCTCTCAGGATGGACGATTCCCGTAACTGAAAGGCCATACTTGATCTCCGGGTCTTCAACACTGTGGCCGCCAACCAGCGCAGCTCCAGCTTCGTGGATTTTTTCCAATCCTCCGCGCAGGATTTCCCTCAAGATCTCCTTATCCATGCCTTTCACTGGATAGCATACGATATTCATGGCCGTGAGGGGCCGGCCACCCATAGCGTAAACGTCACTCAAGGCATTTGCCGCTGCAATGCGCCCAAAATCGTAAGGGTCGTTTACAACGGGAGTAATAAAATCTATCGTTTGAACGAGCGCGACTTCATCGGAGAGACGATAAACACCTGCATCATCGGATGTTTCTCTTCCCACAAGAAGATTGGGGTCTTCTTCGAGAGGCAAATCCTCCAAAATTTCAGCCAGGTCCCCCGGACCGATTTTTGCCGCTCAGCCTGCTGCACGAACCGTTTTGGCCAGTTCCACACGATGGCGGGTCATCTTTTCTCCCAATATTCGAACAATAGGTGAAGCAAGAGAGGCTACATAACGCTTATGACCTTGTCCGCCAATTGCATCGCCGTTACGATGTCCAGCATGTTAGTCGTTTCCCCGACCAGCTTCTTTTCCAAAAGCCCAAAGTAGTTGAGGCAGGTTCCGCAAACGAGGACATGAACGCCGTCCTTCTCGAGAGCCATGAGCGCTGCGAGACACTCTGAGCCTTCCACCGTAAGCTTTACTCCTCCGTTGAGCAAGATCAGGCGCCAAAGCTCCGGCCCCATCTCCTTTAGAGTAGCAATGAAATTGATGATGAGCTTTCGGCCAAGCGTCTCATCACCCTTGCCCATGGAATCCGTCCCAACGAGTACTGCGATCCTGCTTTCCGGCTTCAGAGTTCCAGGTTCCTCCATCACTTCGCAGGCGGCCGCTTCCTCTTTCGTGCCCGTTACCCTAAAATTACCCTCCTCCCCGGAAATGCTCACCTCGTATCCCACTCGGGACAAAAACCGGCTCACGTTTTCCCTGGCTGCCGCATTATCCACCAGGATACTAAGCCTGGCGACATTGCCGCGGTCGATGATCTCTTTCGTTCTCAAAACCGGGTTGGGACAAGCCAGCCCACGACAATCAAGGTTTTCCTCGCTCATTTGCTCCTCACTGCTCCATGCCGGGCGATGAAAGGATGCGACTCCAAGCTAACAATTCCAGTAGATCGAAGGCAAAAATGATCTCAGCGAAACATAACAGCGCACGTGCAGGCCAATCAAGCCCGCAGGGTAGCGGTGAGGCGCAGCGGGTAGATCAGGAGGTCCAGCGCATCCAGTATGTTTCGGCTCAGAATATCCGCAGCGAGAACCGCTTCGATGGATGCGGCCTCCGCCTGAAGCAAAGCGATACCCAACGCGGCCCTTTTGAGCATGAAACGATCATTTCTTCCGTTTCCAATCGCCACGCACTCTTCCGGGCCGAGATCTCCTATATAGTCTCCTTTGGCTTCGGCCTGATGTTCATGGGAAATGACCGACACCCGGCAGGGCAGTTTCGCAAGTTCCTCTCTTGCGCTTCCGAAAGTATCCGCAGTCAGGACATGCACCTCAAGACGATCGGAGAGCAACTCAAGCCTCTCCCCAACACCGGTTATCACTTTACCGTCGCAGGCCAAAGTCCCGTTGTAGTCAAGCACCAGGTTGGCCAGAAACAGGCGCTTGAATCCTGGAATTTCAATTCCAAGCATATTTGCCAGCCGTTGTTCTCAGCCTTGAATATGTGACGAGATCCATTGTGGACATAGTTCAAGTGTCCTCATCGTGTCCATTCCGATCGCGCAGTTTTCAAAAATCTGCCTCTCTATGTGCTTTGTTCAAGGTGGTGGAGCAGGCTGAGAGAATGCTGAGGGACTCTGGCTAAGAGAATCCCTCAGCACGCAGAGTTACTTGCTTCCGCCGGGCGCGTGGCAAGCGGGAGCATGACAAGGAGGAGCATGACATGAAGGGGCATGACATGGAGGGGCATGACAACTTGTTTTTGCGTCATAAACGATACCGGCTAATCTTTTTTCCACCTCTTTTACCTGTAGCATCTTTACCTCCTCTAAAGGAATCCAAACTTCCCCGGCCAAGGTTTCTTTCGCTGCTTAATATGTGAACACGACCTCAATTTGTCAAATAGGATATTCCGATGTCATCGGCCAAAATGGATTCGATTCCACCATGGACTGAAGGCTGTCAAACTGAGTTTTCGGACCTTCGCTGCACTGCCTCCCGGGCACGGTCTGCGCCATTTCAGCGGGTTACGGGATGCGAAGGTTGCCAGTGATTTCGGCATGAGGCATAGGCCCCTCCCCAACCTCGGATCGGGGTCGGGCATAAATCCAGCATGAAGCATTCGCGCCATCTTTCAGACAGGATAGATTATTCCTATTGCTTACATTGGTTTCTCCAATAAAATCGATTAGACGGAAGCAATCGGAGTTGGTATAAAGCTAAAACACCAGTGGAGAAACTTATGCCGATGGAATTAAATGTCCATATCAGTCCGAATGTAATCAAGCAGCTAAAAGCCCTGCCGAGAGGAGGGGGAAATGCTTCACAGGCTGTCGAACATGCTCGGAAGATAATTAATCAGGCCCTTGAAGGTATTTGCAGTCCCAGGCAGATAGGAAGACTCACCAAGTATGGTGAAGCACGCATTCCGAATTGCATCAAGTTCGACCTTGTCAGGGGATACCGCTTAATAGCAGTCATGGGGAAACAGGAGATTAGTTTCCTTTTCCTCGGAAGCCACGACGAATGCGATCACTGGGTCAAAAATAATGCCGGTTTTGAAGCCCTGGCGGACAATGGAACAGCCAGGGTATCGCAGGTGAGGGGCAAGACAGATGAGGAGGGACCCCCTTGCCCAATGCAGGAACACGAAGGCGAGATGGAATCTGATGAGTATGACCCTGCACTTTTGCGCGACCTGACCGACAGAGATCTTCGAGAGATCTTTCGCGGGCTTTGTGGAAGGCGCTCTTGATTGGCGCCAACAAGGCATTATTTTGAATGAAATTGTTTACTGAAAAATGATTGAGGTGGGAAAATTTCGGGAATTGCCCACATGGTCTTAGAAAAAGGCGTTGTTGAAGCATTTCCCCAATTCCTGAACCGGCAGCGACTGGAGTTGGTTCGAGCCAAGACAACCGTGCTTCAGATCAACGTTGGCCTGGTCTGCAACCTGACATGCCGGCATTGTCACCTGGAAGCCGGACAGACCAGACGCGAACTGATGAACATGGAAGTTGCCCGGGCGGTAATCGATTTCACCCGGCTACATTTTTTCAGGGCCATCGACATTACCGGTGGGGCCCCGGAAATGAACCCCATTTTGCCTCAACTTCTCCAAAGCTTGTCCCCGCTCACAACCGAACTGATTCTCCGCTCAAACCTCACGCCTATGGCTGAGGGTAACTATGACGACATATTAGACCTCTGCACCGACCGCAGGGTTACAATTGTCTGCTCTTTTCCATCGCTTCACAAAGAACAGTTTGAATCTCAACGTGGAAAGGACGTTTTCGCCAAGGTGATTGAAGCCCTTAGAAAGCTGAATTCAAAAGGATACGGCCTGCCGGATACCGGACTCAGGCTCGACCTGGTGAGCAATCCGACAGGAGCGTTTCTTGCTGCCTCACAAGCACAGGTGGAAAAAAAGTTCCGGCTGGAACTGAAAAAAAACTTCGGCATCACTTTCACGAATTTATATGTATTCGGTAACGTTCCTTTGGGCAGATTCAAGCAATGGCTGGTTCAGACGGGAAATTACGAAGGCTACATGCAAAAGCTCTTCTCCAGCTTCAATCCGTGTGCTCTTTCGGGCCTTATGTGCAGGTCTCTCATTTCAGTTTCATGGGATGGCTATTTGTATGACTGCGACTTCAATCAAGCCGCAAACATTCCATTGGGCGGCAGAAAAACTCACATCTCAGAAATCGAAATTGTTCCGGCAGAAGGCAGCCCCATTAGCGCCGGCGAGCACTGTTATGCATGCACGGCCGGTGCGGGCTTCACCTGAGGAGGTGCAATAAAGACCTAGGGTATGGTCTCCTGTTTGGACTCTAGACATAAATTCTTCAGGAGGGCAGTTCTATGGATTCTTATTACAAGATCGGCGATCTTGCTAAATTCGCAGATATAACCGCTGAAGCATCCGAAATGGGGGCAAAATTTTTCGAATATTATGCATCGGTATTCAATGAAGGAGAACTTACGGAAAGAGAAAAAGCCCTGATAGCACTGGCTGTCGCTCATGCCATCCAGTGCCCTTACTGCATCGACGCATATACTCAGACCTGCCTGGAAAAGGGATCGAACCTGGGCGAAATGACCGAAGCGGTCCACGTGGCCGCTGCTATTCGTGGCGGAGCCACCCTGGTGCATGGAATTCAGATGCGGAACGCGGCGCAGAAAATATCGATGTAGATGCTCTTTTAAGACCACGTTAGATTATTGGTTTGTCCTGAAACAGGATTTTGTTCACGGTTGCGGCCAAGTCCCTCAAGGCTAACGGCTTCATGAGGAATCCCTTGATCCCCAAAAGCCTGGTTCTATTTTCATTAACGGCCTCACTAAATCCCGTGCAGAGGATTATAGGGGTATCGGGGCGGATTTTCAGAATTTCTCTTGCCAGATCAATCCCCGTCATATGAGGCATCGTCAGATCGGTGATGACCAGATCAAAGCTATCGGGGCGCGCTCTGAAAGCCTGGAGCGCATCGTAACTGCTATATCTTCCGGCAACATCATAACCCAGGCTCCCAAGCATCTCCTGTAGCATATCGACTATAGGTTGTTCGTCATCGACCACCAGAACGAGACCCTTTCCGGTGGGAAGAGGTTCCGAGCCTTCGGCCATTGGCGCCTGTAACGTTTTGGTCCTCGGGAAATAGACATCGAAAGTGGCGCCCTGGCCCGGCTCGCTGAACACGGCGATGCCTCCGGACAGGTTCTTAACGATTCCGTAGATCAGGGCCAGACCCAGACCGGTTCCCTCAGACGGTCCTTTGGTGGTGAAATATGGATCGAAGATTCGCTGTCTTACCGCTTCGTCCATCCCGTGTCCCGTGTCGGCAACACTTAGTCTCAGGTAAGATCCCGGGGCCAGGTCCGGAACTTCACTTATGGCGACTGTGTCGACATCCACATTTTTTAAGCTGATGGACAGCACTCCTGCTTTCTCACGCATGGCGTGAGCGGCATTCGTGCACAGGTTCATCAGCACCTGGTGAATTTGCGTGGGATCTGCCATGGTGGTGGCATAGATTGCTTCCTCATCGATATCCTGGTTTATCTGTATGGTAGAGGGTAATGACGGTCTAAGCAGTTTAAGCGTTTCTTTCACCAGAAGACTGACTTGCACCGGCCTGCGTTCCTGTTCCGCCTTGCGGCTGAAGGTGAGTATCTGCTTGACAAGCTCCCGGGCGCGGTTACCGGAGAGAAGAATCTGTTCTATGTTATGGTGCAAACGGCTGCCTTTGGGAACTGCATTCAGCGAGAGCTCGGAATAACCGATTATCGGCATAAGTATGTTGTTAAAGTCATGTGCAATTCCTCCGGCCAGCGTACCGATAGCCTCCATCTTTTGGGCTTGGCTCAGTTGGGACGAAAGCCTCTTGCTCTCGGTGATGTCCTCGGCCGTGCCCTCGATGCGGATGATCTTGCCGTTGGCATCACGCACGCCACTTAAGTTTAGCGTCACCCATGCAATGCTCCCGTCCTTCCTGAAAAACTGCACCTCAAACTCTTGAACCATTCCCCGATCTTCGATCAGGCGGAGCAGTTCGGAACGGCGCTCGGGATTGACGTACAATCGCCGGGGCAGGTCGCTTGCCTCATTAATTAGCTCTTCCGGCGAATCATAGCCTAGGATACGGGCGCCAGCCATATTGAGGCTTAAGAACCTTCCTTCCGGGGTCGATTGGTATATGCCCATTACGGAATTCTCGAACATGCCCCTGTATTTTGCCTCCGCCTCCGCAACAGCTTCTTCCATGCGCTTGCGCTCGGTGATGTCGCGTATCGACTCGATTGCTCCGACAACATGTCCCCTGGAGTCAAACAGGGCGCTTGCCGTTCCGAAAAGATATACTTCACCACCCCTGAGCGCCGGCATATATGCTTCGCCGGCAATTGCCCTGTCCATCCTTTCCAGCGCTGCATACTTCTGTTCGATTTCCTGCCCGGGTTCGAGAACAAGGTCGATCAGGACGGGTCTCCGTTCTCCGTAAAACGGCAGGGCGTACTCATAATTGCCTTTCCCCAGCATATCCGCCGCCCTAGTCCCCGTCATCTCCTCGATGGCCCGGTTCCATGCGATCACCTTGCCCTCTTTATCGATAACAAAGGTGGCATCAGGCAGGAAGTCGATGATGTCCGAGAGTTGTTGACGAGATTCTCTAAGCTCTTCCTCGGCATGTTTGCGCGTGGTAATGTCACGCCCAATACCCAGCACCAGATGCTGCTCTCGGATCACAGTTGGAAATGTTCTTACTTCCAGAAAGACTTGTTTGCCGTCTTTTCGACTTAGAACGAACTCCTCGGGCCCCGCAGGGTAGCCAAGTCTATTCCTGGCTAACAGCTCGCGGGCCTTGGGGATGTCTTCCGGGGCCAGAAGGTTTGCTTCAAACTGGTTTTTTCCAATCAGTTCTTCCCGCTTATAACCTGTTGCCTCTTCCGCAGCCTTGTTGCCATCCAAAAAGTTACCTTCAAAGTCACAAAGGTAGTAAGGGTCAGGGGCACATTCGAACAATATTTTAAAGCGTTCCTCCGAGCGCTTGACTTCTTCCTCTGCCCACTTGCGCTCGGTGATGTCATTTCCCACGCAAAAGACTTCCACAACCTGCCCATTTTCACCCAGGATGGGTTTGTTGGTCCAGGCGATCCAGACCCTCTCGCCGCCGCAGCGCATATTTTCGTTGATGTTGCTGGCGTAACGATCCGGGTTCACTGCGATATCCTCGATCATCAACCGCAGGTCCCGCCCGCTCGTTGATTCAACTTCCGGAACGATAGTGCCTACCACGTTTTTGCCCAGTATTTCCTCTTCGCTATAGCCGAAAAATCTTTGGGCAAACTCGTTGAAGAAGGTCACGTTGCCCAGGTTGTCCATTCTCAGGATAATGCTGTTGGCATTTTCGACCAACTCGCGATATTTCTCCTCACTGCGTCTCAGCGCTTCCTGCGCCTGCCTTTGTTCGGTGACATCGCGGATGGATTCAATGGCTCCCACCCGGTTTCCATGTGCGTCGAACAGAGGTGCGCCGGTGCAAAGAACGTAAGCTCCCTTACCTCCATAGACACACGGAACGTAAGTTTCCGCACGCAGAATGCCGCCCTTTCTCGTGAAATGCTGGTATTTTGATTCGAGATCCTCATCGCGGGCGTCGATGAGATCGAGCAGATGCGGACGTCTGTACCCGTAAAAAAAGACGGCACAATCGAGGTCATCCTTCCCTATCATCTCCTTCTTGCTTACCCCGGTCATCTCTTCGATGGCGCGGTTCCAGGCTATGACCCTCTTATCACTGTCAATGACCAGTGTTGCATCCGGCAGGAACTCGATGATGTCGTTCAGTTGCCGGTTGGCGGAAATCAGCGAATCCTCCGCCTGCCTGCGCTCGGTGATGTCAAGAAAAGATGCGACGCTTCTTTTTGTATCGGCAATCATATCAACGGTAAGCAAGCAATCTCTTGTCCGGTCATGTTTGTCAATAAGGCGGAATTCGTATTGTTTCAGAGCAGCCTTTGCATCGGCTCTGCGCAGGCGATGCTGGTCCAGCATCCTCTCCAGGTCCTCTTTCACAACAAATTCCGTCCAGCTCTTTTTGTTTTCGATCTCATCTCTCGTGTAACCTGTCAGTTTCTCGAATTCCGCATTTGCAAGTGATATGATAGTATCTTCTTCGAGTATGAGTGTGGCCGCGCCCGTGTTTTCAAAGATGGCCCTGTAACGGTTTTCAGATTCTCTCAGGGCTTCTTCGGCCTTTTTGCGATCGGTGATGTCTTCGACCGTCTCGATGGCGCCTACGATAGCGCCTCTGGAATTTCGAACGGCGGCAGCGGTTAAATGCAGCCATTTCCCCGTCTCACCCAAGTCCTGGAAAAATTCCGTTGCCTCATATTCATCATCGAGGACCTCTGGCTTGCCGGTCCCTTCACCATACCAGCGTACAGTCCCCTCCCGATTCTCATCGACGAGCAGATCGGCCATACAGGGCCTCTCCTCCCTGTAAAAGGCCCGCCAATGTTCGCTGGTCCCTACCACCTCGTTTGCCTTGATTTTGCTCATTTCCTCCAACGCTTTGTTCCAGTAGACCACCTGGTGGTCTTCCCCTATCACAAACGCTGGAATCGGGTAGCCCTGGATTATGCTTCGCAGTTGCTGCTCGCTGTCTTTCAGTTCTTTTTCAGCCCGCTTGTGCTCAATACTCCTCATCTCGAGAAGTGAGGCCATTTCATCGAATGATTTAGCGAGCTGACCAAATTCGTCGGGCGTGTGCGGCAGACCCGTGCGCGTTCCCAACTCCCCCCGGCCGAATAGCTGCGCAGCGGCGACCAATTGTTTGATTGGGGCTACAAATGTGAAATTCCCGAAAAGCCACGCCAAAAGCATCGCAGAAAGAGCTGCGATCCCCAGGATCGACAGGTTGCTCAATCCGGATACGATAATGATTCCAGCGGCGGGCAGGAAAATAAACAGTAATAATAACAATAACTTCTTGCGAATGGGCCAGGAGGTTAAGATTCGTAAGCCAGGCATAGTCCTTCCTCCCAATTGCAGGACCTCAAGTGCGATGGTCGGCAGCAGTAAATTCGGAGCGCGACTACCCGCAGGACATTTGACTTTCTGTGCAAGCATCAGTTCGAAAAGATTACACGGAGTCAGCTTGCTTGTTCAGAAAAGACGATCCTCAAGAAGAAAACCTGAACCGGACCGTTGAGGACGAAGATTCTAAATCGATGTAAGCCGACCGCGACAATAAACCTTATCGTGGTTTTCAGTCACAAATCTTAAACAGATTAACACAAAAGTCGGCAATCGAGAAACGAATCCATCGTAAGTAATAACTAGATTCGGGATACCCCCGGGACTTCGGAAGCCCTGGGGGGGAGGGCTGAGCGAATCGGAAATCTCTCACTTCGTCCCCATCAAACGGGATTAAATGCTCCGACCTGCCATGGCTGCTCAGCGAAGCAGTTTTCAGATTCCTGTTTCCTTTGTTGCCCTGGATATAATCTTTGTGGGCATTCCACCGGTTGGCGCCGCATTGAGTTGCAGCGCGTTCCGGGCCTTTTCGCGTTTATCGTTCCAATCCTCGGTTTTCCTCCCTCCGGCGGCTCCGTTTGTCGTTCCGCCAACAATAGTCACAAGGTCCTCAACAAACCCTTTCATATGCGCGGCCTGGGCGTTCATCTCCTCTGAAGCGGCAGCAGACTCTTCGGCATTTGCGGCATTTTGCTGGACAACTTTGTCCATTTCGCTCACGGCCTTGTTAATCTGCTCGATCCCCTGGGCCTGCTCGTTGGAACCCGCCGCGATCTCACTGACCAGTTCGCTCATTTTTTCTGCACTGGAGGCCAACTGAAGAAATTCCACGCCGGTTTTTTCAGCTATTTCAGACCCTTCTTTGATCCTCTTGACGGTGCCTTCGATGAGGTTAGCGGTATTTTTGGCCGCATCGGCCGCCCGCATGGCAAGATTTCTCACCTCGTCCGCAACGACTGCGAACCCTGCTCCGGTTTCGCCTGCCCGTGCAGCCTCCACTGCGGCATTGAGGGCCAGCAGGTTTGTCTGGAATGCAATTTCGTCAATGGTTTTGATGATCTTGGAGGTCTCCTCACTCGCTTTGGAAATTTCCGCCATGGAGGCGGTAAGCTCGCCCATTGAATTATTCGCCCTGGAGACTACCCGGCTGGTTTCGGCCATCAAGTTATTGGCCTCATTGGCGTGCGCGGCATTCTGTTTTGTCATTGACGACATTTCTTCAAGAGATGAGGAAGTTTCCTCAATGGCTGCGGCTTGCTCCGAAGCCCCTTCTGCAAGGGATTGGCTACTGGCGGAGACCTGACCGGATGCCGCGGATACCTGGTCTGCGCCGTCATTCAGACCCTCAACGACCCGTGTAATCGGTCTCGAAATGCTGCGGGCAAAGAAGAATACCAGGATGATCGTCAAACCGAGAAAAATGGTTCCTGCCAGAAGAATGCCGTTGCGAATAGCGTGCGCCGATGCAAGGAACTCGACCGTTGGCTGTGAAACTGCGACACTCCACCCACTGAGCCCCACCGGTGCAAAACCCGCGATTTTGGGAATCCCATCATAAACATAGGACCCCACTCCCGCCTTGTGGGCCAGCATCCTGCTCGCGACAGCCTCCATCCCTTTGATATTTTTCACGTCCAACTCAAGGATCAATTCTTTTCTGGGATGAGCGATGACGCGTCCATTACTATCCACCATAAAGGCATATCCGGTCTTGCCCAGCTTGGTCCCGGCAATCTTTTCCACAAGAAAGTCGATCTTTAAGATAGTGGCGATACTGCCGGCAAACTCCCCGCCCTCTCCAAAAAGCGGAGCACAGACAGGCACTACCGGGTTGCCGGTCTTTTTGGACTTGACCACGGTCCCAATGCCCGCCTTGCCATCTTTAGCGGCCTTGAAGTAATCGCGGTCCGCAACATTGAGACCTTTGATTTCTCCGTTGCTGCCGTCTGCGAAAATCACTCCTTCAGGGTTCACGACAATAATCGTCTCATACTGACCGCCGATTTGCTTCATAACGTCAGACAGGTGACGATTCAGTCTGTCGATATCCGTTGCGGAATCTTCTGCTTTCCCCTTAGCAACCTTGGCCGCAGTCTCAGTGGTGGTCTTCTCCATGGAAAGTTCTTTTGTCAGTTTGATCTCTTCTGAGAGGGCTACCTCGGTCATGTCAGCAAGCTTGACCGCTACGTTAGTGGCCTGCTCCCTGGAAAGATCCGTCAGCGCATCGGATGCCTTCATCACTGCAAACAGGCCAACAATCAGCAGCGGCACAACAACAATGATGATTCCTCCCAGAGTGAGTCGCGAGGCTAATGTCAGTTTCTTCATGTGCACTTCCCTCCCTTTATCTTTCATGACTTTGAATCCTCCTGTGCTTATGATTTCTTGCCGGGCCTCTGAATTTCTCCGCATTGCGCAGCATTTTGGCCAAGACAGCGATAACTTCCTCAGAATTCCAGTCAGTCGTGAGAAACCGCGGCTTCAGTTCGTGTGCTTTTGAAATGGTCTCTTGCTCCCAGTCCGGCAGAGTGATGATGACGCGGACCGAGTGCAGCAATTCGGCGATTGAGAGGAGATCGAGCAGATCTTTCCGGCTGGAGATCACCAGGATCGCCGCGAAAAGGTCGAATCCCTGTTTGAGCAGACAACGATGAAGCTCCTTATGGTTCCGGCATTCTATGAGTTTTCCCCCGGGAACCAGAGCACTTACGCAATGGAGCATTCTTGCACTGAAATCGTTTGCATCGGCACAGTAGAAGATTACTTCCATGGATTCGCTCCTTTGCAGGAGTAGAGAGCAAGGAGCATGCCGCAGGGTAAAGAGGTAATATATTAGTGTTATTTCAGTACTTTAAGTCAACAAGAAAGAGGTTCGACGGCCTTGAACATGTCCGATATTCAGGACTGGTTCCGATATATAGGACAGTGTCCTGGAAATAGGACGCCTGGCGGGACAAAAACGCCTTGAGCTGTCATGAATTTGTCAGCGTGGAATTCGTCAGGTTATGGTATTTGAGAAGATCATAGAGGCGGGAGCGGGAAAGGCCCGATATCCGGCGGGCTTCTCTGATATTGCCGCCGGCAAGTGCGGTCAGTTCCATAAGATACATCCTGTCCATGTTTTCGCGGTAGTTTCTGAAAGAAGGCATAGCTCCACGAGAGATAAGATCGCCATCGGCTTTTGTACGAGGTGGAACTGCACTTTTGATCGAATGCCTGGCAAGGTCAATACGGATATGTTCGGGCAGATGTTGAGGAAACAGGGTCGGTTCATGAAAAGCTGCAGCCAGGGCCCTTTCAAGAGCGTGCAACAATTCGCGCACATTGCCGGGCCACTCGTAAGCGCTCAGAGCTTCCATGAAATCGGGGGGAAAACCTTTCAATCCTATGCCGTGGCGTTCACAAAGCTTTGCAATATAGTACTTTGTGATGTCGGCGATGTCCTCTTCCCGCTCGCGCAAAGGCGGCAACTCGATAATGAACGATCTCAACCGGAACAGAAAGTCATCCCGAAATATGCCTTCATGCACCAGCTTCTGGAGGTCCCGATTGGTCGCAGCAATCAGCCGGAAATCACTCGAAATCTCTGCACCGGTTCCGACCGGGCGGAAACGATGTTCCTGAAGTACACGCAGGAACGCCTTCTGAACCGGGAAAGGCAACTCACCGACTTCGTCCAGGAAAAGAGTGCCGCCGTCCGCCTGCTTTATTAACCCTTCTCGAGCTTTTTGCGCTCCCGTAAACGCTCCCTTATCGTGGCCGAAAAGGATACTTTCGACGAGCGTTTCGGGCAAAGCAGAGCAATCGACCACGACAAAGGGCTTTTTTGCGCGCAAGCTGTTGTTATGGATAGCAGATGCGAATAGTTCTTTGCCGGTGCCGGTCTCTCCTGTGATCAACACATTTGTCTCGGTGTTGGCAGCCTGGGCTACAAGCTCGAAGCGCTCCTTCATCTTGGGGCAATTTCCTACGATCCCGTCAAGCTTAAGGAGTCTGGGCGCCGCCCCGCCCTGCCGCTTACCCTTTCGCTCCTCACGGTACTCGAGGGCGCGAATGATAGGCAACGTCATATCGTGGACCGAGGCTGGTTTTTGAATGTAGTCCCATGCACCGTTTCGAATCGCCAGTTCCGCTCCGTTCCGGTCACCGGATCCGGTGATTATGATGATTTGGGGCCTGGGTTCCGCCTTCTGAATCCGTGCTATTGCATCCAGACCGTTTCCGTCCGGCAATCCGACATCAAGCAGGATCAAATCATGCTTTCCGGTTACAGCCTCGCGCAGGCCGCCGCACAACGTATGGGAACAGGTTACGGAATGTCCCATATCATTGATGATGTTGAACAGGATATCGCATACCAACCGGTCGTCATCGATAATCAGAACGCTGGCCATAAGACATTAAACCTCACCATCTTACTTATCGTGGAGTAGGGAGATTTCGTAAAGGTTGGGAGCAAAAGCTATGCCATGAACGGACATCCTTATTTCACTTGCTTATATCTGCTTACAGTCGCAAGGAATGTCAAAATGCCGACTATTCAGAAGCCCTGTGATGTGGATAGTCTGCCAGGATTTAATGCTGCCTGTTCTTCATCTTGCGAAGGCGGATGCTAGAGGGGGTTACCTCAACCAGTTCGTCGTCGGTGATGTACTCCATAGCCTGCTCCAGACTGAACTGGCGCGGCGGAATGATCCTCAGGGCTTCATCGGACCCGGCGGCCCTGATGTTCGTCAGCTTTTTTTCCTTCGTGATATTTACCCAGATATCTTCCGAACGCGAATTCTCCCCTACGATCATCCCGGCATACACCGGCTCTCCCGTGTTCACGAAAATTGTGCCGCGAGGCTGCAAGTGATGAATGGCAAAGGTGACTGACTTTCCCTCACGGTCGGAAACCAGCACCCCATTGGGACGGCCGGCGATCTCTCCCGTGTATGGCCGGTAGCCTGTCAGAAGGGTGTTCAGTATCCCCGTGCCGCGCGTTTCGGTCAGCAGCTCGCTGCGAGCGCCGATCAGCCCACGGGATGAAATGTCGAATTCAAGACGAACACGGCCAAACCCGTTGTTGATCATCCTGGTCATCCGCCCGCGTCTGGCGTTAAGCATCGCGGTGACGATCCCTATGAAGCCCTCCGGAATGTCTATCGTGGTAAGTTCCATGGGTTCGCAGAGCTCTCCGTCAATTTCTTTGGTAATTGCTTTGGGCCTCGAAATGGAAAGCTCAAAGCCTTCCCTGCGCATAGTCTCCACAAGAATGGCCAGTTGCAGTTCTCCCCGGGCGCTCACCCGGTATGATTCACGATTTTCCGCCTGCTCGAC
>Ga0187875_10000652_pt1 | contig 28129 bp, 27 predicted proteins | sample June2016WEW_17_1_2_FD_132978 | JGI IMG/M metagenome (GOLD analysis project Ga0187875, IMG submission 132978) | Peatland microbial communities from SPRUCE experiment site at the Marcell Experimental Forest, Minnesota, USA - June2016WEW_17_10 | ecosystem: Environmental > Terrestrial > Soil >...
AGAGTCGATTTGAAATCGGCGGCGATTTGTTCGGTGGGCTTTGCCATGCTGCTCCTTTCGATTCAATAGTGACGTATACCGGGGTATGCGTCAAGAGAAAAATGAATCAATAAAATCATCTACTTACAGAGATTCCCACATTTATTTCCACATTTTGCGCTTAGCGAGGCGCGCTGCTGTAGCTTTGGCGGCATTTGCTCTCCGCGCTGTAATTTGCGCTTGCGTGATGGGTTTCCCGGCGCGCGCTTTGGCGGCCAGCTTAGAGAGTGCTACTGCATGAGGATTTTTAGCCATATCCTGCTATAGTACACCGATATATGATATTGTCAAGCGATTTTCCGCACAAACAGAATGCCCCTGCCGGCATTGCCTCCAGGAGGGGCATTCTTGCTCTGGCGATCCTTCTCCTTTCTTCAGTTATGTTTGAAGATGAACGATAGCCCACTGCTGATTACCGGCGCATTCACCGATCCATACCGCAGCCATTGGACCTGGAGCGCGTTCCAACTCAAAGACGAAGTCGCCTTGTATTGCACCTGGCCGCCGGCGAGAAACGCGATATGCGAATTACCCGCAGTTGGAATTCCCGCGCCGCCGTCAAAGTTGAAAGCAACGCTCAAATTCGCAGGCGTCACATTCGTCTTGGCCAGCAGCTTTGTCAGATCGGGCTGAATCGTCACGCCGCCGGCATACACATTAAAACCAGCGCTCGATGCGATCAGTTCCTTCCCTTCGATAAATAGATGCTGAGACTTCGTTTTTCCGAAATCCATGAAATCCAGCGATTCAGTCGTCAGGTTGCCCGTGCCCCAACTGCCGTTGTGGTGCAGCGCAATTGCCGCCGAACTGCCAGTGAACGTAATGCCGGTCGGCGTCGGCGTCGGCGTCGGCGTCGGCGTCGTCTGCGCATGCAACTGGCCCGCGCACAGCGCGCCCAGGCCGATCATCAACAGAATCACTCCTACCTTGTTCAGCCCCGTCGCCTGCGTATCCGCCGCGCTCGGCGCTGCAAAAATCGACGGCATCAGCGCATGCAATACAATCGCCGCCGCCACAATCGCCAGATACACGCCGGTGTGCGTATGCACCCAGCTCATCACCAACGTCGGCAGACCAATGGTCGCCGACAAACTCACCAGCAGCGTCACTAACTGCGGAACCTGTACCTGCATGTTCGCCTTCTCCTTTGCTACGGCCTCAATCTTATTGAGGTCGCTGTAAATTGCCAAAAGTTTGAACGGATTCAGCATCCCCCGCTCCTCCTCGCGCGCCTGCGCAATGTTCTTTTGTTGCTGGTCACGCCGATTCTTCATCTTCGTCTTCGGTTGTTTCCGGCTCCTCGGCCGGCACATCGCATTGGACCGGGCCGCCTCCAGGATTGAAATCTGGAGCTTCTTCGGGTTCGATTGTATCACCAAGGATTGTCATGGATCACCTCGTAGGCCGCGCTGGGCGGCTGGTTATTTCCGGCGAGCGCCGGAGCAGTTGAAGTACCGAACTTAGGCCATTGAAGCTGATGGTGCTGAATCTGCTCGTTCGCCTTGAGTCCGTCGTAGATGGTTGCGAGCGCAGCCAGCAAGCCTATCCCCGCCATCACCCAAAAGCGAAATCGGCTGGTTTGGATTTTGCGTTCTTTCTCGCTCTCTTTCCATTGCATTACGAAAAGTCCGAAACGAACTGCCAGTCCGGGATTGTTTACGTCCGTGCTGTTCAGGGAAGCGTCAATCGCCGCAACATGCTTTTTCAATTCCGGCACGGGACAGCCGGTAATGCCCGGATGCTGAATATCCGGGCACATCCAGCCCATGCCTCCCCCTCGTATGACCTCATCTCCGGTACTGCCCATGCTTACCCTCCCCCGGCCTACCTGCTGTGCGCCCCGGCCATTACTGCCGATTCCGCGTTCATGCTCCGCTTGCAAACCTCTCGTTGATTACCACACGCCTCCCGGCCCGGTGCACTGCACATTGAACGTCTGAGCGCCGCTCGTCGCGTAAGTGATAATACCCGTGGATGAGGTTGTCGGCACGGTCGAGAAATACCAAGCCCCTGCATTGCTCAAGGGTGATGCAACGCAGTTAGGCGTGGCCGGGAATGCAGTTGAGAAAGTATGCGCCGTAGTGACTGTGCCGGAGGAACTGGTCACCTGCCCAACCTGGACATTCGGCCCGCTGGTAGAGGAAACAGTTTGATTCGGCCATGAGCCGGAGATTGTTACGTTCGTCCCCGACACCAAACTTGGCGTAGCTGTGCCCGTGCCACCTAGCGCAACCGGCAGGTATTGACTATACCCAAACTGGCCGGAAGTGTTTGTAGTCAAAACGCCGCCCGAACCACCAGACCATGTGGAGTTGGTAATCGTTCCACTTAAAATCGGATTACTGGCAGTGAGGTTATTGTACACGGTATTCCCATTGGTGCCGATGATCCTCGCGGGTCCTAGATAGGTTATTCCCGCTTCGATGGTTGCCGTTGTGCTTCCGGCATCATAAATATCCCCGCCTGAAAAAGTTCCGATAGAGCCGAAGGTAGAATTGCCTTGACCGAGATCGAAGCTAACTCCGTACAGATTGCCGGGAAAATTAAATACCGTTGTAACTTGACCGGCAAAGGTAAAGTGAGAGGAATCTATGCCTACCAAACTTGAAGCTCCTTTGAATGCAACTGCGCCCGCCGAGACATCGTTGAGCGACAAACTGATATTCGATCCCCACGTTCCTTCATCAAACATCAATGCAACCGATCCGGCTCGGCTCGATTGATTCTCTGTGCGCAGTCCCGCTCCGAAGAGAGCATTCTCCAAGCTCCCGCCGCCCGCCCCGGTAATGCTCATTTCGATCACATTCGCGCCGGTGCCGCCGCCTACCAATCTGGCGTAGCCGCCATTCAGAATATACTCGCCGCTTCCGGTAAGCTGCATCGGAGGCGCTTTATCTCCCGCGATACTGTTGTTCGTGAACGACAGGACCGTAGGATTGGTGCCGCCCGCCAATGTGTAGAACTTAGATGCGACGCTGGTAGCTTTGCCTAGGCCCTGGCCGGCGACGAGTCCCCCTCCATCTCCAACGCATCCAAGATTGCTGTTGGATACCAAAGTCAAATCGACATTGAGCAACACTAAATCGCTGGAAGTGGCCGTTTGGCCCGCGCAGATATTGACATTTTCGATCTTGGACAATTGGCCGCCCAGAGAGCCATATCCATTGTTGCCGTTCGACAGCAGGATTCCGGCGGTAGCCTGTGAATTGGCGGGGTTATAACTTGGCGGTATCATGCTAAAGTCGCGCAATACTGCGCCCCAGCATCCGCCAATATCGAGCACAGGATAAGCCTCCGTAAGCGCATGAGTGATGATGCTCACGCCATTGCCGGACCCGGCGTTTTGTCCATCGCCGTAAATTACGCGCGTTTGCCCAACTTGGCACGTTGCATCTATCGACTTAGTTACTCGATAATTGGAGTCGCCAGGAAGATACAGCGCGAAGCCATTGGTAATAGCTGTTGTCGCCGCAAGCTGAAATGCTTCGGTATCATCCGTGGTGCCGTCCGCCACCGCCCCGCACATCTGCGGCGTCAGAAATTTCACATTGGCGCTCCAGAGCGTGAAATTGTCGCAAGCGCTCGGAATTACTGGCAGTGTGGAGCCTAATGCGGGCGGAGAGGTTTCAACGAAGTTTGAGCCGTCATACCACACAGCCACCGTTGATCCGTTCGGAATAATTACACCATTCCCCGTAGGCCCGATGATCTGGATGCTCTGTCCGCCTGTCGTCGCGTTCTCGATAGTGAAGGGAAAGTTTCCCGAAGGCGCGATGATGTTCCGCGTTGCCGTCAGGGAAACCGAGCTTGTCACCTTGATGTACATCGCGCTCGTTTCTTTAGCTGTCATCGTATGGTCCGCATCCGACGACAGGATCAGCGTCCCGTTGTTCAGACACGGAAATCCCTCGCATCCTAAATTCCCCGTCAAGTTGATCTGAGGCGCGGGAATCTGCGCTGCAATCTTCGCTGAAATCAACAAAACAAAAATGATTCTGTATAGCGTGCGCATACTAACTCACCACCTTTGGCTGGAACGTTCCGGACAGAACATTTGCGCTCTGGTAAAGGTATAGGGTTACCAAAACCCCATACTGATTCACAAACGATACTGGAATAGCAGAGTTGAAAGCAAAGGGAAAACCCGTAAGGGCGTCAACGAATGTATGCGACCCGCCTGTCAATAGCAGATAGATCACTCGCGCTGATACGGTGAACGGTCCGAAACTTTGGCCTACAGTCTCAGCGCCCAGTCCGGCGCTCGGCAGGACATCGGTGGTTGAAAGAACAGCCGTCGTGCCGCTGGCAGTGACCGAAGAGGTGGCCTCGGCTGCTCCAGGCCCGGAGAAGATGCGCGGATTCCAGGTAAGCGCCTGGGTTGCAGTCGGAACAGAAGTTCCATCGCTTGCCGCCAGGGTAAAAGTAGTCGTATGTAGAGATGTGTGAGAGAAGCTTCCTATAACAGTTCCGGAAGTGAATGGTGAAACAAGATTCAGCGGAGAGCCAGTGCCCTCCGTATTCGTGATAGTGGCATAAATCGGGGTTTCATCGTACGTTGCCGAGAAAGCGGGGTTCGTAACTGTTTGTCCTAACTCTATAGATTGTCCCCCTGTAAATGAAGAGATAATCAATGGAGAGTAGGTCGATATAACGTAAGGGTTTGACTGCGTTCCAGTTCCGGTCAAGGTTATCCCCTCCCCGGCTGTCACGTATGTCTGCGTGCCCGCCTCTCCAATGGCCTGATCGGGAAGAACGATGGGATTTACGCCATACAGAGGATGATAGATCGCAATGGTGTACAGTACGCCTGGATTCATATAGACGTAAGCGTGACCGAATCCATCGGTGACCACAGGTTGAGCCAGCGGCGTGTCGCCGGTCAGATCGGTGAAAATGCCGGCTAGGGGGCTTGGCGGAGGCGTACTTTCTACTGTCGCGGGCTGAAGACACCAATATACCAGCGCTCCAGCCAAAGCTCTCCCTTGGGCATCTGTGACGTAACGATCATCGCGGGCAAGAGACATTTTTGTTTCCTCACAACCAACTGCAAGTAGTTCCAGGCTCAATCAATAACGCATCCGATGCGCTGCCTGTCAAGCCATAGAGCGTTACCGTATTCGCAACCGCAGTGAAACTCGCGGTCACGTCAATGTCTGTGATGTAGTTCGTAGCCGTAGCACCTGGAGTGATCGCCGCCGTAGCTGCTGTGGTGGTAGCCGTCGTAATGTCCGTTACGTCTGTACCATAGGGAACCGCCGTGGTCCCAGGGAATGATACCGCGCTCAAGCTCATGTGCGTTGGCGCGACCGAAGTTCCAATCCCGAATCGAACAGTCGAAACTGCCGTCGATTGCTGCCAGACAACATGGCATCTTCCGCGATACGTGGTAGCATAGGAAACACCTGTGACAGGGAACACAATGCCGGTTGTCGTAAACGTGGTCCCAGTGATCGATGTTGCAGTTGTGCCGAGCAGTTGTGCGCCATTCGCCAGATACGCCGGATTATTAAACATCCAAGTTCCGCTTGTGCCGTTCACGCGCGCCGTATCAGTCGCCCCAGCGTTCACGAAGAAGTGAATATCGTTTGCTGAGACAGTCCCGATTCCAACATCCCCGCCGTTGGAGTCTAGAAGCGTTGCGGAAGCTGCTTTGTATTCTCCCGATCCTGCGTATCCGGTTCCATTCAAACACAATTCTCCATAGTTCGCGGCCTGGATAGTAGCAGAGTTTCCCACGACATAACAGGCGCTTGCAGATGCTCCAGTGCTCGTGTTCTCGATCAGGTTGTAGATGTACCCGTTCACGCTGTACTGAAACGATTCGATCATTCCATAGTCAGAATAGTTTTGCGTTCCTAGGTTTATGAGGCCGACCGTTGTCGCGGTTGAAGGTGGTGTCCCTGTGAGATTCAGCACCGCCATGCTGCCCCCCGAAGAGGCGGTAAACGTACCCCACGTTCCCGTGCCGGAGACGATGTTCTGGCATGAGTACTGGACCCCGGTAGTCGTCACCTGCTGGTTTGCTGCGCCCTGCGAGCATGATCCAGACGGAGCGCTTGAAACACTCACCACGCCGCCATAAACAGTGACATTCCCCGAACCGATAATGGGCGACTGTTGAGCGAGTGAGGGAACGGAAAACAACAAAATCGCAATCAACTTTTTCATGATCTTATCCAATCTTGGCACAGATGGTGCCGGTTCCTGTTAATCCTGTCACAGCAAAGCGATAGAAGTATCCGCGCTGCAAACTGAGTTGACCGAATGGACCAACTGTTTGACCGCCAGTGACAACCGTTGCCACGATTCCGATTGTGGTGTATTCCGAAGCAATATCCCTGATTGCTCCCTGAATCGACACTGTGACCGCTGTCGGAAGCGTTGGAAAGGTAACGGATAGCGGAAGGGTAAATTGACTGTCCTCCTGCGGAGCCTGTACGCAAACCGGAACAGAAAACGAGTTGTTTGTTATCGATTCTGCGGTTTCGCCAATCTCCATCTGCCAGCACCCAGCGTCAGCAGTTGCCGATTGGTTCGTGCCGACCAGCGCGTACCTGATCGTGCCCGCACCTGTTGCTGGAGTGATCGACACGGCCGTAATCAGCGAGCGCGTCACGTTGAACAGACCCGACTGCAAGGCCGTTCCCCAGACTGTGATGTAGTCGCCCACAACCGGCGTAGCGCCCTGCTGGAGTTGTACGCTGATCGTGGCGACATTCGAGGCCAGCGCCGTTTGTGACACGGTGCCCTTGGCGTTGCCGCGCAGCATGTTGAGGCCGCCGAACAGATAGGCAGGGACTCCCTTTTGGAGCAACTGCGGCGGTACGAATGGGCTGTTGTAAAGCATGGTGCCTCCTATTGGCCTAGTGTACCTTGATGAACAATCTTCCCGATCAATCCAGTACGCCGCGCAAGTTCACCAGCGCCCAATAGAGCGGCACCTTTGGTGATTTTGCCCAACGTTTTGGCGCGGGCGTATTCCCGCAGCGCGTTTGTGTATTGATCGCTCAAATCAGACGGCAAAGCGTTCGTCAAATCTGAATTCATTGCATCACGGACGCCTCCGAGTTGATAACGCTGTTTTGGAGCACTGGGCGATTCAATAGCCCTCCGAAGAAATCCGGGACGCCTACTTGCCTCCGTCAAATTGCTATAAAACTTCCGAGCTTCCGGGAACTTAAGCGGGGAGGCATAATCGGGTTGCGGCCCGACTTCAGCTTGAGGGGAGGCATCGAAAACCTTTGGACGACGTAAAACTCCCATCCGTGTCGTGACTTGCTCGGGATTCTGCAACGGCGTGACACGTCCACTCAACTCAGGATGCTCCGAACCACTCAGATAATGAGGATTGATGCCGGGATATTCGGAGATAGGAGCAAAGCCGTTACCTGAGCGCGGCTCCCAAGGTTCCTCTGGATTCACTTTGGCATCAAAGGCCATCGGGCGCATCTTTGGGTTGCGTGGCGCGGGCGATGGTTCCAATGGAATATCTTCCGTGCCAGCCCCTAACATACGGGAAGGGTTATCTATCGGGATAGGCTCCGGGCTGGGGCGCGGGGGAAGATTGTCGATACGCTTAGACAGTTTTGTCATCACGCGCGAGTTTCTTCCGCCAGTATTCACAAAGTTTCTAAATCGCTCGACCGCCGGGCTGGTCTTATCTGTATAGACTGGTAAATCTTTGGCCTTCTGCTCAATATCCGCAAACACCTTTCCAGCCCGCGATGCGCTCGGAAGCTGCCCGACAAGTGGACGTTCTGGCGCGGCGGTGTCCAAGCCGCCAAGGACCATAGGCGCGACCTGCGCTGCGGTGCCCAACGCCGTGCTTACGTTGCCCGGAGTCGCATCGGCCCAAACGCGGCTCATGTATGACTGGCCCGGTCGATCTGGAGGCGCTTCCTCTGCCATTCTGTCGAGCGCAGGGCCTACAATTGGCACAGCCCGAACAGCATGAACTCCAGCCTCATCCGGGTTGCTCCCGCGAAGCGCATCAATCGCCTTTCCTGCTTCATCGGTGGACTGCATGAACTGGCCATAGAGTCCCTTTCCAGTTTGGTAGGCTGGACCCAGCGCGGCTTCTGCCAGCGACCGAATCGGATGCGTATCCCTTTCCTTCTGCGCGTCCTCAACATCCTTCTTCCCGATTCCGAACGAGTGGCCAAGGTTTTCAAGGAATCCCGGCTGATCGACAGGCGCGGTGGTTTTAGCTACCGGCTTCCATGCCGACGTGTTGCCATTCGGAACTACAGTCCAGCCTGCCATTACTGAGCCTTCCATCCTGCCGGTAGCGGCGTACCTGCGGGGGCCTCATGTAATACGCCATTCGGGTCTAGTGCGCGGATCATGCCACCTTTTGATGCGCCTGATGGTCCGTTTTCCTGTGTCGCTCCCGGTCGCTCGCCAGCCTGCTCCATTCTCGCCATCCACGGCTGAACTGCTTTAATCGCCGCTATGAGGTTCTCAGGTGTCTGCTGTGGCGCATTGATGGCGCGGTCGAATTCCTCGCGCAAATTCTCAGGCAGGCGTCCCTGTGCATGAGCTAGAGCGACCGCCGTTGCTATCAAAGTAAAATCCATGCGCAACGCCGCAAAGTCTGGGTTATCCATACCGACTTTCCCCTGCATGAAGTCGTTCCAGCGGCCCATCAACGGACCCATCTGCGTCTTGTTCTTCTCAATATCCGCCAGAACGCCGGGGATCGACTCATTGACAATCTTTGCGCGCGCCGCAGCGGTTCTAACGGTCGTAGTGGGTGTATTCATGCTGCTGAATCCAGCCGTTGTCTGCGAGCCGGGAACAATGTGAGCGCCCGCGCCAACGCGCTCTACCACACCGCCACCCGGATTGTTTGGGTCCGGCGCAATCAGTGTGACCATGCCCGCTTGGTTCGGCCTCTCGTAGGGTACAGGGTTCACAATCTCTTTTCCGCTCGTGTCTGTCCATTTGCCTGTATCTGAATGGTAATTCGCTTCTATTGGTTTGCCGTTCGGTCCGACAATAGAACCTTTCTCCATGCCCTTCGGAGGAACTTTGTTGAATGGATTTAGGGGATTTCCCTGATAGGTAAGCGGCGTCAGTTCGTTGGTCTTAGGGTTGCGCATGAAGATGCCTTGATCGGTTTCTACCATCACCGCATTGGGATTCTCCAGATTCGCCGCCTCATCGTTCGCGTGGCGCGTCTCCGCACCCTGTAACCCCTCTTCGCTCTCCGCCTTTCCCGGCATTTCGGCAGTCTCTTCTTTCAGATGCGAAGTCTGCGCTCCCTGCTCGCCGAGTTGCGATTGTAGTCCAGCTAGTTTGTTCAGCCGTCCTTCGAGTCCTGATTCCTCCATTAAGCGACGGTTTGGGCCTCCTGTTGCCACGCTTAACGCGTGACCGATCTTTCCCCAAACGCCGGGATGATTCTCTGGCGTTCCCCAGGGGTGCAAATCCTTCTGGTAATCTCCCTCTAAACGCCCCCCAAGCATCGTTTCCTGCCGATCCTGCGCGGTCGGTCCGAATACTTGCGGACGCTTTCCCTGTGGCAACTGGGGCACTGTTCCAGCACCCATATCGTCAGGATCGAAGCCAAGCGCCGGCGGCGGTGCGGGCGCAAGCGGTGGCAGGCTCGCGTTGATCTGCCGGAATGGATTCACGACGGCCATTATTTTGCAAAACCTCCGAAGCCGGGAATACCAAAACCTCCGGCGAGACCGGCTGCCGATCCCGCGATGCCAAGTCCCTTGCCGAGCGTGCCCATCCAAGCCGGTCCTGCTTGCCCCGCTTGAACTCCAGCCTCAATGTCGCCCTTCTCCTGCCCCATCGCATCCAGCATCCCGCTCGTATCGGTCTTGTACATCCCGCCGAGGCCGGACGCGCCCTGCTGTGTTTGTTCCTGTTGAAGGTTGGCATTGTTGGCTGCGATGTTCTCGCTTGCCCCTGCGCGGGCTTTCATGGCGTTACGGCTGGCGTCGTCCATAGACGCACCGAACGCTCCGGCGTTGTGCATGGCACCAGCACGTTGGGCTGCGCCGCCCTCAAAGGCCGACAATGCCCCGCCTGCTCCCCCGGAAGCCGCTGCGTTCATAGCAGAAATTCCCTGCTGGCCATAGCCTTGGGGGTGAAGCATTTCTTGTGTGAGGAAAGGTGTCAGGTTAGCGTTGATGCCCTGCGCTTCGCCGCCGAGCATACCGGCGGTATTGAACGCCTGGCCGTAGGCTGCGTTTGCTTGGCCAACTCCTGGATTCGTGAACAAGCCCACTTGGCACCTCGTCCGCTATGGGCCGCTGCGGTGCGGTGTCTCGGCAGGGCTAAAAAGCGCCGCTCACCCGTTCTTGGAAAGATTATACCGTATTCCCTGTAAAATCAATTCCTGATTGCTGCCTTGCCAAGCCCTTGAAACGCTTGGCCGCCATTGGTTGCCGTGCCGGACCCCGTTCCCTTGGGAATATCGGCGTTCGTTGTCCCGCTCATCGTGAATTTTACTGTCGACGTAGGCTTTGAAGGTGGTCCGCCCGGATATTGCACGTAGGAGGCCGCGTAGTATGTGTGCGGAGTTGAATCGCTTCCGTTCGTAGGCAAAAATACAGGCGCGGACGATCTGGAAGCTCCATGATCGTGAATCATTGCACCGTTGAAGGTGGAATCGTTCGCGGAGATTTCTGTGAAATATCGCGCCCCCCGAATGATCGGCGCGGTATGGGTAATATCCAGTTTCACGTGCTCTGGGCCTACCGGAGTCACCGTAAGCGATTGTGGGGGCGCGGGTGGCTTGACGGACTTCGACGTGCCTACCGCAGCCCCCTGAGCAACGTTCTGAATAGTGGGCAGCACATAGCGCCTCAAAAACACGCCGAGCTTCGTGGCCGCGCCGCCCTGATTCTCGAACTCTTGGAGCAATGCGTTGCCGGGTATCGTCATTTTATCCCCAGTACGGCGCTCCACGGAGCTTTCCGCGCGCGCAGCATGATATTCGAGAGTGTCCAGCCTGGATTGCCGTCGTTCTGTCGCCACTCAAAAAATGTGCGTGTAGCGATGAAATTCAGTGAAGCATAAGCGTTTCGGAGAGGTTGCAACCCCGGCGCGAATCCACCCGGCACAGACAGCGTGTTATATCCGGCAGGCTCAGGGAAGTAGAGATATTCCCCTAGCAACCGAAGATTCACACTGCCACCTGAAGTCAATCCTTGCGAGATATAGCTCCAGCAGACTCGATCCTGACCCAATTGCGGCATTTCTGCACGCTTGGCAAGATTCGGTAAATCCGATCCAGTATAGAGCGAGTCAAGAGGTGTCCCGTCGTCAGTTGCATTCTGTGTCGGGTCAAGGAAGTAAACCAGAGAATTTCCCTGTCCGTTGCCAAAGCGCGTTTGTTCGCCATTCACGCCCTGCACGGTCGTAGCGTAGGGCGATTGGACTCCACCGTACCACAGAGACCACTTGCGCCGCATATCAATGGCCGCAAGCGTCCCGAACATGGTTGTGTGCATCTGAGGCATGGCCTTCAGTTCTTCGCCAGAATCAATTCCTTGGAAATTGAGCATCAGAACCACATTGGGTGAAGTCGGCGCGGCATTGGTTGGCGCATTCGGCAACCAGAAATTCGGTGTCGGCAACGGGATACCGACCATGAGCCGCCGTGCCTTCAGGTTGACATCTACCCAGATCGAACTCGCGGCATTCCAGTTGATCGCATCCCACACCTGCTGTACTTCTTGCGTGATCTTTCCCGGTTGACCTCCAGTAAAGAGATAGAGTCCGGCGCGCGATGCGGCAACAAACCACTGCTCTCCACCGGCCCACGCAAACGGCCCTAGCGCCCCTCCAGATCGCTGCGACACCTCCGGCTCATCCCAATCGGCAGGCTCAAGCGACGGCGACGCCTGGAGCGAGTAAAGGCTACTTCCTGGCGATTTTCCGCCCCAACCCTTTGCGACATAATGCGTGTCGTAAAGGACGGTTGCCGCCTGCACTGGATGTTGGTTTTCACTGGTATAAAGAACGTTGCCGCTCACTCCGTCTACCATCGTCGGCAAGCCCGCGTAGGACCAATACTCAGTGGTGAGCAGCACTGGAATATCTGTATCGAAGAGGTCGCCACGGTCAATCTCGACGTCGGCCCCGTTAGGCAGGTTCGCCGCATAGATTTGGATTACCGCATTCGATGGGATCGAAGTGAGGGCGGGGTCCGGGAGCAGAACGCCGCTGAATCTGGCAAAAGATGTGGTCAGGTCCGAGAGCGGCAGGGAATAACTGCCGAGCACCTTCGTCCCGGACATCAGAGCATAAACCAGCGATCCTCCCTCAGTCGTAATTCCTGAAGGGCACCGAGCCGTCACGCGCACGGAGTATCCCGTGTTTGGCTCGAAAATCGGCTCCAGGTACGCATCGAGATACGCAGTCTGCTGAATCAGTCCGGCTTGAGCCAGAGGGCCTCCGCTGGTATTCGAGATATAGTAAGAATTCCCGAAAATCGGGCTTACATTCAATCGCCCGTAAATATCGGGCTGAGACCAGCCGAGCGGGACCGGCGCGGTCGCTTGCAGGTATCCGCCGTCAAAGCTCATGTTGACGAGGTTTTGAATCTTGTTGAGGGGCTGGCCGTAGCAGTTGCGGGAATCGTAGGCTGAAACGTAAGTCGGATCGCCAATCTCGATCAGGTTGAAAAGGTTGTAGCCGTACACATCGACCGCCAGGCCAGCGGTGAGGACATCTTCGGGGAAACTCAGCGTGGTAGATGTGCTCGTGTTATCGTTGACGAAAAATGCCGTCGCGGTGTAACTGACATTTTCGTTAAAATACTCGACGGGGTTTGGCAGCGTGAAGAAGTTCGCTCCCGGCACTCCGTCCTGTCCAGATTCCGTCAGAATGATTCCCCGCCCTCGCACGTTTGGCGGACCTATTGGCAGTCCGGTTACCGCGATTCCAGTTGTGTTTTCCGGGACCGCAAAAGTAACCGGCGGGGCGGGCGCGGTGTAGGAGCCGTCTCTGAGAATAAAAAAGACGCTGCCCTGCTTCGTCCCTGAGCCGATCAGTTGTGAATTTGCGGCAACGTAAGTAAGCTTCCCACCCACCGTCGTGTTGCCGTAAATCGGGCTGGTCAGAGTCCCCACCGTGGTGATGCCGGGATCGAACGCGAAGATCGTTCCGGCAGTTGTAGCCGTGCCCTCTTCCGGCGGCGGCGTCCCTGTCGTGTTTGGTGCTGAAGTGGCAATCGTGAAAGTTCCGCTCAACAGAGTACCGGAGAAGTAGAGGACGCCCGTCTGCGTTCCCGCGCTGGTGGTCAGCGTGATGCTGGTCGCCGAGTTGACGGTGAAGATCACATAATCGACGCCGCCGATTTCGATAGTTTCGCCCGAAACCAACGTCGAGAATTGATTACCGCTCAGCCACGTTACCGCAGTTCCCGAAGTGCTCACCGTCCCGCCATAAGCGGACGACGAAGCGATAGTCAGGTTGGTACCGTTAAGGAGATTGTTGTCGTTGATGACATTGGTAATCGTCACCCGTTGCCCGGCGACCGGCGGCGCTCCGCTCACGACGGTAAAGCTGTAGGTAGCGACCCCTCCGGTTACGGACGCAGATGTGATTTCGAGAACGCCGGAGTTGAGCGCCTGAGAGATAGTCCAGGTGGAATCCCATGCGCTCGGAGTCGCCCCAGAGATGGTAACCTGATTCCCCACCGCCAGGCCGGGAACGGGAACCTGCATCGTCATGGTTGCGACGGAAAGCTGATACTGCCCGGCGGCTTCGATGGCCTGCTGGTAGTTCGACATGGGCAGGTTGACGGTAAAGTAGTAGCGGAAGTGGTCGACTCCCGGAGGCAGGATGTTTCCAACCCCAGTGACAAGAAACGTCCCGTTCCCGAATGGCGCGCCGCTGATATATGCGTAGACCGCCTGCCCTGAATTGAAGGCATTGACCAGAACTAAATCCTGCGCTTCGGGCTGTGGTGCTCCGCTATAGAACGAAGGCGAGTAAAACACCGTCAGCACGACGCCGGGAGCCGTGGAGTCAGGCCCGGACGATTGCTGCAAAACGCTCAGGTGCCCAGGATCGGTAATATCTGAGTTGGCCGGATTCTGCGTGATCCTCGCAATCGCAAACGTATTGCTGGACGCCTGCACGGGAGTAAAAGAGGGAGCCGCGCCCGGCCCCACCTGCGTAATTCTGTCCGCATAAGTCGGCGTCCATTGAAGCGGCATGTCCGAGCCGCCGGGAATCAGCGGATTCACGAATGCCATGTACTCGACGCCTTCTCCTTCAATCGCAACCGCCATCGACCCCGGCGCGATGCCGCTGCGAGAAAGCGTAATGGCGTTTGGAGCCGTGTCGAGCGACTCAACCCAAAGATTTCCTCCCTGATCCATGACACGGTTGTAGCGCAAGCCGTCTTGATTCGTAAACGTTTCAAGTGGCTGCATCGTCTGCAAACCCGTATTTACGCCGATCGTCACCTGAACATTTTTAGCGAACCCTGCTGCCCCCGTGTACCCTTCACTTGCTAGAAGTGTAAAGCGCACTCCAAACGTGACAGCGTTGATTGCCGGAACGCTCAAAAATACATTCCAAAGATCGGTTAAATCTCCAAAAGTTATGGTTGCAGGCAACAAAGAAATAGGACTCGTTTTAGTGGCCAACACAACGCCATCAGAAATCAATTGCGCTTGAAGAGTCGCCGGGTGTGTCGAATATGCTTCTGCTAGCACCTGGATACCGGATATCGTGTCGGACACTGAGAGATTAAAGCTATATTCCGTTGCATCGATACTGTTTGCAGATGAGGCAGGCCTAAAAGAAGCGTACCCTGTCGCGGAAGACAGCAAAGCACCGACATTGTTCCAAGTAGAGCTATTTGCAACCGCTCCGTTGTTTGGCCCTGCCGCAGCGGTTGATGGATTGTAAACACGTGTCAGACCGTCGCGGGTTTTTGATTGCCCGACATTGTAATCCGTGTTGTAGGTGCGTGGTGATGCGCCTTCCGGCAAACTCTCTGGTACGGCAAGAGTTACCAAACCGCCCAGAGAGGTTACCGGAACTGTTGCTTCACCTGGACTGACACCGTGCATTAGAACGCTCCAAACGGATACTCGGCATGGAAACCAATTACATCGGCAGGCATAGCTCCTGCCGCCACTTCGCCCGGCGTTCCCATCGTAAACGCCCTCACCTGCAACCCGATATTCGTTTGCACGATATTGGTGCTGTAGGAAAGAAGCGATCCGCTGAGCGTATACAAATCCAGTAAATTAGGCCCAGCCAGAGGCCCGATTCCAGCAATGGGACGAGGAAGGCCCAACTGATTCACAAAGCCGGGACGGATAATCACACCGCCCGTCACGTAGGTAGGCTGGACAGTCATCGTGGCATAGAGGTTGGTCTGGCCAACGTTTGGCGCGGTGATCGAGGCCGTTACCGTGCTTGCCGTCGCGGACGCAGTGGTGTAAAGGCCGTTCAGGTACGTATATGCACCGGTGAATCCCTGCACCACAACCGCCTGCCCCCCGCCCGTAGTCAACGAGTTTACGACATTGAACGTGACCACGCTGGAAGTGATAGAAAACCCGGTGATGATGAGTAGACCACCCGCACCAGTGTTGACGGTCGTGGTGATCGTGGCGCTGATGCCCGCCGAGGGCGCGATGGCCGTAGCAACCGCTGCGGTTGTCGCTGTCCCGCCGGAGCCTGGGTTGACTACCGTAACGGTGGCGATAGCCCCCGACGACACCGTTGCAACATTGAGGATGGCTCCAGGCGCGTTGGCGACGGTGAGCAGATCACCCACGACCCATCCAGAACCGCCTGCTACGACCGTTCCAGTGTTGATGCTGCCGGGGGCGATGATGGGAATTGCGTTGCCCTTAACGCGCAGTGTACGGTTAGTTTTGTCGATACCGGCGAGCGTGAAGTCGCTGACCTGAAGTATGAATTGTGCCTGGTTTGCCATGTTGAGTGCGCCTCCTCAGCGCAACAAATTACGGGTTGTGGACGCTCCTCGCGCCAGTTAAAACCATGCCCAGGGGATCAGAAAATCGGTAGTGGCAGCCGCTCCAAATTCCCCGCGCTCATTTTCCGCGCTTTGCCGTTCGCGCACGGATTCAAGCCTCAATTTTCCCATCGATTCCTGCTCAGCATCCTTCGCCACTGGCAACAATTCCGGTGCGAACCGCCGCGCATACCGCACTAGCATCTTGTCCGCGATAGCGTTCAGACTGTCGAGGATCGGAACGTAGGCCGTCGAGAAGTCAATGACGCTGGCGGCTGTGCTCAGGAATGGCGGAAACGTGATTCTACAGCGGATGCGCAAGTCAATCTCTGACAAGCAACCTGAAAGCCATAGCGCCCCTTGACGCATCTCCCAGCCGCTCATGAGTAAGCCTTGCAACGCTCCTGGGATTCCGGCCGGGTAGTGATGACATTCTCCAAACGCAAACCCGCTATTCGTCACGCGCTGATTAACTGCTAGTATCCGCGAGAGGCCGATAGGCAGTGTCCATTGCGGGTGCCACTGATACCCGTCAAAGTATCCGGCATATCCAAGCGCCACCTGTACGGAAGCATCAGGCTGCGTTAGAGCCGGAAGGCCGCTCACAATCCAGTTGTCGAGAATCAACTCTGGCGATCCGACATTACGAAGTTCAGCAAAGGTATCCAGGCAGGCAGCATTGAGCAATACCAAAATGTCTGGATTGGTATCGTTCATCACCAGACCGCCGCCGCCGCCCTGTCCAGTGCCGCTTCCCATGCTGTTTGAGAAGGTATCGTTGATTTGAGCGCGAAAGAGGTCGCAGATTCCCTGCAACGAAGGATAGCGCTGGTTGCCGCCAATAATCGCCTGACTCATCGCACCCTTTCAACTCCATTCGGGATGGGCGGCGGCGACAGCCAAGGGAGACAGTCCTGAGAGCACGGCTCCCACCCCGAATGAAGACCGTTAGACCACCGGAGCGGTCAAAAGTTCTTCCATCTCTTCCTTCGTGATAGCCTTTGCCTGATACGCACGAAGTGCATCAATCACACACAGCTTGTCCGTCACGCTCGACTTGTGGAAAGCCAGACCTTGCGCAACCGAGTCACCGCAGTTCGGGCAGGTGGCCAGCACCTTGCGGTTGCCACGATGCCAGTCTGCCGTTAGACCGAGCGCGTCCATCGCGTCGGCCACATCTTCATGCTCTCGCAGAAAGTCGGCCAGATACTTCGATCCGCGCGCTGCGGCTCGGAAGGCCAGATCGGTCAGCCGGCGATACCGCTTATCCCTCAGCGACTCGGCTCGGCGAATATCCTGCTCGGTCGGCGGATTCGTCCGGCTCGGCCAAAGTCCTTGCGCGAGAAGATTCACACCTTCCGACATAGTGGCCTGGTCTGCCCCTGTAAACCAGTCGCCATTGCCGCCGAGCGGATGTTCGGGATGGAGAAGTCCAATCGCGGCCCGCCAACCATCCTCATAATCGATTCGCTTGCCCCCACGCTCCAGGTCCGGAGAAGCCTGCGGAACCGGGTCGGGAACGGTCGTTGCCAGCACGTACCTCTCGCCGTTCAAACATCCGAGGAGCTCGGTTGAAGGGAAAAGCGTCTGGTTGACCATCTTCGTGCGGCGCGCGCAGGAGAAGATGAAAATCTTCCCGTCGATGTGATAACGCACTGGTCCGCCAAAGTTTGTCCCAAACTCCTCTGAGTTCTTGGCCCGCATCTCGCCCGCCGATGGGCCTTTCTCGAAAATCGTCTTATCCTTTGCCATGCTGTCTCCTTTACGCGATAGAGGCCATGCCGCGCCCATACTGAGACGCTATTCTCATAGCCTGTTCCATTTGTTTTTCGATGATTTCAGCCCGCTTCTGTACGAGCTGCCAACTACGCTTGACTCGGCAATCGTGCATCAAATCCTTGCGGACTCTCGCCTCCTCTTTTTCTTCCCGCTCTTTGCGCTGCGCAACCGCCTCAAGTTTTTCGGAGATTGTAAGTGAGCGCCACGCTTTCAGCATCGGGACTAAAAGATCGAGAATCAGTCCGCATGGTTCCATCCTGTGCGTGATATACTTGGCTTTCAGAACCCGCACCGGCACCATCACCTTTGTCTTGTGGTTGAAGAAGTATTCAATCTGTTCTTCTTTGACCGTTTCCTGATACATAAATGGCTTGAGAAGCCGATACCGACCCCGCTGCGGAAAACTGCCCACGTCGAGCAAACCTGTGTCAAGTTGACGGTATTGGTACTCCCATTCGAGTGGGTCACCATGCGATTCTGGAGACTCCCAGATCATCAGTGCCCAGCAAGGAGGCCCAGGTACTGCCGGACGCTTGCGGTAGCCCACAAAGCCGTCTGAGAACCTGCCGCCAACGATCATGCGCGGCTCAGTTGACCAGACGAGCTTGAAGATCGGCTCGCCGAAGCGGTTCATGCCGCCGATGCGCTCAAGGGCGCTGTTGAACCAGGCAGGGGCGCGTCTCACTGCTCTTTCTCCAGTTCAGTGCGAAGTTCTTCTGCTGCCAGCGCATTTGAGATTGCTGGGTTTTTTTCATAAGAGCGCAGAGAGCGCCCCAGCAGATCGCCGACATACAACTCCAGATACTCTGGCAGGTCGGAACGATTCTGATCGCTAGGAAGCAGGTAGATACGCCCAGCATAGGCTGTATCAGGATCGAAGAATACCTCGTCGCCAACTTGGACCGGCATCTCGATAAAGACGCCCGCCATGGCCACACCGTCGCCCACGGCTTTGACAATGCCACGGTCAGAGCGATATTTCACGCGCTCATCGTCGAGCGGGATTTCGATGCTGGAGGACTGCTGAAAGATTTCCTTGATCGGCGTAACCTGCACGATCACGCGGTCGAGAAATGGCTTGCGCTGAAATTGCATGTTGTCTCCTTGTCTCACTCTTTTTTCAGATACTCAATGGCGCGCTCGATCCAACCGGGCGAGCCTTCGATCTTTCCAACCGCTTGATTGCACGCCGAGCATAACAAGCCGCGCGCCGTACCGTCGGTGTGACTATGATCAATCGCCAGCGAACGAATAGCCCCGCCCTTCCGACTTCTTGAAATCTCAGGCTTAAGGCATAAAGCACAGACCGAATTTTGTTTTTCGGTTTGTTCATGTAGCCACTGTTCGGTAACACCGTACTTTTTGCATCTGCGCCGCTTCTCGTGTCGCAGAATTGCCGTAACGTCCTTCTTGCGATTGAGGCGAGACCATTCGCGATGGTAAGCCCGCATCTTTTCAAGATTGGCATCTCGGCGTGCTTTGGCTTTCGCATTTTTACAAGTGCGGCACCAAGACTGGACGTAGCCTTTTTCCTCATTCTGCCAACCAAACTCCGCAAAATCTTGCTCAAATCCGCACACTGTACAGCGTTTAGTCATCGTGGTATCCCCTTTGTTTTGAGGATACCACGATTTAGCTATTTGTTAGCTATGAGTTTGCGGGTACGGGCAACCCTTGGATCGAGAACTGACGCTTCGAGTTCGCGCAAATCCAGTTCTCTCCGCACTCATAAGCGAACATGGTCGAGTCAAAGTACGTGGTCGTCCCGGTTCCGTCGTTTGTTGGTACGGGAGCCACGGTTACGCCCGGCGTCCAGTTGTGAAGCCGAGTCTCGAAGAGTTCGCCCTTCCACCAATCCTCCGGCACGAATAGGTCCATGCGGCTGTTGTCGGCGGTCGAGGAGTAGACCACCTCGCGGCCTGCCCATGTCGGCTGCATATTGCGCCGCGCCACGTCCGGCACTTCCTTGTTGCCGCCCTCGTCCAGACGGGTATGTCCGGCGTTGTAGAACTCGTCTGCCAGCGCCACGCCCTGCACGGGATTGGTGTACCAGAACGATTTCTCGTTGGCGTCGTATTCGTCGCCCAGCGCCCTCATGCGAATGGATTCCACACGCTGAGCAGTCGAGTTAACCAGGCTTCCCGATCCGCCAAAGTTGATGATCGGCGTCTGGAAGCGGCCCGGATAGTTTGAGATGATCACGCCGGCGCGGGTTCCGGTGGCCGAGTTGTTAATCCAGTAGTTCTTGCCGTAGATCGAAGAGCCAGCAGTTCCGGCAGCGCCCAATACAACAAGAAGGTCGGTAGCCTGCGTGCTTGTAGGAAGCACGGTAGAAAACCACAATGTGAGTGCAACCGGATCGATATAGCTGATTGTGGGCGTCCCTACGCGGGGCGTTCCATTAGCCTGAATGACTTGGATTGTTTGCTGATCGACAAATCTTGCAGCGTTGGGTAAACCGGAAATGTAACTGTAGGTGGCCGAACCATTTCCCCCTCCCCCCGATCCGCTGGAGATTGTAGCTGTTGAGGGAATCACATCAATCGTTCCTGTGCCATCTGAGTTCAGAAGGGATTCGCGGCCATTCTCGAAGGAAAGCAAAGTCTTTTCCATCTCCTCGCGGTCGTATTTCACCAGGCCGGTTTCCTTGTCGGAAGTCGCCTCGACGGCAAGGTTGGAGATTTCGCACACGTTGATAAGACGGACCGGAGAAGCCGCAAACGAAACAAACTGCGATGCGGTGCCGCGCGGCCAGGAGGCCACGGTTGTAGACGTGTCGGCTGCGAATTGCTGGATTCCAGCGCCGCCCTGTACGCGGGTGGGCACCCAGAAAGGTGCGCGCTGCTGGCCACCGCGAGCGGTCTGATTGGAGACCTTCTTTTTGTTGCCGTCTCGGTCGAGCCGGGTTTGTAGCTTGTTGAAGTGCTGCTGAAGATCGGCGATCTTCGTTACGAAGGTTTCAAGTTCGATATTCTGTACTGCAAGTTCGGTTCCGAGTCCCATGACAATCCATCCAAACGTGAGCTAGGCGATTCGCTCTGTCTCAGCGTATCCCCGCGTGTGCCTCTCGTTTGGGTCGGCAGGCTATCCGCTATTTAGACCGGTCTCGGAATTCCGGGCTACAGACCCTTGCTATTGCCGGTCTTTCCCGGCTGTCAGCCACCTTTAATCAGTCACCTACACGGGCGGGGCTGCAATATGGCATTCGTCCCACTTTGACGCCCGGTTGATCCTATGCAAAATCATAGCACACCTGTCAAATTGCTATGAGTTTAGGTGCGAAATTACATCCTGCAAATCCGCGCTGGATCGCGTGATCCGACACCGCGCGTCGGTCAAGACCTCCGCAAGCGAAGCCGGTTGCCCAGGAGTTTTCGCCTCTACATCCTGGTTCGCGATTCCGAGCGAGGCCTTGACCTGATAGGTGAGTGATTGAAGTTCCGACACCGCCTTTTGAAGATCGGTTACGCGAGAGGCGATACCGGAAGGTTGAGGAGCCTGAGTTGCTACGGCTCCGTAGTTGGAGATGCTGGTTTCCATTCCCAGTTGCGGTTGTGGATACATGGTGCGTTTCTCCTGATTTGGATTGATGAAGCCGATATGAACGTATCCACTATGGGCGGTACTGTTGCACCGAGCCGTCCTTCATCTTCCACTTGTTCTGATACAGCCACTCTGCCGGGGTGCGTGGAAAGTCAATGTCGGCCCGGCTCGGCTTCACGGTCACGATCTTGACGCCCTTCTGCGGAACAATCGGAGCGGGTTTACTTCCATTCCCGTTCCCGTTTGGCTTTGGCGCCGTCCGCTTATCAATAATCTGGCCGTAATCGCGTGAGATAAGCGCCTTCATCACATTCGGAGCGTGTTTGGTGAACTCGGACCGGAAGAGAGAGACGATAGAAGCCTTATCTGGAGTCCGCTGTCTGTTGTAGCGGGCCATCTGCACCTTGTAGTCTGCATTTTTGTTCGCTTCGGAAATCACGCCCTGAACGAGTTCGCCAACCAACGCCTGCTTCTTCGCGTCCGAAAGACGAAAACCGGCCTTGGATAGTCTTTCAGCCCAGGGCTTCAGTTCCTCATTGAATGTTTTTTCCGCAATAGCATTCGTGTCAGGGTAGACGTTATCCTTCCAGAATTGCGGATTGGCGGTGCCGGTTTGCGTTTCCGCCTTCGGCTGCGCAACTTCTTCCTCGTTCGGTTTCTGCCGGCCGGTGTCGATCTCTTTCAGGCGGTCCTCTTGAGCCTTGAACCACTGGCCCATCGTCGATGCGTGCGCGATGACAGATTGCAGCCGGTCATTCGTCCAATCTGCCTTTTGCTCCGGCTTCATCCACTTCGGAGGTTCCTGGGAAAGCGCATCGACAAGCTGCCCGTATGCAGAATAAAGCTGTGACCCCCGCAGCGCATCCACGAAATGCGGCAGCACGGCCTTCACATAGCCGGCCGCATCGCTCTCAGCCAGCATATCAAGCAGTTGCGGAGCAGACTGCATGATTCCGGCGCGCTGGTCCTCGCTAAGTGAGCGCAAATCCCCTTGCGCAATCGCGTCTAGCGCAGCCTGAGATTCAGCCAGCGTCGATTGCATCGTGGAAATGGCTTCAATACCCTTTTTGTCGCCATAGGCCACGCCATCAAGCGCCGCGTACCGCTCACGAACGCCGTCGATACCCTTCGGCTCCAAACGCTTGAGGCTTTCCAGCCGCCCAAAGTCGTCTTTGATACGGCGATAATGCTTGCCGAAATCCCCATCCTCTTTCAAGGTTTTGAGCCACTGAGAATACTCGCGGTCTGCCTGCTTTGGGTCGGGTTGCTGTAGCTGCCCGCCGTCGCCTCCAGAAGATTGCTCTACCTGCTCAAGTCCCTGCTCAAGAACTGCTTCCATGTCTGTCTCCTTACCGTTTAATTCCGCACCACGGACAACCGTCTGGAGTTGTTACTTTTTCCTCGTGGTAATTGGCCGTGCATCGTGCATCGTCGAGTTTTTTTGTAACCCACTTCCAAAATAATCGCATCATGATAGCGGCTTTCCGACCACCGATACCTTGCGTTTTGTAGGAACCCCTGTCTCCGGGTTAACGCCCTCTGTCTCTTCCGTAATCTCGTGGTCCTGATCCTGCGTCTGCAATGCCACAGGTGGCATCTGGAATCCGAGACGCTCGAACGCGATAGCCTGAGCCGCTGGCGGCAACTTCGTCGGATCAATCGTCACGCTGGCCCGCATCTCGACCGGAGGCGGTGGCTGCATCTTTTGCGCGATAGTTGCATGAGCCTGCCAGTTCAGAGCCAAGTTCAGGAAACCTTGCTTCTGCTCATCGCTTCCATTCTGCGCTGCTTTGCCGCGCGCCGACTTCATCTCGGACAGCGCAATTGCGGCTCTGATTAGATGGTCCTGAGAGGCGTCTTGCGCAGGCTGGATACTCGGAATCAGAGGCGGTATAGCCTGAATCTGCTGTTGCAACTGCGCGGCCTGCTGTTGCGCCTGCTGAACGATCTGCTGCGCCATTGCTGGATTCTGCTGTGCGGACATCTGAGCCTGCTGGTCGAGCATCTGCAACTGCTCTTTAAGCTCCTCAAGTTGTGGATTCGGGAGTGGGGTCGCCGCGAGCAACTTTTGATTGTCTTCGATCTGGCGCTCTACATCATCGAGTCCGGGAATCTTCATGCCGGTAAACGATGGCAACTTGCGCAGAATCTCAAGGTTGCGCGGATCGCTCAAAATCTGCGCGTAGAACGGAACTGTTCCGACAGCGGACAACATTTGTCCGATCTCTGCCTGCTGCTCGGCAAGCGTCGGCGGAATCTCTGTCGATGTGCTCCACACCAGCACGTTGCCCTTGAGCTTGCCGACTTGAACTCGCACACGTTCACCTGGAAGCCCAACCGAGAAATCGGAGATACGATTCGCCGCCGCCGATTTGATTGCCTGATGAGAGAATGCGGCAACCTGTGTTGCCATATCGCCCCACGGGAGAGAGAATACCTGCAATGCCTGGTCACGGTCGAGGCGAGCCTCGCCAAACGTTCCTTTACTGGCCGCGTCGGCTTCGATACCAAAGACTGCCGGGGAACCTCCATCAAGCGTTTCCGGCATCGTGGTCATAAGGTATTGAATATATTGGAATAGCGCATCGTTGGCTTGTGGAACATTCTCCACAAACGTAATCTTTGATGGGTCCAACGCGTGATCGATGCACCATTGAAGATCGAACGGACTCACTTTGGCCGGGTCGTTCGACTGCCTATTGATAGCTTCCACATCGATGACCGGCTCACCGGCCCAGCGCCGCGCCACTGCTGCCACGTGATACCGATAAAGCAGAGATACGCATGAATTTAGCTGCTTTTGCATGGGAAGATAGTTCGTCCCGATGCTTTCTCTATTCTGGCCGTCTCCAGGTGTCGCGTGACTGATGGCAATATGCTCATCCATCGAACCTTCGCGAACCAAACCAATCTCGCCACCGGCAATCCAAACCTCAAGCCCGGACGGGAACTCGTCGTACATCATCTCCCGCATCTGCTCGTCGCCGATGCCCTCGTACTGATACGGGCGGAAGAAGTAGACGCTCTCGGTAGTATCCTGCTGATACGCCTCGCCGTCCGTGCTCGATGACTGAACGATCAGCCGAACATTCGCACGGGCTATCCGATCCAACTGCCCCATCGCGTCCTTGCTGGCACCGCCTGCGATCTTGTCCTTGATCCATGGGTAACGTCCTCTCAGTTCGTTCCGGTTCGCCTCTTCGCTCAGGCGAATCCAGCCCATATCCTCCAGCGAGTCGGCCATGAGCGGAACCTTGCGCTCCAGCTTTCCATATATCTCGACTTCTTCGCGCCGCGCCGGAACAGGGTCTCCATCCTCATCAACCTCTTGACCGTATCTGCGATCTGCCACGGTGTAGGTGAGCGATACTGCGGTGCCATCGGTATAGAGATAGTTGGCCACCTCGGCCATGCGGCGCCGCACTTTGGCCTGCTCGCGGAAAGCCTTGAGATAGGGAACTCCCTCTTGCGCGGCCTCTTTGTCGTCCGTATCCTGATCGTCCTCGGCCACTACCTCGCAAGGTGGGACCTCCCGGCTCAACAGCGCTACGATTTTCTTGCAGCGTGATCCGAATACGTTGCAGGAGAATAGCTTGTTTCCGTTTTGGTGCTGTAGCAGGGCGGCGGGAGATGTGCCAGCCGATCCGGCACCCAGGCTCCAACCCCTCACGCCGCCATTCAGGAATTGGTTGTTACGCCGGAATAGCCTCTGCTCCCACGCTTGCAGAACTTCCCAGATGCGCGCCGCAGAATCGGATCGCTCTGTACCTTTAACCAAGTCCTCGATCGCCCCGCGTAGACTCCCAAGTTCGTCCGGGCCATAGCAGGGCTTCGGCGAGCAGCGCCAGGAGGCTTTCGCGCCAGGGACGAAACCGTATGCGTCAAAGTCGATTGGAGTGAGATGGGGGGCCGCGCCTTCGGAGTCGCCTTCGGACTGGACAGTATCGACGCGGGCTGAGGATGGTGCTAGGAGTTCAGGCATTGGGGCCTATCCCCACTATCTTGTCAACGCGCCCGTTGGGGTGGCGAAGATGAATCTCTCCCGGAGGGATTGAATCGTCGATCACTACGGGAATACCTATCGACTCTAAAGCCTCGCGCACAGTGCATCTCGTCTTTGGGCGAAAGATGCGCTCCCATCCGTCGCGGTACTGATCCGTAACCGGCTTCTGGCGCTCAATGTCCATCTATCCCCCGTGGTGCATCGCGGATAATCCAAGGCCGCTGATTGCCTTGCGCCGCAATGTCGGGTTGGACGAGTGCGATGCAGCCTTCATGCGCTCCTCACCGATCTTCTCGCCTTCGGGAACGTGCAGCATCCGATGAAGGCTCCCCTCTTTGATCGAGAACGAGCCTTTGCGTCCCAGGTTAACTTCTTTGGTTCCTGCCATAAAATCTACTCCTTGACAGGCAGTCCTGTCGGCTCAAGAGCATTCCGCAACGCAGTCAATTCCGCCGCTAACGCTTCGACGCGGGTGGCCAGCGCATTGTCAGAGGGAGCGATAGCCGTTCCGCCGCCTTCGAGCGCGGTTACCCGCTTGTCGAGGTCTGTCGCCGTCGCCAACAAATCAACGCCACCGAATGAATTAGTAACGAGCGCCATTACACGCCCCCGCACATTCCGCCTGGGCAGTCGGAATGCTCTTCCGGCCCGGACACGTTGCCCTCATGGTCGATGTGATGCGCGATATGGCCTTCCGGCTTGTGCTGGATGTGTGAATGACCGTGCCCGGTGGCCGCGTGCATCGCTTTTAGGTGGCTCTCGATCTTGCCGTCGACGCCTTCATCGCCGTCCGGTTCCTCGTGCTCGCCGCCCATCGGCTGCGCTTTGGGCTTCTCTTCCATCGATCCGCCCAAGTATCCCTTGCTGAAGTTTGCCATCAGTTTTGCTCCTTTGACCGGGCCACTTTGCCCGGTTTGCATTGCTGGGTTTCGTGACGCCGAGCGCGAACTCGGTTCTTCGGATTGTAGTTCGACAGGCAGCGTGGACAGGTCTCCACTTTAGTCTCGTGGCGCTCAAGACCGGGATAATCGGTGCTCTCGACCTGCATATATTTCATCAGTTTTGCTCCTTGAAGTTCTCAGGGTTGCAGAGGAACGCGATCTGCTGCGCCTCCCAATCAAGTTCAGATATACGGGGCGGCGCGGTATCACGCTGCCGCTGGAGTCGGGAGATGCGCGATTCGTGGCCTTCGATGCGATCAAACGCGGACTTGATCAGATTCTTTTGCTCAAGAGCCTCGCTTGCAAGAACGGCCAGCGTATCATCTTGGGCGCTGTCATGCTCCTCGACCTCATCCCAGCCGATCAGCGCACGTAGCCACCTGCGAATCATGCTCATAGCATACACCATTCTGTCAATCGTCCCAATACTGCCGTGGCGCGCGCTCCGCTTTCCGCCGTTCCGTCTCCCTCAGTTTAGCGAAGTGCAGCTCCATCGGGTCTATGATCTGGGCCTGTTCGCGCCGCGTCTTTTCCTCCCGCGTCTCAGCCATCGGGTTAGCCGCGAAAGTCATGGCCAGCATATCACCGCAATCAGGTGAGTCCACGCCCCGATCCCGCATATCCTCTTTGCGCTCTAACTGAATCACGCTCTTGGGGTTATCGGTGTCGAAGCGCGGCCCGGTCAGATCACGCTCCAGTTCTGGGTCATCGTCAATCGAGCCGGTCTCCAGCCACTTCTTGACTTTGCCCCAGACCTCCGCTCGCTTGTTGAAATACATGAACTTGTCGCCCGGTGGCTGACCGCCGTGGAACTCCTGCACTGTAAACCACGGATGCGATGCGAACCAGCGCGACAGAGCGTTATCCGGCCACTCTCGACGCGGCTGGTTGATCTTGGGGAGCATCATGCGCAAGTGATCCGCTACCGCCCCGCCGATCCCATCCCCGTCGATGATGATGCAGCGCGGCTCCTCCTCCATGATCCGCAGCGCGATTTTGCCGGATTGATCCGGTATAGGCAGCCCGCGCCACTTGTCCGTGATCCGCGCAACCGGACCCTGACGCCAGCCGACAACCGTCTGATTGAATCCGGACCGCGCCACATCGACGCTCATGATCTTGTAGCCCGACGGCTCGCATTGCCGCTTACGGGCAGCCGCAATCAAGTCTTGAGGGATGAACTGCAATCCTCCAGCGCGCGGGAACTCGCCGCGAACCCTGACACGTACAAAGTCTGAATCCTCGCCGAAGTCCATGATCCAGCGATCAATCTGCTCTTTGTTGGTGCCGGGAACAGTCCGCGAATCAATGTGCCTGGTCACCCATCGGTGCTTTTGCGCTCCGAAGCAGCCAGCGAACGGCGTATCGTTTTGCGTTGGATTGCCAAAGACGAGGAAGATAATCTCTGTGTCCTCGTCAGTCAATGCTCCCTCGGCCACATCCCAGACTGTCTTGGGGATAGCCGAACCCTCGTCGAAGATCAGCACAATCCGCTTGCGCCGGTTGTGGAGGCCCTGGAACGCCTCAGTATTGTTCTCGCTCCACGTCTCCCGGTCTACCCGCCACGTACTCTCATGCCCCGGCTGCTTGGAGCTAATCCTGGTCGCCGAGATTTGCCACCAATTGCGGTTGATACTCAACCCAAACCACTTGATCATCTCAGGCCAAGTCTTTGTTGCGAGCTGATCCTCCGTGTTGGCCGTCACGAGCACCCGGCAGTCATCACACGTGCTCATCGCCCAGTCTGAGATCATGGCGATTGCAGCAGTCTTGCCGATGCCGTGACCGGACGCTACTGCGATTTTGAGCGGTTGAAAGCAAAACGGTGAGCGCAGATGCTTGCCGATGGTGATGAATATG
>Ga0187875_10000653_pt1 | contig 28116 bp, 23 predicted proteins | sample June2016WEW_17_1_2_FD_132978 | JGI IMG/M metagenome (GOLD analysis project Ga0187875, IMG submission 132978) | Peatland microbial communities from SPRUCE experiment site at the Marcell Experimental Forest, Minnesota, USA - June2016WEW_17_10 | ecosystem: Environmental > Terrestrial > Soil >...
GCCTGATCTACCACCAGTGCGCTTGATGGATATGGGCTTCGCAATCATTGGCTCGCTCGCCCGCCACCGTAGGCCTCCTATCCGGTTCTTGTTCATCGGCTCGCGTCTTTGCTCCGCGCTTCTTTCCCCGCCTCGCGGCGAGTGTTATTTCACCCTTGCGCCTCGCTAACCCTTCACCCCCATCAGGTTGTAGGACTTGCACCTCCTGGTAGCTGTCGAACTTGCTCGGCACACCAAAGAAGAAGGGCGGCCAATGGCTGGCCGCCCTGTCAAGAAGTGCTCGTTGCTTTTATCTGTGTCCTGCGGTAGCGGCTCCGCCTCCAGACGTATGTCCCGCCGGGCCCCCGCTCGCATGACTGATTTCGCCGAAACCAGGCCCGGAACGTTCCGCACCGTACCTGTAGCCGCCGGTGCGTGAAGAAGTCGCGGAAAATTGTGGTGCCGGATGCAGTTCCACCGATCCCGCCTTTACCACCTGCGAGTGCAATTGGCGCAGGTTGCTCACCGACCCTCGGGGAATTCCAAGCCCCGCTGATCCATTGCTCACCACCACCCGTGATGTTGCAGAAGAGGAGAGCATTGGCCCGCCCTTACCCACGATAACCGTATTCACCGTGCCGGTTGGCGCAACCGGCGGATGGAATCCCGCCGCCGCCCCCACATAGTGCAGGCCGCCATGCCATGCACTAAAGTTGCCCGGCTGCCAACCCCATCCAAATCCTGGCGCATACACCCAGTTGCCGTAATAGTACGGCATCCAGCCCCATGGATACGCCGAAGCCCACATCATTCCCATGCCCGGATAAAATGACCACGCTCCATCCATGTAGGGATTCCAGCCCGCACCCGCGAAATAGGGTTGCCACAGCATTCCGTAACCAGGCAGGTTGGAATAGCCCCCGTAATAACTCAGATCGCTGGAGCCGTAGCCGAGCGGAGTGGAGTTGTTCTTGGCGTACTCGTCGTGATAGGAGGCCGATTGCTTGTCCCAATCGTCAAAGGGATCTTCCTGCACATTTCTCGCAACCGTCGCTTCACCGTTGTTGTCCGCGTCGAAGGCGACCATTTTCTTTTTAGGTACCTTCACCGTGGCAGACGGTCCCATCACATCCAGATCGCTCTTGAAACTCGCAACCTCCGCAACGCTGGGAGAGGCTGCAACCCGAAAATGTGCCGCCTGAGCGAGCACAACCTTTTCCTGCGAAAACTCGAGCGCGAAAGTATCGCCGCTCTTCCCCAGCCAGTTCACATACGCGCGACCCTCTACCAGGTTCACTGCGGAATTCCGCTTGCCAGCATCGCTCAATCCCAGCATGCTGAACTCGACCGTGGTGTTGGGAGTGAGTCGCAGGGTGCTGCCATCCTCGAACTCAATCTCGGCTCGACCTCTTTCCAGTGTTCGCAGTTTTGTCCCTTGCGTAACGGGAAGATTGAGAAATGCGTTCTCAAACCCCAGCCCCGTATTCTTGTCAATCTGCACCCCACCCTGAACATCGCTCAAACGAACGATGCGGGCTTGCGAATCAGCCGCAGCCGGCAACGCCAGCAGCGCGCAGGCCAACGCTGTGAATACGATCGGTTGAAATCGTGGCTTGTACATAGGAGCCTCCGAATCGTCGATGCTTCTCGGCCCATTAGAACACGTCCCCGGCTCGAACGTTACATACAATTTTTGCCCGGGTCGTCAACGCCCGGGCAGCGTGGTACTCGCCATTTGCATCAATTCCTTTGCCCTGGCCCGGGCCACCTTCATCACCGAGGTATCATCCAGGATCTCCTGCAGAACCGGCGCCACTCCCTGGATCTCACTCAGTTCATTATTTTTGGCCTGTTCTTCCATACGCTTCAGCTCATCGTCCAGGGCCAACTTCTGATAGCGGTGGTAATAATCGAGCCGGCGTCCGTAGTCGAGTGTCCCCGCCATGTTCTGGAAAAGTGCCGTCAATTGCCGCACCGGGTCGAGATTCGAAAAGTTATATCGCGCGGTAGTGGATCGCTGCCCGTCCTGATAGGTCAGCTCCTTTTCTCCCGTGAGCGCCAGCTTGCGATTGCCCGAGTCAATCTTCCCCGAGAAAAACTTCGCCTGTTTTGTCCACTCGAAAATGCGCTCGCGCGTTCTGGCTGTCACCTCGAATTCCGTCCGGTAGGTCCGCGGCTCGGAATCTTCGTCGGCCTTTACTGTGCACTCATAGGTCGTGTGGCCACTCTCATCCACTGCAATGGAGTAGTGCGTCGGATCAGACTGTGGAAAGTCCAGCGTGAAGGTAACCGTGGCAGCTGAAGCCGAATTGCCGCTCGGTGTGGCTTGTCCCGTCAACACGCCAGTCGCTAGCGCAAAGGGCAGGAACAGGATTCCAGCCTGACGACATTGATTCATGAAGTGAACCCGCAGGGCGTGAATCCGAATAGCGTAAATCAGGGAACCCAGTGTCGTCATCGTGCCGCAGCCCTCTGCCGGTAGGCCGTTGCGGCAGTATGCAGATGGCAAATCGCAATCGCCAGCGCGTCCGACGCATCCATCGGCTCAGGAGGTTCCGCCAAACCGAGCAACCTCGTCACCATGCGCTGCACCTGCTGCTTCTCCGCCCGCCCGTATCCCACCACCGACGACTTGATGGTCAGTGGTGAATACTCCGACACTTCCAATCCAGCCGCGGCTGCGGCGAGCATCGCCACTCCTCGCACCTGCCCCAACTGCAGCGCCGACTTCACATTGAGCGCGTAGAAAATGCCCTCGATCGCCACCTCATCCGGGCGGTGTTCCACAATGAGCGCCTCCAGACCGTCATAAATCCTAGACAATCTCCGGGCCAGGGGCTCAAGCGCCGATAGTTTGATCGCTCCACACGTCAGGCACACCAACCCTCCGCCGGATTCCATCTCGACGACCCCGTACCCGGTATACGCCCCGCCGCAGTCGATGCCCAGAACTCGCATGTGACTGCAGTCTATCGCGGAAACGGCGCGGATACTAACCGATCGAACCTTTCCGGCCACCTGAAAATCACGCTTGTAATAGCGCGTTCCGGGTTGCTGCCGTAACCCGGTAACCACTTTCTTTGCTGCGAACAAAACTACGTTTCATTTAATCTCCGTTCTTTATGCCCAATCGTCTTGTTCCAAGGTCCGTCACGGGGAAAAGCTAGTGCCACAGACTGATAGTTTCAAGCCCACCCGCGTGTTCACGGGGCTGGCGGCTGGCCTGCTGTTCGCGATCTGAACCCTCCAGCCCAGCGCCCAGACCGCGCCCGGCTCCCGCGCCACTCGATCGTTCAGCGTCGGCTAGGACAAGGCGCATGAGGTCACGGTGAATGGGACGGTTCAGGAGGTGGTCTCCAAACACGTCGCCGGAAGCCCCGCCGGCATGCACATTCTGGTGGCCAATTCGAAGAGCATCGTTGATGCCCACCTCGGCCCATTCTTGACCAAGGGCACACAGGAAGCCCTGCATACCGAAACCCCGGTCGAGATCGTCGGAGCCGTGGAAACCATCCACGGAAAAGAGTACCTGTTGGCCCCTCAACTGATTCTTGGTGGACGTACCGTCACAGTACGCAGTGAAAAGGGATTCCTGGTCCGTGCATACTCGCCGCGCGTTGCGCATTCCAAGCCGCGTATCGGCCCAGGCTCCGATGGCACTTGTAACGCCGGGACTGGTTCTGGCCAGGAGGTGCTGGACGTCACCCTGATTTCAAATACGAAAGGTTTGCCTACCGAATACGATAGTTGGGCAACCTCTAACGGAACCTTGGATCTACAGTCAGCCAGCCTCGAGACGTCCTCAGGCGGATATGCCTTCTTCCTCAATTTGGATCAGCAACCCCTCGCCATTGGAGGCGTCGTGAATGTTGACAGCTCCGGCGGAGCGGGCGGCATCTCGGGCGCCGGCAGCGTTTTCGACATAAACGACCTCGGCACTTCTTATGTCCATCAATTGCTCAATCGCCGAGCATTGTGTCCGCTCCGGACCAATTCGGGCTCGTGACCTTCAACCTTTACTCCACGGGGGCTTTCCAGAATTCGAATGGCGAGCCTGGGATCTCCCTGATCGGCTACATGGTCGATAACAGTCACATTCGGTTGGTGGAGAATCAGAACGTCGACTATCTCGGACTCCCCATGGGTGGAACTGCCCTCGGTCAAACTGGAACTGGAACCTTCAGGACCAGTTCCCTATCCGGATCCAGTGATGTAATCAGCACGCCTGGCGTTGATTTCAATGGGACAGTCCAAGTCGCCGGCCTGCTCACCTTCAACGCGGACGGCAGCGTAAGCGGTAATCTCAGCCTCAATGACTTCGCGGTGCAGACTCGCCAGGGCGGCAGCACTCTCGCCGCTGAGGTGGGAAGCGCAACTTGCGCGTCAGGAACGGCGGTGACGCCCCGCTACACCATCGACGCGTCCGGTATCGTCGGTGACGGCGGTACGGGCCGGGTGACCATCACAAACATCACCACTGCTCCTAATTTCAACTACAACCTACAGCTCTATCTGGATGGGACGGCAACGCGTTTGTGCTTTCGCTGGACAACTCCGATGTACTCGCTGGCTTGTCCTGCAAGCAGACCGCTGGAGCGGGGACACTCAATGCGGGCTCCTTCAGTGGCGCATATGCCACGAGCGCTACCGGGGTAAGCGTTTCATCGAAATTCGCGTTCGACGCCTGTCGACCCGGTTGCGGCTGACGGAGTCGGAGCATTCACGGGGGACGTTGATCTGAACTGGATCGTAAGCCGTAGTCCCGGTCCAATATCCGCGGATGAGCCTGTGTCCGGTACCTTCGCTACGTCCTCAACCGCCGGCGTCTTAACCGGAAGTATTACCGGCCTGGATGTTACAACCTGCCAGGTGTATCAACCGAGCGCCAACGTGACATCTTGCACCGCCGACACTCTCATCTACTACTTCGTGGACCCAACCAAAGCGGTGGCCCTCGAGAACGATATCAACCAGCTAACCCGCGGATTCTTCCAGCTGCAACAGTAGCGAGGAGAACCCGACAGCAACTTACTCTCTACCCAGCGCACTTCGGTGCGCCACATTTTTGCCCGTTTCAGCCTGGAGTCGCAGCCGAGCAATTTCGCGCGGGAGCGGCGCAGCTCTTCAGCGCTGGTAGCACACTACATCGAGGGCTTTAGCCTTGCGGACCTCAACAACACTTCGGCCGACGCATTTTAGCCTCTTCGAACTCGCGCCGAAAGGCCGCATACGATTCGATCGAAGAAACCAGCCCCGAGCGATGTAGAAAACGCGCATACGCCGCCTCATCAAAAATCTCCCGCAAGGTTGCCAGCAACGTGCCGGGCATCTTCCCCACCATCTCACCAAGAGCCTCGAGCGAGTTTTTCATCCCTGCTCCTCGGCAAACCGCGTCCGCACAAACGGCGATTCCTTCACGCGCGCTTCTCTGGCCCCACTGAGAATTCCCATCCACTGCCTCGCTGATTCCACCAGCACCAGGGTCACCATCACCACCAGAATTCCTGTCACCGCGGCATCCAGCCGGTTATTGAAAATCACCCGTGCCGTTGTGCCCGTCATTGGAGTTGAACCTGCGGCAAGTACTCGCGCCTGCGCCAGAAATCCCACGCGCGGATTCGGATCGAACAACTTGTGCCACGATGAGGTGAAGGTTACCGCGACCAGCCAGGCCAGAGGGACCAAGGTCACCGCTGCGTACTTTGCGCGATGCATTTTGATGATGATAGTCGTAGCCACGCACAGCGCCACAGTCGCCAAGAGTTGATTCGAAATTCCAAACAAGGGCCACAAAGAATTAATTCCGCCCAGAGGATCTTTCACTCCCTGCCATAAAAAATATCCCCAGGCTCCCACGATCAGCGCACTGGTCGCGAGTATCGACGGATACCAGCTTGTTCGTCCCAAAGGCTTATAGACGTGCCCGAGAGCGTCCTGCAGCATAAAGCGCGCCACCCGCGTGCCCGCATCGAGGATGGTCAATATGAATAGCGCCTCGAACATAATGGCGAAGTGGTACCACAGAGCCATCAATCGGTCGCCACCCAAACTGTGCGAGAAAATATGCGCCATGCCGACGGCAAAGGCAGGCGCGCCGCCCGTGCGGTTGTAAAGAGTCTGCTCCCCCACGGCATGCGCCAGCGCCTGCATATCGGCTGTCGTTACGAAGAAACCCCAACTGGAAATGGTTGCAGCGGCTGTGGCCGGCGCCTGGCCCACAATGCCCGCCGGACTATTGATCGCGAAATAGACTCCCGGTTGCATAACGCATGCCGCAATAATCGCCATGACCGCCACCGCCGATTCGGCCATCATCGCGCCATAGCCGACCATCCGCGTCTCCGTCTCCCGCGCAATCAACTTCGGAGTCGTTCCGCTGGAAATCAGCGCGTGGAATCCGCTGATCGCTCCGCAGGCGATCGTAATGAAAGCAAAGGGAAATATTTTTCCCGCGAACACTGGTCCCGAGCCATCGACAAACCGCGTCAAAGCCGGCATGTGCAGTGTGGGATGCAGCGCCACAATTCCTACCGCCAGCAGCGCAATCGTTCCCAGCTTCACGAACGTGCTGAGATAATCGCGCGGCGCCAACAGCAGCCACACCGGCAAAGCCGAGGCGGCAAAACCATACACCATGATCAGAATCGCCAGAGAAGGCGCGCTGAAGGTGAACAGCTTCGCCATTGCTTCATTCTGTGAGATGTACTGTCCTCCCCAGATCGCCGCCAACACTAAAACAAATCCCACGGCCGATACTTCCAACACTTTTCCCGGGCGAATCCGTCGGAGATAGACACCCATCAATAGTGCGATCGGCATCGTCATCGCAATCGTGAACGTTCCCCATGGACTCGCCTTCAGCGCGTTCACCACGATCAGCGCGGCCACCCCTAATAGAATAATCAGGATCGAGATGACTGCCACATAAGCCACGAATCCGCCGACGCGGCCAATTTCGCCCTTCGCCATCTCGGTGAGAGACTTCCCATCGCGCCGCACCGAGAACAGCAGGATTACGAAATCCTGAACGCAGCCGGCAAACACCGCTCCGGCGAGAACCCACATGGTCCCAGGCAAATAACCGAATTGCGCCGCCAGCACCGGCCCCACCAGCGGACCGGGCCCGGCAATCGCCGCGAAGTGATGCCCAAACACCACCCATTTATTGGTGACCAGAAAGTCGCGGCCGTTTTCCAGGCGCTCGGCAGGAGTTGCCCGCAAACCATCGAGCGCTAGAACCTTCGTCGCGATGAATTTGCTGTAAAAACGGTAGCCGAGCGCGTAGCAGCAGGTCGCCGCTACTACCAACCACAGAGCATTGATCGGCTCGCCGCGATGCAGTGCGATCACACCCACACCCATGGCTCCGAGCGCCGCAACTGTTACCCATCCTAAAATTGCAAGCGCCTTACTCATGCTTCGATCCGTTCATGCGTGAGGTCCGTTCGTGGGGAAGATCCGTTCATGCTTTGGATCCGTCTTAGGTTCACTCGGTTTCATGCTCTCCGTGAGCATTGTGCCGAAACCGGGGCGGCGACGCAACTCAGCAAACAGGGCACAGATTCTTCGGTCCGTGGTCCATGTTCCTTGGTGTGTTCGCCCTTTCGCAATTCGCTTTATTCTTTCGGCGGCTGCAGGATAATAGGATAATGGCGTTTGCTTTCGTCGAAGAACGTTGGCTTCCGAAGTCTGTCCTCTGTCTGCGCGACTACAACGTCAATAAATTTCTGCGCGATCTGATTGCCGGCATCACCGTAGGCCTGGTGGCTCTGCCTCTGGCCATGGCGTTTGCCATCGCCTCAGGGCTCACGCCACAGGCCGGTATCTACTGCGCCATCGTCACCGGCTTTCTCATCTCCGCCCTGGGCGGCTCTAGAACGCAAATCGGTGGACCCACCGGCGCCTTCGTAGTGGTCATCTCCGGCATCGTTGCACTTCACGGCATCGACGGCCTCTTCATGTGCACGGTGATGGCGGGCGTCATCCTCATGGTTATGGGACTCGCCGGCATGGGAACGGCCGTAAAGTTCATTCCGCGTCCCGTCGTCATCGGCTTCACCAACGGCATCGCCATCCTCATTGCCAGTACCCAGGTAAAAGATTTTTTTGGTCTGCAACTCGCCAAAGTTCCAGGCATCTTCTGGCTGCGCGTGGAGGCTCTGTCGGGCAACTTCCATACGCTTTCCTATACCGCAACCGGACTGGCCGCAGGCACGGTGGCCACAATAATCCTGTGCCGCGCGCTTTCCAATCGCATCCCTGGCGCGATTGTGGCCTTCCTCCTCGGCACCGCAGCCGTAGTGCTGTTTAAGCTGCCCGTAGAAACCATCGGCTCACGTTTCGGCGGAATTCCTGGCGGATTACCTCACTTCGTAATTCCCCGTTTTCGCACGGACCTGATCCACGGATTGCTTGGTCCAGCCTTTACAGTTGCGATGCTTGGGGCAATCGAATCGCTGATGTCGGCCGTAGTTTCTGACCGCATGAGCAACGATCACCATAACCCGAACGTGGAACTATTCGGGCAAGGCGTGGCCAATGTAATCTCGCCAATGTTTGGTGGACTTCCCGCCACCGGCGCTATCGCCCGAACCGCAACCAACATTCGTTCCGGCGCTCAGTCTCCAGTCGCCGGCATGATTCACGCTCTCACGCTGCTCTGCATTTTGATGTTCGCCGCTCCGCTGGTGGGCCACGTGCCTCTCGCCGTTCTATCTGGAATCCTGATGGTTGTCGCCTACAACATGGGCGAGTGGCGCGAGATCCCGCAATTGCTGAAGCTCACCAAGACCGACATCAGCATCTGGCTCGTCACCTTTGCTCTTACCGTTTTCGCCGACCTCACCGTCGCCGTCGAAGCGGGCATGATTCTCGCTGCCCTGCTTTTCATCGGTCGCGTCGCCGCGACCACCACGGTCTCCCAGGTCACCGATGAATATGTGGAAGACGGGCGTATGCACATCCTACAAGATAAGGATATTCCTTACTACGTCACGATCTTCCGCATCCACGGACCGTTCCTGTTTGGCGCCACCGACAAGCTCTCCGTCGTCACCGAGGATCTGCACACGCTACCGCCCGTCGTCATTCTGCGCCTTCGCAATATGACCGCGCTGGATGCGACCGGACTGTTCGCTATTGAGGAAGTTGCCCGCGAACTGCAAGCATCGAACCGGGTGTTGATTCTTTGCGGCGCGCGCGAGCAACCCGCCAGCCTGATCCATCAGGCGGAATTCGAAGAGGTGGTTGGAGCGGAAAACATTTGCGACAATGTGCAAGAAGCGATCCGGAGGGCTGCCGAAGTTCACGACCAACTGGAAGCGGCTGCCATCGGGCTCAAGCGCTAGGCCAATTCCGGCGCTTCAGTTCACCCTATCAGTTCCAACCCCTTGCCGCTATAATGTTGCGATTTCGCGGGCTGCTGTAAGCCGGACGGGAGGCCGTTGCGACTAGCGCTTGAAACCCGGGAGGTTGGACGCGTCACCATCGTGCACTGCAATGGGAGGATTGTCGCTGGAGGCGAGAGCGAATCTCTGCGCGCGCACATCACCTGGTTATTGCGCGATCGGCGCTCGATCGTCCTCCATCTGGGGGAAGTGGGCTTTATCGACAGCAGCGGCCTGGGAACGATCGTGCGCACTCTGACCAGCACTCGTCAGGCGCGCGGGGATCTGAAGCTGTGCAACGTACCAGATCACGTGCGCAGAGTTCTGGAGCTCTCGCACCTGACAAGCCTTTTCGACACGCATGAATCCGAGGAAAAGGCGGTCGCAGCCTTTTACAAGCCTGGAGCACGAGCCGAAACTCCTGCGCTCACCGGCCGCAGTATTCTCTGCCTGGACAGCAATGCCGATGTGCTTGCTTACTTGCGTGAACTTTTGCGCCGCGCCGGATACGACGTACACACCAGCAGCCACCTGCGTGACGCTTTAATCCTGATGCGCGTCACGCGCTTCGATCTTTTGCTGACAGGACCCGACGTGACGGCGTCTCCGGCCGCGCAACAAGCCTTCCAGGTTGCATGCGCGAACCTTCCCGTGGTCGAACTGGGAAGCGATTTTTCCACTCGCGATGCCGGGGAAGCTTGTGCTGGCCTGCTGGAAAAAATGAAAGCGAAGTTGAACGCAAAATTGTAGATTGCTGAATCCGATCTCTGCTCGAGCTTCTAAATCACGTCTACGGGCCGCGTGACCAAACACTTGTTGGTCAGAATCCGACCGCTTTGGTGATAATCTATATTCTTCCAAGAAACTGCAACCGCTGGATCCTCGCTTGGGCTGTTGCAGAACGCAGTCCGCGTCTGGGGTTAAGAATTCATTTCAACTCTTAAGGGAGTAGACCATGAAGATTGGCATGTTAACCGGTGGAGGCGACTGCCCTGGCTTGAATGCCGTGATTCGCGCCGTGGTGCGCAAGGGCATCTTCACTTATGGTGACGAATTCGTGGGTTTTCTGGAAGGCTGGCGCGGCCTGGTTGACAACAATAGCATGACTCTCGATCTTGAGGCGGTAGGAGGAATTTTGCCTCGGGGAGGAACCATTCTGCGTACGTCACGCACGAATCCTTCGAAGCGCGCTGACGGTCTCGACCGCTGTATGGCCGCGCTGGAGAAGAACAAGATAGAGGCTCTGGTCGCGATCGGCGGGGATGACACTCTTTCTGTCGCGCAGAAACTCCATGCGCGCGGCGCGAAGGTGGTTGGGGTTCCTAAGACGATCGACAACGATCTGGGTGGAACCGATTACACTTTTGGCTTCGACACCGCATGCAACATCGTATGCGAGGCCCTGGACCGGGTGCACACCACCGCGGAAGCTCATAACCGCGTCATGGTAGTGGAGGTGATGGGCCGCGACGCAGGATGGATCGCTCTTTACAGCGGTATTGCGGGAGGCGCCGACGTCATCCTCATCCCCGAGCGACCCTTTGACGTCGATAAGGTCGCGGACTCGATCCGCCAGCGCCATGAGCGCGGACTTTATTTTTCCATCATTGTGGTGGCTGAAGGAGCAAAGTTCTCCTGCGCCGAACCTAGTCAGGGAGCGCCCGTTCTGCAAGAGATGGGTAAGGATGAGTTTGGCCACGTGAAACTGGGAGGCATCGCCAACATCCTCGCCCGCGAGATTGAAAAGCGCACGGGCTTCGAAACTCGCGCCGTGGTTCTCGGACACATCCAGCGTGGTGGATCGCCCAGTGCGTTCGATCGAGTGCTCGCCACCCGTTACGGCCTGGGCGCGATCGATATGGTGCACCGCAGTGAATTCGGATGTATGGCCGCCCTGCGTTCGAACAAGATCGTCTCCATTCCGCTGCTCGAGGCCATTTCGCGAAACCGCGTCGTCGACGATGAAATGATTCAGATTGTCGACGGATTGTTTGAGAGAGCTGCCGACAAACAAGCTGTGTGAATTATTTTGGACAAGTTTCATATGAAATGTCTTTGATACGCTACCCTTGCGCGCCGCAATACGCTTAACGTTAGCGAGCCGGCAGGTGCTTGGCTCGATCACGATGCAGAACCTATATTTTCGGGTCGCTCCGTTCTTGCTGGTGCTAATGGAAGCCCTCCTGCTGGCGGCCGCGACGGCACTGATTTTATTTTCCTCTCGCAGTGCATCCCGCCCCGATGTGCCAACCGTTTTCCTTTGGATCGAAAACGCTGGTGTGCGCCTGGCACGACACAAGCGCCTGTGCGTGTTGCTCGTCGGTCTCTGCGTGATCGGGCTTCGACTCGCACTTATACCAGTCCTCGGCATTCCCCAGCCCGCAAATCACGATGAGTTCAGTTACCTGCTGGCGGCCGACACTTTCGCTCACGGTAAGCTCACCAATCCCACTCATCCCCTGTGGATCCACTTCGAAAGTTTCCACATCATTCAAAAACCCACGTACATGTCGATGTATCCCCCGGTACAAGGCTTCGTCCTTGCCGCGGGGCAACTTTTGGGACACCCCTGGATCGGTCAAGTTCTTGCAACTGCCCTCATGTGCTCTGCCTTGTGCTGGATGCTACAAGGATGGGTGCCTCCGCCGTGGGCTCTGTTGGGAGCAGCGATGGCTGTGCTCCGGCTGGGTATACTCAGCTACTGGATAAATGGCTACTGGTCGGGGTCGATTGTAGCGCTTGGCGGCGGGCTGGTTTTGGGAGCGTGGCCGCGTCTGCGCAAATCTCTTCGCGCGCGCGATGCTTTGCTCATGGGTCTGGGCCTCGTGATTCTAGCCAACAGCCGCCCCTATGAAGGACTCATCTTCGCTGTGCCAATCGCCTTCGCGATGCTTTTCTGGCTTCTGAGCACAGATCGCTCAGCGTTCAAACGGTCACTTCCGCGAGTGATTGTTCCAATTCTTCTGTGCTTGCTCGCGGGCTCGCTAGCTACCGCCTGCTACAATTCCCGCGTAACCGGCAATCCGTTTCGGATGGCTTACCAGGCGAATGCCGACACTTACGCCGCGGCTCCGCTGTTCCACTGGCAGAAACCCCGTCCTGAGGTTTCCTATCACCACAAGGTTGTGCGCGATTTTTATGAGTGGGAAATCAAAGTCTTCGAGAGCAATCGCACATTCACTGGTTATCTAAGCCACGCTGCGGAAAGATTCTTTTCCTGTTGGCGTTTTTATCTGGGACCGCTCCTGACCTTTCCCCTGCTGGCGGTTCTTCCGGTCGTTCGCCAGCGCGGAATGTGTCTTCCCCTTCTGCTGTGCGTCGCCGTCGCCGTTGGGATTGCGTTTGAAACCTGGACTCTTCCTCACTATTTCGCGCCTGCCGCCGGAGCCCTTTATCTGCTTGTGGCTCAAGGCATGCGGCAATTGCGGTACTGGTCTCCGGCAGGACGTCCGCTAGGTCGAGCCCTGGTTCGCGCGATACCCGTACTGGCGTGCGCTATGATCCTTCTGCGCGTAACGGGTGCGGCGTTTCACATCCCTATCGAATCCAGCTGGCCGCGGGGAAATCTGGAAAGGGCGATGATTGTGCGTCGGCTTTCATCCCTTCCGGGGCCGCAGCTCGTAATCGTGGACTACGGTCCGCTTCACAATCTGGACCGCGAATGGGTTTACAACGATGCGGACATTGACGCGGCAAAAGTGGTGTGGGCGCGCGACATGGGAAACGATAAGAATCAGGAATTGTTGAGCTACTTCAAGAATCGCCACCTTTGGCGGGTGAATGCCGACGCCTCTCCGCCCCGGCTGGAATCGTACGAGGCTTTGCGCTAGATGAAAATCCGGATATGGCTCGTGCTGAGCGTTCTGGTTAGCGCCATCACATGGCTCTATGCCGTAAGAATTCTTGGCCCGTGGGATCAACACATGGGAGAGGTGAAGGACGGAATCAAGGCGCAGATGGGCGATCTCTATCCCCGTTGGGTGGGGACGCGTGAACTTCTGCTGCACGGCCTTAACCCGTACGGGGCGGAGGTCACTCACGAGATCCAGATGGCCTTCTACGGGCACATTGTCACGCAGGATTATCGCGAACCAAGGCGCAGGATTGTCGACCAACAGCGCTTTGCCTATCCTGTCTACGTCATCTTCCTGATGGCTCCAACCATATACTTCGACTTCGCTAAGGTGCACCGTTGGGCTCCGATGGTTCTGGGTTTGTTGGCCGCCCTCTGCGTGCCGATCTCCCTGGATTTCTTGCGTTGGCGCCCGCCCTGGGCAAAACTGTTGGCGATCACATTATTTACCGTCAGCAGCCCGCAGATCGCACAGGGGCTGGAACATCAGCAACTCGCGATACTCGTTGGATTCCTGTCCATTGCAGCCGCATGGTGTGTCCGCAGAAACTATCTGGCGACCGCGGGCACGCTCCTCGCCTGTTCCACCCTCAAACCTCAGATGGCAGTTTTCCCTTTATGTTTTTTCTTCTTCTGGATCATCGGGGACTGGCGCAAGCGATGGAAGCTCTTCGCGAGTTTTGTCGCGACACTTGCAATTCTGATCGGTGCTGGCGAATGGATTCTTCCAGGATGGATCGGCTTATTCCTTGAGGGTACCGCAGCCTATCAAAAATATTTCCCGACAACATCCGTGCTTCGCATGGCTCTGGGAGATACGATTGGACACGTCTTGGGCGGTATCATCGTCCTCACATTCCTGCTTTTTGCGTGGCGCCACCGAAGGGCGGGAGCTGATTCGCGGGAGTTTGCCCACCTTTTTGCCGCCTTTCTCATGGGCGCCTTACTAGCATTCCCACTGTTAACGCCATTCAATCAAGTGATGTTAATTCTTCCCGTTGTACTCCTGTTAAAAGACTGGAACCTTCTGTCGCGTTTCTCCCGCGTCGTTTTTATAGCGAGCGTGAGCTGGCCATGGATTATTTCCCTGGTGCTGCTCCTTGTTCGGCCGCGATTGGATTCTCCGAATCAGCTACCGTTGCTGCCTTCATTTCTGGTTCTGTTTTTTCCAATTCTTCTGCCTCTGTTGCTGATGACAAGACGCGGGGCAGCGCAGGTTGCACTCACAGATTTGCAATCCTCATGAATAGGAAATTGGCTGTTCCGCGCAGAATCACGACTTCCGCAACAGGAACCGCGTGGCTCACGTCCCGCCGTCTGCGCGCTCACGGGATCATTCTCGCCGTGTGTCTCTGGTCAGGGTACCTATGGAACATGGCCGTGCCCGGGGCGCTCGATCGCGTTGGCAATCTCAAAGGGACTGACTTTCTTCATTTCTATACTCTCGGCTCGTTAGCCCTTGCTCACCGAGGCGCTGATCTTTACAACTCGCAGGCGCAATCGGAGCTTGCGGCGCAGCGCATTCCCACAGCCGCCGGCATCCAATATTTGCCAGTTAATCCGCCGCAAGTTTCACTCCTGTTCGCGCCCTTCGCTCTAATCCCGTATTCCTGGGCCCTGCTGCTCTGGCTCACGCTCAGCGCGCTCCTCTACGGCTTGTGCTGTTACGCCGTATGGCGCGTGTGCAAGAACCTACACAATCACAAGCGCACTGTCCTGATTCTCGCATTTGCCTCCCCCGCCTTCTGGCACCTCATCGCCTGGGGACAAACCTCCGCACAGGCTCTTGTCTGTTTCACGCTCGCCTTCTTTGCCCTGCGCAGTCAGCGTGATTTCCTCGCTGGTCTGGCTCTCGGATGCCTCATCTTCAAGCCCCAACTAGGCCTGGCCGCCGCCATCCTCTTCCTGTTCACTCTTCGTTGGAAGGTAATCGTCGGCGCGCTTCTCTCTGCTTCCGCCGAGTTGATCGCGGTCCTGCTTTATTACGGTTCCGGTTCACTTCAGGAATGGATGCGGCTACTCGTTCAGGTTCCTCGAGTACTGGCTCTGCTTGAACCGAGGGAATACCAGACCCACTCCCTGCGCACCTTCTGGACCATGCTCATCCCGTGGCCTCCAGTTTCATTCGCCCTCTATGCACTTAGCGCAGTTTTGATTTGCGCTCTGACGATCGACTGCTGGCGCAGGCCCACCGCTTTTTCTTTGCGCTATTCTGTTCTGCTTTTCGCCACCGTTCTTCTGGCTCCGCATCTCACGGTCTACGATCTCGTGATCCTCGCTCCCGCCTTCTTGCTGCTTTCCGACTGGCTGGTTGCTCAGGTTGACGACTCCACCGATCGATATTTCAAAGTTCTTCTATACCTGGCATTCATACTCCCGCTGTTCGGACCGCTTGCACGCTGGACGCACCTGCAGCTTTCTGTACCCGTGATGGCGGCCCTTTTGTATGAGATATGGCGTAACGAGATAAGAACCGCGGCAGGAAACTAACTTCTTTTCATGCAGTCTGACAACAATCTACCTCCCGAACAAAAATCGCAGAGCTTCGGGAAACCGCGCCGCCCAAGCTGATTCTGTGTGCCGCGCTCCGTCTGCGATCACCATCCGTAACCGTTGTTCACTCAGCACCGCGCGCCTCAGGATGGCGGCTAATTCTCGCACATCATCCACGACTTTGCGGCTGCGTTCGGGGCTCCCAGCTTCGGCAGTGCCTGCAGCCAGAAATATTTTTTCTGGCCAGATCCGCACCACGCGGCTCTCCCTGATCGCTTGCCGGTTTGACGCCCACAGCGACGGGCTTTCCAGCAGCAACCGGCCAATCGTTCCGGGCCGCACGATCGCCGTGTACAGTGCAATCAACGCACCCAGCGACGAGCCGCCCAATCCTGTATTCTCCGGTCCAGTTGCGATCCGGTAACTCTGCTCTACAAACGGCATCACTTCCTTCAACAAGAAATCCGGATAATAGCGTCCCTGCACCCGCAGCATCATAGGATGCATCGACCGATGGGGCATGTATTCTCGCAACCGGTCTTTCCCCGCATTATCTACCCCAACGATAATCATCGGAGGGACGGCGCCCTCGCGGATCAGCCGATCCGCCGTCTCGTCCACTCCCCATTCCACGCCGGTGAACGAAGAAGACGACTCAAAAAGGTTTTGACCGTCATTCAGATAAACCGCCGGATAGCGCTGGCCTGCGCTGCAGGCATCGTTGTAACCCGGAGGCAGCCAAACGCGCAGAAAGCGAGTGTTCTTGAAGATACGGCTGCGGAATTCGTGCAGACGCAGATCCCCTACCGCACCGCCAGCCTGAATTACTTCCACGAACGCTCTTGCGCCTTCCTGTTTTTTCTGGATTCTTCCCATCAGAAGAGTGCGAGATACCGTCGCTTCGCTACGCCCTCGCCTTCACCACTCCCGCCAGCAGCGTGATCAGCGCAATCAATGCCAGCGAACTTAAACATAGAATGCACCAGGTATCGAGTACGTAACCCTCGACATACGTTAGATAAAGGGCGAAAGCCAGCCCCCCCCCGGACGCCACCAGCAAACGCAACGGCGTCTCTGCCCGCGAACGATAGACCGTTGCCAGCAAGAAGAGAATTCCGTAACCCGCGATCCCAATCCCCGCTACCGGGATCCCCATCAGGATTGAATATTCACTGCGATTCACAATGTCGCAATTGAATCTCTCCCCAAAATCGCAGAACGCCGACGCCGATTTCGCGTAATGACGTTGCAGCGACACGGCTGACACCACCACCCCTGCCAGGGCCAGGACCGCGACCAAAACAAAAAGCGGCCGAATGCCTCTCGCAGGAGTTGTTTTGGACGCGGACGGCTGGTTGGGGGGTGCACTCACGGCAAAGCGCATCCCGTTTTATCGGAAAGCTCTTCCAGTGGAAAGACACCTTCTTTCGGCGGATTCGTCCCAAACTGCCAGCTCGGGAATAACTTCACTCCTGCCGCCTTGCACTCCGGAGCCAGTTCCCCTGAGCCTTTAATTGCACACTCCACATAAGGCACATATCGAAATGCTCTTCCGAACATCTCCTTTTGCTCGGCGCAATGCGGACACCAATACAAGCCATACATCTTGGTTTGCTTCGATGCCAGGCACTTGGCGAATCCATCGTAACGATGGTTCCTGTAATACCAGCCACCTGCCCAGGCCAGAACAAACAGGAACGCAATTCCACCATAGATCAACATCTTCCGCGACGCCACCTTCGCTTCCGTCTCCTGGGCCCGCTTCTGCTGCTGCTTTCGCCGCTGTTCAGACATGAGTTCCTTCCGATGCGATGCACTTTTTTTAAATCACGCGTTCAAGCCACAACCTTAAGCGCACTGGGCAGCACATCGATTTCTTCGCAATGCAGGCGCAGCACCTCACCATCCACCATCACATCGACTGCCTGGTTCAGATTGAATTGCACCCGCTGCACCGCTTTTCGCTCCGCCATCCGATGTTCAATGTGTGTGCCGTTGTAAAGTCCGGGCAGGTTCCGCATCAGCCCCATCCTGCCAATCGCGCCCCAGCGGACGTACTCAATCAGGCCGCTATTGACCTCCGCCTTGGGCGCAATCATCATCGTCCCGCCGGTAAATTTACTGTTGTTGAAGGTGAGAAAAAGACAGCGCCTTTTGTCGAATTCGGTTTCCCCATCCGCGCGCACTGGAAACGGACGCCTTCGCAATCGTGCCAGTGCAAGAAAAATCGAAATCACATATCCCAATTCTCCCTGTCCGCTAAAACGTCGTGCCCGCAGAGTTGCCACGTCGGCCGGAAATCCAACACTGAGCAGGTTGATGTAATGGATCACCCCCGTGCGGTGACGCAGTCGCAACACGTCGCAGCTTTGTGTTCTTTGGGCGATCAGCGATTCGATTGCATGCTCTACGCCGCGATCGCTGAAATCGCGCAGAAAGGAATTTCCCGTCCCCAGCGGCAGAAAACCGAGCGTGGGAGTCTCTCCCGCGCTTGCCTCCGGAAAAAGCCCGTTCACCACTTCATAGGACGTCCCGTCCCCGCCCACGGCGACAAACTTCCGTCTGCCCTTCGCGTAAGCCTCGCGCGCAATTTGCGTTGCTTCGCCGGCACTCCACGTCTCCGCCACCTCTACCGCAATTCCACTGCCTCTCAAGCGATTCAGGGCCGGACCCAGCATCTTGCGACTCCGCCCGCCTCCCGCCGCAGGATTCACAATGGCGAGATACGGCTCCGGCTCGCTCACAGCCCCACCACCGCTCCCCGCTCCGCCGTTTTTGCGATGTCTTCTGCCAGAGCTTGCCGCTTGATTTTCATCGACGCCGTCCGTGGAAAATCCTTCTCCCAGATCAGATATCCACTCACCCGCTTGAAATCCGTAAGCTGTCGATTTCGGTCTACGATCTCCTGCAGTAACACGCTGTCAAGGCGCTGGTTCGGCTCCAGTCGCACGGCGACGAACAGCATCTCCCGGCCCAGTTCTTTCTGCGGCCACACATAATTGGCGGCGAACACACAATACTCTTTCACCGGAAGTCCTTCGAAGACGTTTTCAATATCTTCGGGATAAATATTCTTCCCGCCTTCTGTGACGATCATGTTCTTCTTCCGCCCAAACAGCTGCAGATGTCCACTCTTATCAAACCGGCCTAAATCGCCCGTCAGGAGCCACCCGTCGACGATCGTTTCCAGCGTCAACTCCGCGTCGTCCAGGTAGCGCGACATCACGGTCTTGCTGCGCCCAGCAATTTCTCCAACTCCTTCATCATTCGGACTCAGCACCCGCAGTTCCACGCCGGGTAGAGGTTTCCCCACAGTATCCGCGCGAAATGGCTTCAGATCGTTCAGGGTCAGCGCGGTCCCCGCTTCCGTCAGGCCATATCCGTTCACCACCGGAATCCCCAGATCGTAAAAGAACTGCATGGTCGAAGGCTCCATAAATGCTCCGCCCGTGATCAGCGCGAGCAACTCTCCGCCAAATGCACGGTGCACCTGCCCAAGCAGAGCCCGGCTCACTTTCACATGGGCCTGTTTCCGTGTCAGCACCTTGTTGAGCCAAATCATTTGATTCAGAATCGTGCGTTTCCATGGAGGCAACTCGTCGAACTTGGCCCGCAGCCCGCGCTCCAGGTTCTTGACGATCATCGGTACCAGGGAAACGTATGTGATCCGGTAGCGCACAAATGCATCGCGCACAAATTCCGGGCGCAGCGTTCGCAGATGTACCACGCAGGCCCCACACACGAATGGGCCAATAAATCCCACCATGAAATCAATCGCGTGATTGGTCGGAAGAATGCTTAAATACCGAACGCCCGGCCAGAATGGATACCACGCCGTCAACGCCCGGCACTGCTCCAGATAGTTCTCATGCGTGAGCACGCATCCCTTGGGACGGCCGCCGGTACCCGACGAATATACGATGCAGGCCATATCTTCACGTTGACGCATCACAAAATCCGGCTTGCCCTTGCGCTTGAATTCTTCCCAGCGGAATGCGCCTGCCAGATCCGCACTCAGCGGGGCCTCCGTGACCAGTACGAGCTTCGTCTTGATGTTGTGGAACTCCGGCAACTCCGTGATCGCTCGCCACAGGTGATATTCCACCACCAGCACTTTCGCCTTGGAGTGCTCCAGCAATTGCAACTGCTCCGCCGCTGTAAGTTTGTAATCCAGAGGGACCAGCACGCCGCCGCTGTAGAAAACCGCGTACGCCGAAATCAGCCACTTCGACTGATTTGTCATCAGGATCGCTGCGCGGTCACCCGCATCGAAATCTGCATCCTCTAGAGCTCGCGTTAGAGGCAGGCTGATTTCTTTGAAATCGGAGTAGGTGAGTCGAAGCTTCTCGCGATCCCGGTCCGCCTCAATCAGGCAGGTCTCGCCCGAGAAACGCTCCAGCGCATCGCGCAACGCCGCGCCCAGACAACTGTACTTTTGGAGATCAAGCATTAAGAAGTTATTTCACCACAGAGGCACGGAGACCCAGAGAATACCATGTTAATGAGTTGATTACCTACCGAAGTGGATGACCAGATTGAAGATCGTTTCAGCGAGGCTTGCCCGGTCTGTCTCCGTGGCTCACTGTCTCCGTGGTCGGTTTGTCTACAGTCTGGCCTGAATTTTGCCCGCCAGCGCGCGGAAGTCGGAGACGCCTTGCAGTTCATAATCCGGAAGCTCCACCCGAAAATGATTTTCCAACTTGGTTAGTAGATCGAGTGTCTGCAAGCTGTCGATTCCCAGGCTCTTGAAGAAGTCGTCGTCAGGAGAAAGCTTCTCCCTCGGAACCTTGAAGTGTGCCGCCGCAAGACTCAAAATCTCATCCAACGTTTGATCCGCAGTCTTCATCGATGTTATGTCATCCCTCCCCGTGACTAGTCATCCTGAGCGAAGCGACGGATCTACGCAACTCCCCTCGCCACTCGATACAAGGTATTCGATGCTTCGGTACTCAGACTAGGGCAGATATGGTTGCGCATCGCTGCTCTCCACAAACTTCCGCAGGCCCGCCTCGACCGCCGGACGGGAAAACAGTTCACAAAACAAATCGATCTCCCGCAGTAGCTCCTCGTGCGGAACGAGTTTGATAAACCTCTTTGCCGCCGCCGCCGTGGCATGATCGAATTTTTTGAGCTGAACTGCCGTAGCCCGCGCCGCCCGCAATGCTTCACCTTCTCCTACCACCTGGCTCACCAGACCGGTCCGCTGCGCCTTGCTTGCATTGAAGCTGCGCCCTGTCAGCAACAAGTCTCTCACCACCGCATTCCCCAAATCACGCTTGAGTCGCGGGATTCCACCGAAGCCCGGAATCAGGCCCAGTCTTACCTCTGGAAAACAAAACCGCGCCATCTTGTCAGCGATAATCAAATCGCAGGTCAGCGCCAACTCAAAGCCTCCTCCGAACGTAACTCCGTGCACGGCCGCAATGGTAGTCAGAGGTGCGGCGTCAATCAGATTCAGGACGCGATGAATGCGCTCCAGAAAATCCCGAACTCCGCGCGCGGCTTCCACTTTGTCCATCGCGTGCGACCGGTGATACAACTCCCGCAAGTCCGCGCCCGCGCAAAATCCCGGCTTCATCTCGCTATAAATAATGAGCGCATGCGCCTCCGCCTGCATGGCCTGCAAAGCCGTGGCAAATTTCTCAAACTCCTCCAGGGAACTCGATCCCAGCTCATTGCAGGGGGGACGGTGCAGCGCCAGTTCAATCACTCCCTCCGCTAGAGTCCAGGACAAAGCACTCCCGGTGCACTGGCTCACTGGTCTTGTCTGGGACTCTACGGCACTCACTTGGCTCCTCGTTCTCCTTGCCTCGCTACACGGCCTGCGTCACGCGATACAAATTCTCAATCTCATTCTTCATGCGCGCTGAAATCACATCGCGCTTGAGCTTCCCGTTGACGGTCAGTGATCCATTCTCAATCGAAAACACCTCGGCGAGCACCACGAATGCCCGTACCTGTTTGTAGTGCGGCAACTCCGGATTCACGGCATCCAGCGCCGACTGCACCTTTTCCGACGTTACGCTTCCCGTGACGAGCGCCGCCAAATATCCCCTGCCATTTCCCACCACCACCACCTGCTGAGCTTCCGGCAACAGCTTTGCAATCGCACTCTCGATCGGCTCCGGAGAAATTTTGTGGCCCGATCCCAAGATGATCAAGTTCTTGATCCGTCCCGCGATCCGCCAGCTTCCCGCCGCACTCACTTCGCCTTGATCCCCGGTATGAAACCAGCCCTCTTGCATCGCGTCCGCCGTTTGTTCCGGCCGGTTCCAATATTTCGAAAAAACATTCGGTCCCCGCACCACGATCTCGTCGTTGTCTCCTAACTTCATCTCGATCCCCGGAATCGGAGGTCCCACAGATCCCACCTCAACCCGGTTCGGATCGTCCATCGTGCAGATCGCCGTTGTCTCCGTCAACCCGTAAACCTGCAGCACCGGAATTCCCAGCATCATGAAATAAAGCTGCGTTTCGACGCTGAGTGGCGCCGAACCGCAGATCAGCGCCTTCAAATTCCGCCCAATCATTTTTCTTCGGATCGCCGGAAACACCAACCGGTTCGCCAGTTTCAGCCACATGGAATCGCCCGTCTTTCTCTGCTTCTCCTGCCGCCGCGCCCATGCACCCTTGGCCCGCGAATAGATAGCCTGTGCCACGCCGCCGGTCTGCCAGAGCTGCTCATCGACCGCACGCCGCATACGCTCCAGCAACTGCGGCACATTGAGAAAATAATCCGGAGCCACGGTCCGCATGTCACTCGCGATCTTCGCTAAATCCATGTTGATCGTGACCAGGCTTCGCCGCTTCAGAAACGTCAGCAGCGCAATCCACGATGCCGCGAACGTAAAAGGCAAATAATGGAAGATGCGATCTTGATCCGCCACGCCGGACGATGAACCCGCCATCAACTCATCCAGGCGTTGCGCAGTACGGTCCAGCATGAAACCAACGCTCGCCGCGGTCAGCACGACGCCCTTGGCCTCGCCCGATGTCCCTGACGTATAGATGATCGTAACCGGATCTTCGTTCCCAACCTGTGGCCGCTCCAATTGCACTTTATCCACGCCCCTAAAAATCTCGTCGAACAGAAACTGCGGAGGAGCCTCCGGCCAATTCTGCAGAATTCCATCCCGCAGCGCCGCATCGCCACAACACAACAGTGCCGGTGTGCAGTCCTTCATCATCGCCACCAATTCTAACGGCGCCTGCCGAGAATACAGCGGTACCACGATCAGCCCTTCGGCCATCAGCGCCAGGTCCAGCGCCACCCAGCGGATACTGTTCGGCGCCAGCAAGCCACTGCGGTCACCCTTTTTCAGTCCCTTCGAAGCGATGAAAGTACGGGCCTTGCGAACCAGATCCAGCAGCTCGCTCCCGGTCACGCCCTTGATCTCGCCATCGCGAATCTCGGCGAGAACGCGCGTGTTCGCAGCCACCTGCAGTTGCGAAAAAATATCTCCGACAAATGGGATGGCCGTATTCACAATCTGGATTGATGAAACGAACTCGAAATCAGACTTTCTTCAGACCTTCGCGCACCCTTGGTGTCCTTTGCGGTCCAACGCTCGATGACACAACTCCGAAACACAAGTCCACTAATTGTAGGCCCCCACCAACTCCTGCAAGGCTCTGCTTATGGGCGGCAGATAATCCTCCCAACTCCATTCTCCGCGACGCGTTTCAAACTCCGGATACCGTCTTTGTACTTCCTCTTCAAAATAAACACCCATGCGTGCCATCACTTTCAGATTCTTCACGACGGTCCGCGCGATGCCGCTGGCAATCGCTTCGCCCTCGGAGCTTAGCTTTTCCAAGGCCACCAGCAATTTTCCCTCTAGCTCCGGATCATCCACCGTCATCAACAAATCCTGGTGACCCCGCTCGCGCATCAAGTTCCGGATACGCTCATCCATCGTGATCCCAACCGATGGCACCAGACCCGGCATCGAGGTCACAATTCCGTGATACCGCGACGACGCCATCATGTGACACGCCCGCAAAATGCTCACCAACTCGTACATGTTGTATTCATCCGACGTCAGCACCGGAACTGCGCCTAGCCTTTCGGAGATCCGGTTCGCCGGACGCGCATCCAATCTTTCCGTTGCCGCGAGTATCACGAAAACATTCTTCTTTTTGCGGAACGCATCGACCGCATTCGCAATCGCCATCCAATATTTCTGATACGCCTGCGCCGCCGCCGGCCCGGAGTTGTGAAAGTACAGCGTGCGATAATGACTATCCTGATAAGCTCCGGTCAGACTGCGCACCGCATACTTCGCCACCGAGGCCTTCACCGGCCATTCAAATGGGTTAATCGGACACACAACCAGCACCGGCGTTCGCCCGTCCCATCCCAGTTTCCGCAGGACGCTTTGCCCGTACTCTGGGGGACGCGGCTCAAACGTCCAGGCAGTGTCAGTTCCCAGTTCCGTCGGGACGCCCAACTCGCGCAGCACTCCGCGTGATTCCTCGTTTCGCGTAATCACAAACGAGTTCCTGCAGTACCGCCCGCACATCTTCGCCACCAGAGGATCCATCTGTCCGGCTTCCGCTCCGTATCCCACGGACAGTTTGTTCTGCGCGGCTGCGATCCCGAGCGATCCAATCATCATCGTGGTCAGCGCATTGGCGAACTTGCTTTTAAACATGGACCCTTCGCACGCCACCACCCCGTCGTGCCGTGGAACTTCGTTCGCCAGAAACGGCGGAAAAATATCCGGCAGATGCACCTGTTTCGTTCCCTCGAAATAACCCCGCGAGAAATCGAAGTTCTGGCTCATCACGCTGAACTCTACTCGCTCCGCTCCCAGAATATGTCGAATCTGCCGTAACATCTCTTCTACCCGGACATCGGATCCCATGTTCCGCGTGCCGTTGTAGCCGGCAAATAAAAGCTTCAGCTTCTCGCCCGGCTGCCAGCGCTTCCCCGAGCCCAGCATCCATGCACTCTTGGCGCGCTCAATCGAAGTGCTGACCCAGGCTTCCAGGATGAAGTCCATCATGCAGCCGTTCCTCCCGCTGCCACCGGCCATGGCCGATATTTGTACTCGAAATTATTCTCACTGCTGAACTTCAGCAGCGGATAACAGTACTCGGAAAACGGTGCCGGCTTCTGTCCGAGTTCACTCGTCACTCGCCGGTTGTCGAAAACGGTGTTCCATACCAGATAAGGCATGAAAACCTTCATCAGCGATGCGCCCTTTCCGATCGGCCCCTTGCGGTTCGCCAGAAAATTCACCGACCCGGCAAATGGACGCTCCGCCACCGGCACGAACACGGGCGCGCGCTTATTCTGCGCCGCCGATAACGCCTTTGCAATCTCGCGGAAGGTCTGCGATCCCGCTCCAGACGAGAGATGATACGTATCGTATTGCGGATGCTCCTTCTGGTGCAGTGTTGAAATCGCCTCCGCTACAAAATCCACATTCACAATGTCGATCTTGTCGGTCGCACGAAACGGTAACACCCGCAGACCCGCCAGAAACACAAACGCCTTCACCATGTCGAATTGCGTGGTTTCAGGGTAGCGACTGTCACCGAGAACAATGCTCGGCCGGAAAATGGTCTTCGGCGTCTCGGGCAGCAGCACGCGCATCATGTGCTCGCAGAATTTTTTCGTTCGCGCATACGGATCGTAATCCGAGCGCTCCCAATCGATCGAGCGATCCTCGCTCACCACTTCGTTCTGCCGCTTCCCCGCCACGGCCACCGTGCTTACCTGGCTGAAGCGCCTCAACCCGTGATAATGCTCCGCATGCCGCGCCAGCGTCAGCACTTCCAAAGTTCCACGCAGGTTCACATTCAGGCAGCTCTTTTCGGACTTCCGGTTCAGCGACGCCGCGCAGTGAATCACCGAATCCGTGGTGTGCACCAGCCGATCGTATTCATCGCGCTCTAACCCAAAGCCAGGGTCCGTCAGGTCTCCACGAAAGACCCGCACCCGGGTCTGCAGATACTCATAGAATTGTGGAAATTCCAGATGCAATTGCAGCGCCTGCCACAGTCGCGCTTCGGCCTCGCGCACATCGCGCGCCCGGACCAGCACATTCAGCGCGGCTCCATCCCGCAGCAAATTTGCCACAACATGCGCGCCAATGTATCCCGTCGACCCGGTTAGAAATATCGCCATTGAACAGTTCCGTTCTTCGTTGCCGCCCGCCCGAAGAGCGTCAACTATCACTGCAATCGTTTTTCAGCGCCTCGGGGCTGCAATCCGTACCTTCGGGTGGCGGCAGCGCATCAGCGCTGCGATAAATGCTCCCTTGTAAATGAGGGGCTTTAGCCCCGGAGCATAACCTCACCACGCTCCCCCATTCGTGCCGGTCTTCACCGTCTCCCCATTTTCCAAACTTCGCGCAGGACGCGCTTCCAGCGGCCGTCCTTCGATCAACGGATACGTCCATCTCCGCAGTGCCGGAATATGGACGTTGATCCAGTAATCCCACCAGTCCAGGGACCGCGCCTTGTATCCGAAATCTCCCCGTTCCTCTTCCAGCAGCGCCTGCGAAAGTTTTTCCACGTTGTCCGCCGCGAAATCATGCTCGTTAAAGAGGATGAACGGCTCAAAAAGCTCAATCAATTTTTCCACCCGCTCAAGGTTTCTTTCCGCCTTTACCAGAGGGGCTTTCTTCAGCGGTAGCGGCGCCATGATGCGCTGAATCGATTTCACAATCGCCCTCTGCGCAGGGGCCGACATTCGCTGGTACCGCGTCTTCGATACTGGAATCGCATCGAACCTCAGTCTCAACCAGGATTCCAGCCCTTCCTGCGCTCGGTAGTGCTTGCGATGCGCCAGTGATGTCAACTCGATGGACCGTCCCATATCGCAAGGATTCGTCGCCGAGGTCGCTAACTGGTACAACTCATCATGCCGGCGTTCCACAATCGCAGCCGCGATCAGCGTCATCCCGTCGCATACCGCGTCCACCGGAATAATATCCAGCCGCTTGCTCTCGTTCGATGGCAGCTGCCGAAAATATGTTCCCAACAAATACGAGAGGGACGCCGATGTGTTGATCCCTTCATTCCATCCCAGAAACGGCTTGGCTACCGAAGTTTCCACGATCGCCGGACGCACCACCGCGATTGGCAGCCCCTGGCCATACTTCACAATCAGCGACTCCGCCAAACTCTTCGTCAGGGTATACGTATTCGGCCAACCCAACTCCTTGGCCCGCCGCGTTCCAGCCTCGGTCAAATGCGTCTTCAACCAACGGATTCGATTCTTTCGGATCTGATTCTCCAGAGCCGCGCCCTGCAGCCCTTTCGACGCATGTTCTTTCGCCAGCGACTGCGACCTGAGTCCCGCCGTCACTTCCTCGCCGTCTGCCTGCGCCTCTGCCTTGGCGATCACTTGCTGCAGCGACCGCCACTCCCGTTCCGCGTCAAAGTTTGCCACGTGGCGGGGCGTGTAATTCGGAATCAATTTCTCCGTTACTCGTCCATCCCGCTCTCCTGCCACGTAACAAGTAGAGAGATGCAGCAATCCCGCATGATCGGTTCCACGCAGAAACTCCAAAATATTCAGCGCAGCGTCGGTATTGGTGGACAGTGCATCGCGCAAATCCGGATTGAAGTCCGTTAATCCCGAGCTATTCACAATCAGATCCAGATTCTTCTGTAGCCGTCGCGCGACTTCCGCTTCCAGCCCCAGTCCTTCCCGGGTAACGTCTCCCTCAACCACTTCCACTTTCTGCCGTAGATAATCCCCAAGGGCAACTCCATACCGATCAAACAGAGGATCGAACACGGGCGATTCTTCCACGACCTTTTCGAATCGACGCTTTGCCGGATTCGACTTCTGGCGGCGGATCAGTAAATAAATTCGCCCCAACTTTGGCACGTCCGTCAAAAGATTCGCCAACCAAACCTTCCCGATAAATCCGGTCACGCCGATCAGCATCACGTGCTTGCCCGCCAGCGCCCGCCTGACGGAAAAATCCTTCTCCTGCTTCCGCCCCTCGAAATGCACGATGGGGTGCTCCCGGGCCACTGACTCCCGCCCGGACCCAATCGCTGCCGCCCGCAATTGCTCGAGCGTTATGTCGAGTTGCCGAGCCAGCGTCTTCGGCGCCCTTCGCCCATCCGGGCTCTGTTCCCGGATTCTTGCAAACGCCCCGCGCGGCCGGATCACCGGCTCCAACAGCCTTCCGGTCGCCAGGCCATCGCGAAACTCCAACCGATTCGCTACGATGCGCTTCACCTTGAGGTGCTGCGCCAGCGGCTTCATTACATGCTCCAGGCCCTGACTCACGAGCACTACGTCGGCTCCCGCGCGCACCAGTTCCTGCACGCGCTCGACTCCTCGCGCCTTCAACTGCGGCTTCAATTTGTATTGGAAGTATTCTTCGCCCAGAAGATCGAGGCGGTCGCGCGTCACTCCGCGCAGTGCGGTATGTA
>Ga0187875_10000654_pt1 | contig 28064 bp, 26 predicted proteins | sample June2016WEW_17_1_2_FD_132978 | JGI IMG/M metagenome (GOLD analysis project Ga0187875, IMG submission 132978) | Peatland microbial communities from SPRUCE experiment site at the Marcell Experimental Forest, Minnesota, USA - June2016WEW_17_10 | ecosystem: Environmental > Terrestrial > Soil >...
ATCGGCTCCAGATCTCAGTTCTTTGCGTGAGAGAAAGCCTCGATCGTTTTCCTTCGCTCATAAACACCATCCCTAAACAGCACGTCTATCAGATGGTGTTGCATCGACCTATCGAATGCACCCCAAAAAATGGATAGGGCGTGCGCCATCATGGACATCGACTCGCGGGCGTCCTGGCGCGATACTTATTGGGGATTGGAATCGAAAAGGAGCGGCAAACGGCCATGGAATACCGACAGCTTGGACATTCGGGATTACGGGTTTCGGCGCTCAGTCTGGGCGCGGCCACTTTCGGTGGAAGGGGTGAGTTCTTTAACGCATGGGGCCAAACGAATGTGGCGGAAGCGAAACGCATGATCGACATCTGCGTGGAGGCGGGAATCAACCTGTTTGACACGGCGGATGCCTACTCCAATGGCCTGTCAGAGGAGATTCTGGGCAAAGCTGTGCAAGGAAAACGGAACAGCTTGATTCTTTCGACGAAAACTTCGATTCGTTTCGGAGACGGGCCGAACGACATCGGCTCTTCCCGCCACCACATTTTGAACGCATGCGAGGCGAGCCTGCGCCGGCTGGGCACGGACTATATCGACGTCTACCACACGCATGTCTTCGATGAACTCACGCCCATCGAGGAAACGCTTGCGACGCTCGATATGTTGGTGCGCTCGGGAAAAGTTCGCTACATCGCTTGCTCCAACTTTTCCGGCTGGCATCTGATGAAGTCGCTTTCGATTTCAGAAAAATACGGCTGGGCCCGGTATGCGGCGCACCAGGTCTATTATTCGCTGATTGGGCGCGACTACGAATGGGAACTCATGCCGCTTGGGATTCATGAAGATGTTGGCGCGTTGGTGTGGAGTCCGCTCGGATGGGGCCGGCTGACCGGAAAGATCCGCAGAAACCAACCGATGCCGGCCGAAAGCCGTCTTCCTAAGACGGCGGAGACCGGACCGCCCGTGCTGATCGAGCGCGTGTATCAGGTGGTGGACGCGATTGATGAAATCGCCAAGCAGACCGGGAAGAGCGTGCCGCAGATAGCGATCAACTGGCTTTTGCGGCGGCCAACCATTTCGAGCGTGATTCTTGGCGCGCGCAACGAAGAGCAACTGCGCCAGAATCTTGGCGCCGCCGGTTGGAACCTTACGCCCGAACAGATCGCAAAACTCGACGCAGCCAGCGAAACCGTGCTGGCGTACCCCTACTGGCACCAGCGCCAGTTTGTCGAGAGAATACCGCTGCCTGTGCCGGGCACGCCGCCGAGATAGACGGTGATGCGTGGCAAATAGTTTGTGGTTGAAGCGCTGAAACTCATTAAGATAGGCTCCGCTTCGGTTCACTTTCTCACGTGAAGACTCAGGAGGGGATCGTGTCGAATCCACGTTCGATTCTGTGGTCATTTGGTTCGAGCTTGCTGGTGCTTTCTGCGGTGGCGCTGGCCACGGGCGCGCAATCCAGTTCGCAGCAGCCAACCGTCAGCACGTTGCCTCCTCCGGCGCATTTGACCTCCGAGCAAGATCATCAGCGAACAATGGATCTGCTGCATATCACTTCGCTGCGGCCCGGCATCGCCGGCAGCGCGGCGAACACAGACGAATCGAAAGCCAATCCGTATCCGAACCTGCCGGATCCACTTACTTTGAACAACGGAAAGAAAGTTAAGTCGGCGAAGGTGTGGTGGGGGAAGCGGCGTCCGGAAATCGTCGAGTTTTTCGATCGCGAAATCTACGGGCGAGTGCCTCCCAATACGCCGCGGGTGAATTGGGAAGTGATCAGCGCGAGCAAAGAGATGAATGGCAAGTTCCCAGTCATCACCAAGAAACTCGTGGGGCATGTGGACAATTCGTCGTATCCGCTGATTAACGTGGATATTCAACTCACGTTGAGCACGCCCGCCACCGCGACGGGTCCGGTGCCAGTGATGATGGAGTTCGGGTTGAGTCCGGAATTTTTGGCGGCGATGGCGAAGCGCTTCGCTGCGAGCGGAAACCCGCTGCCGGTTCCTGTCGGTCCGCCGTGGCAGCAGCAGGTGCTGGCCAAAGGCTGGGGTTACGCCGAGCTGATTCCCACGAGCGTTCAAGCGGACAGCGGCGAAGGTTTGACGCAAGGCATCATCGGTCTAATGAACAAAGGCCAGCCGCGGAAACTGGACGATTGGGGAGCGTTGCGCGCTTGGGCTTGGGGAGCCAGCCGGGTTCTAGATTATTTCGAGACCGACAAATCCGTGGACGCGCGGCAGGTCGGCATCGAGGGCCATTCGCGCTACGGCAAGGCGGCGCTTGTCGCGCTGGCATACGAGCCGCGCCTTGCGATTGCTTACGTCAGCTCCTCTGGCACGGGCGGCGCCAGACTTTTGCGGCGCAATTATGGCGAGCCGCTCGAAAACGTCGCCGGAACGAATGAATACCACTGGATGGCCGGAAATTTCTTGAAGTATGCGGGCCCGCTGACCCCGAAGGATTTGCCCGTGGACGCGCATGAATTGATCGCGCTGTGCGCCCCGCGCCCCGTATTCATTGGTGGCGGCGCGACAGGAGCAGGAGATGGTTGGGCGGACGCGAGGGGCACGTTCATGGCCGCGGTTGCGGCGGGCCCTGTTTACCAGCTGCTCGGCAAGAAAGGCCTGGGAATCGATGTGTTTCCGCCGATCGAAACTCCGTCGATCGATGGCGACATTGGATTTCGCCAGCACAGCGGCGGACACACTCCAGCGCCGAACTGGCCGACATTCATCATGTTTGCCAGCCGTTACCTGAACGCTCCGCCCGCGGCCCCAGCGGCATCTGGGAATGAGTGACGCGAACGAATTGCTTTAGGAGAACGGCGTAGCCAATGACTCGAATGTGCGAGGCATAGGGCTCGAAGAGCCTCTTCAACCTTGACACGCAAAACAACGCAACGGAAAATAGACTTTTAGGGTGTTGGAGTTCACCCCAAACCGCCCGAAAGGGCAGATGACTCCTACGCGGGTTCTCTCCCGGAGGACTTTTCTTGCGTAGGTTTCGCAACCCTCCTCCAATTGGAGAATCCACAGATTCATGCGCCGGGTGGAAGCCTCGCTGCGGCAAGCGAGCCTCGCGAAAGGACAAGCATAGTTCCGGGTCATGATGAAATATCTTATGGTTGGGCTGGGCGGGTTTCTGGGCGCTGTAGCGCGCTTTTGGCTGGGCGGCTACGTACAAAATAGGCTGGGCGCGCTGTTTCCGTACGGCACGTTCATCATCAACATGAGCGGCTCGTTTTTGATCGGATTCATCGTTACCGTGCTCGCGGAGAACGCGCATTGGAGCGCGAACTGGCGTTACTTGATTCCCATCGGCTTCATCGGCGCATACACCACTTTTTCCACATTTGAATATGAGACGCTGAGGAGCATGCAGGAAGGACAGTTCGCCGTTGCGTTCTTGAATGTTATCCTGAGCGTGACGGTGGGATTTGCCGCCGTGTGGCTGGGAGTCGTCGCCGGAAGGGCCGTGGCATGAAAATCTCACAATTTTATTGCAAGGCCGGGCCTCAAGATTGCTTGAGCGAATCTCGCGATGGCTACGGGAGCCATGAGCAGGAGCGCGTATGCTGAACTCAGGATCGGCAAAGAAAGTCAGCATCTACGTAGGCGAAGATCATCAATATCATGGCCAGCCCACTTACTCCGCAGTGTTGGATTTTCTGTTTTACCGCGGCGTTTCCGGAGCCACGGTCACGCGCGGTCTTGCCGGCTTCGGCGCCGATCATCATTTGCATACCACGCGCATCCTGCGGCTCACCGAAAATCTTCCAGTGAAGCTGGAATTCACGGAGACACCGGAAAAGGTTGAGGAACTTCTGCCGAAATTATCTGAAATGGCCGGTACCGGGCTGATTGAAGTGCAGGACACCATGGTTGTGAAGCCCGCACAAGTTTCCACGATGAAGGCGCCTGCCGTTGCGCGACCCGCGCTGAAGAGCCAGGGCCATGCCAAGCTGATGCGAATCTATCTGGGCGAAAGCGATCGCTGGCACGACAAGCCGCTCTACAAAGCGCTGGTCGAATGCATGCGCGCCAACAACATCGCCGGCGTCACCGTGTATGAGGGAATTATGGGCTACGGCGCAAATCGCAGGCTTCATCAGCGCAAGACGCTGCACCTCTCGCACGATCGTCCGATTATGCTGTCGGTGATCGAAACGGAAGAAAAGCTCCGGGCCTTCCTTCCCATTCTTGATGACATGTTTCAGCAGGGGCTCGTGGTGCTTTCGGACGTCGAAATCGTGAAGTACGCGCATGACATTGCCGCGGACGACCGGCGCACGGAGGAACGATCGTGAAGCTCGAGGGCAAAGCCAAAATGCTGCGGATTCATTTTGGCGAGAACGATAAATGGCAGGGCAAACCGCTTTACACCGCTATCGTCGAGAAATGCCGAGAGCTGGATTTGGCGGGCGCGACCGTGCTGCGCGGCGTGGAAGGTTACGGCGCAAGCACGTTGATTCGGCGATCGCACTTGTTTTCGTTTTCGTCGGACCTTCCGATCATGGTCAGCGTGATTGACACGGAAGAGAAAATCCAGAAACTGATTCCCCTTCTGGACGCGATGGTGAGCGAAGGATTGGTCGCGACCTCCGACGTCGAAGTTGTGCGATACGTCCACGAATGAACTGCTAGGTCCGTGAAGAGCGATTCCGCCGCGATCACCCCGAAACTCACTACCGGCCGCTCCGGGGCCCTGCGTTTTGTCCTGCTCGTCGGCGTGATGAGTCTTTTCGCCGACTGCGCCTACGAAGGTTCTCGCAGCATCCTTGGTCCATTCCTTGCAATTCTCGGAGCCAGCGGAGCCGCAGTTGGAATTGTTACGGGGCTTGGCGAACTCGCAGGCTACGGCCTCAGAATTGTGTCGGGTCGCGCGGCGGATCGGACGCGGCTATTCTGGCCGATTACGATTTTCGGTTACGTCGTTCAAATGATTGCTGTGCCGGCGCTGGCGCTGGCGGGAAGTTGGCGGGCCGCTGCTGCGTTGCTAATTCTTGAGCGAGTTGGAAAGGCGACGCGCAATCCGCCGCGGGACGCCATGCTATCTCACGCCGGCAAGCAACTCGGCGGGTATGGCTGGGCGTTTGGGCTGCACGAAGCGCTCGATCAAGCCGGAGCCATGGCCGGCCCGCTCATCATGGCGGCGGTTCTCGCGCGCCATCACAATTATCGTCTGGCATTCGCGGTGCTGCTCGCGCCCGCTGTTGTGACGTTAGCTCTCCTGGCAGTGGCGCGGATTCTGTATCCGCGGCCGGGAGAAATGGAATCGCATCCGCCGAATTTGCATTCGCAGGGTTTACCGCGGGTATTTTGGATATATCTGGCAGGTGCGGCGCTTGTTGGCGCGGGCTTCGCCGATTTTCCGCTCATCGCCTTTCACTTCGAAAAGACGGGCAGCGTCTCGGCGAGTTTGGTTCCCGTGTTCTATTCGGTGGCGATGGGAGTGAGTGGCGCTGGCTCGCTTGTGTTTGGGCGGTTGTATGACCGGCGAGGAATCGGCGTGCTGATTCCGCTTACCATCATTTCCGCTCTCTTCGCGCCATTGGTTTTTCTGGGCGGATTCTGGGCAGCGCTCGCCGGCGCCGCAATTTGGGGTCTGGGGATGGGAGTGCACGAATCGATCGTGCCCGCGGCGGTCGCGCCGATGGTTCCACCGGAGCGTCGCGCCTCAGCCTATGGGCTTTTTAACGCGGGTTACGGCGTGTTCTGGTTCCTCGGAAGCGCGCTGATCGGAATTCTTTACGACGTCTCGATCCACGCGACGATCGGTCTGTGCGTGGGACTCGAGCTTGCCGCGATTCCGTTCTTTTTTGTGGCTCGACGCCACATGCGAATTTTGTAGATCGAAGCCCCGGCGAACCCGGCTGCACTCCGCGTGCGCGAATCCAGATTACAAATATCTTCCTGCGGCGCGGCGCTCGTAGGCGACGGCTTCTAGAAGCTTTTCGGCGGGTGGCAATTCGCTCGGAGGGATTGTCAGTTTCGGCTGAATCTTCGCCGCGATCTGCGTAGCCATCTGGTAGCGCACGTAGGGATCGAGTTCGCTGCGGCGGTTCAAGAAAGCCTCGACCAGGGCGAACTCCTCCGCAGTGAGCCGCTCGGAGCCGTAGGTGACGCCGGAGACCAGAGGAGACTCTTGCCACACCGGCCTGGCCTGCTCGAGGGAATTTTCGCGCACCACGATCGTGCCGGCGACGAAATCCCCGAGCCGCTTATTTTGTTTACTCGCAAGAATGCTTACGATGCCCACTGCGTACAAAGTCGGCAGTTGGTCCACGGTTCGCAGCAGGTTGCGCGCAACGGATTCCGCGGGCGTGATCGGGCGGCCAGAATCCTTGATTACACGGATGCCCATGCGGCGCTTTCCCGGAGTCTGGCCATTCCAAATTGCCTCAAAGATCGCGAAGTATCCGTAAAAAAGCAGGAAGAATAAGATAATCAAGATCGCGCCGATCCAAAGCGTTGACGGTGCGTACGCGCGCAAGACAGCCATGAAGAGCAGCCAGCTGCCAAGACCCAAGACTGCAGCGATAGCGATTTGAATCAGCGTGTCGATGGCCATTGCCAGAAACCGGCTGCCGATTCCGGCGATTGCAAATTCAAGCGGCGTCTGCTCCGGCGTTTCAATGGTAAGCTTTTCGGCGAAATCGCCGGGCGTTGGGGCGGGAGCGATTGGTGGCTGGGACATGATCTCTACGCGCTGGATCGAAAAGCGAAAGCCATATTGGTCGCGTCTGGAAGCGCTTGTCAATCGCTCCAAAGGGCGCGGCGTCCGCGTCTTCGAGCATCGCGAGCTGCAAGAACTTGGCCTGCTCTATCGCCAAGCGGCATCCGACCTGGCAACGGCGCGCGAGGATGTCACCAGTCGTCCGCTGGCGGCGTATCTCAATCAACTTCTCGGCCGCGCTCATAACCTTATATATATGGGCCGCCGGCCTGGGATGAACGGTTTGTGGCGTTTTTACTCGCGAACCTATCCCAGAGTGTTTCGCGAGACATTTTCGATGACGTTGCTGGCTTTCGCCATTTTCGCCGTCACGGGCATCGCGGGTTTCGCGGTCACGCTGCACGATCCGGCGTTCGCGCATCGCGTGCTCGGTCCGCAGATGATGGACACGATCGAGCGGCGCCAGATGTGGACGGAATCGATTGTCACGATAAAGCCGGTCGCAGCGTCCGGAATTCTGACGAACAATCTGATCGTCGCCTTCACGATGTTTGCGTCGGGAATCACGGCCGGTATCTGGACCGTTTGGCTGCTGACGGTGAACGGCTTGCTGATCGGCGTGGTCGGCGCGGCCACGTGGCAGGCCGGAATGGCCGGCCAGCTGTGGACTTTCGTAGCGCCGCACGGCGTTTTAGAGCTACCCGCGATTTTCATCGCGGGAGGAGCAGGATTTGAAATAGCGCGGGGGATGCTGTTCCCAGGACTGCTTCCGCGGCGCGAATCTCTGGCGCGAGCGGGGGTACGGGCAGCTCAATTGCTGCTTGGCACGGTTCCGATGCTGCTGATAGCGGGAAGCATCGAAGGATTCATTTCGCCATCGGCGATTCCCGCGCCGTTGAAATTTCTTCTGGCCTTGGCGCTGTTCATCGCGCTCGTCGCCTATTTGAATCGCGCGCGCACAGAGCAGCCAGAGCCCAACTGAGCGCGCGATCACAACATGCTGCGCTCCTTGATTTCCAGATACTGATTCACCAGCGCACTTGCAAGCATCCCCGGCATCAATTCTCGCGCCAATACGCCGCGCTCCCGCAATCCGCGTAGAAACAGGTCGCGCCGCTCGGAGATCTCGAGCGCCGCGACGTGGCGATACATCTGGTCCTTCGACGCCGGCGTCGTGAGCGCGACGTTCGCCAAATCCGGCTGGCCCATCGCTGCGAAAACCACCAAGTGCCGCGGCGACATCTGCATCGCGTATTCGATCACTTCGGGAATTGTAGGCGTTTCCGCGAAATCGGTGATCCAGAAAATCAAGCAGCGTCGCTTCTGCGCCTGGAGCACCGCACGCACCGCGCGGCCGTGGTCCGCTTCGGAAGCCTCCGCGTGAACCTGTGCCAGAGATTCAACGATGGCCCGTAGCTGGCGATGCCCGCGACCTGCGTTCAGTCGTTGCTGCACGCGGCGTCCGTAGGCGACCAAGCCGACGCGATCACCGCGGTACATCGCCACCTGCGCAAGCGAGAGCGCGGCGTTCACGGAATAATCGAGTTTGGAAAACCGCTGGCCATGAACCGGCTCTGGCACTTGCGCGCGAAGCAGCCGCCCGGCGTCGAGCACGAGCCAGACCGCCTGGCTGCGCTCAATCTGGAAGACGCGCGTGATCAGGTGATTTCGCCGCGCGGTCGCGGTCCATGAAATATCGCGGAGCTCGTCGCCTTCGCGATATTCACGCAAGCCGTCGAACTCGCGGCCGATTCCGCGCTGGCGCCGGCGCCTCTTTTCCGTTTCGATTTGGCGGCTGCGAATTAGCAGCAGAGTGTGGCGCTTGGCCTGTTCGAGGTTGGGGAGCACGCAGACAGTTTGCTGTGTGTCGGCGACGGCCCAGCGCTCGGCGAAGCGCAGGCCAGTCACGTAGCGAACGAAGGTTCGGCCCAGTTTCGCATCGCCACGCTCAGCAGGCAGAATCGGGTAACGCGCGGTGGCCGATGCGTTGCCTCTGACCTTGAGTTCGATCGTCGGCGGATCCAGGCGCAGCGAGGCGCACGTTTCATCCACCACACGCGCGCGGAGTCCTCGCTTGCCGGCGTTCCGAAGCTCGATCGTGACTTCGGCCGGAACACCGAGCGCTGGCCGCGCGCGCCAAACGCGGCGCACTTCCAATTGATCGGGGCGCGGCAACTGCGTCAAATCCCAAATCCAAACCGCGATAGCCAACGCGTCCCACAGAAGCATCGCCGCGATGCACTGACGAAACCACCAGGCCGGGCCAAGCCACACGAGTCCTAGAAGAAGGGCCAAGAAAAAGCGCGGCGCGAATCCGTACGCCAACCGGCCGTTGGGCCGGGCGCGCGCGATTGCGGGCAGCGGCGTGAGAGGCTGCGCTTCGTTCACTTCGGAACCTCGATCGTCGCCAGGATTTCGGCAATCACTTGATCGGAGGTCAACCCTTCCAGCTCCGCCTCCGGTTTCAACAAAATCCGATGGCGCAAAACGGGAGGGGCCGCGGCCTTGATATCGTCGGGAATCAGAAAATCGCGGCCTTCCGCGCCGGCCAGTGCGCGCGCCACAAAAAGAAGTCCGATGGCCGCGCGCGGGCTCGCGCCGAGAGAAATCGCCGGCCAATCGCGCGTGCGGCGAACCAGCGCCACGATGTAAGAATGGAGCGTCGGCTCCACGCGCACTTGCTCGATCTCCTGCCGCGCGGCCGCAAGCAACGCCGGATCGATGGGCACGATCGGAATGCGATCCATGTGAGCGGGATCGAATCCCTGCTCGAATCGCATCAGGATTTCCGCTTCTTCGTGCGCGGATGGGTAATCGATGCGGATCTTCAGCAGGAAGCGATCGAGCTGCGCCTCTGGAAGCGGATAGGTGCCTTCAAATTCGATTGGGTTCTGCGTGGCGAAAACGGCGAAATTGTCCGTTAGCGGATAGCGCGTTCCGTCGATGGTGACCTGGCGTTCTTCCATCGCTTCGAGCAGCGCCGCCTGTGTTCGCGGAGACGTCCGGTTAATTTCATCGACGAGCAGCAGATCGGTGAAAATGGGCCCGCGATGCAGAGCGAAGCTGCTGGTGGCGGCGTGAAAGATATTGGTGCCCATCACGTCGGCGGGCATCAAATCGGCCGTGCATTGCACGCGTTGAAATCCCAAGCCGCAAATCCGCGCGAGCGTTTTCACGGCGAGCGTCTTGGCCAGGCCTGGCACGCCTTCCAGCAGAGCGTGACCGCGGCAGATGACCACCAGCAGAAGCTGGTCCACGATCTGGTGCTGGCCGATGATTACTTTGGACATTTCCGTGCGAACGTGCGTCGCCAAACGTGAGACGTGTTCCACGATTAGGATTTCTCCTCTGGTCCTGGCTTTTTTAAACCGAGCTGCTCTTCATAGTGCTCCAACTCCTGGATCAACGCGAGCGCCCCCGCCGGGGGAACTTTCGGAGCGCGGCTCGCGTCCGCGGCGCGCCGCAACGCGTCCGGCAAGTCAACGAATTCCCGGCCGAGGCGGGCGCGGATTGCCGTGGCGAGCGTTGCGTCGTCAATTTGCGACGACAAGCGCATTTGGCGCGTGAGAAGCGTGCGGAATCGCTGGTAGACGACGCCAATCACGGCGGGTTCCGCGTGTGCGCGCTCGTAAAGTCCGCCAAGCGTGTCAACGAATTCGAGAGGAGAAAGGCGCGAAACGACGGCGGGGATCGCCGTTGGGCCGCTGCGCCGACTGAAGGTAAACAGGACGCCGACAGCTAGCACACCGAGTTGCAAAACTCCCCAAGCCACCGGCGTATTCTGCATGTAACTCCAGAGTGAACTGCGTTCGCCGTGAAAATATTCGTCCCAATAGATTTGCGCCGGCGCGGAATCCGCGGAGCCAGAGACACTCATCGCATTCAAAAACAAATTCAAATTTTGCGCACTTGAAATCCCGGCGTTTGTCAGCGGAGTGGGTCCCGCCCACCAGAGAATTCGGCCGTTGCCCATCGGCCAGCTCACGATGACGGCAGAATCCGCATCGCCGTAGAGGGCCACCTGGGAGGGCCCGAGTTCGCCCCACGCCGCTCCCGGCTGAAGATTTACTGTTGTTGCGCCGCGCGTAAGAGCGCTGGGAATATTGGCCGTGTAATTTTTCGGTTCTGGCGATTGCTCAGATTCGGCGACCTTTGCGTCCGCGAAAAAGCTTTCGATTTGAGATCCGGTGAAAAGCACCTGGCCGCCTGAGACGACAAAGCGTTGCAAGGCACGGCGCTCGGCGGCGCTCGGAGATTCAGTTGGATCCGGATCGGCAAGAATCAAGATCGAGCCCGCAGAATCATCCGGCAACTCCAGTGGCGAACGCTCCCATCGCTGCACGTTGTAGTGCAACGCCTGAAGTAGCAGATAGGCTGCGCGCGCGCCCCCGGGCGCGGAATAGTACGTCGAGGGAGTGGATTCACCTATTTCTTCGGTGGGCGGCGTCTCAAAAGCGACCGCACCTAGGAGCAGCAATAGAACGGCGCCGGCAATCAGCAGAAGTTTGCGATCGGCGGCGTCTAAGGCAGCTGGCATCCGAGCCCCTCAATTTGTTGCATGGAGTCCAGGAAATCCTCGCGGCTGGCGGGACGGCGGCCATACCAGACCTGCTCGAGGCGCGTCGTGAGCGATGCAAGAGCCGCGCGGGGTTTCTCGAGCGACGTCGCCGCCTGCGGATCGGTCTTCGAAAGCAGCCGCAAATACTCGCGCGGCGTGCGCGTCCGGTCCGGGTCGATCAGCTCGACCGCTTCGAGATACGAAATTCCCGCCCAATATGTGGAATGAATCGCTTCGCGGAAATCGCCTCGCTCTGACGCCTCGCGAGCGTCGCGAATCCAGTCTTGCCACGAGCGTGCGAAGGCCACCGCTTGCGGCGCTTGCAATTCCTCAAGGTGTGCACGACGCGTCCAAAAACGGACCAGCATGAAGCCTAGCCAGAGAACCAATGCGCCGAGCAGGAGAGAATAAAAGATCGTGGCGGTCGTAGAATGTCGCACCATGTGACTGAGAAACCACATAACGATGCGCAGGATCCTATCCATGATTTCGTTTCGGAGCCGATCCGCCGCGCTCGGCGCGCGCAGTCCGGAAAACTCGCGTCGCCCCAATATCTGGCCAAGAGCAATGCGCGCGTCGGAATCGTTCGAAGATCCGGAAGTAATGTAGCTGTCTGCTTCTCGGGCGAGATGATCGAGCCACCGAATCGCGTTAGCGATCTGGGTGGTCCTTTGCGCGGGATCTTGCTGGGCGCGCTCCAGGAAGGACGCGAGCGGCTTGCTCGAAATGTTGTAATGGCCATCCGATGTCACAACTTCCCACTGCTCGGGCAGGCTGGCGCGGATCTGGGCAATCTGCTGCGCCGCCGAATGATTTTTATTTATGTCGCCTGCGATGCGGCGCAGCTCCGCCGCAAATGTGGTGGCGTCCAGGGGATTCGATGCCGGGCTCGCGCTCTGGGGCGATGATTCTTGGGGGCGGGCGCCCGTTGTCGGCGCGAGAAACGCAGAGATGAAGATCAGGCCCAAGGCCAACCGGAAGATAGTCGATTTCATCGGCAGCCGAGATTCATCGAGTCGGTACCCTAAAGCAAATCTACGAGAACATGCTGGGCGGCGCGTTCGCCGCCGGTGCGACCCTGCCAAGAGGGTTCATCATCACCTGAAGGTCGAACCCTTCCTTTTTCACGCGCATATCATAATAGAAGAGCGACATCGCGATTGTTATAAACGGAGTCACCAGGAGTTGGGCGATGAAGTTTCCAGCCTGCCCCAGGATTGTGAGTAGCAGTATCACGTTGGGATTGCCCTTCACGAATGCCGCTCCGAACGTGAACGGTGCGCTGATCATAAGGACGACCGCATAAACCAGGACGAAATAAAGCACATAAATCAGAAACACGCGACCCACATTGTCCGTTGCAAGCTCCCAGCTCCGGCCGAGCGCGTCTCGTGGTCCAATATCTTCAAGCACCGCGGCTTGAACGCCGGCGGCCAACCGGCACCCGATGTAAATCCCAGGAATGATCAGGAGGATGAATCCACCCGCGGTCGCGAGTCCGCTCAGCACTGCCACGCCAAATATTGTGCCCACGTCTCTCCAAACACGCCGGTAGGCCTCGCGAATTGTGGTGGTGCGACCGAGATAAAGTTCTGAGACGGCGATCACGGTGGCGCCCTGCGACCAAAGGATCGCCACCAAATAAACGATGACGGCAGCCAAAAAGACCAAGATCACCACGATGATGAATAAGGGTGAAGTTGCGGATGTACCGCCTGGAGAATTCTGATGGGCCGGCGTCGGAAAAATCCAGGGAGCCAGGCCCGGGATGAGCAGAATTGCAAAAATCATCGCATTGGGAATCGCCGCAATCCCGATAAATAGGAGGAAATGCGAGCGGTATAACGTGAATGTGCGATCGAGGAGCTCTCCCAACGAGAGCGGCCGAAGATCAAGCGTGGCCATCGTGGCCTCCGATCAATAAGGACACCGCAGGTAACTTGTGCGGCACTGTATCAGAGGGAGAGCGGAGATGCTACGCCATGTTTCGCAATCGGTGCTGAATCGGAGCTTCAGCGCGCCAGCCATCCTCCATCGACCACCAAAACGTGTCCATTCACGTAGTTACTAGCCGCGGACGCCAGAAAAACCACCGTTCCCCCCAGGTCTTCGGGAAATCCCCAGCGGCCGGCGGGTATTCTTAGCAGAATCTGGGCCGCGCGTTCCGGGTCGCTTCGCAACGCTGCCGTGTTATCGGTGCTCATGTAGCCGGGCGCGATAGCATTCACGTTGATGCCCTTGGACCCCCATTCATTTGCCAACGCCTTCGTCAACTGCGCCACGCCGCCCTTTGCAGCAGCATAAGCGGGCACGTAAATGCCACCTTGGAAGGCTAAAAGGGATGCGACGCTGACAATCTTGCCCGATCCCTGCCGCAGCATGTGCCGTCCTGCGCGTTGGCTCAGCCGGAAGACCGCGGTCAAGTTGGTCTCCAAAACGTCGGCCCAATCCGACTCGGAGTAATCCTCGGCGGGCGCGCGGCGAATCGTGCCGGCATTGTTCACGAGGATGTCGATGGAGCCGAACGCTTCAACCGTTTCGTCGATCAGCCTATAGCACACGTCAGCCTGGCGCACGTCACCAACCAGCGCGGCGTGTTTCACACCGATCTTGCGGAGGGCTTCCGCAGTCGCCGCCGGCTTTTCGGCCCACTCATGAACGGCAACGTTCGCGCCCGCTTCAGCCAACGCGATCGCCATGCCGGCACCCAGCCCTCGGGACGACCCGGTCACCAGCGCATTTTTTCCCCGCAGGTTAAAAGCTTCGAGAATGCTCACGCGTCAACCCCTTTCCGTGCCTTGGATTCGCGAGCGGTCCGTCGCGATCAGCGTAGGTCCGAAATCTTCAGTGCATCCATGTCCGTGTAAACTTGATTCTCGCCGCCCATTCCCCAGCAGAACGTGTAATTTCGCGTCCCGACGCCGGCGTGCACCGACCAACCGGGCGAAATCACCGCCTGTTTGTTCCCGACGACGATTGTTCTGATCTCTTCGGCTGGGCCCATCAAGTGTAGCACTCTGTCTTCCGCCGGGAGATTGAAATACATGTAGACCTCCGAGCGCCGCATGTGCGTGTGCGGAGGCATGGTGTTCCAATTGCTTCCCGAGGCCAACTCGGTGAAACCCATCACCAATTGGCAACTCTTGATTCCATCCAGATGAATCAGCTTCCTGATCTGGCGTTGATTGCAAGATTCCGGCGCGCCTAGCGACAGCGCCGGCTCTTTGGATCCCTGGATGGAACTGGAGGGATGGACGGCGTGTGCCGGATAGCTCAACAAATAAAACTCGGCTGGCTCGTTCGCCAATTTACTGAGAAACGAAACTTTCTCATTTCCGCGCCCGACGTAAAGGCAATCGAGATTAGCCAAGGGAAATTCCCGGTCGTTGACGCGGACCGCGCCTTTGCCACCGATATTCAAGACGCCAAGTTCGCGTCGCTCCGTAAAGTACGACGACCGCAATTCCGGGTCCGCGCCGAGCGTCAGAGGTTGCTGCAAGGGGACGGCCGATCCGATGATCGTGCGATCCAGATCGACGTAAACAGCGTCGATCTGGCCGGGATGAAAAAGATCGTCAATCAGAAATGTTTCGCGCAACTCACTGGTCGTCATACGCGGATAGCGCTTTGCGTCCGCAAGCTGAATGATCTTCATAACACCTCGATTGGCTCACTTCGTGTGTCGCTGCAAAATTCGAGCGCGTACCACGTCTATCCTCTCACTTTTTCTTTCCTCCGCGCCCAAAATCCTGCCGATTCACAGAACGACGGCAGGTAACCAGACCGAGAATTCTGCCACGGGTGAATCGTCGAACGGCTCCCTGGCGCTTCAATCGACGTCTTTTCCGTGGGATTGTGCGCGCATGCGCAGTACGTCCCTCACCTGAAGAACAGCAAGCTCGGGACTGGACAGCACAGGAACAGGAATGCTGCCGCGAGGCATCGTGCTAAGTACGCGCGCCATAGACGCTTGCGCCAAAACAATCACATCCACTTTCGATGCCAGCTGCAGAAGCGCTTCAGACACGATGCGATCGTGTGTTTCGATGTCGCCGGCGAGGACGGCATCGAAGGCGTTTGCGCACAGTACCTCGAGAAGTTCAATGGGACGTCCGGCATCTGCCGCCTTTTCGGAAAGCAGAGCCAGCGTCGGCTCTAACGTGGTGCTCAGCGTTGCCAAAACGCCAATCCGTCGCCCCGCGCCGACGGCCTTCTCTGCCATCGCGTCGTCCACGCGAAACACCGGAATATCGAACAGTTTTTGCGCCAGTGCCGCCGCCGGGCCGATCGACGAGCACGTGACCATCACGGCCGTTGCGCCGGCGGCCTGCGCCGAATCAATCATGGAAATCAAGCGGCGTACGGTGAGCTTTCGGAGTTTCTGGTGCGCGATCGTATCGCGGATCAGGCTCTCATCCACCATGCGGAAGATCGCGACGTCCGGCAGATGTTGCTTGCAGAGCGAGGCAAATACGGGCGTCAGCACAGGGGAGGTGTGGATGAGTGTCAATGTTTCTGGCATGGGACTGGCTCGACGCCAAAGTCATTGTCGCGCCGTAACGGCGGCAAGGGCAAATGGTTCAAGACTTCGATTGGCGCGTTACGGTCTGGGCATACTATATTCTCGGTAGAAACCGTTGCAATCGAGATCCGTGCGTTTGAATGGCGAGGGAATCTGTCATGTCTTCAGAAATGTCGCGGTTGCGAATCGGATTATTTTCCATTGGTCTGGATGCTTACTGGCCTCAGTTCATGGGCTTGAAGCAGCGCCTAGAAGGCTACACGAGCGAGGTGGCGGATAAACTCCGCGCTGGCGGCGCGGAGTTGATCAATTTTGGCCTGGTTGATTCGCCGCAGATGGCCGCGCGGGTCGGGCATGATGTGCGCGCGGCGGATGTGGATATTGTTTTTCTCTATGTGACGACATACGCGCTGTCCGCCACAGTGCTGCCGATATTGCGGCACGCCAAGATCCCCGTGATCGTTCTGATGTTGCAGCCGGAAGCCGCGATTGACTATGCGACCTTCAATCGTCTCGAGGATCGCACGAAAATGACGGGCGAATGGCTGACCTATTGTTCGGCGTGCCCCCTGCCGGAGATTGCCAACGTTCTTTCTCGCGCGGGTATTCCGTTTCACCAAGTCACCGGAGTTCTCCACGGCGACCCGGCGTGTTGGGCGGAGGTGCAGGAGTGGACCGAAGCGGCGCAGGTTGCGAAAAAGCTCAGCCACAATCGGCTGGGACTGATGGGGCATTACTACAACGGGATGCTGGACATCGTGACGGACTACACGCAGCTCTGCGTCACTTTCGGCGGGCACGTGGAGTTGCTGGAGGTCGATGAGCTAAGCCGGCTTCGGGAAGATGTCGCAGAGAAAGAAATCGCGCAGCGCCTGGAAGTGTTCCGTCGAGAATTTGACGTTCAGCCAGATTGCCTTGAAAGCGAGCTGGTTCGCGCAGCCCAAACCTCGGTGGCGTTAGATCGTCTGGTGGAGAAGAACGATCTGACATCGATGGCCTACTACTACAAAGGCTCCGGAATTCCCGCCAACGAAGACACGATGAGTTCCATCATTTTGGGAACTTCACTGCTGACGGCGCGCGGCATTCCGGTCGCCGGCGAGTACGAGGTGAAGAATGCGCTGGCGATGAAGATCATGGATAGTTTCGGCGTGGGCGGGTCCTTCACCGAATATTACGCTGTCGATTTCTCGACCGATCAAGTGCTCATGGGCCATGACGGGCCAGGGCACGTGGCCATCGCGGAAGGCAAGACGAAGGTGCGACCGCTGCGCGTCTATCACGGCAAAGTCGGACAGGGTCTATCCGTCGAGATGACGGTGAAATTCGGGCCGGTCACCCTGCTTTCTGTGGTCGAAGATCGCGCGAAAGGGTTCAAGCTCGTCGTTGCCGAAGGAGAATCCGAACCCGGCCCCATTCTCGAAATCGGGAATACCAACAGCAGATACCGGTTCCCCGGCGGCGCCAGAAAGTTCATGAACGATTGGAATCACCAAGGCCCCGCGCATCATTGCGCGGTGGGAGTGGGCCACATTGCAAGTAAACTGCAAAAACTGGCGAGTCTGCTTTCCATCGACCTAATCCAAATCTGCTGAGCGCAAGCGCAGCCTTCAGTCGACGCGTACACCGCCAGGATGATTCGATTTTGAATTACTGCGCGGCCGGACTCCAACCGTCCTTGCCTGCCAGCCAAAGCGCGGGCGAAAAGCGCTCCGCTTCAGCAGGCGTGAGCTGGTGGGAATACGGTTCGCGCGCTGTGGGGTTCGCGCCAGGTCCTGCGGAATCGAATTCCGCATAGTAGGCGATCGGCAGACTGGGAATGCCGAATCGCGGCCATTCTCCCCAGCCTTGCGGAACCACATTTGCGTCGATCTGCGTGTGCAGATAAACGACCGTCGAGTGAGGTCTCCATGGGCGCCCCAAGATGACGGTTCCGTCGACGCGTGGCTCTGCCGTCAGAGTGCAATGATCGAGGATGTAGGCGCTTTCCTCTTCCGCATAATGTTTGCTTTGCGCGGTGAACATCACGCTGCCCGAATCCGTGCCGTGTAATTCGCAATGATCAAACACGGCCACGCTGTCGCCGAATATAAAGTCGGTGTCGCCTTCAATAAAGCAGTGGAAAAAATATTGGCGCGCCGCGACGCAGGGACCATAGTCGCCGTAACAATACTTGGCCGACGCAAACAGCGTGTCCTGATTTCCATGGAGGCGCAGCCACCGGAACGCATCGCGATCGCCGGTCGTGGCCAGCGCGACAGCCTGGCCATGGCCACCCCCGGGCGTGAAACTATTGGTGATCGTTAGGTGATCGAGCGAAACGTCGTCAGCTTCGACGAATACGGTTGCGCTGTTGAACGTGCCGCCGGATTTTGGCGCGCCGTTGTCGTAGATGATGGTGACGGCCGTCGGATCCGTGAGATCTCCGCTAACGGAAACGTGCGGCTTGCGGATCGTGACTACTTCACGATAGACGCCGGGCTTGATCGAGATGAACCCACCGTCATCGGGCAGGGCATCGACTGCGCGTTGCATGGAGCGGAAATCCCCGGTGCCATCCTGCGCGACAATCAGAGAATGCTTCGTGCCGGGCTTCGGGACATCTTCTTGCAAGACCGGCGCAAATTGCAGGCTGGGCGGCACGTGAAACCAGCGCAGATCTCCGCAGTTCGCAGCGGGTCCGGGCTGCAAGCCGTTGTCGCCGAGCACGCCTTTCCCGGCGACGGAAACCTTGTCGAACTGGATTGCGTTTGCGGCCGGAATCGACGTACTGCTTTGACCGTTCACTTCGATGGCGCGCAAAGGAGCCGCGACGCCAATCATGCAAACGTTTTGGAAGCGAATATCGCGCAAATGCGCGCCGTCGGCGCCGGCGAGTTGCAGCGTCAGCCCCGTGCCCGCGCTATCCAAGACGGCGTCATCGATTTGGATGTCGTACGCGTCGCCATAGTGGGCATCGCCGATGGCGATACCCTTGCCGCCATAGATGTGCAGATCGCGCAGCCGGGCATGCGTGGTCGGGCCGAGGATGCTGGCCTCGAGAGAAATCGCCTCCGCCGGCGTCGTGATCCACGCGCCGTCAATATTGGCGTTCACCGAGTTGCTCAGCAGAATGCCCGGCCCAGCAGTGGAATTCGCCGGCGAATCGATCACCACATGCGAGGCGGAAAAGCCCGGCGTTTTTAAGATGGCCAAATGCGTTCCGGCAGCGTTGCGCAAAGTTACGCCGACCACTTGAAATCCTTGCGACTCATAATCGGAGATCAAATCGGGCGCACTGAGATGCTGGCCGGCTTTCTGCGCAGCTCGTTGCCTCTGCCACCATGACGTTTCGCCGAAGCTGTATACGGTTCCACCTTGGCCGTCGATCGTTCCCGCGCCCATGATCGCGCTGTACGCCGCTTGGTAGCTGAACACGAACGGCTTGCATTGCACGCTATCGGTTTTTGGGGCGCCGCAACTGGATGGGGCGATGTCGTAATCGCGCGGGTTGCGCGAGGCCAGGAGCGTCACGCCAGCTTCCAAGAACAGCGTCACTCCGCGCGGGACAATCAGCGGCGCGGCGAGGAATGCATTCTTTTCCCCTTGCGATTCGAGGACGACGGCCTGCCCAGGATTGCACGAATCGAGCGCGTATTGGATTCGCTGCGTGTCGATCGCGACGTGCTGGTTGTGGTGAACACTGTCATCGTGGAGGCCAACATGAGCGTTCAGGATCGCGCACGGTCGAGGCACTGGTAGTAATGCCGCTCGCCCGGGAGACTGGACCGCTGATGGGCTCTGCGATTTACTCTGCGGAGGAGACTGCGCATAGACGCTTGGCAGCCAGAGCGTGAGAGCTAGAGCAATCGCTCCGAACGAAACGCTTCGTGCAATTCCCGGCATGGACAACTCCTCAGTTCTCAAAAAGCCAACCTTGGTTCGGCGGCTGGGCCGGCCGCGCTGTTGGGAAATAAACCGCTGGCTCAACGAAAGTGTTTTCGGGAATGAAGCTCAGCACATCGTAAGGCCCAATTTCCATTTCGAACGTGCTATTCCCGGGCAGACGTGATTGAAACATGTGAGCCACGGGGCCTCACTAGGCGATCTTTCGGAATCGTGCGGCCAAGTATGGTTTTCCTGAGAGAGCCAATTTACTGGTTCCACTGAACGTGCCTGCCACCGGCGTAATCGTCATCTCCCATGGATCGATGATCTCCGCGCTGAACTTCGAATCTTGCGGTAGTGGAAATTCATATTCGGCGGGCTGGTGGTAATCAAAAAAGTACAAATAGAGCTGGCCTGCTTCGCCCGCAGAAAGATAATAGGTTCCTTCAAACTGAGTGAGCCCGATGGACGTGGATCCTTCCACCAGTTTCCGCAGAAAGCCGATTCGCGCGGGACTTTGTCCGCGCATCGCACCGCCGTCGGCCGATTCGGGCTCGCCGTGTGTGCTCACATAAGTTTCTCCGTGAGTCGCATACGCACCCGCCACCGCGGCTAACCAAAAGCGCCGCGTCATCTCCTGCGCGGAAAGATTGCCCCAGCGGCGCGCGATGTTGCCCTCATACTGAATCTCGTCGTAGATGATCGGTTTGTTCCAGGCTTCGCGCCACTCCGCGGCGCGGTCAAAGGCGTAATTCTGCAAGCTCGCGTGAGTGACCCACGATTTCGCGTAGTCGTAGAGCACTTTGCTGTAGTGGATGGAACGCAGATGCTGTGATGGATCGACTTCCTGTACGATGCGGAAAAATCTATCGAAATCGGCCGGAGTTTTGTCCTTGAACAGATCGTATTCATTGGCGATCGACCACCAGACGTTTCTGTACGCGGAAAAGCGAGCGATCACGTAACGAAGATAGCGGTCGTCGGCATCCGCGGGCATTGACTTATAGCCCCACGAATCATACGGATGAAACAGAATCAGATCGGCCTGAATATCCATCTGAATCAAATCTTGCACGCGCTTTTCGATGTGCTGGAAATATGAGGGATTCAGCCGGGTCAGGTCGTTCGTGCCATCGGCGTGGCGCACGAAGGGGAATGCAAACAGCGGCGCATTGTTTACCGGCTTGGGCAGCACGCACATGCGCACTTTATTGAAGGGGCCCGCGCTCAGTGTGCGGAGCGTTTCTTCTTCGAGGGATTCGCCCAGAAATGCCCACGCGTAGCAAGTGGTGCCGAATGGAAAATAAGGAGTGCCGTCGGCATGCTCAAAATGAAATGTGTGGGCCACCTGAACCGGTCCATGATTGCCCGCAGACGGAGCGACGCAGCGGAAAGTGCCGGTCTGTCCGGCGAGACTCGCGACATTGCTGACGGTCTCATACGACCATTCGCCCGCCGCGTCCGGCATGAAGCGCACGCGATACACGCCCCCACCATCGTAGAAGCCGGGGACATTCACGGTGCGATTTTCGAGAGTGAAGCGCGCGCCGAAAGTTACATCGACGAAGGGATTGCCCGTCGAAGGGCCGTCGAAGGATGCCTCGAAGACGCCCCATTGCTCGGCATCTTCGTGGCGCTTCCCGCCTTCGTCCTTCGATTTCGCCCGCGCTGCGGCCATTGCTGGGTAGAAACCGGACATCGCTCCAGCACCCAGCTTCAGAAGATCTCTTCGATTCATGGGTTTCCGGTCCGATGTTCCATGGGCGAGCGATTGTTGCGCGAACTCATCGTCGACCGCACATTCTTACCAGCCGCGCAGAACGGGTGTCAATAATAAGGGCATCCATGAGCCTCTTGCCGCACACTTCAAGCCGCAGTCGAATGCCGCGCGCGCCTGGGCCAGCCTCGCGAAGTGTGCGGAGAATACTTTTTAAGAATTGCTGGCAGAATTCGAGCCGCTATCGCCCATCAGCAGAATGCTTCGTTGCGAGAACGGCAGAAACAGCAGCGCCGCCATCATCGCCATCACCAGGCCGATTCCGATTCGATCCAGCAGCAGAAATGGCGAGAGCGCCCACAGCTCGTCCAGCGCGAAAATTGCCGGAAACAAGCGAAGAACTTGCCGCGTGAGGCCGCCAAATCCAAAAATAGCCGCGGCCAATAAATACAATCGTACCGCCACGCCCGTAGCCGCTGTTGCGATTAGGACCGTGAGGAGCAAAGCAGCGTAATCGTAATTGGTCCTTTCCGAAAGAAACGCATCCTCGATATGCAGAGTGGCCAGCGCCGCAATGTAAATTCCCAGGTACAGCAGTTGGATCAGCGAAAAAAGCAAACGCGCCGTCCCTTGCGGAACCTTTGGCAAGTCGCGCGCATCGCTCAAAAGCCTTGCGCGGCGCGAAGCTTCTTCACGATCCACAGTCGCCGAGGCGGCCGGGCTTTGCGCGATTTCGCGCGTCTCGACCGGCGCGATGAAACGATAGCCACGCCGCGCCAAAGTCTGAACGAATCGCGGATTGCTCGCGGAATCATCGAGCGCATCGCGCAGTTTATTCACCGCCGCGTTCAAGCTGTGATCGAAGTCCACGAACGTATCCGCAGGCCACAGTTTTTCGCGCAACTCCTCGCGCGTCACGATATCGCCGGGCCGCTCCAGCAATTGGAGCAGGACGTCCAGCGGCTGCCCTTGCAGGCGCGGCCGCGCCATACCGTCTTTGCGCAGATCACCGGATTGGCGATCGAGCTCAAAAACGCCGAAGCGAACCACTCGAGCGGCCTTTTGCACCTCTTCCACCGATCTATCTCCCGCGGGAATCGACTTCATTCTAGATGATGCGTCGCTCCAAGTCTGTGCTTTTCATGCGATTACGGAATGATTCGGAAGCGTCGTACGAATGAGCGCGCGTGCATTGTCTTGTTTCTGTTCCTGCGCGATCTTTCGGGCGAACGGAGGAACCGATGCGAGGCACGCTGAAAATTCAAGTTGTGATTTCAATTTTTGCGGCATGGCTTTCGGTGCCCGCGCCTGTGGCCGCACAGCTTACGCCCGAAGCCACACGGGGATTCGAGCGTTACGTGCAGATAACCGAAAAGCGAATGGGTGCGGAGGAGCTGCCCGGCGCGGCGTTTCTGCGAATCGATGATTTGCCCGAAGCGCAACGCCAATCCGATCTCGCGCAGCTCGAAAACGGCAAAGTCGTATCCGAGCAGCTTACAACTTCGGCTCCTGCCGCCGAGATCGCCACGCCCGGCGCGCTGATTCACCACTGGGTCGATACCGTTTTCATTCCCGGCGCCACGCTGCCGCAAGTGCTGGCCATCGTGCAGGACTACGATCACCAGCAACAGTATTACAAGCCCGAAGTGGAGCGATCGAAACTGCTGACGCGATCCGGAGACGATTTCACAATTTATCTTCGGCTGAAACAGACCGACATCCTCACCGTCGTCCTAGATACCGAATACCAGGTTCACTACTCGCGGCTCGATGCGAATCGCGTCACCAGCCGCTCCAACAGCACGCGCGTCGCGGAAATCGTCCGGCCCGGAGAAGCGCATGAGCGTGCGCTTTCTTCCAGCGACGATCACGGATTTCTGTGGCGCATCAATTCTTACTGGCGTTTTGAGCAGACGCCGCGCGGCGTCTTCGTGCAATGCGAATCCATTTCGCTGACGCGCGATATCCCCGTAGGCCTTGGAAGGATGCTCGCGCCGCTGATCGAACAGGTTCCGCGCGAATCGCTCGAATTCACGCTGGGAGCTACGCGCAAGGCGGTTTTGAACCGCGTGTCCCTTATCGGCCCGTCCCCAGATTCCGCGTCAGAGAGCGGTAAGCACCCATGAGCGTGTTCCTAATCGCACGATGCGGTGCAGAAAGAGGAAAACAGATGGCAACACCAACGCAAGAACTAGAAGCAACGCTTCCAATCGTCGGGCGCGGACGCGCCGGCGCGGTTTCCGCCATCCCCAAAAAGTTTCGCGATGCCACGCGTTTACAGGAAAGCTTCACCGCAGGAATCGAAAAAAAAGCGCTGATCTGGCTAGGGGCGCGTTTGCCGGCCTGGGTGCAATCGGATCACCTTACGCTACTCGGCTTTCTCGCCATGCTTTCAGCCGGAGCAAGCTACGCGTTAGCGAGCCGGAATCGAAATTGGCTGTTCGCCGCAACTCTTTGTCTCGCGCTGAACTGGTTCGGCGATAGTCTCGACGGCACGATCGCGCGACTCCGCAACCGGCAGCGCCCACGCTACGGCTTTTACGTGGACCACATGATTGACACCGCCGGCGGATTATTTCTGATGGGTGGTCTGGCGCTTTCTGGATTGATGGATTGGCGCATCGCCATGGGACTGTTCGCCGCGTTCCTGATGCTTTCGATCGAATCGTATCTTGCCACGTACTCGCTCGGCGCGTTCCGCCTCTCGCATGCCAAGCTCGGCCCGACGGAGATCCGCATGCTTCTGGCAGCCGGCAATCTCGCGCTGTGGATGCATCCGCAGCAGCGCGCGTGGTCCACGCCGTACAGGCTCTTCGATGTCGGCGGTCTCGTCGCGATTGCAGGGATGGCCGCGATGTTTGTCGGCGCAGCGCTTCTGCATACGCGCGATCTCTATCGGATGGAAAGATTGCCGTGAATTGGGCGGCAGCGAAATTTGCCGCCGTCGCGGTCGGGCCTGGGATCTATTCGATGCGCACAGTATTGAATGCAAAGCTCGCGCGTCGGCGAATATTTACCGTCGGCATTTTCCCGTTCACTCTTGCCGCAAGAGATGTAGAGTGTTCCCGAGAAATCACAACGAATGCCGTTCACGATTCAACGGAAACAAGTGAGCGCGCAGAGCAGAACGCCAAAAGGTTGCGGATCGTGGCAGGACGGATGAAACAGTGAGTAACGCGGGGATTGAAGGCTTCGTGCTCGTGGGCGGCAAGAGCCTGCGGATGGGCCGCAGCAAAGCCCTTCTCGAATTGAACGGTCGGCCATTGGCCGTGCGTGCGGCCGACCTGCTGCGCCCGTACGTGAGTGCGACAACTTTCGTAGGCTCGCCCGAGCAGAGCATCCTGGCAGGCATTACGATGCTTACCGACCTATTTCCCGAACGCGGGCCGCTGGGGGGAATATGCACCGCGCTTGAGAAATCGCACTGCGACTGGAACCTTTTTCTGGCGTGTGACATGCCCTTTGTCGAAGGTTCATTCTTGCGTTTCCTTGCCGAGCGCGCTTTGGAGAGCGCCGCGGATGCCGTGGTCCCGAAAACATCGCAGTCGCTCGAGCCGCTCTGCGCCGCTTATCATCGCCGCTGCCTGCCGGCGATTCGCCGGACGCTTGAAACATCGCCGGCGGGAGTCGTGGACGCGCTGAAACAACTTCGCGCGGAGGTCGTCACTCCCGCTCAACTCGCAGCCCTCGGCTTCAGTGAAGAAATGTTCGTGGACATCGATACGGCGGCAGAGTGGGATCAAATCGCGGCTCGCTCCAAGGCGACGGCGCCGAAATCATGAGGACGCCGGATCAATTCATCGCCGATGCCGCCAAAGACGGAGAGACTCGTTCGGGAATTATTCTTGGAATTCGCATGGCTCTGCGCGCGCTTAAGGAATTGGGCATAGAGGACATGAGCCAGGAGCGCCGCAGGCTGGCCGTCTTCGTGGAGATCGATCGCTGCCTGCCGGACGCGATTCAGATTGTCACCGGTTGCCGCCTCGGAAATCGCACACTCAAGTTTCGCGATTTCGGCAAGATGGCCGCGACGTTTGTTGATCTGCGCACGAATCGCGCCATGCGCATCGCCGCGCTCGATGGCGTGCGTCAAAAGGCAGCTGCATTGCCCTCCGAGAAGCAAAAAGAGGACACGTTGCGGCACGAGTATCGGATGCGTCCCGATGAGGAATTATTCCAATGCGATTGGGTTCGCGTGACCCTGTCCCCGGAAGAATTGCCGGGCGCGCGGCGCGATCGAGTACCATGCGCGGAGTGCGGCGAATGGATTGGGCTCGGACGCCAAGTCGTGCACGCAGGCAAAACGATGTGCCGCTATTGCGCAGGCGAGGCGTATTACACTCGCCTCACACCTTGACGTGCTTTCCGCCGCATTTCTAGGCAAGACCTGAGAACGCTGTGGCCAGCTCGTGTGAAGCTTCAACTACGTGGGCGAAGGCTTCGCCAGGGCGCGTCTCTCTCTCTCTCGAATCTGCCCAGTGGATGAAATCCCAAGGGTTCTAACTAGCTGGCTCAATGGATTGATCGGCGCGCCAGGATTCGACTCCTCCAGCATCTCACCTTGCACCAGATGCCGTGCCCTAATGAAATCTATGGATTCTTGTTGATCCTAAGTGATTGCAGCTGAGGTGTTTGTGACCTGGCTGTTGAACCCTATGGAATTTTGTTGATTTTTGGAGCTTTCCCAGTTACAAAATTGTCTACATCCAATTCGGAGCGGTTTTGAGTTTTGGCGAATAATGGGCATATTTCCCTGACAGAATATAGGCGTCATCGGGTTGGGCTTAGCCAAACGCTCTATCCACTTGGGAGAGGAGACGATTTCGGCCCCCGTTTTTTCGCAGGAGATTGAGGAAAGCGCTGAATGAAACCCCGGGCGAAGACGCAAGACAACCGGAAACATTCCCCCGTCACTCTAAAGACCGTCGCCGAGCATGCCGGTGTCACGCCGGGAACCGTTTCCGCCGTCCTCAACAATTCGGCAGCATCTCGTTCTTTCCCGCAGCACACAAAGAACCGGATATTGGCTGTCGCGCGCGAGTTGAACTATCGGCCGAATTTTCTTGCCCGCTCGCTCAGGGTCAAGCGCACATACACAATCGGCGTAATCGCCGAAGAGATCGGCGATCCGTACGGCGCGGTGGTAATTAGCGGCGTCGAGCGCTATCTCCAGCAACGGGGCTATTTCTTCCTGACGGTGGCTCACCGGCACGATCCCGAACTGCTCAAATCCTATTCTCATCTGTTGCTTCAGCGAGGCGTCGAGGGTTTCATCACTGTGGACACGTCCATAAGCGAGGTTCCGCCTCTTCCGACGGTCGCCATTGCCGGCCACCGCCGCGTTCCAGAAGTGACAAATCTGGTTTTGGACCACAAGACGGCAGCACGCATGGCGTTGGAGCATCTAATAGGACTAGGCCACGAGGAAATCGCGTTTGTCAAAGGACCAGCGAGCAGTTCCGACAGCAAAGACCGGTGGCGTGCGATCGTCGAGGTCGCACGGGAACTCGGACTTCCTATCCGGCCGGAACTTGTTGGCCAGCCGCAAGGCGAAGCGACACCCGACTTAGGCCATCTCGCCGTAAAGAAACTTTTCTCTCACAAACGGCCGTTCACAGCGCTGTTTTGCTATAACGACAACTTCGCGATCGGAGCCATTCGCGCGATTCAAGCGGTCGGCCTGCGCGTGCCGGAAGATATCTCTGTCGTCGGCTTCGACGATATCGTAGGCGCGGCCTATGGTAACCCCCCTCTCACCACGGTCCGGCAACCCTTGCGGAGTATGGGCGAGATTGCGGCAAAGACGTTGCTCGGACGAATTGAAAATGGCGACGCCTATATTCCTGAGATCGCCGTCAAGCCCGAATTCGTGGTGCGCCAGTCCACGGCCCGAGCTCCCGCGTTACGTCCGCAACAAGACCGAACTCCAACGACAGTCTGCATAGGCGGCTAAAGCGGCATTAGTACCTGCCGCCCCTCCGGATCGAATTGCTCGGGCAGAAATGTGTTCGAGTGACTTTGCCACATCTTGGAGTAGATTTCGCGAACTTGACTTTGCGTGTATGCCGGGTTTTACTCGGATCGAGATGCCAGTTCAGCAACCGAATTCTCCGAATCATCGGCTGGCTTGCAGCGGCCAAGGCTTAATCCTGCGCATTTTGGCCTGCTCTTTGTCTTTCCATCTAATCTATCTGACGGTGAATGGACAGGCTTTGTGGGGGCAGAGCGCTGCTGACGACACGATGGGCGCGCATTACGATGCTGCACAAAAGGCGCAGGTGTCAGGAGATCTTGCTCAATCGGAGGTCGAATACGAGAAATTCATCGCCGATGCATTGCGACGATTGGCAGGCCGCGACGCCGCCGGCGGAGATCTGAAGACGGCCATCGTACTGCTTGAGGAAGCGCTAGAGCTAACGCCCAACGTCACCGATCTGCGCTTGGACTACGCCAAGGCCTTCAGCGCTTCGGGCGACCTGGCGAGTGCTAAAGATGCTGCTGAAGACGTGCTAACGCTGGAGCCCAAGAATTCAAAGGCTCATCTGGTGTTGGGCGACATTCTTTCCAAAATGGGAGACGACACGGCAGCGACCCTGCACTTTGTGACCAGCCCGAGTTTTTGTACCACGGTGAATGAGAGAGTCTACATCACTGATCGGACCGGCTTTTTTGTACCAACCCTAGGGTGAGTTTTCGGCTGTTTGCAATCCAATGAGATCGCGGCTA
>Ga0187875_10000655_pt1 | contig 28042 bp, 36 predicted proteins | sample June2016WEW_17_1_2_FD_132978 | JGI IMG/M metagenome (GOLD analysis project Ga0187875, IMG submission 132978) | Peatland microbial communities from SPRUCE experiment site at the Marcell Experimental Forest, Minnesota, USA - June2016WEW_17_10 | ecosystem: Environmental > Terrestrial > Soil >...
ATGCACGCCAAGGTACTCTGGCAAGTAACACCTTTAGTTTCAACATGGCGGCGTAGCTCAGGTGGCTAGAGCGACGGTCTCATAATCCGTAGGTCCGTGGTTCGAGTCCACGCGCCGCCACCAGATTTTAAGGTTTTGTTTTCAGGAGATTAGAGAGGTCTCCCGCTGGACGCAATTGCTCCACTAGTGGTGCACTGTAATGAAAATTGTAATGAAAGTGCAATGTTGAGGCTCGACCTCGAGCTCCTTTTCAACACCCATGAACGCCTAGTTTATTAGGGTTGGGCCCTTCCCGACGGGCTCCCCGATCGCTTCGATCGCCGGTAGACTGGACTGCCCTGTCTTAGCACTGCGCAATTTTTCCAACAGATTGACCGCGTCTCGTAGATATTCGGGAACTCGAGCCGTGTAGAACCGGAGCACGTCTCGCCGCGCATGCCCGAGCAGCTGGTCGATAATCGTGTCCGACACACCCGATCCAGCCAATCTTGTTGCAAAAGTGTGGCGACACCGGTAGATGGGGAATCCAGGGATCCCCGCCAATTTCAGAGCACCGTGCCAAGATTTTTTAACGCTTTGGATATGTGTACTCGGACGTTGCGGGTTGAAAAAGACATACTCGGATATCCCCTCTGTGGTGGCGCGCCACTTTTGGAGTTCGGCCGCTACAAACGCTGTCATTGGCAACGCGCGGAGGCCAGCTGCTGTTTTGGACTGGGCAACCGTAATTATCGATTCGTCGAAATCAATGTCCGACCACTTGAGTCTAAGAGCTTCGATTCCAACCCGCATTCCCGTGTAGAGCAGCACGGTCACAATCAACCGCAATCTGACATCGCAGCACATCAGGATTCTTTGTTCCTCAAGGAAGGAAATTGTCCGTGGGGGTCTCCGGTGTTTGGTCTCGTTGAATAGCTTCACGCCATCAAGGGGATTGTGGATAAGCATTCTACGTTCTACGGCAAGATTGAAAGCGGCACGCGGCAACGCCAAATCTCTGTTTACGCCCGCGGGGCTGACACCCTGCTTTATTCTGAATTCTTTGAAGCGGTCGAATGTGAAAGCGTCAACATCGGTGATCCGCCATGTTCCGCAATGGGGTGATAACGCTCTCTGCGACAATCGATAGCGTTTTCGAGTGGCTGGATGCTCGATTTGCGTAATGTAAGAATCCAGAAGTTCATCGACGGTCAGAGTCTTGGAAACCTTCACTGGTTTGAGACCTGCGTCAAGGTCGGCTATCTTTTTGCGGCGTGCGGCCTTGGCTTCGAGAATATCGTTCGAATGGGAGGACTCGAAATATTGATGGCCTTGCCGTGAATACGTAAACCAATAAATATTTCCGCGTTTGTAGATTCCAGGGTGTTTTTTCATATCGCAATTCGTTTCCCACTGCACAACTTGTGTACTGTCCACACCGACAGCCTGTATTTCGTGGCCAGCGTCCGGAAGGGCGCTTTTGTCCGTGCTCGTTCCTTCCGTATTTCTGCCACATCCGTCGGGTTCAACACCCGCAGCGGCGGACGGCCCAACCGTTTACCTTGGCTTCGGGCGTGTTGCAGTCCCGCTCGAACTCGTTCAACGATTAGCGATCTCTCCCACTGCGCAATAGCGCCGATGATCTGGAATAGCATTTCCCCATGCGGAAGAGATGTATCAATAGCCTCTGTGCAGGAGACAAAAGCAATTTCCAGCTTTCTGAACAATTCCAGTGCGTTAAGTAACTGTTTTAGCGATCGAGCGAAGCGGTCAAATTTCCAGACGACAACAACGTCGATCTTGCGACGTCGACAGTCATCCAAGAGTGCATCGAGCGCTGGACGCCTCTCACTTGCTCCCGACACTCCCTTATCACTGTAGATTTTGTAAACTGCCCAATTGCGAAGCTTTGCGTAGTCCACCAGCTCCCGTTCTTGCATTTCCGGGTGCTGGTCGCTTGTGCTCACGCGTGTATAGATCCCAGCCCGCTTTTCCTTCATGTCCACCCCCTTCTGAAGAGGGGTATTTAAAACCCCTTTGTGAAGAATCGCAATTCAGAGGTTCTACAACGGGACAAAAAAAGGTTCGTAATTTGGCGCTCTTCCGCACTGGGCGCGCGTTGTCGCAGGAATTGCATAGAAAAAATGTACAAACAACTAACCGAACGCCTTTGCATTGGTGAAATGCTGAATCGGTTCGTTGGTCAGTCATCATCGCCGCCCCTGCGACGCGGACGTCGTTGACAGACTTTTAGTGTTCGGCCATTCCACCAGCGGCCATTGAGGTGTTCAATGGCTCTCTCTGCTTCGCGGTTATCAGGGATTTCAACGAGCGCATACCCCAGTGGCTCGTCGGTTTCTCGATCACGGAACATGTTGACATCGATTACCGTCCCGTACTTGCTGAACAACGTCTGCAAATCGTTCTCGTCGGTTTGCTTACGGAAATTAGCGACAAATATCACCATTTTTCTCCCCCTTTGATCCATCATCGTTTCTCTGGCAAGGCCCTACCGCTTCATCTTTTTCCACTTCCCTGTGAATGGGTCGACATACTTCACCTTTCGACCGATCTCTGGGTTTCGTTTCAGCACCAATCTAGGGTGAGGCAGGAACCCCGACGCTTCGTTTCGAGCGACAACACGTTTCACGTTTTTCTCGCGAGTCCCCGACTCGTACTCAATCAGCTTTCGCTTGACTGCAAATTTCTTGTGCTTGTGGACGAGAGATTCTTTCCAATTGAGTTCTTGGGCGATCTCGCGGGTTGAGACGGGTCGGTTCAGTCGGTGGTTAAGTTTTCTGACAGCCTCGACAAGCGTGAGGGCTTGACTGGGCAAGCCGCGAAGTGTCGAAGCAAAGACTGGTTCCAATATGCGGTAAGCAACACAGTAATCTTCGAACGTTATGTCATTGCGCATGTTTGCTCCTAAAACTGCGGCACAATGCGATTGCGCTGCAGAAGGTAAGAAATCTGTCCCAATCGCGCCTGACTCTGACGTCATCTAGTGGAAGGTGTTTGGCCACGTACCGGAGCCATTTGGGCGGGTGTTCGAAATCGCCTTTCTTATACTTCAGCGCAGACATTGCCGCCTGCCACACTGGGAGGTCACTTCGATCGATAACCTTAGGGCCTTTTGCGCGAGCCTTCAGAATTGCCAAACTTTGCTCTCGGGAAGTGTCGATCCAGGAAGAAACAAAGCGCGTTTCGTCGTCCGCAAATACCTCTTCGTCCGTTGTGGTCGTTATCACAACGGGTACGCCCGTACGCTGCGCGACTCTCGTACCTCGCTTGCGGCTACGCCGTGAACTCATGTGTGATCCTCCCTTCCGACTGCAGCAACCTCAGTAACTGCTGAGCGTCTCTGCCGCAGCGGTATTCGTGGATAAACAGTATCTTGTGTGCTAGAGAACCTTTCCCGTGCGCCAAGGCTTTCCTGCTTAAGCCTGCGCGTTCCAGAATGCACTCAGGCGGGAAAAGTTGGAGAGTCGTCTTCACTACGGTGGACTTGCCGCTCGACGTTGGTCCCTTGATGAGAACCGACGGCGGCTTGGGAAATACGCGAGCGATTGCAGCCAGCAGCAGGATGAGGACGTTTCGCCTTTCACCGACAATTCCCAGTTCGCCAACTTTCTTGCAAGCTTTGTGAAGAAACAAGGGGTCGTTGAGCAGGCGGATGACCTTTTCCCTGTCGACCTTGCGGAGTCTGGTTTTCGCGCGCTTTTGGGCATTTGCCATTTGGTGCATCTCCTAAAAACTGTAAAAACTGAAAAACTGCATTCTTGTCATAGAGCATCACCACAGAAAGCGCAGTTGCATCGCTTCCAGCTTCCGCTGCAAGCTCGTGCGCCGGAGTACCTGGTGCGGACGAACTCCATGATTCTTCAAAATTCTTGGAAGCAAACGCAGTGGACGTCTGTATTTGCCCCAAGTAAGAACAAGTTCCTTCCCGAGTCCGTTGGCCCACGTTCTGGTGACGCGTGCTGCATTACTCCCTGAAAACCGCCTAATCGAGAGGAGGTCCCACACGTTCAGTTTTCGCAGAAGCAAGACATCTTCGGGTAGGTTGATCCCCCATCTGGAAAGGAATGAGCGTCGTAGAATGAATTCCAGACGCAGCACCCCCGAGCGTGTTTTCTCGTAAATCCGGACCTCCCAGGCTGAGCGCGGTGATCCGACGTAGATCGTCATGCGCTTCCCATCTGACAAGACTCGCGCGTCGTTTTTTGCTCGGTGAATGATGTGTTGGCGGACGTAATCAATCGTCACGCCGGTGACATCGAAAGTGAACTCGACTAACGAGTCTCGTATCTGTGGCAGTGCGACCACCAATCGTTCGATCAGCAATCTCACTTGTGCAGCGGTGAGCGGTATTCGCTCTGAGCGCATCGTGATCCGAAGAGCGGGAACGTTTTTGAAGTTCTTTTTTCTGCCGTAGAGAAGTTCCACGGGATTTCCGCTAAGCCAAAACCTTCCAGAAACAGCACGGCTATAGAGCGAGTCTCGGGTGGAGATGCCTGAATTCTTGTAATGCTGCAACTCTTCTTCGAAATTTGGCTTGAGTTTTCCGTCTACACTGAGCACGATTTTGTCAATGAATGGAGCTTTGTTAAGCAACCAAGAAAAAACACGGGATGATGGCTTTCGCTTCGATTGCCTTAACCTTTTTCCCCTTCTGTTCTTCATTCCCATTTCCTCATGTTTCACTTTCCAAGGGCGTATGAGTGTTGAGCATGTATGGTTATTTGTGGTCGCTCTGAGTCGGACCGGCAAACGCTGCCGCCCATAGCTTCACCTCCTGGGGATCAAATCGTAAGCATCGTGCCCCCAGGTGCAGGCAGGGAATCCGCTTCTGTGACGCCCAGTGATAGGCCGTGCCAACGCTGATATGGAGGTATGCTGCTGCTTCGTCCACCCTCCACAACATCGCCGATTGAGTGCTTCTTGGTGCTGATTTTTTTTCCTCCATGCTTGGCAGCTCCGTTGTAACGTAGGCATCTGATTCAGAAATTCGACTTGTAATGTCACGCCTAAAGCTGGAGGTACGTTAGAACAGTTTTGTCGTTTGGAGACTTATGGTTTCTGCAGAAAAACAGCCCCCAGAAATGACAAGTACTGCACAGTCGCTGAAGATATTTTTGCGGAGGTGGAGGCAGGCTCTGAGCAACCGCGAAACTGCGGAGCGATATTTTTGGGAAGGCCAAAAGGCACACTCGGACTTGAAGAAAGCGGGATATCTCGAACGAGTACGCCTGGAGGAGCGGGGCGACGAAGACGGGGAGTTGGGTGCCGGCCTAGAGCATTTCATCCCGCAGCATGCGCTTCCGAAGATTTGCAGGATACTAAACGCCTATAAACGAGATCTGAAGACCGTCAGGAAATTGATCAATTCTCAAAGAGACGCGGAAGAGTTCTTGGAACAGGAAGCCCGTAAGTTTCGAAAAAGGTCGGAACGTGTCTCCGGAAGCGATAAAGCTTGTGCCCAGGACCTGATAGACCTTGCAGAGAAAGTCGATGAAGTCAAACGTGCCACCCGGCTCCGACTCCGGGACCACTGGCGCAATCGGCTCGGCATTGTTCTTCCCTTCAAAGACCACAGCATACGGCAGGAGAGGGAATTGGATACTCGGTTTCAAGTTCAGCTTGGCGTTATTCTCAGGACCTTCATGCAAGGCGATCCCTTTACCAAGGGCAAGCGGAGCGATCGACCACCATTGCGCACCATTGCTAGACTGATTGTGCTCTTCTTGGTCTGTGCAGATTTGGCGGACGTAAACGATGACACGGTGTCGCTCAGGCATAACGATCACCGCATCACGGTAAGCGGCGTGCTTCAGCAACTGAGAGCGGCAAAAATATCTTAGTCCGAGAGAAGCACAGCCACCAGGGAGGCGCCCCGGAACCTATTTCCGTCAACTGAACAAACGCCTCGTCATTTCGCCGCCCCGATCTTGCTGGCGCGTTTTGCGCGTCTTTCGGGCAGCCGTTTCTCGTGGTTCCAGAACGCGGCAAGCATATCCTCAGCGATCTTTTTCTTTTGATCTTCCATCTGCTTGCGCGCCCATATCCCCATCCTTAGAATCCATTGAAATTCTTCTGGCGAATAAAACCAGCGACACCCGTTGCACAATCTATGCGCCGGGAGGTAGTTGGAAAGTTTGGGCTCCCCTCCAGCCGCGTGGGAAAGGACGTGATCGGCTGCAAACTTGTTTTCCGTAATCTCGCCGCCACAGAGATGGCATCGGGCATCCGTCTTGTTAAGTACGTCCCGCCGTTGTTCATTGTTCAGTGAAAGGCGGCGAGGCGGACGCGGAAAGCGCTTTCGTTCTTCATGGAGGAATCTCAAACGCTCAACAAGTTCACCAGGGGATTGTGGAAGACAGAGTTTGTTCATAATCCTCACCTATTTTTCATCGTGCTCTGATCGGCGAAATATTGCACGTTGCAGTCCCGTCATTCTGCTTCGCACGATTTTCATAATTCTCGTCCCTTAGCTTCTCACCGATTCTTTTCTTTACAAAAGAAAACTGGAGGTCGCATATTCTGGTGTCCTCACCAAATCAAAATACTTTCCTTCCAGTCTGGGTTGGGTCAGCCAAAGCGAGAAAATTGAGGTTGGCTGGCTGCTAACAACTTGTTACCAGTAAATGCAGCAGTTTACTGGTAAATAGCGGACTAGGAGCAACATGCTTTTGCATGGAAGGGGAAAATGCCGATTTACTGGTAAATTTCACGCCTGACTTTTGCTCTTATGACTGCGAGCAGCGTGTTTGCCTCGTTCCAGCTTCTTGCGTAACTTATCCCGCTGCGCTGAGTTCAACCCTTCTTTCCTGGCTCGCCTCAGCAAGCACTTCAGACAATATCCTTGCGCCGGGAATGAACCCTTGATCTGTTTCTTTCCTTTAAGACCCACGACGTAATAACTGGTGAACGCTCCCACGATTGCGTGATGTGCCTTGCAACGCACACATTTATCGAGCTTCGATTTCTTTGCCATCGAGGAAGCATTGTACTGCAGCCGGCAGACATGTGCTCTAGTCTGCCCACAGATTGTGGCAGCGCACATCACGCCTGTGCGTGATTAGCGTCACTTCCCAACGCCGCATGCAGGGCACAGAATGATCAGTCCCTCCCTTTTGAGAATGTCTCGCGGAAAGGAATACTATGAAATCCTTCGCTTTGTTTCTAGTCTTAGCCGTACCACTATTGTTCGGTCAATCGCATCCGATAGTGTTCATTAACGGCGACAACGGAGTCTCTGGCAGCGGAGGAAGTATTGCTATCGGCAACATGGGGGCGAGTGGTACCACCGTCTCCAAGAAAGACGAAACTACGGAGATGGCACGCACTTTGCTGAAATCGTGCCGAGAAATTTCTGTGACCGTCAATCAGTCCAATCCGCCGCCCGACTACTCTTTATTGCTGTACCACGAGGAGGGAGCATTCGGGGGGACAGATAATCAGATCATGGTGCTGCGGCCCGACAAATCCGTCATCTTCGCAAGTAAGAAAGGCAGCGTGGCGAAGGCTACAAACGAAGGCTGCAAAGCGATCATGACCGACTGGAAAGACAAGCGATCTCACGTCACGCGGGAATCCGATCCGCCACAACTTACACAAAAGCAGAATCAGTGACGTCCCAGACGCCGACCCGCGCCGATGACCTGCAAACGGACGATCCGTTAAAGCTTCCAGAAAAAGAAGTCCGGCAGCGGGAACTGCCGGACAAAGAGAAGCTTGCGGTCGCTATTCTGGTTGGGCTAGCTTTTCCGCGTGCTTCAGGTGTCGGAGTTTCTCCTGCACATGTGCCTTCAGCCCGTTCAGGAATTGGTCAAAATGCTCTATTGCCTTCAGGCGGATCTCTCTTGAGGTTTCGAGCAACGATGTGTATTCTTCCTCGTCGATCGTCTCCTCTTCGCGAGAATCACTGTTCCATCGATATTCGGTTGTGACCGCCTTAACGGTCAGTTCCCAGTGATCTCCCGGCCTGTCCCAGCCGAGATACGTGTTCTGTTCATACTCCGTCGGTGGCGAAGTGTTGCTGTAGCGCTTACCCGTCGCGAGCAACGCCGGGCACGTCATGTAGAACTCCAGCCCGATGTTCATGGGCGAGAGCTGTCCGTTAAGCGACTTGATGCTGTCGTTCAAGTTGTTGGATTTTGCGTTGAGCTGCTGGGCCAGTTCCGAGAGTTCGGCTAGCTGTTTCGTGTTAACCATGGGATTCCTCCCGTGCCTTCCGGCATTTTGAAATGATTCCCGGAAACTTCCGCTTTCGAAAACTGCACCGATGATAAATGCTCAGTGGTGGCCCGTCAATGTGGGTGCTAAAGAACTGCGGAGTTCTCGCAACTAAAACAAAAGGCAAGGTTTAGATCAAAAAGTGGGGTTAGCTAGGCGTCCCAGGATGATGCGCCCTTGCGTTCCCGGGCGATTTCCCGCATGTTTGAGGGCCAAGTGGGGGTTTGCTAAGGAGGCTATTTTGGGTGGGATTTGCGTAAGTACATGAAAAAACAATAGTTAATCGAAGTTTTGATGCATTTTGGATGTTTCGGACATTTTTGAAGGAATTTTTGACGTCAGGGCCCCGTTTTTCCGAGTTTCCAGGCGTCAGCTAAGCGGTCTGTGCTCCCCACTATTCTCGAGGGGAGAACAAACAGCGAATATGCTAGGATCGTTTGCCATGGCCAGGCGTCCCGATCGAGACGAAGGTGAAATTCTGAGCGAGAAGGACCTCGAGGAACTCCGTCACAACCTCGCACACCTCAGTATCCAGACCGTGCGGGACTTTTACGATCAGGCGTACCGAGATTGCCGGCTGATCTACCATCGGCTTCCAACTCCGAAACAGATGCAGACGCTCGTGCAGGTATGGAAGCAATTATGGAAGTGGCGATGATCTGACTCGCCTGTTTACACCTTTGCACCTGTGCCCCAATGTGTTACTGCGTTTCTCCGCCGGTGAATTCATTACGCACGTCATTGAGTAATGATTCCGATCTCTTTGACTTGTTCAATCCTTCCCGTAGGCCTTCCAACGTCCTTCGCACATTCGCGTCCTTGATTAGAGGCAGCGACTGAGATAGCTCAGTTGCTATCACTGACGAGTTAGCAAGCGGGAACTGCACCCTTTGGGGTCGAGTTTCGGTCAAGCATTTGAAGTCAGCGTTGGTGGGGAAGTAACGACGACCTCTCGAGCAGTTCGGAGATTCTGAATCAGGGCTGTAGATGCGTATGATTTCTAGAGGAGTGGCGCTCAAGCATTTGCCACCGTCGGATGGAGGTGGCTTAGAACGCCATCAGGACACAGAATCTTCCGCCGCATGTCGTCTGCCACTGTCCGGTCGCAGCTAAAATCGTGGGCGGGCTTATTTCGAAGGGTACCAATCAGGGCGGCATCTTTTGATATTGCTTCTACGTCGAATCCCCGCGCCGAGACGTTGCTGCGCATGACTGGATCTTCTTTTAGGTACCGGGCGAGGTTGCCCAACGTGAAGCCACTCTTGAGAGGTTTGCCGTTGCGGATGAGTGGAGCTTTTCCCTGAGCTTCATACGTCTCTGTGCCAGCAGCGAGCAAATCAACCACAAACGGTCCGATAATCTGAACGTTCAGTTCGTTCTCATAGCCTTGTGCCATCGTTATTGCGCTCGGGGCAAAGCCATCGGATTCCTGATTTTTGTCGTAGTGATACTCGGCCAGTTGGAGCGCTCGCTGGGTCCTTGCGTGCAGCTGTGAGTACAACGGCCCTCCAAGCCGCTCAGCTATGGACGGATCATACGCGGCCGCCGAGCGATTGCTGTGCCCAATCCTAAGCAGAACCTCCATCTGCCCTGCCTTCATAGAATCCTGGAAGTCATCGAGATCCCGCTTCAACTCGCGAAGTTCCTGGAGGGTTTTCGTCTCAGCGGAGGCGATACCCCGTGGTTCTTCGAACGCAAGGAGGTCGTCTGAGCGCGATGTGAGATAATCGAGCAGATCCGTTTCGAACACGAATTCTTTTTCCGTCAGAGGGCGCCAAACGATAGCCCCGCAGTCGCAGGGCTCCGACGAGACATCCCCTTTAATATGCACCGGTCCACTGCCGCAGTTTGTGCATTTGTACAAACCGAAGCCTTCCCCGTTCAGGTGGTAATACAGTTTGCGGAACAATTCCTCGCGTCTGATAGCCATTTGCGTCTGGCCTCCACCATCTCTTACGTGCACGGGGAGATATCCTCTCCCCCCATGTACTTCCAGATGCTGTGATCGAGATCCGCATCCGGGACCGAAAGCAGACCCGCCGCCTCTTTCAGGATATCCCTTGCTCTATTGTAGTCGGCAGGATAGATCTCGATTCCGGCCATGTCGAAGAATTTTAGGAGGCGGCGATCAATCGCAATACTCTGCAATCCGACCATGATTTTCAAGTAATCAACGGTTTTCGGGCCGACACCATTAATTGCAATAAGCTTTTTGAGGTTTGCGTCTTTCGTCAACCAAGTCTTCAGGTCAGACTCACTTTCGACTTGCTCGCTCTGCAATAGGTGGAGAATGGAAATGAATCGATCGGCGCGCTCCGCGCCTTTCCAGTTCAGGAATGTTACTGCGGGGATCGATCTCAAGAGTTCGAGCACTGCGGTCACGGTCTTCGCGTTTGGCCAGTGGCTCAGGATGCGCTGAATCCGGGGCGTAACGTGGGTGTCGTATTTATTATTTGCTTGCAGAACCGAGTCGGCATCGCCGGGAGTGCCTTGCTGAGGTTAATCTCGATGAGTTTCTTTTTCGCTGGAACGATGTCCGACTTGGGATCGGACATCACATACTGCAATAAATCCCACAGCTTCTGACGATCTTCAAGCCCCAACTTGTCGTCGTGCCAGTTCCTTGGCGGTTTGAAGGCGATCCTCCATCCAAGGGTAGGGACGACCGCACTTGTGACAGAAATGGGGAAGCTTATAGTCCGTCAAGGACGCATAGATTTCGCAGCCACGAATGGCACGCTTCTGCAACTCTGCCGCTACATGCTGGGATGATGGAATGGCTACGTCCATCCTGAACAATCTCATCACCGCCGAACATCTCCTTACTTATTTGGCGCACGTGAAGCTGTGGTATCCAATCAAGCGGAGACCCGGTTACTTTCTCAGGCGCTATGACACGTAATGCCTCGGCGCCATCGAGGTAAACGGTCGCCACGAGCTGCACAGAACCATCCCGCGATCCATGCAAGACCGCGTTTTCAATACAACTTTTGGTGCCATAAAAAGGGATTCTATAGCACAGATGTCTAACAACATCATCAGGGCTTCGTTTCAGCATGCCGAGTTAGGTTAGCGTCTTTCAGCTTCAAGCTCTCTATGATTTCGTAGACGTACCGGACCGGCGTCATGCCTGCCACGTCCCAAGGTATGAAAGACATGGATTGCACTCCCAGGAGAACAGGTCGGCGATTAGAAAGCAGCGGAGGCGAAAAGTAAATGGGCGAACCGCTATTACCTTCCACCAGACTGGCGGCTATGAACCACAGCTTCAAGGAATGCGATGAAGGCCGTTGACCGCACTTCGGGGCATCTATGGATTCTTCGGGGACGCTCGATACGCGACCGTACTTGGAGATCGGATAGTTGCGTTTCTTGCCGGAAGCCCCAGCTAGCAATCCCGCCGAAACGACCTCATCTCCGGCTTTGAAGGTCTTCAGTTCCTCGTCGGTCGGAAAGAGAAAGATGGGCACAGCACCCGTATCGTATTCATCAAGCATTTTCCCATTCAACGCCGCAACCGCTGCGTCAACCTCATTGTCTGGATTCACAAACCACTGCTTCCCCGCGTTTACCTCTCCTGTGAGGTCCAGATCGACAGTACCAACCTCCTGCTTCTTCGGGTCGAAGTTCTTTTCATTAACATGCAGAAACAACTTGGGCGGAACCGGGCAACCAGACCACTCTGGATCAACCATGTGGCGAGCTGTAACCAAAAGTTTGTAGACTTGCCCCGGTTGCGAAGTTATAGGCACATCAACTATAAATCCTGTACCTGCTGGCACGATTTTCCCCGAAGCGTCCGCAGCGTATAGAAAAACGACCGACTTCTGCACGTTCTCCACGTTTATCTCTGCGAACGACACGGTTGGCAAGAGCAGAGCGATCACAAAACAGATAGCGGTTAGTTTGGTCCGAGCAATGGGCGTCAGCATAACTTTATTGTAAATCTGCGGGATCAAGGCTAGCGTCGGGGCTTCCCCGCCACCGTTGCGGGCTAACTCGGAAGGTAAGGCGGGTCCACTTTTGCCGTCGCCATACAATAACCCGTCAAACGTTTGACCGGGTGAGAACAACACGGGATGGAATATGCACCCCTCTGACTTCGGTTCGCCTCAGATGCCCCTTGCTCGGCTAGCTTGAGCCATAGTGATCACAATATTCCCGAATCTTGCAGAGGGAACAGGAAGGGCCGCCCTCCACCACGCTTAGGCATATACCCCTTTCAATTCCGACTTCTCTTGCTTGCACTTGACCGTAACAAACGAAAACGATGTCAATGTATCTGATGGAGTGCCCAGTGGCTTGGGCGAATCGGCGCCCCTCCTGGATCAGGGCAACGTATAAGGCATCGCTCTCGGGCAAATCCTGAGCCACTAGCCCGATACGCTTAAAAATCCGCTCGATTACCCGATCGGGCTTGAGCACGGGGAGACCAATGTCCATCATGAAATGAAAGGCAGTCCGCGGACCCAGAAACTTGAACAGCCGTCGAAAGTTTTCTCTCAACGCGATTAGCGAGTGATCACTATCGATCCGTGGCAAGGAGTCGACGTATGCTTGAAACGAGCCGTGCTTCTCAACAATCTGCTTAAAGCGCTTCGCGTTCTCAATGCACGCGTTAACCTTGAGCCGATTCGCAATCATTTGTGAATCGCTGAGAATCTTTTGCACTTCGCCCTCGCCATAAAAGCAAACAGTCTTGTAATCCGGGAAATGCCGGTTAATGATGGGAATCTTGTCGCTGACAGTTTGGGCCCTGAAACCAGAATAGAAGGCGATGTGTACCAGCTTCCGAAAGCATTCATCATCTGAGAATCGCCGACCTTCAAGATGCTTCCAGGGTTCTAGTTCAGCCTGAATTTGATCAAATGGTACCGCCTTAGAACCGATCTCAAAGAGCGTCGCTTCTACTCCGTCGAAGATGGTTTTGTAGTCCTTCATAAATTGCCTGCCTTTTTGTTCTGCAAGAGACTAGTGTATGACTTGCCTCACTGACATGTCGTGGACCCGAGCGGACGATGTCGCGAAGGAGTTTAATGCATGCACAACCCGGTGATAATGGAGCAGGGGTCACAGAAATTCTTTGTTTTTGCGAAAGGCAAAACGATTCCGGTAGTGCACCCAGAGGACATAATTCCTTATTTGGTTGCACAGGAGTATCACTGGGCAGAAGGCTACTCCGCCTACGAGCTGAGCTATCGCTGGATCGAGGCGGGGGCAATTCCTGTATCTGTTGACTCAGTCCTTTCTCAATCTCCAGATCTGCGGGGCATACGACTCATCAATGGCTTTTTTGAGTTTCAGGTTGGCTTGAATACTCGCGGTCATGCGAGCCAAACCGATCTTATGGCGTTTGTTGATACCGAAAACGGTGCTGCACTTCTTGCTGTAGAAGGAAAAGTGAAGGAGGGGTTTGGTCTCAGCGTAGGAACGTGGAACAAAACTCTTGGCAAGGACGACCGGATATGGTCGCTATGTGATTTACTCGGCTTATTTTACGATGACCTAGCATATTTAAATGTGAAGTACCAACTGGTGCATCGCACCGCTTCTGCCGTGCTTGAAGCCCAACGCCGGGGAATCCATCGTGCAGTAATGCTTGTGCATTCGTTCGATCCCTCAAATTCCCATTTCCGGGACTTCCACTGCTTCTCTGATCTGTTCGGGAGTGCTGTTAAGGAGCCCGATCAAATCAGCGAATTCAAGACCGTTGGAGGTGTTGAACTCAGCTTCGCGTGGGTGGCCGACCCAATCCGTTCCGTTCGGCGGGGCCTATCGAGCACAAATTGCATGCCGGGGAATAACGGCGTGACGGGATAAGGCCTTGAATTGTACGAAATCACTTTGGAACTGGCACCCGACGAACAACGTCCTTAAGAAATCGCAATGATCTCGGGTGTACTGGTTGACCTCTTCGTGCTCGCAAGATCGTGTGTCGGCTCAATCCCGTCTCCTGCTCCAGAAATCCTAACGGTATTTCACGCAGCCTTCTTCTCAGTCTCTCGTCAGCCATTCCGCTGTCTGTGCCGTACCGCAGAAGCGAAGGCATGAGCGTGCTGATATCGTCGTTCTGTTCCCACCCTCGTTCAGTCTCTTTGCCGATCAAATGGAAACCTATGGCAGTCACGGGATACCGATTGAGCAATCCCTTGCTGTCTGTTTTGGCGCAAAGCTCTTGGATTCTGGATGGCGATGATATTGATGAAAAACCATCTCAAAGGTCTGTACAAGGAGAGGCAGTGTCGGATTGTCCAACGTGTGCGTTGTTCCATCGTGAATGTTGATATGCGGCATCGTCATCCAGCGAGAAGAATCTTTCTCAAACGGCGTCAGTAGTGTGACCTGAATACCCGTCAGAAGATTCCTATCTTCTTCGCGTCGTTCTTTCCGACCTGAAGCTTGTTCACTTCGGCATAGATCCCGTAGCATCCAGCGTTCGCAAGTATTTTGAGGAAATAGTAGAGAGGGTCGGTCTTTTGTTTTCCCTTGCGTTCCTCGATAACCTTTCGGAAAAAATCGTCTCGATAAGGGTCGATCGAGCCCGTCCCAAGCATTACCGATTTCATATCCTTTTGAATGCCGACCGGTTCAATTCGAATGGCTCGGAGGATCTTCGGTGGTCTTCCCGTAAGGAGTGTTGATCCCACGACGTCAGGACCAGCAAACCAGATTGGCTGATCGGACTTAAGAGGGTTTAGGCCAATATTGGTCTGATTGCCGGATTGGCCGTCTCCATAGATGGTGCGGGCAGGCAATATGTCGTTGTCTGGCTGGATCAGCGCGAAGAATCCCAGCTCACGCCATGTGCTCTGAACCAGCAAACGATCAACCGTAAGCGATTGCAGAAGGTCCTGGACTTCCTGATTTGCTTCTCGCACTCGGACTTTCTCTGCGATTAACAATGACCACAAGCCCAAAAGAGTGTTGATCGTAGGATATTGGCTCGTGAAATCGGTATAGACGACCGGAACGGGGGTGTGACGAATGCGAATTTCTGCCCGTCCACCGTAGTATCCCTGCATGCAGATACCCTTTGTTTTTTCTCATCCAGGTGGAATTTTTGGTTCGGTGAAATGACTCCCATTGTTTTCAGGAATGCCTTGGCAATGGAAGCGGCGGAGTAGGCTCGCTCTGGCGGAAGATCACCCAGCGGGTATCTTTTGAATTCGGCCAGGAGTGCGTTTAGCAGACCTATCGTCGCTCGCACGTCTTGCCTGCAGTACTCGATTTCTTCTGGGGTGACTCGTCCGGTTGGTACGTAATCATGAAGTTTCCCCGGCACTTTGAATTCGCGGCAAGAACTCTCAAGACTGAGGCTCTTATTTCGTAGGGCCCAGGCCAGCGTCTTCAGGTCGAGGAATCGTCCGACCCGGTAGGGCTGATTCATATCGCCTCCCGCCAAGCGAATGAAAGCGGCCTTGGAATCTTTGGGTCGGAGTTGTACACGGGGGCGAAAGCTGTTGGGAAGCCATTCGCCTTTCGCTTTGTTCCTGTACCGAAAAACGACAAAGCTCCATCCACGCCCACCCGCTCCACGGGCTATGCGATACTCCACTGCCAAGCGTGAAAGATCGAATGGGAGATTGAATGCGACGATGGCGGCTCCTGCCTGAATTACCGTGTACATCACTTTTTCAACGAATACGCGGCGATCGTAGAGCCTGAGCTTCAATTCATTTTTCGCCCGTTTCACGCGTATACCCTGGCTAGGTTGGCTCTATCGTGTCGGATGAAGCCCGACAAGTTTTGCCAGCGCCTGCCAGTGCCTCGGATGGGGTCGGTACCCTTTTCGAATCTTGCTCGCATACCAGTTGGAAACGCCGATTGATGATCGAATATCGGACATTGGAATGTTTGACAGTAGCGGTTGAATTGCTTCCAAGAATACCTTCCTAGTAAGCCAATCCGGTTGGTCCGCCGTCTTCCAAGAATGCTGCGCTAAGGCATTCTCACGGGCGGTATTCGCTCGTTTTGCTTGAGCTCCCCGACCGTTCGCCGTACGACGCCCAAGTCTTTTTTCCGGATGGTTGATGGTGTAGTGTGTTGACGATTCAGAATAAACTTTGGCGCGAGGCGTTGGGTGGTCTTCGTCGCACGACATGAAGGTTAGGAAATGGCCATTCCGGACTATCAAACGTTGATGCTTCCAGTCCTTGAGGCCTCTTCAAAGGGGGAGGTCCGCATTGGAGAGGTTGTCGAGGAGTTGGGCAAGAAACTTGGGCTTAGCCCAGAAGAGCGTAGCGAATTGCTACCCTCTGGCAAGCAAACTGTGTTCAGCAATCGCGTGCATTGGGCGAAATCCTATCTCAGCAAAGCGCACTTAGTGGAGATAACGCGACGCGGATATTTCAGGATTACACCACGTGGGCAAAAGGTCATCGACGGTCAACCTTCGCACATTGACAACAGACTCCTTATGCAATTTGAGGAGTTCCGTGAGTTCCGGGAAAGGTCGAGCGAAGCAGACGAACGAGATGGCCAGGCCACGTCCCCAGAAAGAGCGGATCTGAAACAGACTCCCGACGAATCGATGCGGACGGCACATCGCCAGGTTGAAACTGCTCTGGAGCAGGAGTTACTGGAGCGAATTCGCAAAGCCACTCCGGAGTTTTTCGAACGCTTAATTGTGAACCTACTCCTCAGTATGGGTTATGGCGGGTCGGGGGACCATGCCGGGCGCACACTTGGCCAGTCTGGCGATGACGGAGTTGATGGTGTAGTTGACCAAGATGCGCTTGGTCTAGATCGTGTCTACATTCAAGCAAAGCGCTACAAGGGAGGAAATAGCATCGGCTCAGGAGCAATACGTGACTTTTTTGGCAGTCTGGACCGCCACAAGGCAACAAAGGGGCTGTTCGTTACAGCGTCTACCTTTTCCTCCTCCGCCAAGGAAACCGCACAGTCTTTAAGCAAACGGCTCGTCCTGATAGACGGGGTCGAACTTGCCCGTTTGATGATTCGTCACAATGTAGGCTGTCGGATCGAAGACACCCTGCACATCAAGAAGATCGACGAAGAATTTTTTGAGTAGACTGAGATGGCGATGCCAGCGGTCTTTGGAAACAAATTGGTTTGTCCTAACAAGAGCTTCCAATCACTCAACTACAACCCTGCAAACAGTTGTAGAACTTTAGCGGACGGATAACTTGACATAGAAGCAACCCCATTTGCCAGTTCGACGGGGAATAATGCGCCCTCAAATTTATGACTTGAAAGACTGGGCAGAGTGCTTAGAATTCTGTCGAATCCAATCAGATCGAAACTAGAGGGGAATCCTCCCGCTGCATCATAGTCGCCGGTGGGAACATTGATCACCAGGAAAGATCCTGGATCGAGTTTCAAATACACTTTCTCACCCCAGTTTGTGCGCATACCATAAGGGTTAGAGAGATCTGGTGAACGATAAACTTCGCGTCGAACATAGTCATGAGTTAAGACGGCGAAAGACGGTTTGGCTCCTCTTTCTAGAGGCGGTGCGAATCGCACAATCGAAGCGAGATGATCTGCAAAAGCTCCGGTTTTTTCCTGTCCTATCAAGTGTACAGGCCGATTCTGTCTTTTCGCATGGGCAAGAAAGCGACGAATAGAGGGAACCAACTTCGAGTATTGGCTGCGGAGGGTGAGGGGACCGTCTTTAATGAACAATGTATCTGAAATTAGGCTCGAGTCTGGAGAATCCCAATAAAAACGAATCGCGGTGAAGAGCATCAGGGTTTCCATCACGAGCATATACGCTGATGAAACGCTGTCAGGTGCACTATTCTCATCCATGTCAAGATGGAAGCCAATCATGTCTGACAAAAAGACAATCCTGTGGCAGTGCGGACAGTTGTCTTCGTCGGCGTCAAAAGGCAAGCCGGGCACTTCCTTATCACAGTGCGGACAATTGAATGCCGGGGACAGGGAAGGCACACCTTCCCATTTGAGGTAGGCAATCCACTTTAGAGTTTCATAGTAGGCACCGGATTGATCCACTCGAATTGAATCACGCACGATATTCCGAATGGCATCATAGTTCGTACCAAGCTTGAACCGAATATTCTTAAGCGGAAAAACCGTAGCATGATAGAGAGCGCTGTCGGAGAGGACGTCCTGCAAGAGGAGCGGATGGGGATTGTCTTTATCTATTTTATCTAGCTTGGATTTGTCCAGGCGCAAAAGTGCAGTCTTAACGAACGAGACTTCCTTGCGAGGATAGTCGTTTGATGCCACCGTGCTAAAAGAGCCGTCAACGGCAAAGACTCGCGGCAGTATAGGGACTGTGGACGAATCGACCTCATGCCAGACTGTGTTGCTCTCGTCTTTTGGCTCAGAGGTTGTGTATTCAAATTCCGAGATGAGTTCGTTGACCCACTTACTTTGGATCACCCTTAAATGACCGAGCTTGGACGCCATCTCCCCCGGTAATCTTGTGCCCTGCTCATAAGGCATTGAGAACACCTCCCCATTTTCCATCACCGGTTATGCGGTGGCTTTTGCGGATTTCGGTGGAATCAGTGCTTCGAATTTCTTCGCTTGTGTAGGAATAACAAATCGATGCGACATGGTAAGCATTCTCATGTAACCAGGCGTTTTGGACCTTAGGATGTCTTCTTCGGTACCTGAAAAAGCTATTTGAACGCGTGAGAGGGCTTTCGTCTCGTCTTGCGAAGACAGGTGAGCGACAAAAAAGTTCTCCGTCTGCGCAAGCAATTCTTTGTTGATAGTCGATGGCGACTGAGTTGAGTAGACCATTCCGATGTGGAACTTTGCTCCTTCCTTTGCGAACCGGGCATATACGCCCGTCAGGTCTTTGTTATCTACGGGGAACAGATTGTGAGCTTCTTCAAAATAGAGCTGCGTAAACGTGTTGCCAAGTTGGTTGCTGACAAACTTCGTCTCCTGATGAGCAAAAACAGCCCTAGACAGCATGTCTGCGAAGTACCGTCTTATTTCATCAGTCGCATTTCCAAGATCTAAAACTACGGTCTTGCCCGCATCTAACAGTTCCAATACCTCTTGAACAAAATCTCCAGCATTGGGTGCGTGGTAGTTTCTGTACGCGCGGAGAATCGTTGGCCCCGATCCTGATGCGGGAGATAAGAACTCCAGAAGAGCGGAATCGTCTGAATCGAACATAGGCTTGTTGGACGACGTAAGGGTTGGATCATTCGGATTTTCCCGTTTGAACTCCGCAATGACTTCGAGTTCCGCAACTAGAGCATCAAGGTTATTGGGCTGAGCTGGGGCTGCCGTGCTGCGCACCGCTTGATACGCGGCAGTTCGCAATGGAGCGTTGAAATGGCAGTCAAAATGTTTCACATGTATGGAGGTGAGACCCTTCGCGCGAAGCCGACTTTCATCAGCAGAAAATCCTGCTTTATGAAGAATTGCCCAGTACATCTGTATCTTCCTAATGGGACGCGGCTTTTCACCTTCGGGCAAACCACCGATATCCTCTATGGCTGGAAGTTTCACACTTGCAAAACTTCGTATGTAATTAGAAAGCTTATTGTCCTGCTGGAGCATCGAAGCGAGAATCTCAATACAAGAATTGGGCTGTTCGTAGAAGTTGAGCCGCAAGGGTTTGGATGGAGTCTCCTTGCGTAGAGTCAGAGCGAAGACCTGACAGCGATCTGCGTACGCACTTCGAATTGAGGTGTTGTCATCCTGCGGGTTATCGTTCGCGTATTCGCCGTTGATATCGAAGATCAACTGCCCAACCGTATTTTCACTCTTTGTTGCTTCGAGCATTCCTTGCGCTATCAACTTCACAACGTTTGACTTTCCCAAGCGTGTTTTTCCGAACATTGCCGTGCGGCATCCCTTGAAGTCCTGCATCGAAATCATGACCGGAATTTGTGACAGACCGGGGTTGTTGCCTGCGGCGAGTTGACACTCCATTGTGCGAAGAATCCCAATTTGGAACTGGAGACCAGACTTAACCGTACCGTTGACGATCAAGCGCAAAAGTTCGTCATCAGGTGCATACACTTTGTAGCGATGTGCGCTAACGACATTGTTAACATCTCCGGAGAACGCCAGCCGCTTAAGCTGCCGTGGATCCGCATAAAACATACCAAGCACATCGCAATCGAGCGCTCCCCATTGGAGTTCACTCTGTGTCCATACATCCAATTCTGGCATCGACTTTTTGTGTAATTCGAAATATGTTTGTTGAACTTGACTGCTAAGGGGAGTCGGTGAAACTCCCGTTACACGCAGAAGCGTGAAATTCGGGGCAATCTTCCCAATCTGGCTCGGCGTCATTATGAGAAAAGAGCCACGAGGAATACCACCGACGGCCAGCTTGTAGGGATCCGAGGTGATCATCTTGGCTGTGTCGTAACCGAGTTCCAGCACGTATCCCACAAACCTCATTTTGTCTATTTGTTTCCCTTTTTCGAGGTTGTTTTCCCGTTCAAGAAAGAGCCGGAGGGCATCAATTGGATTGTCCTGCGTTGCTGCTGCATTCAAAAACTCGGACAAGTTGCTGCTTGTAGTGGCCATTAGTCTCCTTAACTCGATCCTTTTGCTCAACTCAGCACAATCAGTTCCTCGAATTGATCGCGCCTGAGCGAGTCTGCCGATATTGAACTAAACCGTGAGATTGAACTAAGAGAAAACGAGCGTTTCTTGTACAGCGATCTCACTGCATCATGATTGGCATTAGTGGCGAGTACTTGTGAGCCCCTGTCGCGTGCACGTGCCAATGCGTCTGCTAGTCTCACCTGATCATTCCAGGAAAACAGCCTTTCGTTGTACTTGATAAAGGCGTTGGAATTGTGACGAACCGTGTAGGGAGGATCAGCAAATATGAAGTCGTTTGGGCCACCCGTATCCACAAGCGACTCGAAATCCGATATACAAATTCTTGCTCTCCTTAGGGCTCGGGATGCTTTCTCGAAATCGTCATCCTCAAAAATAACCTCTGTTTTACTGCCCTTCGGGACATTAAACCCGCCGTTCAGGTTCACGCGATAGATGCCATTGAAACAAGTGCGGTTCAGATATATAAATCGTGCCGCCTTCATGTGGGACGCTCGGGGACGAGAATCGCGAACGCTGTAATAATAGGCTTCACAATGGTTCAACTCGTGCATCAGAAGAGCATCCTCAACCACCATTGGGTCATGTCTCAAACCTGAATACGTCGCAATGAGTTCCTGATTTGTGTCACCGAGAAGTGCTTTATTAGGAGCTAAGTGAAAAAAGACTGAACCGCTACCGAGGAAAGGCTCAATGTAGGTATTAAACTTCCTGGGGAACAAGTGAGCGTACTTGTTCGTCAACCAACGCTTTCCGCCTGGCCACTTGAGAAAAGGCTTCATGTTTCGGAACGTAGAAGTTTACACCGTTTACGGGGGTCTGATGACGGTTTTCTCTTGGTTGTTCGGAATCTGTAAGCGACCAAAAGGGGGAGGGAAGCTTCCAAGATGGTCCATGACATGTCAGGCCAGATTGATAGATAATTGTTACGACCGAGGGCTCACGAGGATCTTCGTGGCCCTTTTTTTGTGGAGCAGTAGAAGAGGAGATGTATGTCATCAGTCACGCGACCGGACCGCGACATTCAGCCTTTGGGCAACCTTCTCAAGGAACTCGACCAACGATCCTCTGAAATCAGATTCGAAGTTATCGACTTCTCCGCCGGAGAGTTGATTCGCTTGCACCAAGACAAAGAAATTAACATACAGCCCGCGTTCCAGCGCATGTTTCGTTGGACTCAGGCGCAGCAAAGCAGACTGATCGAATCAATGCTCTTGGGCCTACCGGTCCCACAGATCGTTCTATTTCAACGGGAGGACGGTGTCCTTGAGTTGATCGACGGCTTACAACGCGTCAGCTCGATTATCAGGTTCATAACCGGCAAAACTCCTCAAGAGTCCAAAGACGATCAGGACCTGACCTCGAAGCTGGACGGCTGCGACATTCTACCCTCCCTAAACGGAAAGATATTCACCGATTTTGAGTCGGTCTTGCAGCTTGAACTCAAGCGAAAGACGCTTCGCGCCATAGTGATTCGACGCACGAACGATCCGAACCTGCGCTACGAGATGTTCAAACGCCTGAACGCTGGAGGCTCGCCAGCGGAGGCGCACGAGGTCCGGAACGCATCATTGAGAATTATCGGTGTGGCAGGCGAGACATTCCTCCAATTCCTCGACCGCTGCTCTAAGTATCGTCCCTTCGAGGATCTCACGGACACGCTTTCAGACGTAGGAAAGCGTCGGCTCGGACGGCAAGAACTGGTACTTCGTTTCTTCGCTCTCAAAAATTCGATCGACACGTATAAGGGCAATATCTCTGACTGGCTCGACGACTACAGTGAGGCCGTTGCGAAGAAAGAAGTGAGTTTTGACTATCCCCACGAGAAGCCACTTTTCGAGAAGGCATTCACCGTTCTCGCGAACAAGCTCGGATCTGAAGCGTTCCTGAAGCACAAGAACAACCGGGCCTTAGGCGGCCTTGCTCCGGCCTATTTCGACGCGGTCACAATGGGTGTCCTACCATTACTGGACAGACTCGCTGCCGCGACGCCTAAATTAGCTAAGGACATTCTGAACAAAGCTGTCGGCCATGAGAACGAGGATTTCAGGGAGAACGTCGGGCCTGGAGCCAATGCCGTACCGCGCCTTCACAAAAGGATAGGCGAGGTGAGACGACTTTTTGCGGCGGGTCTTCCCAAGTAGTCAGCGACCATGCCATCCTTCGAAGAGAGAATTGAAAGCCTCCTCGATGAGCGCACAAGGACTCTCGGAACAATCAAGACGCGAAGCATAGGCGCCGATAGCCTAACGTTGACCGCGTTCAGCGTCCTTGTATACGCACAGCTGGAGGGAGGGATGAAAGATTTGGCTGGTTGTGTGCTTAAAGATCTCAACCTTCGACACCTACCCGTAGGCCATATAAAACCAGAGCTTCTCCAGTGGCGGAACCCCGACGAGATCAACCGATTTAAGTCGATGGTGGATTTCGATATGATCGCCATGCCCTCACCGTTTGCACTGGCCCTCGAGAGGCGACTCAGGGTTAAGGGGATCAACCGGCGAAACGAACTAAACCAAATGGACTGGGGGGCAATCAGACGGATTTATAGAGGTCTTGGATTAAACTATACCGAGATCGACAAGCTGAGAACAAAAATCGACGAAATTGTCGAGGATCGCAATGAGGCCGCACACCATGGAATACTACCAAGCACAGCGGCGACTTATATGGAGCAGCAAGTCAGGGAGAAAGTTGGTGTTGTAGAAAACGTGTTAACTGACTTTTGCCTTCAGGTTCTTCCGTTTTTTGCGAATCGTTTACACATGCGGGAGACGCCATGAAATCGCTCCGCCGTGCAGGCGGATCTTGAACGGTCTTGGGACGCTGCCGATTCCGTCCGGGCTGCTCTCCACGGAGGCTCGTTTCTTTATTTTTTTTTATCACCACGTATCTTGCAACGTACTGATTCAGAGGGGTGCATATTCCATCCCGTGTTGTTCTCACCCCGTCAAACGTTTGACCCTTCTTTTCTGACGCCTGTAAGATCAGCCGGGGTCCTAACGACACGGATGTCGGCATTAGTCTGCAACAACGTGGTGCGAAATACTGAGATTCGATGGGTCGGAAGGTACTGTTAGAAAACCTCTTAAAATTTGCTCCTTCGCAACCTGCATAAACATTACTTTTTTGCATCGAAAATCTCGGCGTTAGGAATGTGTAGTTTTCTAATCCCTTTGGCCGCGCGGGAGGGCTAGGGCTAGGCGCGCTTTTCCCTCTGACCCAGATGGGTTTCGGGCTTTACTTGTGTAATGGTCTTTACGCCGACCGTCGGTAAACAGTAAGCACTAGGCAGAACTCTTGCCAGCTACAGTAGCTTCGCGTACTCGGCCTTGGCTTCTTTCAGGATGGGAATATCGGGGTCGGTGTCTTTCCAGAGGGTGAGGAAATCTTTGTAAGCGGCAAGTGCCCTTACGCGGGCGGCATCGGCATCCGCTCCCTGCGAAGTTCTCGACTCCAAGGCATTGGCACGAGCCACGCCCAGATGCGCCAACGCTCCCGTCCAGCAATTCCAGACGATTCCGCTGTGGTCGAGAATCTTCTGGAACTCGGCGGCAGCAGTGCCCTGTCCGGCTGCCAAGTATGCTTCTCCGTGCAAATACACCGAATAGAGGCAGGAAATACTGTTGCCGAACGGAATTTCCCCCAACTCAAATGGCTGAAGCATCTCGCAACGTAGTCAGGGCGGAAGCCGGATTCTTTTTGTCCAGCGCCAATTGCGCCTCAATCGCTGGCAGCCAAAGCGACTGCAGCTGGGTATCCAGTGGGAAGAGTTTGTTTAAACTTTGCGCCAAATATTCAGCCCTTGTGGTATCGCCAGCCATGGCAAATGCAAGCGCGGCCTCAACCTTTTCGATTGCTAACACGAGCAAAAAATACGAATCTTCGCAGATAGCGAGCACGGCTGTTTTCGTTGTTTTTATTGCTGTCGAAGCCGTGCGGGCGATCAAGGGTCAATGAATCAACCCCAATAGATGTCTTTCCGAAAGTCATTCCAGTGGGAGTGGGTTAACGCGGGTCTCAATCCAATTCTGCCGCGATTTCTGTTAGGTACTTCGTGCCAAACGACCCCGAGTCACCAATCGTTCTCCAGTTACTCGCGGGCCAGACTTGTCCGTTAACCGTCACTCTCACCTTTGACGGATCATCGGGCCAAGTCAGCTCCAGAAATATCGCGTCGTTCCCATCTATGTGTTTCACTTTCCCCAACGGCGAAAGAGTCTCTTCTTCAGATACTCCATCTGCCGAAATGCTAAGCGAAACTGAGTTGTAATTTGTTGGCCCTACCTCCACGTGTAACCGCCATTTCCTCTGATGCTCAATGTCCCGCGCTTGCCTCTCCTTCTCTTGGGTGGTGGCGGCGGCGATCTTCTGGTTTGTAAACGTCTGGTATTTGGTCGTGCATTCGGTTCTGAGCGAGCTCAAGTCGATCTTTCGGAGAGGTGGCGATTCTTCTGGTGTCGTAAGCGCAGATCGAGCATAGGTGAAGGAAGCACGCGCGAGGTTGGACGGCCCAAGCAGGAGTTTTCCGGTGGATTCTGCACAAGTCGGCTCTGCAATCAGATAAGGTCGTTTCTCGTAGAACGAAAACTCCTCGCTGTCATCCCAGATCACAGACGCATTTTCATGTTCGATCGCCCACTCTAAACTCTCAATGGCCTGTTGAATCGAAATCACACGGTTCTCGTTTTGACGGCGATCACCACCGGCGACATAGTGCGCCAATGCAGCATCGAGGTCTGCCACTTTGGACCGAAGTGCAATTAACGTTTCATGTCGAAGGCCGGAATCGACCCTGGTAGCCGCTCTTTGCACCTCGTCCAATCAGCTTGGCGCTTGAAGTAGTAATGCCCGTAAGCTGCTAGACCTACCCCAACCATGACCACAACCGCAATCAAAATTAGGATATTGCTGGTTTTCATCGCTTAAGGCCCTCCTACGCAGCGTCAACGATGCCTTCGGCGAGATGATCGTACGCGGATTCTGCTGTTCGCCATGTGTTTGAGATCACAGATCACTTTGCGACCGGACTTTTCCACCCCTACCCCTCGCCGCTTTTCCCAACCCCTCCGAGCAGAGGGACTGTAGTAAAACTGCAGTAGTTCCATGTTCAAAACGCGGCAAGACGGATCATGACGGGACGAATCGGCGTGCTGGTAAGCGGTTGAAGAATTAGATAGAGTAGGGAATTTTCCTAACGGTTCAGAACGCACTGTGGAACTCACAATCCGCCGGTACTTAGTACCTTGGGGGTGCGACTCTCCCTCCCGGCACCAACCTAAACCCCTATACTTACGGGGCCTCTACGCATCTAGTTTGGCTTGGCCCCGTTCGTGACGGTAGGCTTCTCGGGCACCAAAGGGGCTGTTTCGAGGTTTCGAGGGCTATTGGCATTGAACGCGTTCCTCTTCTCGAAGAGTTGGACTGAGTGTTGCCGCCGTGCGGACGGACCATACATTCCGGCACAGCGGAACCCAAACGAACACAGATGGATAGTGAGTTGCCCGAGCAGTGGTGAATCACATGGCTAAACACGGTGCTTAATGAAAACGCGCGCGTTCTTCGGCATCCACGCTTTCAACGTCCAATGCCCGTTGAGATTGTCACCACCTTCAAAATCTTCCGCACAAAATCCAAATGCGCTCCGCTGCAAAGCAGCGCTATTCCTGCTGCAAACGGGAAGCCCAACGTAAATATCCCCACTGTTGTTCGGCCATTTTTCTTCGTTATCCAAGCAAGCTGAATCAGAGGCGGCGAAGGCTGTATGGGTTTAGCGTTCTGCATCGCGGACCTCCCGTTCAGTCCGATACCGTTCGACCTCTTCGTCCCAAAAACGCCAACTTTTTCCGTCTATCTTGAACCCTGAAATTTTGTTGGTCGCAGCCAAATGCCGGACATTGCGCTCTTTCATACCAAGTCGGCGTGCGACGTTGTTTACTCGCAACGGCGGCCGACGCATCGCAGGAGAACTAGGCTCCTGCCGATTGTCTTGAGGATAAACGGGGTCCATAGCCCTTCTCATTTCTGGAAAGGGGTTCTGTGAGATTTAGGCGGCGAATCGAGGCTGGAACACCCTTCCGAGAAGAAGCCCCGACACAGGCTGGGGCTGGACCCTCGGAGGATGTGCACCATGATGGGTGAAAAAGCTTCGCTGGCTGATCGCGATCTCGTGGCGGAGGATTGCCCCCTTCAAGAAGTACAACAAGATCGCGACAGCAGCCATCACCAGTCGGAGCAGAATTTCAGGGTGAGAAAGGTTCTCGAATGGCGCAATCTTGGCGATGATCGAAGTGGTGAACTGGGCGAACACGTCGTCAGCGTCGCACCAGCCACAGACTGGGCACCAAGTCGAAACAAAGACTGGGCCGCAGCCACCGACCTTATGTTCGACCAAAGCCCCCCGGTAGTAGCAACGCGGGCACATTCCGCCAACGATTGCGAGTGGGGGTGTTGGAGAAGGTGAAAGGACGTTCTGCCCGCCCGGAACGTTGTGGTGCGAACATACCCAGAGCGTATTATCAGCTTCATCAAATTGCTCTATTGCTTCGGCGAGTTCGGCATTCGCAGAACACGGAAACAAATGCTCCAGGTCAAAGTGCGAGCTGTAAAACTCAAGATTGGGCCCGGAGAAGATGGTCCGAAGTTGCGCCGCTTGCGATGCGGAACCTTCAACTTCACTCTCCAGCCTGGCCCTGTCATTTCCCAGGTCCGCCAGCAAGCTTCCGTGGGCGTGGAAATATACCGTCGAGCCAGTGAAAGCGCTTTCCGTGTGATCGAGGACGGAATTGTGAAAGTTCAGCAAGACAATTTGATCATAGATGACTATTCGCCCATGTAAAGGAGAGTTTGCCGAATTTCTTTGAGAAGATAAAATTCACCTGCGATCTGGCCCCCATCTTAGAAAAACTCGGTTTGGAAATGCGCTTCACCATCTGTAACGGCAAAGTCGTCTACAAGGAGAGATGATCTGAACAGACTGGAGTCAGCACCTTCCCAAAGGCGGTAGTTGACGTGATCGCATTATAAAAGGGCGCCCAAGGATGTAATGAAATTGTAATGGCTGAACAATCAGAACAAGTCATTTCCGGGCAGAACGGATCACATCGACCGAGTTGTAACCCGCTGAAAAGAGGAGTAAAGTAGGAGATTTTCCAAACGGATCAGAACCCTCCCGTGTTCTCATAATCCGTAGGTCCGTGGTTCGAGTCCACGCGCCGCCACCAATTCTTTGATCCCTTAAAAAATATAGGCTGGCAGATTAGGCCATCGCCCGACGATTGGGCGCTATTCGGGGCACTTC
>Ga0187875_10000663_pt1 | contig 27817 bp, 24 predicted proteins | sample June2016WEW_17_1_2_FD_132978 | JGI IMG/M metagenome (GOLD analysis project Ga0187875, IMG submission 132978) | Peatland microbial communities from SPRUCE experiment site at the Marcell Experimental Forest, Minnesota, USA - June2016WEW_17_10 | ecosystem: Environmental > Terrestrial > Soil >...
CGCATGCTTTGTGGTTGTGGAAGTGGGCTCCGGCGGCCGCGGCTGGGTGCATGCTGGCGGCAGGGGTTTTCCTGCTGCACCCGCCGGGATTCTCACCGCAGCCACGCCCGCTGCCGGCTTCCACTGCAGTGGCGCAACTGAGCGATGCACAGTTGTTCAATGACGTGGCGGCGCTGTCCTCCCCCGAGGCTCCGCTCGGCGCAGCGCCGATTCGGGGGCTTTTCGAAGAGCGCAGAGAAACGCAAGAGGAGGTGGTTTTCTGATGCGAGCCCTATGGTTGGCCGTCGTTGTGGCTGCGCTGCCGGTTGCGGCGCAGCAGATTCCGAGCAATTCCTGGGCCTGGTGGGCGTCTCCGGTGGTGAGGGATCTGAACCTGAGCCAGGACCAGATCCAGAAAGTCCATGCGACGGTGCGCGAGTACCGGCCGCGGCTAATCGATCTCCGCGCCGCCGTGCAGAAGGCCGACCTGGACGTCGAGGATGCCTTCAACGACGAGAACTTCGACGCCCGGCGTGCCACCGAGGCGGTCGACCACCTGGTCGCGGCACGGACCGAATTGGGCAAGACCCTGGCGCAGTTGAGTCTGCGCTTGCGCGCCGCCCTGACCGCCGATCAATGGCGCGAATTGCAGAAGCGCAAGCCTCAGAATCAGAAAGAGAGATGAGGCCGCGCCGCGTCCGGCTCCTGTCGAGCAGGCCAGGCGCAGCGGCCGGGCCATGACCGGCCCGCCCCAACAGAGGGCTTGCATTCTGCGGTGGCAGCGTTATGCTGAGTGACGCTGGAAAGGAGTTCCTATGCCCGGCTGGTTGGTTTTTCTGGTCTATGCCGCGGCTTTCTCCCTCGCGGTCTGGGTGGACTACGAATTCCCCAGGGTCGGCTGGTACTGGCGGGTCGTGGCGGTCGCAGTCGCACTGGCGATCGGCCTGACTCCGCCGCCGCCAAGCCTGGCTGGACCGGAGTTCGATTTACTGGTTGGCGCAGCTTTCACGTTCCTCTTCGTGTGGGGCATCTGCGAGATGTTTTTCCGCCTCTTCCATCTGCCCCACCATACCGTCCGGCGGCACGCTTAGCTGCGGATCTCAACGACGCGCGCGGGCCCGCCGCCGTCGGCTCGGCCCGACCTGGAGTCGCAGTCTCCGACGGGTTGGCGCCTGAAGCTACGAAGGCCGCCGCGGGTTCGCGCGCGTCCGCGAGATTACGGAATCAGAACGCACACGTCCTTCAGATTGCGATATCGCTGCTCGAAATCCAGCCCATAGCCGACGACGAAACGATCCTCGATGACGAAGCCCACGTAATCGGCGCACACTTCGATGCGCCGCCGCGCCGGCTTGTCTAGGAAGGCCACGATGCGCAGCGACGCCGGCCCGCGCTGGGCCAGCATCTGCCGCAGATAGTTCAGCGTGAGACCCGTGTCCACGATGTCCTCCACCAGCAGCACGTCCTCGCCTTCGATCGGTTTGTCGAGATCCTTCGTCAGTTGCACTTCGCCCGACGTCGAAGTTCCGGCATAGCTTTTCGTGCCGATGAATTCAACGCGCACCGGACAGCGAATGTGGCGTATCAGATCGGCCAGAAACATGAAGCTGCCCTTGAGCACGCCGATCAGCACCAGCGGCCGTTCGCCATACTCGGCGCTGATCTGCGCGCCCAACTCGGACACGCGCTGGGCTATTGCTTCGGCGGAAATCAGGAGATCGAAGCTCGGCTGTCCCATGCAGCCATTTTAGTGACACCGCCGCGTCAACACTGCCTGCTCCTCCAACCGCTGCGGAACCTGTCCGGCGTGGTTACGCCGGCGTGCGGCCGCGGCGTGATTGCGCCGCCGCGCCGGGGAGTCGCGGAATTGTCACCAAACCGCAAAAACAAAAAACTTGCGCCATGTACTAATTGCGTTTAGGATACTGCTCAGGAGACGTTCAAGCTGATTCAACTTCGCTCTGAACCCACCCCGGGGGCGCAACTCCCCCACGCCACCGAAACCGCTTCCTGGCTCACAGCTCTGCGAGCCTCGGAATCCAAGAAAGCGACGTCCTGCCGGGTCCTCGATCTACGCGAGGTTTCGACCCTCACGGACTACTTCCTCATCTGTTCGGCGACCAACCAGCGCCAGGCCCAGGCGATCTGGGACGAGATTGCCAAACAGATGAAGGAACAGCTCGGCGAGAAGGCGATCAGCGTCGAGGGATACTCGAACGGCGAATGGATTGTGGGCGATTATGGAGATCTGATCGTCCACGTCTTCACGCCGGACAAGCGCGCTTACTACGATCTGGAGCGGCTGTGGCGTCATGCCCGGGAAGCGCCGCTTCCGAGCTAGCACGCCGCGCTAGCTTCCACTTTCTGGAATTCCTGCCACCGCGGCCAGCGTTGTCAATCGTCCTCCGGCCGCGGTGAATTCGCGCAGCATGGCTTCGCCGTCCTCGCGCTTCAACGTCTCGATCGCATCCGTAACAATCTCAACCGCCCGGCCTGTTTTCAATAATCCGAACGCGGCCATGCGGACGCAATACTCGGTCACCACGCCGTACAAAATGCAGCGCTCCGCGTCCAACCGTCGCAGAACCTCGCCGATGTTGGGGTTGGTGAAGCAGTCGAGCGCATTCTTTTCCAGAATCACCTGTTGCGTTCCGGCGAGGTCGAAAGTCGCGGCGCGCGCCGGCACACTCACTCGCCGCTCGAGCAGCGTGGCCTCGGGTTTGCGCTGCCCCAGAGTCCCGGCGATGCAGTGACCGGGCCACACGCGGAACTCCGGGTCGTTCTCGCTGTGAGCATCCATCGTCGAAACAACCACGATCCCCTGCTGCGCCGCCCAGCGGTTCAACCTGGCAATGCGCGCGATGAGACGCTCCGCGCCGGGCACTGGCAAGGCGCCAGCGGGCAACAGAAAATCGTACTGCGTGTCGATGTCGAAGAAGACCGTACTCATCGCGCCGCCTGGCGCACCTCATTCGTCAGACGCCGTAACTCCGGCGAGATCTCGACCGGCCACGGCGGATCGCACTCGAATAAGCTGCGTAGTTTCTTCGGCAGCCGGTCCAGCGAACGCCGCGCATGGGCCTGCGCCTCCGTGGGTGAGGGCAACGGCTGCACCAGTTCGCCCTTGAGGATGATTGGCTCGAGCAGCGCCTCCCGGGCGTCAGGATGGGACTCCGAAGAACACGCCAGCAGGTCATGCCGAGTGTAACGGAAGATCTGTTTGCCGCCGGGCAGCGTCGACTTATCGGCGCTGAACTTGGCGACGTAACGGCGTTCCTCGCCGGTCCTGAGTTCCACCAGTTTGTACACCGCGCCATGGCTCGGCGCGTCGTGAGAGGTTGCCAGTTCGGTGCCCACGCCGAAAGAATCGATGGGCGCGCCGGCGGCGACGAGCTCGAGAATCTTGTACTCGTTGAGGTCGCCGGTGGCCATGATCTTGGCCTGAGGTTGCCCGCTGTCATCGAGAATCGCGCGCACGGCCCGCGAGAGTTCGACGAGATTGCCGCTGTCCAGGCGCACGCCCCAGAACGGCGCTCCGAGCGAGGCCGCGCGGCGCGCCCCTTCCAACGTGTCGTAAGTGTCGATGAGATATGCCGTCGTGTCGCCCAGCAGTTGTTGCAGACGGCGGAAAGCCTCCAGTTCGGTCGGGAACGACAGCACCCAGGAGTGCGCGGCCGTTCCGAAAACGGGTATGCCGAAGCGCAAGCCGGTGAGCGTGTTCGACGTGCCGCGGCAGCCGCCGATGTAAGCCGCGCGTCCGGCCAGAACCCCGGCCTCGGGCGAGTGCGCGCGACGCGTGCCGAATTCGACCACAGAGCGGCCGCCCGCCGCATCCACGATGCGCGCCGCCTTGGTGGCGATCAGCGACTGAAAGCCGACCGTCGACAGCAGGTACGTTTCCGGGATCTGCGATTCCAGAAGCGGCGCCCGGAGTGTCAGAAATGGCTCTCCGGCGAACAGCGGCGTGCCTTCGCGCACCGCGAAAAGGTCGCCCGTGAAGCGCCACGAACGCAACTGGTCGAAGAAGCCCGCGTCCACATTCGCAAAATGCGGCAGCCCCCGCAGGTAGCGGATCTCTTCCTCGCCGAAACGCATGTGGAGCAGATACTCGACCGCCTGCTCGAGCCCAGCCGCGATCAGGAAATTGCGATTATGCGGCAGGCGGCGGACGAAGAGTTCGAACGTGGCGGTTTCACCGCTCTTGCCCGCCTGCCAGTAGCCGGCGGCCATGGTCAGCTGATAGAGATCAGTGAGCAGACCGTTGATCACAAATTACTTCTTCTTTGCCGCTGGCTTGGCCTGTTCTTCCTTAAGATCGGAGGCGGCGTGCTGCAGTTCATCCACCGACTGGGCCGTCACGACGTACAGCGACGGCTCGCCCTCGCGCCGCGCCAGCCACTCCTGGCCAGATTTCGACAGCCCGACCTTTTCCGTTTTTTTACCATCGCCGGAAACAACGGTAATGTCGATCGTCGCCGCGCCGAACCCCGTCTCGGCGAACTTGGTCGCGGAGAGATCGCGCAGCTTGTCCAGGAACATCTGCAGAGAGGCCGATTCCAGGGGCTTTCCATTGCGGAACCACTTCTCGCCGCCCTTGGCGACGCTGGTTTGCACCGCCGCGCTATGGAAGTCGATGCGGCTCGGATCGTTGAATCCGAAGTCGAATAACTTCTTGTTGCGGAAATCGTCCGTAGCTTTGTCGAAGATCTTCGCCGTGGTGGCCTCCAGCGGATACGTGCCTTCCACCACGCTCGAGCGCGCGTAATACTTGTCGTCTTTCGTCTTCCGGATCTCGAGCTTCTGCGTGCCGGCCGCATCGGTAACCGTGACGACGGCCAGCGGCGCGGCCGAAGTGAACGCCGCGGCATTCTTCTTCAGGTCGTCGGCGGAGAGCGCCGCATCGAGCTTCACATCCTGCAGCCGCCGGACCATATCGTCGGCGGTGAAAACGTCGGCGCGGTAAGGTTTCGGCTTGACGATCTGCCACTCGCCCTGCGCGTTTTTGCCGAACTCGGTTTCAGTCTTCTGTGCCGCCAGCGTGACCCGCGCTACTTTCTCCGTATCGAACGTCAGCATGCGCTTGTCTCTCAGGTCGGCCGCGGTCTTGTTGAAACTCTCCTTAGTGTAGGAAGCGATCGTATAGACGTGCGGATCGCCCGCCGCGGAGGCGTAGACGGCAGAGCCCGCCGGCGCCTCATCGCCCACCCGCAGCACTTTCGACTTTCCATCCTTGAGATTCAACGTGAGTGTTAACGCCGGCTGCGTCAGGCCGTACTGGCCGGCGTCGGCCGTCTTGTCCTCGACGACCTTGTCGGAGGAGACGTTCGCCGCCGCCGTCACGAACGCGGAAACCGTGACCTTGTCCACCGGATAGGGTGCCGGCGCGGTCATTTTCCACCCGCCGGAAGCGTCCTTCTCGATCACCGTCTTCTCGCCCTCGCGGCGCGCGACTTCAATGCGCCGGATGTCACCTTCCGTCACCGACAGAATCTTCGGCGACGCGTCGGCCGCGGGCTTCGACTCCTTCTCCTTGGCGACCCGGTTCGACCACCAAATCCCACCGCCCAGCAGGATCAGCAGCCCGGCAGCGACCAGCAAACCGCGGATCTGCATCGCGCTACCTCCTCTTGAGCCACACCAGAATCCCCGCCAGAATCACGATCAGCGGTATCACGAACTGGCTCACCAGCCGCACCATCATCATCTGCGCGCGCGTCAATTGGATGCGCCGGTCCTCGGGCTCCTTCGGACGAATCGAAATCAGGTCCTCGTCGTTCGACAGCCAGCTCACGATGTTGAGGAAGAAGTCGCGGTTGGCCGCGAAACGCAGCACGTAGTTGGCCGCCCAATCCGACGAGCCCACCACCACGAAGCGTCCCTCTTTCGGCACTTCGCTGCCCGTGGCGGCGACCCGGTATGTGCCCGCGGCTGCGACGGGATACGACTTCTTCTCGCCCTTCGACAAATCGACTTTGCGCTCCTTACCCGAGAGCTGCGTGATCGCGAAACTGTTGCTGGTCGTGAAAACGATCGCTTCCGCACTCGTGTTCGTGCCCGCCTTCGCATCCAACGAGCGTACGATGGCGAACGCCGTGGCCGAGCCCTTCATCTCTTTCACGATCGCGTGCGTGCCGTACTTGTTGGCCAGCGCGACCTCCGGGCCCAGCCCGTACAAGCCGCCGATGCCCGACGTGTCCAGCACCTGATCGTTGTTGAGCGTCACACCCCAGCCGCTGAGCACCTTCACCAGCCCTTCGTTGGCCGCAATCTTGTCCTTGCCCGCATCCAGCGGCGGATCCAGCATGAACAGCCCGCGCCCGCCCTTCTCGATGTAATTCTTCAGTGCATCGACCACCGGCTGCGGATACTCGTACCGCGGCCCGGCGACGATCACTACCGTGCACGCCGCCGGAATCTCGGGCTTCTCCAGCAAATTGATCGTGTCCGTCTTGTAATTATTCTTCTCCAGCGCGTCCTTCACGCCCGAGTAATCCTCGGCGCCGGTTTCCGCGAGCGAATGCTCGCCCGCGCCCCCAACAAAGCACGCCATGCGCTCGCCGCTCTTCAATACGTGAATCAGCGCGCTCGTGATCTCTTCTTCCGTCAGGCTCCGCGCTTCGCTGCGCCGCGTCCCGTGTTGCAGAATGATCGTCCCCGCCGCGTGCACGCCGAATTCGCGCGCCATCTGCGGCTTCTTGTAAGGATCGACGTACTGGATCTTCAGCTTCGTCGAGAGGTTGTTGTAGCGGTCGAGCAGGTCCTGCGCCGCCGGGAATTGCTTGGTCTCGTCGAAGTAGAAAATGTCCACCTCATCCTTCAGCCCCTTGACGATCTTGATCGTCTGATCGGACAGCGTGTACCGCTTGTTCGACGTCAGGTCCACCGACTTGTTGTGCACGCTGGCCAGGTAATTCAACCCGGCGAGCAGCGCCACAACTACCAGGATGTAGACCGTCACGTAGGCCGAGTACTTCGTCTGGCGCGTTTTCATCCAATCGGCATTCATGGCTTATGACCTCCAGCGGAGCGACTCGAGACTCCGCACTGACAGAAACAGACCCAGGAAAATCAGCGAAAGAAAATACACCGCATCCTTCGAGTCGATCACGCCCTTGGCGAACGGCTCGAAGTGCGAGACCACGCTCATGTAAGCCATCACCTTGGCCCACACCGCGGTTTCGTACCCGCCAACCCACTCGAAGACCCACAGCAGCAGGCACACCGAAAAGGTCACCATGCCCGCGATGATCTGGTTTTTGGTCAGCGTCGAAATGAACGCGCCCAGCGCCAGCAGCGCGCCCGCTTGCAGAATCAAGCCCAGATAACCGGCCAGCAGCGGCTTCCAATCGGGCTGCCCATACGCGAACAGAAACCCGATGTTCAGCAGGCTGATCAGCATCAACATGGCGTACAATCCGAGGGCTGCCAGCCATTTTCCGATCACGATTTCCGCGTCGTGCAGCGGCGAGGTGAGCAGCAGTTCGATCGTCATCGAACGCTTCTCTTCGGAAAACAGCCGCATCGAGATCATCGGGATCAGGAACAATCCGATCACGCTCATGTTCATCAGCAGCGGACGGATCACCATTTCGTTGACGTCCATCGGGAACGACCGGCCCATCATCTGCGACTGCAAGCTCATGTTCACGAAGTAGGCCACCACGTTCCAGAAGAAGAATCCGAAGATGATGGCGAACATCGCCATGGCGAGATAGGCGATGGGCGAGGCGAAGTAGCTCTTCAGCTCTTTTTCACAAATGGTCCAGATGTTCCTCATGCCTGTTCTCCTTCCGTGGGTTTTTCGGACGCCGTCAGTTCGAGGAACACCTCTTCGAGACTCAGCGCCGCGGCCCGCAGCTCATTCAGGTTCCAGCCTGACTCGACCACCGCGCGCGCCAGCTCGGCGCGGATGTCCTGCCCCGGCTGCGTCTCCACCTCGAAACTGTGGCGTCCGCTGCGCGTTTCGAGCGCCGCCACCTTGCTCACGCCGCTCACCTGTTCCAGTTTGTGCAGAACCTCGCCGGCTTCCAGCACCACGCCGCGGCCTTCAATCTCCAGCGCCACCGTGGCCTGTCCTCTCAGCCGGCTGGTGAGGTTCTCCACCGAGTCCTTAGCCACCACCTGGCCCTTGGAAATGATGATCACGTGGTCGCACGTCTGCTCGACTTCGCTCAGGATGTGCGTGCTCAGGATGATCGTGTGCTCGCCCGCCAGCGACCGGATCAGGCCGCGCGTCTCGTGGATCTGTTTCGGATCCAGTCCCGCCGTCGGCTCGTCCAGGATCAGCACCTCAGGGTTGTGGATGATCGCCTGCGCCAGGCCGACCCTCTGCCGGTAGCCCTTCGATAGCTTCGCGATCAGCTTGTTGGCCACGTCGGTCACCGCGCAGCGCTCGGTCACTTCTTTCACCCGCCGCGCCAGGTCGGCCGACGGGATGCCCTTCAGTTTTCCGACGAAGGTGAGGTATTCCGTCACCTCCATTTCGGGGTACAGCGGCGGCATCTCGGGCAGGTAGCCGATCCGCTTTTTCACTTCCATCGGCCGCTTGAGCACATCGTAGCCCGATACTTCCGCCGTGCCTTCCGTTGGCGGCATGAAGCACGTCAGGATGCGCATGGTAGTCGTCTTGCCGGCGCCATTCGGTCCCAGGAAGCCGACAATTTGGCCTGTCTCAACCTGAAAATCGATGTTTCGAACGGCGACGGTGCGACCGTAACGCTTAGTCAGTCCTTCGACCTTGATCATGGTTCCATCCTTCTAGGGGATGCGGGGCGAGAGCCGCTTGTGTGCCGTTCCTCTCAACGAAACCGCTGAGACGAATCCCTCTCGGGCAACACGACTCTTCGAATGACAGGATAAAGACCCGGCGCGGGCCAAGTCAATCCGCCGCGGCCGCGCCGTTTGTGCTATAAGCCCTGCGGCGGCGCTGCTTGCCTGCATCGGCCGGCGAGCTACAATGACCGCATGCGGATCACGCGACTTGCATTCGCCCTCGCGCTTGCGGCCTCCGGGCTGTACGCCGCCGAAGAGTTCTCCACTTCCGCCGGAACTGTGAAGATCACGCCCATCAAGCACGCCAGCCTGATGATCGAGGCCGGCGGCAAGGTCATTCAGGTCGATCCCTGGAGCCAGGGCACCGAGGCCCGCTACAAAGCCATGCCCAAGGCGGACCTGGTCCTGATCACCGATTTCCATGCCGACCACATGGATTCCCATGCCATCGCCTGGGTCAAGAAACCGGGCACGAGGATTATCGCGCCCGAGGTCGTCACCTCCAGCCTGAAAGCGGGCACTGTCATTCGCAATGGCGAGACCCAGACCTGGGAGGGTTGGACCATTGAAGCCGTGCCGATGTACAACTTCACGCCGGGCCGCGGTCCCGCGCCGGGCAAGTTCTACCACGACAAAGGACGCGGCAACGGCTACGTGCTGACCTATGGCGGCAAGCGCTTCTACATCTCCGGCGACACCGAAGCGACCCCCGAGATGAAAGCCCTTAAGAACATCGACGTCGCCTTCGTGTGCATGAATCTGCCCTACACCATGACGCCGGAAGAGGCCGCCGCCGGCGTGCGCGCCTTCGCTCCTAAAATCGTCTACCCGTACCACTACCGCGAGAGCAACCTGAAAGCCTTCGAGGACGGATTGAAAGGTTCGGGCGTCGAAGTGCGCCTCCGCAACTGGTACGAATAGTCGTCCATCGCACCCCGAACCGTGTTCCCCACGCCGCGCTTCGCTGAGCGGGTCTCCGGCGGGGACCGCATCCAGTTGCCCATTTGGGTTAAGATGCGGACTTGTCTCGACGCCGGACCAGGCCGGAGATCGCCACCGCGCCAAAGCGGCAGCCGGCGCGCTTCCCCGATCTGCTCCTGCGCGTATCCGCTTTGCTCGAGAAGTTCTCCATCCGCTTCGCCATCGCCTGCGTGCTGCTGGCCTCGCTCCGCATCGCCGCGACCTATCCGGTCTTCAGTCACACCATCGACGAGCCGTCCCATATCGCCTGCGGAATGGAATGGCTCGACAAGCACACTTTTAACCTTGAGCCCAAGCATCCGCCGCTGGCCCGGGTCGCCGGTGCGCTCGGGCCGTACCTGCTGGGCCGCCGCTCGCACGGATTATCCGGGACCTATCAAGAGGGCGACGAAATCCTGTACTCGGGCGATTATCAGTCGTGCCTGACCGCCGCCCGGGTGGGCATGTTGCCGTTCCTCTGGATCGCGGCCGCGGCGGTCTACCTGTTCGCCCTCAAGTTGGGAGGCCGGGCGGAGGCCGCCGCGGCCACGCTGTTCTTCACGCTGCTTCCGCCGGTGCTGGCGCACGCCGGCGTGGCGACTACCGACATAGGGGTTACAGCCTTCATCGGAGCTGCCTTTGTGGCCGGCCTGTTCCTGGTGGAGAAACCGGGCCTCGCCCGGGCCGGCGCATTTGGAACCATGCTCGCTTTGGCCCTGCTGTCCAAGCTGTCCGCATTGGCCTTCCTGCCCGCCGTGGGCGTCGGTGCGCTGGCCTGGTTCGTTTTCAACCGCGCGACGAATCTGCGCGACCTGTGGACCCTGTCGAAACGTCTTGCGCTTCCCGTGTGCGTCGCGGCGGCGGTGACCTGCGTTTTGATCTGGGCGGCGTATCGATTCTCGTTTGGCCCGGTTAGTTCGAGCGGTCTCTGGCGTGGCCTCCGGCTGCCTGCTCCGGAGTTTTTCCGGGGCATCAGAGCGCTCATCGCTCACAATAACGCCGGGCATCCGAGTTACCTGCTCGGAGAGCGCAGCCAGACCGGATTCTGGTACTACTATCTCGTCGTTTTGCCCATCAAAACGCCGATCCCGTTTCTGATTCTGACTGCGCTCGGCGCCGTGGGCATCTGGAGCAGGCGCAGGCTTGAACCACGGCGCGGGTTGCCCCTGGTGTTCTCTCTGGCCATCCTCGCCGTGGCCCTGTTCAGCCGCATCAATATCGGAGTCCGCCACATCCTGCCCGTGTATTTTGGCTTCTCTGTGCTAGCAGCGTTCGCGACCATCGAGTGCATGCGGCACTCCGTCGGCAAGAGATGGGGCGCGGCGCTTGTGGCGACGTGCGTGCTCTGGTTCTTAGCGTGTTCCGCTTTGGCACATCCGGACTACTTGGCCTACTGCAACGCCTTGGCCGGGGACCACCCCGAGGCCGTGCTGGCCGACTCCGATCTCGATTGGGGCCAGGACATCCTGCGCCTGGGTAAGAGGTTGCAGGAGTTGGATGCGCCCGAGCTCACGTTCAACCCGTTTACCATTGCACGCTATGACCGGCACGGGTTTCCTCCCGTCAAGCCGGGTTCTGCCGTGAGACCGTCGCCGGGCTGGAACGCCGTGAGCATTACGGTGTGGAAAGTCGCCCGCTTAGGATTGTACGATAAGCATCCTGAGATCCGGCTCTGGCCCGACCTTGTGAGGCCGACCGAGCGCGTCGGCCATTCGATTCTGCTCTACTATGTCCCGTATCCAGCGCATTGAGACCGGGCCCCCGGCGGCGTCTCGGAAATGCTGGAATGACGACCACTCGCACTGCGGCGCGGCACGTTGACGCGAGAAACGGTCTCATCCGCCTGCTCCAAGCCAGACCCATCGCCCCTTGCTCTACACCGCGCCGTGGTCCCACTCGGCTTCAGCCGCTTGACACCGGGCCTATGCTCAAAGTAGCCGGCCGCCAGAATGCCGCGCCGGCGCGCTCTTTGACAACCCCGAATGTACAGCGAAAAGAACCGAAAGATAGCCACTATAAGCTGATCATTCTAAAAAGAAAAGTCGACAATTGGCTTTGATCCTTCAGTTTTGTTTATTTGCGCGCTGCGAGCCGCGCCAGCCACCCTCCCGGACACACCCGTCCCGCGTCGGCCAATCCGGCCTCGGCAGTGCCTTCTTAGAGGGATCCCGCTACCAGAGCTTGCAGCGCTGATCGGCCGGCTTGACCATCGCGTCGCCTTCATGGCAGCCGAACGCCTGGGCGAATTCGGGCACGTTCTTCAGCGTCTCGATGACTCGGTATTTGGGCAGTGGATGCGGATCGGTCTGCAGCCGCAGCCGATCTTCCTCGGGCCGGGCGTTGTTCGCCCAGACGCGGGCGAAGGCGATGAAGAAACGTTGGTCGGCCGTCAGACCGTCGATCACCGGCCCCGGCTTGCCGTTCAGCGACCGGTGATAGGCGCGGTAGGCCAGCGTAATGCCGCTCAGGTCGCCGGCTGCTTCGCCGATAATCAGCTTGCCGGTGTGCCGCAAGCCGGGTTGCACGTCGAAGCTGTTGAACTGGTCGATGACGCAGCCCGTGCGCTTCTCGAATTCCCGCTTGTCGTCGTCCGTCCACCAGTTGCGCAGGTTGCCCGCGCCGTCGTACTTGGCTCCCTGGTCGTCGAAGCCGTGGCCGATCTCGTGCCCGATCACAACCCCGATCGCGCCGTAGTTCACGGCGTCGTCGGCGCTCAGATCGAAGAACGGCGGCTGCAGGATGCCGGCCGGGAAGACGATCTCGTTCATCTGCGGGCTGTAGTAGGCGTTCACCGTCGGCGGCGTCATGTGCCATTCCGTGCGGTCCACCGGTTTGCCGAGCTTGTCAATCTGCTGCTTCATCTGCCACAAGTTGGCGGCCTGGACATTCTCCAGCAGTTTGCCCGGCGTCACCTCGATCGACGAGTAATCCTTCCACTTGCTCGGATAGCCGATCTTCGGCGCGATCTTGTCCAGCTTCGCCAGCGCCTGCTTCTTCGTCTCGGGCGACAGCCAGTCGGCCCGCGCGAGTTCTTCGCCCAGCGTCACGCGCATGGTGGCTACCAATTCGTCCATCCGCTTCTTCGCGGCGGGCGGGAAGAACCGGCGCACGAACACTTCGCCCAGTGCGTCGCCGAGCGTGCGGTCGGCCAGTTCGGTGCAGCGCTCCCAGCGCGGCAGCGGTTCTTTCACGCCACTTAGCACCTTCTGGTTGAACTCGAACCAGGCATCCTCGTACGCCTTCGGCAGTTGATTCGCCTTGCTGCTCAGCAGGCGCCACTTCAAGTACGTCTTCCATGTCTCCAGCGGCGCGCTCGCGAGTTCCTTCGTGAACGTCGCGAAGTAGCGCGGCTCGCTCAGATTCACTGGCGTCGAGCGCGGTATCTTCTGGCCATCGAACAGCCCGCCCCAGTTGAACCCGGGCGCCTCCTTCTCGACGCCCGCCAGGTCCATGCGGTGGTACGTGGCGTACGGATCGCGCCGCTGCACGCGGTTCAACTGCACGTCGGCCAGCCGGGTCTCGAATTCGAGAATGGTCTTGCCGGCCGCCGCGGCTCGCTCATCGCTGTCGCCCGTCAGCCTGAAGACCGTCGCGACGTACTTCTGAAACTCCTCGCGCGTCTTCTGCGATTTCTCGTCCGTGCGGAAGTAGAACTCGCGGTCCGGCAGGCTCAAGCTGCCCCGCGGCGACAGCGATGCGATGTACTCCGACGAGTTCTTCGCGTCCTGCGTGACGCCCAGGAACGCACCCGTGCCCAGGTCCTTCTCGTGCAGCCGCAGGATCTCGGCTTCGAGCGCCGCGCGGCTGTCGATGCCCGCGATCCGCTCCAGTTCGGCTTTCACCGGTTCCAGCCCGCGCTTCTCGATCGCTTCCGTGTCCAGACACGATGTGTAGAGCACGGCCAGCTTCTCGGCGTTCGAGTTGCGCGCCAGCTTGCCTGCCTTGTTGTCGGCCACTACTCCGTCCAGGATGGTCTTCATCCGCTCGCGGTTGTCCTGCGCCAGCTTGGTGAAGGCGCCCCAGCGTCCATAGGCCGCCGGAATCGGGTTCGAGTCAATCCACTTCTGGTTGACGTAACGGTTGAAATCATCGCAGGGCTTGCACGTCGTGTCCAGAATGGACTTCAGGTCGGGCCCATGCTGCTGCGCCACGGCGGCGCACAGGGCCAATAGCAGTGCGGGGAGGTATCGTTTTCTCATGGTCGGTCTCGGTCGCAACCACTATATCAGCGCGAATTCGGCGTGAGGACGGACAACGGCGCACGCGCTCCCGCCAGCGCATCGCGGATCCGCCCTGTTTGGTAGAATCACGGTCTCGATGGTTGGGACTGAGAGTCGGCCCGGCCGCGCCGCGGTTGCTGAGAGTAAGATTGAAGTCACGCGCGACCCGCCGATTGCGCTGGATCGGGCGGCGCAGGCTGCAGGTGCGGTCTCGGCGCCGTATTGGGTTCATAATGAGAAGCGCCATCCGTAGGCCGGTCAGGAGATAATGGAGTTGCATGGGTGAAGCACTTGGGTTGATCGAAACGCGCGGCCTGGTCGCGATGATCGAGGCCGCCGATGCGATGGTCAAAGCCGCCAACGTGATCGTCATCGGTTGGGAGAAGATCGGCTCGGGCTACGTAACCGTCCTGGTACGGGGCGATGTGGCGGCGGTGCGCGCGGCCACCGACGCCGGCGCTGCCGCGGCGCGCCGCGTGGGTGAGTTGATCGCCGTGCACGTAATCCCGCGCCCGCATCCAAGCCTCGAAGACGTCCTGCCGATCGGCAAGTCGGCGAAGTAGCATCCTATGACCCTCGGACGAGTCGTCGGCGTCATTGTCGCCACACGCAAGGATCCGCGCCTGGAAGGGAGCACGCTGCTCATCGTCAAACCCGTCGCTCCAGATGGCAAGGAGGAGCCTGGCTACCAGGTCGCCGTCGATACCGTCGGCGCGGGCAACGGCGAACTGGTCATCACGGTCACCGGCTCCTCCGCGCGCATGGCCGCGGGCTGCAAGGAAAAGCCCGTGGATTGTGTCGTTGTCGGCATCGTCGACGGCCTCAGCGTGGATGCGCCTCGTTAGGAGCGGAGCATGTACTTGGGCCGCGTCATCGGGCGTCTCTGGGCCAGCGTGAAGAACCCCGGTCTGGAATCGCAGCGCCTGCTGCTGGTTCAGCCCGTGAAGGCCGATCTCAGTGCCTCGGGGAAGGTGCTGGTGTGCGCAGATACGACCGGCGCCGGCGCCGGTGAACTGATCTACTGGGTGCGCGGCCGCGAAGCCAGTTTCCCGTTCCTGCCGGCCGCGGTGCCGAGCGATGCGACCATCGTTGGCATCGTCGACGAACTCCACCTGGGCGAGGCCTCTTCCGACCCAGACAGCCCGCTTCCACCGGACCACGTCCGGCGCGGCCAGAGGAAGGGCTGAGGATGCAGATCGGACGTGTCGTCGGCGACCTGAGCGCGACTCAGAAGCACGCCTCTCATCAGGGCCGGACGATTCTGCTGGTGCAGCCCCTCGATCTCGATGGCAGCTATCGCGGCAATCCGGTGGTGGCCTTGGACAGCGTGAATGCCGGCGTGGGCGACCGTGTGCTGTTGGTCCAGGACGGCTATGCCGCTTCCACCGCGCTGGGGCTGAAACTGGCTCCCGTCGACGCCGCCGTCATCGGCATCGTCGACCGGGTTGAACTGGCTTCAGAGGACCTCGGCCCCATGGGAGCCGCGGCGCCGGCCAAGCAGCGACCAAAGAAGCAGCAGGCACAGAAGTAGAGTGACGCTCTGACTGACGACGAACGCCACGTTCGCGAGGTGCGAGCGTTGGGTGAGGAACGCAAGGCTTTGCGACGCCGGAGTTAGTGCCAGTTGACGGTCGTAGGTGTCCATTTTCGGAATGAGCCCTAACCCCAGCAGCAGCGCGTCGGCCAGCAGTGCCAGCGCGAGTCCCAATTGGAACCGGCCGGCGGTGGAGAACAGTACCAGGAACAGGAACAGCCCCGCCGCCAACCCCAGTTGCAGCCAGCCCCACATGTCCAGCATCGAGCGGCTGCCCGCGGCCACCTGGTAGCGCAGCAGTTCCTGGATCAGCGGCTGCCCGGCCAGTTTGACCGCGCTCGTGTAACACGCCGGCGGCGCGAGCGTCAGGCTCTCGGTCGAATCGAACGCCACCAGCGTCAGAAGCTGAATCAGAACGGTCATACCCATCCACGCGGCTACCCAGAGGGCCGCGAAACGGCGCACCAGCGAGTCCGTGTCCTCGTAGATCCGGCGCTTGCCGCCGAGTCTGGCCGCGTTGTTCATGCCTTGCCGTTCTCCTCATCGGCGGGCTCCGCTCCGCCCGGCGCAGCGATGTTGTAACGCTTCAGCTTGTTGATCAACCCCTGCCGGCTGAGGCCCAACTGGCGTGCCGTCCGAACCTGGTTGAAGCCGCACGCCGCCAGGACCTCGCGGATCCGCTGCTTCTCCAACTCCTCCACATCTTCCTGCAGGCTTTTGGCCGCGGCTCGGGCCGCTGCGGGCGGTGCCGCGACGGTCTCCTGCGCCCGTGCCTGCAGCGCGTCGCTCAAGTCGGAGATCTCGATCATTGGCCCGCGCGCACATACCGTCGCGCGCCGCATCTCGTTCTGCAACTGGCGCACATTGCCCGGCCACGGATAGGCCATCACCGCCTCCAGCGCCTGCGCGGACAACTCCAGGTCCGGGCGCTTCATCTCGCGGGCGGCCTCGCTCAGGAAGTACGATGCCAGCAGCGGAATGTCCTCGCGAATCTCGCGCAGCGCGGGCGTGCGCAGACGAACGACGTTCAGGCGGTAGTACAAATCCTCCCGGAATTGGCCCTTCTCAATCGCGCTTTCCACATCCTTGTTCGTGGCGGCCACGATTCGCACATCGATCGGCACCGGGCTCCGGCTCCCGATTCGCTCCACCGTGCGCTCCTGCAGCACGCGCAGAATTTTGGCCTGCGCCATCGGCGAAAGATCGCCGATCTCATCCAGGAACAGCGTCCCGCCGTGCGCCGACTCGAACTTACCGATGCGCCGTTCCACGCCTGTCGCTACGCCCTTCTCGACGCCGAACAGTTCGGTTTCCACCAGCGTCTCCGGCAGCGCCGCGCAATTCAGCGCCACAAACGGTCCGCGCGCGCGCGGGCTCGCGAAATGGATCGACCGCGCCACCAGATCCTTGCCCGTCCCGCTTTCGCCCGTGATCAGAACCGTCACGTCGGCGTCGGAAACACGTTCAATCATCGACCGCAGCGCGTCGATCTGCGGGCTGAGTCCCAGCAGGCTTTGCGCCGGCAGCCGCCCGCCCAACTCCCGCAGCAGGTTGCGATTCTCCGTTTCGAGCGCCGCCCGGTGACGCCGAAGTTCGCCGATCATCTGCGCATTCTGGATCGCCAGGGCCGCGTTGGCCGCGAGCGATAGCCCGATCTGCAGGTCCTCCGGCGTGTATGCGCCCACGCGTTTGTTGAGGACCTCGAATGCGCCGATCGATTCGCCATCAGCGGCAATCAGCGGCAGCGCCAGCATGTTCCGGGTCCGGTAGCCCGAGTTGTTATCGACGCCTTGGAAGAACCGTGAATCACTGTATGCGTCGTTGACCACGATCACTTCGCCGGTCGAGGCGACCGCGCCGGCGATCCCTACGCCTGCCCGCACCCGGATCGTCTGTTCGCTGCCCAGGGCCACTCTTGAAACCAGTTCTTCGCGCGTGGGGGTGAAGAGAAAGATGCTGGCCCGTTCGCAATCCAGCAACCGCGCCGCCTCGACCACCACCAGATCCAGCAGCGCGTTCAGGTCGCGTTCCGAGTTCATCCGCTGGCATACGCGCAGAATGGCCGCCAGTTTCTGACCGTCGGCCAAGCCGCCAGTGTTAACGGCCGGGGATGCGTCGGGGATGCCTGGAGTGCCCATGCGAAAATGCGTCTACCTAGTGTACACCGAATCGTCCTGACTACCACCCGTTTGCCCAAGTTGTATACACCATGCAGCCTCGACGGCTCGTGAATTGATTTCAAGTCATTGAATATCAATGAACCAGAGGTTTGGCCACTCCCATGCACAATGATCAGCAGGTTCGGTAGTCAAAGAACCTTTACGTTGTGAGGGACCGTTGGTCCATCGCTCAAGAGGCACACCGTAATCCCGGCCGCGGCGGCTTGGGATGGTGCTGGAGGAGTGCCAGGTGTGATGGAGGAGACTGGGCCGGTGGTTCCTCACCGTAGGTCGGGGCCGAGCGGATGGTACGGCCCCGTGCTGCCGCAGGTTCAAAGCGCGCCGATCAGGAACGGCGCGCTTTTTTTGCGCCTGTCGCGCCTGCGCGCTGCGTTGAGCCGCCGCGCTTCCCTATTCCGCTTGTGGGCCGGCGGGCGCGAGCCGCTGCCCGCGGGACGCACTGGAGGAGCTTCAGATTCTCGCTGCCGATTGTTACGTCTGCTGTGATTATCTGGAGCTTACTTCTGTTCTTCCTACACCAGCGGCGCGGTCGTGGGAAATGGAGTCTCTCCCAGCGCCGCCGCCAACTGCAGCCACGGCTGCACCCACGGCCCGGCCACTTCACTCATCTCCTGCGTTGAAAGGTCCTGGCCCACCAGGTTGAAACTCAGCCGCTCGTCCGCTTCGTCTTCGACTTCCACCAGGTCGCCCATCGCGATCTGGCCGCTCGCCACCAGGCTCGACAGCGGCTGCACGATGTTCTTCTCGATCGTCCGGCACAGGTACCGGGCGCCGTAGCGCGAGTCCACGCCCTTGGCGAGCAACCACTGCTTGGCCCGCTCCGTCACTCGCAGCACGAAACCGCCCGCGGCCGAGCAGGTCAGAATCCGGTCCTGCAGCCGGCCCAGTTCGATCTCTACAATGCGCCGCAGATGGTTGTCGAGCAACGGGTGAAAGACGATCATCTTGTCCAGCCGGTTGATGAACTCCGGGGGGAATTTCCGGCGCGCCGCTTCGAGCGCCGCCTTGCGGATGCGCGTGGCAACCGTCTGGGGGTTCATGACCGTGGCTTCGCCCGAGGCGGCGCCGAAACCGAGTGTCGGATTCACAATCGCGCTCATCTCTTTCGCGCCGAGGTTGCTGGTCATGAAGATCATCGCGTCCGAGAAGTCCACCCGCCGGTTGTCGCCGAGCGTCAGCGTGGCCTTGTCGAGTATGCCCAGCAGCAGGTTCCACAGCGCGTCGGAAGCCTTCTCGATTTCGTCGAACAGCACGAAACTCACCTTCGTGCGATCGGTCCAGTACTGGTTGAGGTTCTCCTGGCTGAGCAGCGGATGGGTCTCGCGGTGGCCCAGATAGCCGGGCGGCGAGCCCACTAGTTTGGCGATTTCGTGGCTGTGCTGGAACTCCCCGCAATCTACTTTGACGACCGCCCGCGGCGTGCCGACCAGAGCCTCCGCCAGCGCTTCCACGATGCGCGTCTTGCCGGTGCCGGTCGGCCCCAGAAACAGCAGCGTCCCAATCGGCCGCTGGGGTGCGTTGAGTCCCGCCAGGTGCATCTGGTAGACGTTGACAATTTCCTTGATCGCCTCGTCCTGACCGGCGATCATGGTGCTCAACTGGCGCTGCAGTTGAGTCGCCTGGCCGCCGTTTTCATCCGGGTTCAGACTGACGCGCCCGCTCTGGCCGAGCGGCCGTGGGTTACGACTTCCACTGCGGCTCGCGGCGTGGCCTCCCACCGGGCCAGTGCCGGGATGGACCGTCGCCCGCGTGCCGCGGGCCGGACTGGCCACGGGGCTCGCCGGGCGCAAAACCGCACCCGAGCCCGTCAGGGTGCGCCAGCCCTCGCTGCGCGGGCTGGCAGCTTCGGGCGGCTGCTTCGTCGGGGGTTGTTCGTTCATCGTCGGGCTCCGATTCCCCCCCGGCGCCGCCGCCTTACTTTTTCGGCGGTTTCGAGGGTCGCATTTCAACGTGACTGATCAACGTCCTGGCCGGCATGCTCAGCACCATCGCCACGGCATCGGCGACATCTTCGGGGGCGATCTTCCACTCCGCCCCGCCGCCGTGTCCGAATTCCGTGCTGACACTGCCCGGCAGGATCGTTGTCACTCTTACTTCTTCATATCGGTGATCCAGCATCACAGCTTCACTCAACCCGCATAAACCAAATTTCGAGGCGTTGTAGGCCGCCCCTCCGGCGAACGCGTTTTTGCCCGCCAGGCTCGCGATATTCACAATCCATCCTCCGCCCTGCTGCTGCAACCGCGGCAGCGCCTCGTGGATGCAATAGTAGGCCCCGTCCAGGTTGGTTCCCACCACGGCCCTCCATTCATTGGGCTCCAGCGCGCCCAGGTCCTTGAAAATGCCCAGGCCGGCATTGTTCACAAGGATGTCCAGCCCCCCAAACTCGCCGTCGAGCCATTCGAAGAGCCGCGCCACTGAGTCGCGCTCGGACACATCCGCCTGGCGGCCCGCGATCTTCGCGCCGGTTTCGCCTGGCCCCGCCCCGATCCGGCTTCGGATTTGGTTTATCCCCTCCCGCACACTCTCCGCATGCAGTGCGCAGATCGCCACCGCGGCGCCCGCCGCGCCCAGTCGCTCCGCAATGGCTCGCCCGATGCCCCTTGCTCCGCCCGTCACCAGCGCCGTTTTCCCTTTGAGATTCAGTGTCATGGGATTAGCATGCCACGCCTCTGGTCTGCGGCGGAAACGGGCCGGTCAAGCTATACTGAGTTCTGCAAAGCTCTTGCGGCAGTGGGCGTTCGCCAGGCCCGCCCCGAGGGTCGTCGACCCAGTAACGACTGCATCCGCCCGCACCATGACCGACTACTCCATCCTCTGGCTGAGAGTCGCCGCCGTCCTCTATCTCATTGGACTTACGCACTCCATCGTGACTTTGCTGCGGCGCGAATCACGCCTCTTTCAGGTGGCGCTGGTAGCCGTCCAGGCGGCTGTTGTGTTCCATTTGGTCTCCATGGTGGAACACACTCTGACGTTGGGCCGCCTGCCGGTTGGCAACTTCTTTGAAACTTCCTCGCTGTGCGCCCTGCTGTTCGCGGTCGTCTTCCTCATCGTTTACTGGCGCTACAAGTTCGCCGGCCTGAGCCTGTTCATCTTTCCGCTGGTCACGGTCCTGAGCGTCGCCGCCGCCATGGGCGCGCCTATGGCGCCCTGGGCCAACCGCCAGGTGCGCGACGTCTGGTTGCTGGTGCATATCGCACTCGTGCTCATCGGCTACTCCGCGCTCCTGCTCAGCGCCGGAGCCGCGGTCTTCTACTTGGTCCAGGAACGGCACCTGAAACGCAAACAGATGGACCGCTCGTGGTTCGGCGTGATTAACAGCGAGAGAATCCCGCCCTTAGCCACGCTCGACTCGCTGATCACATCCTCTATGAGCTTCGGCTTTGTGGCGATCACTCTGGCCGTCATCGCCGGCAGCACCTGGGCCTCCATCGAGATGGGCGCGCGCTGGATCAGCCAGCCCAAGATCGCCGTCTCGCTGATTACCTGGGGCTTCTGGCTGCTGATGGTGTTTCTGCGCGTCTCCGCCGGATGGCGCGGACGCAAGGCTGCGATTCTGGCCCTGGCCGTGCTCGGCTTCTGCGCGCTCACCTGGGCCGCCCATGTGGGCCTGCGGCCGATGTTGATGAAATGAAGCTGCTGCTCACAGGCTTGAGTCACCACACCGCGCCGGTCGAGGTGCGCGAGCGGCTGGCCATTCCGGAGCATGCCCTGGCCGAGGCGTTGGCCGCGTTGCGCCAACTCGCCGGCGCCGACGAGGCGATGATCCTCTCCACCTGCAATCGCGTCGAGGTGGCCATCACAGCGGAGAACGACTCGGCCGCCGGCGCCGTCCGCGACTTCCTGGCGGCGCTCAACCTAGCCGGCGCGGCCCCCGTGGCCGGTTTCCTCGACGGCTATCTCTATGAGTTGACCGACCGCGGTGCGATCCACCACATTTTCCGCGTCGCCGCGAGCCTCGATTCCATGGTGCTGGGCGAGCCGCAGATTCTCGGGCAGATGAAAGCGGCCTACGCCGCGGCGCGCGCGTGCGGCGCCCTGCACGGTCTGCTGGACGACGTGCTCACCCGCGCCTTCGGCGTCGCCAAGCGCATTCGCACCGAGACCGGCATCGGACGCAGCGCCGTCTCGGTGAGCTATGCCGCGGTGGAGCTGGCCCGGCAGATCTTCGGCGATCTGAAGGGCAAGACGGTGCTCATCGCCGGGGCGGGGAAGATGAGCGAACTGGCCGCGCGCCACCTACACGCCTCGGGCTGCGACCGCATTCTGGTGACCAACCGCACCCGCTCGCGGGCCGAGGAGATGGCCGCGTTGTTCGGCGGCCAGGTGATCGATTACGAGGATTGGAAGCCGCGTCTGGCCGAGATGGACATCGTCATCGCCTCCAGCGGCGCCAGCGATTACATTCTGCGCCGCGACGAGCTGCGGCGGGCGCTCGATAAGCGCCGCAACCGGCCCATGTTCGTCATCGACATCGCGGTGCCGCGCAACGTCGAACCGGCGGTCAACGAACTGGAGAACGTTTTCCTCTACGACATCGACGACCTCGGCCGCGCCGTCGAGCAGAACCTCCAGGCGCGCCAGCGCGAAGCCGCCGACGCCGAGCAGATCGTCGAGGACGAAATCGACCGTCTGATCGCGCGCTGGAAAGCGCGCGAAGCGGCGCCGACGCTGGTGAAACTCCAGCAGCAGCTCGAGGAGTTGGCGCGCGCCGAGATGGAACGCGTGCGCGGAAAGCTCGGCGCGTTGAGCCCGCAGCAGGAGGAGGCGCTCGCCGCCTATACGCGCGGCTTGCTCAACAAGATCGCCCACGGCCCGCTGACCGAGATTCGCCGCGCCGCCGCGCTACCCGACGGTGAGCAGACGATTGCCCTCATCCGCCGCCTCTTCCGGCTCGAGGATTAGCCTGAATCCATGTGGACGAAACCACTAAGGCGATTTGAAATCAAACTGGTGCGGACAGGGAGACTCTGACTCCCATGGGATCGCCCCCCAGATCCAAAAAGGGAACTCAAGAGCGTCAATATGCGTGAGCATTCCTTTGCGCGACACATAGCGCCTTTTGGCTGACACGGACATTGGCTGAAATATGGCGAATAGCCCGGAGAAGTTGCACCAGTGTCGCACTGCCGAAAAACGTAAGCGCGCGGTTTACGGACTCGGCGCACTTGGTAGTGCCCGAAATAAGCTAACTGCACTTCGCATGCCCCAAGCGATGCGGCAGCTTGCATGTGAGAAGGTGGCCGGCGCTGCGAAGGTTGGGGCGCGCGACTCCTCCGGGATCGCGCAACCTTTGGCCTTCCGGCGCTAGCAGTGGCGCTGGAGCTTGGCGTTGATCCCGGTACCTCCGATCGGAAGGAGCGCTGGAATCGGGAGCCCGCCGGCACGTTCCAGGCGCGCGTGAAATGCTTTCTCCTGGATGAGCAAACGTGGTCAATTGAGAAGTCTCACAAACACAGCCATCGCGGCAACGTCTAGCGTCATCGATGCGGTGAGAAACTAGCGGGACCGCTGCTTGCCCCATCGTGCCAATGTTGGAGGCGGTCGAAATACAGGTATACAACCGGCGTCGTGTACAGAGTCAGCAGTTGGCTCATAATCAGCCCTCCGATGATGGTAATACCCAGCGGACGGCGAAGCTCGGATCCAGTACCGGTTCCCAGCGCGAGAGGCAAAGCTCCAAGAAGCGCGGCCATTGTCGTCATCAGAATCGGGCGGAAGCGCAACATACATGCTTCGACGATGGAGTCATATGAGTTCTTCCCTTCGTTGCGCGTGGCGGCGAGAGCGAAGTCGATCATCATGATGGCGTTCTTTTTCACAATGCCGATCAGCAGGATGATACCAATGATCGCAATGATACTAAGGTCGGTATGGGTGAGGAATAGTGCCAGCAGCGCGCCCACGCTGGCGGCCGGAAGACTGGAAATGATGGTGATGGGATGGACATAACTCTCATACAGCATCGCCAGAATCAGGTAAACGGTCACGAGGGCCGCCGCAATCAAGATGGGTTCGGTAGCAAGGGAGGACTCGTAGGCTTGTGCGGTGCCGGCGAATTGAGTCTGGATGGTTGCCGGAAGCCCGATCTTCGCTGCCGCCGCTGTCGTGGCATTCACAGCATCTCCCAGCGCGACGCCCGGCTTCAGATTGAAGGAAACCGTCACCGCCGGAAAGAGACCGTCGTGAGTCACCGTCAGCGGAGCAGTGGTGGAGGTGAATGTAGCGAATGCGCTTAAAGGGACCTGTTCTCCGCCCGGCGCATTCACATAGATTTGTCGCAGGAACAGCGGATTTTGCCAATACTCCGGCGATGCCTCCATCACCACGTGGTATTGGTTCAGCGAGGTGTACATGGTTGACACCTGGCGCTGGCCGAACGCATCGTAGAGCGTGTTGTCGATGAGTTGCGACGTGATACCGAAACGCGCGCAAGTTCCGCGATCGTACTCAATCATGGCTTGCAAACCACGGTTTTGCTGATCGCTGCTTACATCGGAGATTATCGGAATCGACTTGAACTGCTCTACCATTTTAAGGGCGAACTTATTGAGATCATCCAGGTTGTCGCCGTGCATCGTGAATTGATATTGAGCGTTACTCTGCCGGCCACCCACGCGCAGATCCTGTGCGGCTTGCAAGTACAGCGTGGCTCCGGGTACCCTGGCCAACTTAGGCCGCAGTCGCGCGATGATAAGGTCGGCGGAGATTCTTCGCTCCTCGAGCGGCTTTAAAGAGATAAACAGCCGCGCCGTGTTGTACGTGCTGCCCCCCGTAAATCCATTCACCGTATCGACGGCCGGGTCCGCCGCGACGATATTAATCATCGGCAACATAATCTTATCCATGGCTTGAAACGAGGTATCCTGGTCGGCGGTAATCGATCCCTGAATGCGTCCGTTATCCTGTTGCGGGAAGAATCCCTTTGGTATGCGAATAAACATGTAAGCGGTAAGTCCGATCGTGGCCAACAAGACCATGAGTGTAATCGCTCGAAAACGGAGTGCGACGGACAAGGTTCTCCCGTACAGATTGACGACCCATTCAAAAGCCTGCTCTGTAGTGCGATACATCCAGCCATGGGTTTGATTTTCTTTTAAGAGATGGGCGCACATCATGGGAGTCGCGGTCAGAGAAACCACCATGGAAACCGCGATGGCGACGGAGAGCGTGACTGCGAATTCGCGGAAGAGGCGGCCGACGATGCCTCCCATAAGAAGCAATGGAATGAAGACTGCAATCAGCGAAACGCTGATGGTGAATACCGTGGAGCCTACTTCCTGCGCGCCTTTTAGGGCAGCTTCGAAAGGATGCATGCCCTGTTCAAGATAACGCGTGATATTCTCGATGACGACGATCGCGTCGTCGACAACAAAACCTGTCGAGATTGTGAGGGCCATCAGTGAAAGATTGTCAAGGCTATAGCCCAGCAGATACATCACGCCGAATGTCCCTACCAGCGAAACGGGGACCGCGACGCTGGGAATGAAGGTTGTCCGCGCGTTTCGTAGGAAAACGAAAACAACCAGAATCACCAGCAATACCGAGATGAACAGGGTCTTCTCCGTGTCGTGCACGGATGCACGGATGGTGACCGTTTGATCCATGGCCACCTTCACATCGATCGAATGTGGAATCGAGGATTGAATCAGCGGCAGGACAGCCCGGACGCGATCGACTGTATCAATGATGTTAGCGCCGGGTTGACGATAGATGATGACCAGAACAGAAGGCTTGCCGTTGGCATAGCCTGAGTTGCGAAGATCTTCCACGGAATCCTGCGCCAGTCCGATATCGGAAATTCGTACGGCCGATCCGTTGCGGTAAGCAACGACCAACGGTTCATAGTCGCTGGCCTTAAAGATTTGATCGTTGGCGCCTACTTCCCACATGCGAAGGCCGTCCGAAAAGTGTCCCTTGGGAATATTGGCATTCGCGCCGCTCAACGCGGTCCGGACCTGCTCCAAGCCTATGCCGTACTTATTGAGAGCCGTAGGATTCAATTCGATCCGAACAGCCGGTAGTGAGCTGCCTCCCACGGTTACCTGACCTACGCCGGTAACCTGAGCCAGTTTCTGCGCCATGATGGTCGAAGCGGCGTCGTACATCTGGCCCCTAGTGAGAACGGCCGAAGTGAGGGCCAGCATGAAGATGGGAGAGTCGGCTGGGTTCACTTCACGGTACGAAGGATTGTTGGGAAGGTTGGTCGGCAGATAGCCGCGGGCGGCGTCGATCGCGGCTTGCACGTCGCGCGCGGCCGCGTTGATGTCCCGATCCAGAGCGAATTGCAACGTGATGCTGGTAGATCCGAGGGAACTCGACGATGTCATCTCGGTGACAGCCGCAATCCGTCCGAACTGACGCTCGAGCGGTGTCGCCACGGATGAAGCCATCGTAGCGGGGCTAGCCCCAGGCAAACTGGTGCTCACGGAGACGGTGGGAAACTCCACCTGAGGTAGGGGCGACACCGGGAGCAGGCGATAAGCCGCGGCACCGGCCAGTGTAATGGCGACCACAAGGAGTGTCGTGGCGACGGGCTTCCGGATGAAGGGCTCCGAAATATTCATCGCGTTACCCTGTTGTTGCAGGCTCGGCGCTGGAAGGAATCTTCCCGCCCTCGGGGCGCCGCGAGATGCGCGCTGCCAGCCGATCGAACCAAATGTAGATAACGGGCGTCGTGTAAAGCGTCAACAGTTGGCTGATGAGCAATCCGCCGATAATCGTAATACCCAAAGGCCGGCGCAACTCCGAGCCGCTGCCGGAACCGAGGGCCAACGGTACCGCACCGAGCAGCGCCGCCATGGTTGTCATCATGATCGGACGGAAACGCAGAAGGCATGCCTGGAAAATGGCATCCTCCGGTTTCATGCCTTCCTTGCGCTCCGCCGCAAGGGCGAAGTCAATCATCATAATGGCGTTCTTTTTCACAATCCCGATGAGCAAAACGATTCCGATCAAAGCGATAACACTGAAATCGTTGCGGAAGAGGATGAGGGCGAGCAAAGCGCCGACACCAGCCGAAGGAAGCGCAGACAAGATTGTCAAAGGATGAATATAGCTTTCATAAAGAACGCCCAGGACGAGATAGACCGTTATCAGCGCCGCGGCAATCAGAACAGGCTCGTTGGCCAGCGATGCCTGAAAGGCCTGGGCCGTGCCCTGATAGGCCGCCTGCAGACTTGGAGGAATCCCCATTTCCTCCTTCACTTTGTCTACGGCCGTGACGGCGTCGCCCAAGGATGCGTTGGGAGATAAATTGAAAGAGAGCGTGACCACGGGGAATTGACCCTGGTGGTTCACCGTAATGGGAACGGTGGTCGTCACCATGTGTGAGAACGTGTTCAGCGGGACCTGGCCGCCATTTGGAAACGCCGAAGAGGATTGAGTCGAAGGAGTGCCGGAACCAACTGTGCTAGTCTTGATAAACAAATCACTGAGGTTGGAAGGGCTCTTGTCAAACCCAGACTTCACTTCCAGCACGACGTGATATTGGTTCAACTGCGTAAACATGGTCGATACTTCCCGCTGTCCGTAGGCATCATATAATGTCTGGTCGATCGCCGCTGTTGTGATACCCAGGCGGGAGGCGGTGTTGCGATCGAACATCAGTTTGGCCTGAAGGCCCAGCGTCTGTTGATCGCTTGCCACGTCGCTCAATTGCGGCAGCTTCTGCAGCTTGGCGAGCATCTGCGGCGCGAACGTATTCAACTCGTCTACATTGGGATCTTCCAGCGTGTACTGGAATTGCGTGCGGCTCACCCGGTCTTCGACTGAGAGATCCTGTACCGGCTGCATGTACAGCGTGATGCCGGGAACCTGCGCCAGTTCCGGCTGCAAGCGGCGAATGACATCGCTCGCGCTGATATTGCGCGAGGCGAGCGGTTTCAAGTTGATAAGTATGCGTCCGCTATTCAAGGTTGTGTTGGTCCCGTCAATTCCGATGAAAGAAGACAAATTATCAACAGCAGGGTCCTGTAGAATAATTTTGCTCAATTGCTGCTGCTGACTGGCCATTTCCGGAAACGACACAAACTGGGCTGCTTCGGAGACCCCTTGGATGACCCCCGTATCTTGAATAGGGAAGAATCCTTTAGGAATAACGAAGAACAGGAAGATAGTCAAACCGAGAGTTGCGGCTGCGACCAACAGCGTTGCGAGTTGCCAGCCAAGCA
>Ga0187875_10000668_pt1 | contig 27721 bp, 21 predicted proteins | sample June2016WEW_17_1_2_FD_132978 | JGI IMG/M metagenome (GOLD analysis project Ga0187875, IMG submission 132978) | Peatland microbial communities from SPRUCE experiment site at the Marcell Experimental Forest, Minnesota, USA - June2016WEW_17_10 | ecosystem: Environmental > Terrestrial > Soil >...
GCGTTGGGGTAGCCGACCAGGCCGACATCGGCCAGCAGCTTGAGCTCGAGGCGGTAGTGGCGCTCCTCGCCGGGACGGCCAAGCTCGTGCTCGCGCGGGGCTTGATGCGTGCTGGTGGCAAAGTGCTGGTTGCCGCGTCCACCGCGTCCACCTTTGGCGATGATGACCCGCTCGTCGGGTTCGGAGAAGTCGTGGACCAGTTCACCGGTGGTCTGATCGTAGAGCGAAGTGCCGACGGGGACTTGCAGGATGACGTCGTTGCCGTCGAGTCCGGAGCAGTTGGAACCCATGCCGTGTTCGCCGCGCTGACCCTTGTGCTCCGGGTTGTAGCGGAAGTGAATCAGCGTGTTGTGGCGCTGCGAACTGACCATGACGACATCGCCGCCGCGGCCGCCGTCGCCGCCTGAGGGACCGCCGCGGGGCACGAACTTTTCGCGCCGGAAGGCCATGCAGCCGTTGCCGCCGTCGCCGGCTTTGACGCGAATTTTTGCTTGATCGATGAACATGGAAAACCAGGGATCAGGGGTCAGAGATCAGAGATCAGGGAAGTGCGATTTGCGCTCTAATGCCTACAATTGTGGCCAAACCCGAGATGCCGTCTTTTCAGTTTACCGGAGGAGGGCATAGAATCAGTGGGAACATTACTGTTAGGGTAATAAGAACGGCTTAAGCAGGAAGATTTCTGCCTGGAACTTGCCGTGGGGCTCCGCCCCATCCGGATCCGCCATGAGAGTGGGCCGGAGTTGAAGCTTTGATAAGTTTTCCCAGGGTCTGCCGCGAGCAAGGGTTTCGATGGCAGGGTTAGGGCACGATTGGACGAAGACGCTGGCGGTTGCCGTTCTGCTGATGGGCGCGGGAACGGCAGGTTTTGCCCAATCGGTCCGGACTCAGTTGGTCGAAGATGGACCAACAGGCTCACTTAGCGGCAAACTGACCGATCTGCACTCCAAGCCCCTGGAGGGCGTGGAGGTCGTTGCGCGTAACCAGGCCACGGGCGCTGAGGCGCGCACAATCACCACAAAAAACGGGATTTACTGGTTTGGCGGGCTGACGCCGGGAGAGTACTCGGTCACCGCCGAGAGCCCGATCCTGGGGCGTGGCCAGGTGGAATGGATTGTGGTCGATGGCGGCCACGAGGCGCACGTGCAGACGGCGATAGAGTTGACGCCGCTTCCGACCGGTCCTGTTTTGGCGGCATTGCCAGATGAAGAACTGCCCAGACTGAACCGGCCAATCCTGGAGCCGGAGGATCTGCAGGCGAACGATGCCGAATTGGCCGCCGAACCGTTATCCTTGCTGCCCTTGAAGGGACGGCGGATGAGGGCGGAGATTCCTCAGACTACCGCTGTTGAAGTAAACACTGCGCTCGAGGTCGAACCGTTACAAACGCTGGCCCTGGCGGGACTAAGCCTGCCGTATGTGGCACAACCGGCGACTATTGTTTCACCCTCGGCGCGCACGGCTGCGATTGTTTCTCAGATCACTGAAGCAGGCGCGGGTGTGCCCGCCACGGCTTCAGTACTGTCTCCTAATCAAAATGGGATTGGACAGGCGGCAGGTGGAGCAGTCCAGACGCCACCGCACCCGCCCGAACCGGCTACGGCAGCAGCCACGGGGGCGCAAGCGGCGGCACAACCGGTGATAGCTCCGAGCAAACCGACGCCGGCATCTAATCAGGCGAATGATCCGTCTGCGCAGGCGATGAGTAACACGATGAGCGCCGCCGAATTGCAGGCTTTGCCGGTGAGCGGGCGTCGCTGGCAGGATTTTGTGTTGGACAATACGCCCACATCCAAAACCACAGCGGGTGGACAGGGTGAGATTACGTTGCGGGGCGCGGGTCAGCCGGCAGAGATTGCGGTGGACGGAGTGAGCCGTGGGCTGGCCTTTGGCCGTACAAATGAGTCGGGGCAGGGCTCATCAGGACGTGGGCCATTGGGTCAGGGCGAGACCCCAGCCGGAATGGCGCAGGTAGGCACAGGCGGGCATGGGCTTGCGATCAGCGAGGCGGCAATCCGCACGGTGGAAACGGTGGCCGGCAATGTGGAGGCTACGGCAGATAGGGCGGCGGGCGGGCGGATGAACACGGAAACTCAGCACGGCTCCAATGAGCTGCATGGGCAGGGGTTTCTGTACGATCGACAAAACACGTGGGGCGCGCGAAATCCGTTTACACAGTGGGTGCAAAACACCGGCACTGTCACCAACCCGGTGTTCACGCCGGAGTTCTATACGCCTCCGGACCACGAAACCACGTGGGGCGTTGGCGTGGGCAGCCGGATACGCCGCGACAAGCTCTTCTGGTTTGCAGCGCTGGATCGCTATCAACGGAACGATCCGGGTTTGGCGTCATTAAAACACGCAGACGAGTTTTTTGCCCAGCCCACGAACGACCAGATGCAGGTATTGAGCGCGCGGCTGGGGTTGAGCAGCGTCAATCCGATAGGCGAGGGTCTGGCGGCGTACACCAACATGCTGGAAACGCTGACGGGACTGCTTGGGCCGGCACCACGTACCGCTACGCAGTGGACCGGCTTTGGACGGCTTGATTGGCAGGCCGCTGAACGGTATCGCTTCACGCTGGAAGGAATTGGCGCTCACTGGAACTCGCCGGGCGGCGGGATGACCCGCGTGGCTGAAACATTTGGGAATCACAGCTTCGGGACCAGCAAAGCCAGCGAGGAGTGGCTTTTGGGCCGCTGGGAGGCGTTTTTGACTCCCAACCTGCTGGCCGTGACCCAGGGCTCGGCCGGTCGCATCATCGAGGAAGCGCTGCCGGAGACTCCCTCAACCTTTGAGCAGACGCTCCTCAGCGGGAATGTTTGGGGCCAGTTGCCGCAGATGGTGGTGGACTCGCGCTACGGCTTCACCATCGGCAACCCGTCGCGCTTCGGAAGCGGCAGCTATCCCGACGAGCATCTTTACCATGGGCAAGAATCGGTGGATTGGATACGCGGAAAGCTGCTGGTGAAGGCCGGCTTCGAGGGGAGCCACAACAGCGACGCGACCAGCCTGCTACGCAACCAGACGGGGACGTACTACTACGCAAACGTTGAGAACTTCGCCTCCGACGCGCTGGTCTTCGGCAAGTTTGGGCTGACCGACGCGCTGGACCCGAACAACCAGCACAACTGCGACCAGACAGGCAAGGCGTGGCGCGATTCGGGGGGCAATCTGCGCGGGCTGGGGAACCTTCCCTGCTACTCCTACTATTCGCAGACCCTTGGCCCAGCCGGATGGCATTTGAGCACAAACGACTGGGCGGGATACGCGGCGGCCCAGTGGGAACCGAACAAGCGCGTGGTTTTCTCTGCCGGATTGCGCTGGGAGCTGGAGCAGAGCCCGCCGCCGCTCACCGCGCTCCAGAATACAGATCTGCCGCAGACCGAGAAGATGCCCAACACGGGCAATCAGTGGGGTCCGCGGTTGGGCCTGGCCGTAGGATCGGGCGAAAAACATTGGCCGTTGCTGCGGTTGGGCTACGGGATGTACTTTGGGCGCACGGAGAACATGGCGATGGAGACGGCGATGACCCAGACCGGCTCCCTGAACGGAGATCTGAACTTCTTCATGCGGCCCACCGACAACCTGAACTCCGGCGGCGCTCCGCCGTTCCCTTACGTTTTGCAAGGGGTACCGGGAAGCGTGGTGAAGCCGGGAGCGGTGGAGTTTGCGCCGGTCTTTCACAACCCCGAGGTGCACCAAGCTGTTATTGGCATTGAAGAGACGCTGCCGAACCATGTGGAGGTTACCGCCAGCGCAATGGTGAGCCTAGGCCGCCGGTTGCCTATCTCCATCGACACGAACTTCGATCCCGCAGCCAATCCGGGGACGATTACCTATGCCGTGGAAGACGCGGAAGGCGCAGGCCCCATCAAAGCTGCGCAGATTACAGTTCCCTTCTATGCTTCCTGGCCATCGGCAACTTCGTCAAACGGATTTGCCGGGCGGCTCAACCCGGACTACCAACAGATTACGCAGATCATGAGCCGAGCCAATTCGACCTACGAAGCGTGGATGATAAAAGCTGTTCGCTACGGCCGCCGTGGACTGAGCCTGCATGCCCACTACACCTATTCGCACGCCACGGACTGGAACCCCAACGAGAGCGCGCAGGTTGCCGGCAACGATGTGCTGGACCCGACTGAGTTTAGCCAGGAGTACGGGACGAGCAACCTGGACATGCGCCACTCGGCTAACGTCACGGCGGTCTATGAGGCGCCGTGGAAGCTGCACGGCCGGGCGGGGAAGATCGGCAATGGCTGGATGGTTTCGGGCGTAGGACAGTTCCGCAGCGGAATGCCCTACACCATGCGCACCTCGGGGTCGCTGCCGGAGTGCTTCGTGAGTGTGGGCGGAACGCCCTGCACGACTACATATCAACAGTTGAATGCAACAGCGGGCACGGCTATTTTAGGTTTGGGACCGGGCATGAACGGATCGGGCGGCGACAACCGGGTCTACGGCCGCGGCAACAATAACATTGTCTATAGCATAGGGCGTAACACGTATCGTTATCCGGCAACCTGGAAGGCCGATCTGCGGCTGGGCAGGCGCTTCAACCTGGGACAGATGCGCCAGTTGGAGCTGTTGGCCGAGAGCTTCAACCTCTTCAATCACCAGAATGTTACCGAGCTGGAGACGACCGGCTACTATATCGAGTCCGGCACCACGTCGAGCCTGCCGACACTAAACTTCCTCAACGGCCCCATAACCAACCCCACAACCGGCTTCGTCACCAACGCCAATACCACGGCATTCGGCCAGCCGCTGAACATCAACGCAACCAACTTCTACCGTGAGCGGCAGATTCAGTTTGGGCTGAGGCTGAGGTTCTAGGGCCTGTTCAGAGGCTGTGGAGAGCATTTTCCCTATTTGTGTAGTGTGCGGCGTGGACCGGGAGGTCCACGCGACAGCCGGCCAGGAGGCCGGCGCTACCTGTTCTTTCAACGCCTCCCAACCTTGAGCCAAGCAAGAAATACACACTATACCAACAGGCAATGTGTTCTAGTTGCTCGGTGGAGGCGCAGGCGCAGCGTCAGCGGGGGCAGGCGCAGGCGCGGGGGCCGGTGGCAGCTTATACAGGTTGCGGATGTAAATAATCAGGTTCCACACCTCGTCGTCCTTGGCGCGGCCATCGGGCTCGGCCGGCATTTGGCCCTTGCCGTTGCGGATAACGTTGAACAGATTCTGGTCCTGCTTGTCGGCCAGCGTAGCGGGATTGCTCCAATCCTCCAGTGTCACTCCCATGCTACTGGCAACATCGGTCTTGCCATTTCCGTTGTCCCCATGGCAAATGGCGCAGTCCTGCCTATAGAGATCCCTGGCACGCGCCTGCGACTTTTCTGTAGGCTTGACCGGATTCTTTTGGCCGGCTGCAGGGGCCGGTGTAGTGTTCTGCGAAATGGACCCCGGTGTGGACAAAGCGGTAACTCCAAACAATACAACAGTAGAAACAAACAGCAACGGCTTCAACATGGCAGCCTCCTCAGTTGCGGATGCCGTTTCGTGGCATCCGGCAGCCGAATCAATTCACGCACGGATTATATGCCATTCAGACGACATCAGGCTCGTCAGGCTTGTCGGACCAGGTTCATGTGGAGCGATTTGACGGGTTTTATGCAGATTATTTGCGGGAAATGCCACGCCGTGTTCAGGGTTGAAGCCGCCAGCCGCAGGCCAGATCCGGGGTGGTGGTCTTGCCGTCGAGCCGAAAGCAGACAACACCGCTGATGTCGGTGCTGAAGGTGCGGACCCTGGCTGTTTCGAGCTCTCTGAGCACCTCAATGCGGGGATGTCCGTAGCGGTTTCGCAGGCCGCAGGAGATGACGGCGCACTCAGGGTGCACGCGGGCCAGGAATTCCGGGCGTGTGGAGGTGATGCTGCCGTGGTGGCCCACCTTGAGCAGGGTGCTGGCCAGGCTGGGTTCGGAGAGCATCGCCTGCTCGACGGGAGCCTCGGCATCGCCTTCCAGCATCACCGAAGTCGCGCCGTAGGCCACGCGCAGCACCAGCGAGTCGTTGTTGGTGGGTACCGCGCCGGGCTGGTAGTTGGGGAAAGGCGCCAGGACGCTGACCTGGGTTGGGCCGAAGGGGAAGGCGTCGCCGGCATGCAGTGAGCGAACCGGCACATCCAGGCTTGCGGCCTCGTTGAGCAGGTCGTTGTAAGCCCCGAAACGGGGATTGTTGCCCACCCAAAGCTCGGAGGGACGAAAGTTGCGCAGAACGGCAGGCAGGCCGCCCATGTGGTCGGAGTGGGCGTGGGTGAGGGCTACCACGTCCAGGCGGCGAATTCCGCGCGACCACAGCACCTCAGAGACGACCTCCTCGCCGATGTCGAAATCCTGGGGAGCCTGACGAGGGCCGCCGCCGAATCCGCCGCCATCGACCAGCAGGGTTTTTCCGTCGGGCGTAATCAACAATATGGAGTCGCCCTGGCCAACGTCGATGGCCTCGACGAGAAGTGCGTCGCGCGGGTGATCGACAGGTCGGGGCAGGACCGTGACTACGGCGGCCAGAAGCAACGCTGCCCATGCGGTGCGGCGGGGCCAGCGAGATCCAGTTGAAACAGCCATGCGGGCCAGCACGATGGCCGCCGCAAGCAGCACGCAGAAGGCAAGTGACTGCCAAAGCAGCGGCGCGGAAATGCGGAAGTCGGCAAACGTCATGGTGCCAAAGAAGCGCACCAGCCCGGTGCCGATGTGGAGAAAGAAAGCCACGATCATTGCCGGGACGACTGAGTAGGCCGGACCAATCAGAGCAAAGAGCAAAGTAATGAGCGCGGCCGGCATCATCACGACAAGCAGCGGCAATATGAACACATTGACTGGCAGCGCGAAGACTGTGATGCGATGAAAGTAGACGGCCATGGGCAGGGCCATGGCCAGCTCCACCACGCAGGAGACGACCATCAACTCTAAACAGCGAATCAGGAAACGCACTGTCCAGGGGAAGATACGCCAGGCGATGAAATTGGCCCATCGACCGCCTGCCGCTTCATTGAGCCCTGTAGCCATCATGCGCAACGTGACGCGGAATTGCGCCAGGCGCGGGGCGAGTTTTGCATCCATGGCGATTTGGCGCAGATCGCGCGCGGCCGTCAGGTAGGGATGGATAGTGCTCTGTAGCAATGGCATCGCAACGCCACCGATGGCGACCACGGCCAGCAAGGTCATTTGGAAGCTGGCGTCGAAGAGGCTGCGGGGACTGAAGGCCAGCAGGCAGAGTGCGGCAAAGCCGATGGTGTTCAGCACGTTGCGCTCGCGGTAGAGAAGGCGGCCGAGCAGGTAGAGAGTGACCATCCAGAGTGAACGAGCGACCGGCGTAGCGAAGCCGGTGAAAATGGCGTAGACGAAAGAGACCAGAATGGTGACGAAGGTGGCCGGGACGTTGGGTAGGCGCAGACGGCGCGCAACCCAAAAGATGCAACCGGCCACGATGGCCAGATGGAAGCCTGAAACCACCAGCATATGGAAGGAGCCGGTGCGCTCAAAGCCCACGCGCAGAGTATGCGTGAGGAATGTGCGGTCGCCAGTGACCATGGCGGCGAGCATCACAGCGTCGTCCTCTGACAGGCGCAAGGGAGCGGGCAGGCGGCGCATGGCCGCAGGCAGAGCAAGCAGGCGCGCACTCGAGGCGCGCTGCAATCCGCTGACGCGGCATGAGAAAAAAAGGCCTGGGGATGAGCCTATCTGTTCTACGCGATCGATACTGACCGTCGACGTGGAGGTGATGCCCTGCTCGACAAGGAAATCCTCGCGGCTCCAGACTCCTGGATCGTGATAGACCTCTGGCTGCAAGAGGCGAACTACGGCGCGAATGCGCTCGCCGCATTGAAAGGGCTGGTGGTTTGCCGGGGCTACAGGCCAGCGGACGTTCAGGCGTACATGGCCTTCGATGGGCACTTGCGCATCGATGGCATCGGTGACCACTTCCAGGCTGGAAACGCGCAGGTCAATTCGCTGCGAGGGCCGCTGGGTCGAGGCTGGCTCGTCCAGGTTTTGTTCTGTCTCGTTGCGCACCGGCCCAGCATCGATGACTGTGCCCTCGACTGTGCGGAGCAGGCCATCGGAGAGCGCGGCCAGCGCGGGCTCGGGCGCCGGATGCGGCTCCATCCATGCGCACCATGCGCCCAGCAGCAGCCACAGCGAGGCCAGCGACAACCAGACCAGGCGCTGCGCACGGAAAGCTGCCACTCCGCACAGCACTGCCGCCAGCGCCAGCGCAATGAGCACGAAACTGGGCCGCAGATAGAGCCAGTGTGTGACAGCAATTCCCAGGGCGAAGAGCCATGCCGCGTGAAAGAGCGGGACTGTGCCTAACGCGGCAGGAGCGCCGATAGTTTGCGCGGAGGTAGGGGATTCTGGTCGCATTGCGCGTGAAAACTTAAAAAGCTGTACTGGCCCTCAAGCCTATCAGGAGTGGCGCAACTGGACCACTGTTTCCAGGTGAAAGGTCTGAGGAAAGAGGTCGGCGAGGGTGATGGATTGGATTGCGTAACCGGAGGCGATGAGTGCGCGCAGGTCGCGGGCCAGCGTGGCTGGATCGCACGAGACGTAGACCACAGCGGGGGCAGCGATCTGGGCAAGCAGAGTGCAAGTCTCAGCGCCGAGGCCGGTGCGCGGCGGGTCAACCACTATCAGATCGGGAACGGGAGCCACATGCGCAGGGCGATGGGTCTTGTGGGCGCGGAGGAAATCGAGGGTATCGTTCTCCACCGGGATTCCGATTGTGCCTTTGAGGTTGGCAGTGAGCGCCAAGGTTGCCGAAGGGGCTGACTCGACGGCGACTACACGGGAGAAGTTGGCCGTGAGCCGCCGTGCGAAGAGCCCGACGCCGGCAAAGAGGTCCCAGGCGAGAGTGCCGCTCTGGCCGGCGACAACCCGCTCAACCAGCGCATCCACCAGCCAGCGGTTGATCTGAAAAAATGCTCCATGATCCACGCGATAGTCGAAGCCGGCAGCGTGATAGGCGAGCGATGCCGCGCCCCACTGCGCCAGCGTACGTAGCTGCTGGCCAGGACGGCCCTCGGTCACAAGTTCAGCTCCGATGAGAGCGGGAATCTGCTCGTGCAACGCTCGCGCCAATTCGTCGAAGCGCAACTTTGCAGGGATTGCGGTGAAGACAGTGGCCAGCAGCGCGGTTTCTGCCGCATCGCAGAAGAGCGCAATCTCAGTGGTGCGCAGTGCTGGGGCAACCTCGCGTGCAATCTTTGAAAAACTTAGCGCAGCCTCAACCAGCAATGGCGCGGCGATTGGGCACTCGCGCATAGGGACGACCGCATGAGAACGGCGGCCGCGATAGCCTGGGTTTCCGGCAGCGTCGAAGGCCAGACGGATGCGGTTGCGATAATGCCAGGGTTCGCCGGAGAGCATGACAATCTCTTCCGGAACACGAACGCTGCCACGCTCCAGCGTTTCGCGCAGGATGGCCTGTTTGAACGCTAGTTGGGTTGTGTAGTCCGTGTGCTGATAGTGGCAGCCGCCGCAAGCGCCGAAGTGCGGGCAGGCTGGCACAACTCGCTCCGGCGCGGCGCGGACAATCTCTTCGGCCTCGGCGGTCGCGTAGCCGGGCTTGCTCTGCGTGATGCGCACCCGCGCCTGCTCGCCCGGCAGGGTGAGCGGCACAAAAATAGCCTTGCCCTCCTGACGGGCCAGAAATGCTCCGCCGTAGATTGGCTTCTCGATTTCGACGAGCAGAGGCTCGGCGGAGTGTTTTGTGGGCGGCGTCGAGGGAGGCTTCATTGCTGGCTCATATAAAACAGACTCAGTCTCGGCAGGTTGTAATGCACCAGCAACTGCTTCTGCACAAATTGACGTTCTACCTGGCGCAACTGTACAGCTCCCATGCGGCTGCGGTAAGGCGCCAGTTCGCGTGCTGCGTGTGCTTTGAGGCTCACCAATAACTCCTCGGGAGCCGCAGCGGTTAGTGAGGCAAAGAGCTTCTCTTCGAGGACAGTGAGGATGCGTTCAAGTGCTTCTAAATCCGCCGGCGAGCTTTGGTTGGCCGATGCAGTACCCAGCTCGCGCAGGCGGGCGGCGGTTGCGGCGCAGGCTTCAGGAGCCACCGCAGCCGCGTCGAGTGCATCGGCAGCGGCTTCAAGGTGAGCGGCCACGCGCTCAAGCTCGAATCCCGATTCGCGGTCGATTATGGTGGGGGCCGTTCCGGCGGAGGCTTCGCGCAGTTCCTCGGCGGCCACCATCACCGCCTGCGCGCACCAGGCCAGGCCGTTGATGCGCCGCATCCGGCCACGCTTTTGACGCGCCTCATATTTGTCGAAGGCCGCGTCGATGCCGCGCAGCACGGCCTCCAGCGGAATGCCTGCTTCGCGCCACGTCTCGATAAGCGCCCAATCCAGCGTGGAAAGCAACAGCAGTGCCCCGCGCCGCTGCTGGAAGCGATCTTCGATCTCGGTGAAGTAGTTGAAATAGTTCTGCACGGCACGCGCCTCAGCGCTGCTTGGCGGAGCGGTTGCGCTCGTAGAGGATAAGCAGGCCATCGAGGGTGAGCATATCGTCGATCTCGGAGATGAAGCGTGAGTCCTCGGCGATCTGCCGCGCCAGGCCTCCGGTGGCGATGACGCGCGGCTTCTGGCCCAGTTCTGCCTCAATGCGCTCGAGAATGCCGTCCACCAAACCGATGTAGCCGAAGTAAAGCCCGCTTTGCAGGTGGGTGACAGTGTTGGTGCCGATGACCTTTGTGGGACGCTTGATGTCAACGCGGCTCAATCGCGCGGCGTGCGAGAAGAGCGCATCTGCGCTGAGGCCAAGTCCGGGCGCAATGGCCCCGCCCAAGTACTCGCCCTTGGCCGAAATTACATCGAAGGTGGTTGCCGTGCCAAAGTCCACCACGACGCAGGGGCCGCCATAGCGCTCGAAGGCGGCGATGGCGTTCACCAGCCGGTCGGCGCCGAGTTCGGCGGGGTTATCCACCAGCACCGGCATTCCGGTTTTGATGCCCGGCTCAACAAAGAGCGGTTGCGTGTGGAAGTAGTCTTCGCAGACCCGCCGCAGAGTACTCTCGACCGGCGGCACCACCGACGAGATGATGATGTGCGAAACCTGCTTCGGAGAGACGTTGTTCATCTCGAAGAGATTGACGAAGAAGACGCCATACTCGTCGGCGGTCTGGGAGCGGTGCGTTGTGATGCGCCAGTGCGCAGTCAACTCCGGTTTATTTACGTCCTTAAGCCGGTAGAGTCCCAGCACCGTATTTGTATTGCCTACATCGATGGCTAGCAGCATGGTTTTCAGCTTACTCCAAGGCGCGAATACCGCCGGTCTGCACAGTGACTAACCCGGATTCAGTGCGCACCAGCAGGAATCCATTTTCGTTTAGTCCAGCTGTCACGCCGATGCAGGCTTGTGGGCCGTGAACCTCAACCCGTCGTCCTCGAATCCAGGTTGAGGTCTGCTCGACGCGTGCGGGAATTGTGATTGACGGCGCGGAATCGCCCAGCTTCAGCGTCTCGTACTGCAGCGATTTTAGCAGGACGAGGAGTAAATCCTGGCGCGAAACGCCGCAGCCAGTTTCCAGATCAAGTGAAGTGGCGGACGCGGTCAAATCGGGAGCAAAGGAGCGCTGGTGGACATTGATGCCGATGCCGACTACGGCAAAATCAGCCGAGCCGCCTGAAATCTTCGACTCCACCAGGATGCCGCCAACTTTGCGCGGGCCGATCATGAGATCGTTGGGCCAGCGCAGATCAACATCGAGGCCTGCGATAGCGCAAATGGCTTCGGCAGCGGAGAGTCCAGCGGCCAGCGGAAGCATTGGCAGGCGAATGGCGGGAATTGATGTACGCAGAAGCACGCTTGCATAGAGCCCTTCGCCCGCGGCCGAGTCCCACGCGTGATCGCCGCGGCCACGTCCTGCCAACTGCTCATCGGTTAAATGAACTGATCCGTGCGGCGCGCCGCTGCGAGCGGCCTTCAGCGCGTCGGAATTAGTGGAATCAGTGGCCGGGGAAAAATGCAGCTTGCCAGCAAAGACGGTTCCGGCCAGCGACGAATCCAGAGCCGGCATGTCATAAACGTCCAACGAGGCTTCGCGCACGGCTACTCGGTCTCCGCATGGATGCGCATGGAGATGTCAGCGGCCTTGGCGGAGTGGGTCAGCGCGCCGACGCTGATGAAGTCCACACCGGCTTCGGCGTAGGCACGAATGTTTTCGAGTACGATGCCGCCCGAAGCCTCAGTGGGAATGCAGTTCTCACCAGTTATTGCCTTTCGGATGCGCTCCACCGCGCGCTTGACCTCTTTGGGTGTCATGTTGTCCAGCAAGATGGCCTCCGCCCCGTATTCCAGAGCTTCCTCCAACTCCTGCGTGTTGCGCACTTCTATCTGCACGCGCTGGCCCTTCTTGCGTTTTTCCAAAGCTCGCGTCAGCACAGCGGGCAGCCCTCCGCCCAGCGAGATGTGGTTGTTCTTGATAAGGATTCCGCTGGCCAGGTCAAGCCGGTGATTGACTCCCCCGCCGCACAGCACGGCGTATTTTTCCAAAGCCCGCAGCCCCGGCACCGTCTTACGTGTGTCGAGCACGTGAGCATTGGTGCTGTGAATGGCATCGACGAATTTACGCGTCAGCGTGGCAATGCCGCTCAAGTGCTGCATGAGATTCAGAATTACACGCTCGCAACTCAGCAACGCACGGGCGTTGTGGCGGATGACGGCCAGCACCTGGTCCTCGTGTACGCGCACTCCGTCGAAGATCTCCGGATGGCTGACGACCTCGAAGCGGGTTTGCGCCGGGGCGCGCTTATCAAGCCGGGCAAAGATCTCCAGAAACCGCGGCACCGCGCCCAGTCCGCAAACCACCATCTCCTGACGCGCGATGATCGACCCGATCGCGCGTAAATTGGGGTCGATGGTGAGGTTGGTAGTGGTGTCGCCGGCAGCCTTGTCTTCCATCAAGGCCTGCTCCAGCAACGTGTCGATGCGGCTGTTTTTCCAGTCCATAAAAGTGGTCAGTGATCAGTGATCAGTGATCAGCCTTTCGGTAGAGTGTCCAGGGCTGCCCGCGCTTTCTCTAACAGCAGCCGTGTCTCCGCTTCCTGCTTTTTCAATCCTTCGACTACCTGCGCCGGGGCTTTGGCCAGAAAACCTTCATTGCCTAACTGGCGCTCGGCAGAGATTAAACCTTTCTCATACCTGGCGATGTCTTTTGTCAAACGCTCGCGTTCGGCGGCAACATCGATGGTGCGCTCGTAGATTACTGCCACATCGAAATTGAAAGTGGAGTGTTTCGAGAGGCCGGCTTCGATCTGCTCAACGAATCTAATCTCACTCACCTTCGCCAGGCGCTCAACCATCGCGCGATTCTCTGCAATTACTATCTGCATCCCCGCATCGGTGCGCACTTGAATTGGAACGATGGCTTTCTCTTCTACGCCGATTTCTTTGCGTAGTGCACGAACTTCTGTGATGAGACTCTGCAATACGCCCATGTCGATCAGCACTGCGTCATTCACCGTCGATTCGCCCTCTATTGGATAGCGCGTCAGTGCAATCGACTTGGCTGGCGGATTGCCGTCGTAAACGGCGTGCCATAACTCCTCAGTGAGGAATGGCATGAAGGGCGACAGCAGCCGCAGCGCAGCTTCAAAAACCTGAACCAGCGTGGTGAGCGCGGCTTTGGTCTGCGCCTTGTCGGCAGATTCAGAAAAGTCGAGGCGGAGTTTCACGATCTCCAGATACCAATCGCAAAAACTGCCCCAGAAGAATTGATAGATGGTGTTGGCTGCATCGTCGTAGCGATAGTTCTCCAGCGACTGATTGACCTTGGCTGCAGTCGCGTGCAATTCGGCAACAATCCAGCGGGCTTCAAGCGGGGCGTCTTGACTTGCAGTCGGCATTCCGCCCAGCGCATTGCTGTCGACGGTGATGCCAATCTCGGCGGCACGGTCCACATTCATGAAGAAGAAACGGGCAGCGTTCCAGATCTTGTTGGCGAATGCGCGGTAACCTTCAGTGCGGGCAATGTTGAAGGCGATGTCGGTGCCGGGCGAGGCCATGCTGGCCAGCGTGAAGCGCACCGCATCCGTCCCGTATGTTTTGACAATCTCGATGGGGTCGAGGACATTGCCCTTGGTCTTGGACATCTTTTCGCGGTTGGCGTCGCGTACCAGGGCGTGGATGTAGACCTCTCGGAAGGGAACCGAATCCGCGAGCGAACGTTTGGAACCGTCGGCGTGCGGGACATCCTCGGCAAACCAGCAGCCGAGCATGATCATGCGCGCGACCCAGAAGAAGAGAATGTCGAAGCCAGTGACGAGAAGACTGGTGGGATAGAAAGCGTCGAAATCTGCGCGCGTTTCGGGCGTGATGTTAGGCCAGCCGAAGACGGAGACGGGCAGAAGGCCGGAAGAAAACCAGGTGTCGAGAACGTCGGTCTCCTGCGTGATCTTCTTTGACCCGCAGTGTGCACACGCGGTGGGATCGACACGGGCGACGGTAATTTTGCGGCACTCCGTGCAATGCCATGCGGGGATGCGATGGCCCCACCAGAGCTGGCGCGAGATGCACCAGTCGTGAATGTTTTCCATCCACTCGAAGTAGGTCTTCTCGTACATCTCCGGCGTGAAGCGGATGTGCCTCTCGCGGACTGCGGCTTTGGCCTTGTCGGCCAGCGGCTGAATCTTGATGAACCATTGCGTGGAGAGGCGCGGCTCGACGACCGTTTTGCAGCGGTCGCAGTGGCCGATGTTGTTGACGTGGTCTTTGATGCCAGCTAAGAGCCCTTGTTCTTCGAGGTCGGCGACGATTTTTTTACGCGCTGCGTAGCGGTCGAGGCCGGCGTAGGCTCCGCCCTCGGCGTTGATGTGGCCGGTGTCGTCCATGATGTTGATAGATGGAAGATGATGCCGCTCGGCGAGAGCGAAGTCGTTGGGGTCGTGAGCCGGAGTAACTTTGACCGCGCCGGTGCCGAAGTCGCGGCTGACCCACGAGTCGAGAACGATGGGAATCTCACGCTTCATCAGAGGCAGGCGTAGTGTTTTGCCGTGCAGGCTGAGATAGCGCTCGTCTTCCGGATGGATAGCAACGGCTACGTCGCCGAGCATGGTCTCGGGGCGGGTGGTTGCAACGGCAAGAAACTCGCCCGTATTTTTGCCTTTTTCACCAATAACCGGGTAACGAATCTCCCATAAATGGCCCTTTTGTTCCTCGTGGAAGACTTCCAGGTCGCTGATGGCGGTTTGGCAGCGCGGGCACCAGTTCACGATATATGCGCCGCGATAAATCAGATTTTGTTCATGCAAGCGGACGAAGGCTTCGCGCACCGCGACTGACAGGTTCTCGTCCATGGTGAAGTATTCGCGCTGCCAATCGACGGAGGCGCCGAGGCGCTTCATTTGGTCGAGGATGGCGTTGCCGTAGTGACGCCGCCACTCCCAAACGCGCTCGACAAAAGCTTCGCGGCCAAGCTGCTGGCGGCTTGAACCTTCAGCGGTTAGCTGCCGCTCGACCATCATCTGCGTGGCGATGCCGGCGTGATCGGTACCTGGCAGCCATAGGGCGCGGCGGCCGGTCATGCGCCGCCAGCGGATGAGGATGTCCATCTCCGTCTGGTTGAGCATGTGGCCCATGTGCAGCCGGCCGGTGACATTGGGCGGTGGCAGCAGGATGGTGTACGGCTCACCTTTTCCGGCAGCGGGCGTGGGCTGGGCGAAGAGCTTCTCGCGCACCCAGTATTCGGCCCAGTGATCTTCAATGATGGCGGGGTCGTAAGCTTTGGGCAAATCGTGGGGCATGTTTTTCTTTGGTGAGTCCTGATGGACTACATAAAACCCTCTTGCAGCGAGGGTTTTGCGCCAATAGACTCTACCTCACTTTAGCAGATGCGAGGCGAATCGCCAGCCCATGAGGATGATGAACGTTTAACTCGCGCTACTGAAGGTTGAACATATAACCGTGTGCATCATCCTTCCAGGGCGTGTCCGGCGTTCCGGCATCGGAGGCCATGGGCCTCTGGTTGAAAGGCGGAGTCGTGCCAGAGTGGACGCTCAACAACCGTTTCAATGTCTCCTTGGCGGCGGAGACAAGCTCGGGATAGGCGCGGTCGGTCACATCGAGAAACCCGATGTTATAGTTTTCACCATCCATACGTCCAGTGACGGATTCATCGACGCCTATGAACCAACCCGCGCCAACAAATCCGGGAAGCGCCGCGGCTTGCTCGACGAAATAACGGTAAGCAACGCCGCGCTCCTTCTGGTCGCGCACCTGCACCAGACCTGCGCCGAGGCCATCAGCGGGAACGCCAAAATGAAATTCGCCTAGGATGACCGGACGGCCGGAGAGTTCGTATGCCTGCTTGATCTGCCGGGTAGGCTCGTACTCGTATACGTTCAGGCTGTAGACATCAAAGACGCGGGCAGTTCTGACAACGTAATCGGGCAGGTCACCGCCGAAACGGATGCCGAGGTTGAGGTGATTGGGATCGTACTTCCTGAGCGCCGCGCCTGCCATGTCAAGATACTTTTCAAATGCCGAAACGACGAACTGACGGCGGCGTTCCGGTGTGTCACCATGCGTGAGAAACTGTTTGACCTCGCGCTGCATGGCGGTAGGCGGCCCGGCTAGAACCATGTCGATAACATCTGACTCTCGGCCCGGCCAGGGTGGCTCATTGCCGATGAAATAGCCGATCAACCAGGGATCGTCCTTGCGCGGTGTAAGTTGAGTTTTGGCGTTCTCTTCGAGAAACTGGGCAAACTCATCCGAGTAAACATCGGGCATTCCCAGATACATGGAAATATTGCTCGAGTTACCGCGCGGAAGGGTGTTGAAGTACGCGAGATACGGTTTACGGTGCTGGGTATTTATGCCGCGAGAGACAATGCTGGTCAAACCCCATCCGTCAGCGCGCTGTAACTCCATCTCGGCGGCCATGGACGGCCACTCCGGGCCGTAGCGGCGGAAGAGATTCCAATTGCGGAAGGCAGCAAACTTTTCGTTTGAAGTTGCAGGGCTGCGACCGGCAGGGGCCGATGCATCGATCTCCGGCGGAGGGAGCGCTTTGTAATAGTTTTCGCGTCCAGAAATCCGCGTCTCCGCACCTCCGGCTCCCATCCCCGGCACAGACATGGAAAGGAATAAGTGGCCGTCTGGGTCAACGAACCACCACTTTCCATCGATCTTCTCGACGCGGAAGAAACCTGTAGCTCTGGCGTGGGTCGACTTATAACCGCTGTACTGGCAGTAATCGAAGACGTTGGGCGTGAAGCTATTCACTTCGTTTGCCCAATCCTGTTGCAGTTGCTGGAGGCTGGTGATCTTTCTGGGCCAATCGGCATAAATCCACTGGCCAAATTCATCGATGACGGGAAGCTTCTCTAAAAACTCAGAGCCTGGGTCGTCGCGGGCGAGACGGATGGAGCGGATCTCGATCACCGGATGATTGAGAGGATAGTCCATCATGAACGCCAATGCCTGGACATTGTTGATAAGGCCAAAGGGGCCCCAGATCGAGAGCCAGAAGGGACGGAAGGGGCGATTGGCCACAGATGCCAGGTCGTAGCCGGACTGGTCGCGACCTTTGAAGAATTTGAGAGGAACCGCTGCCCGGAACCAAACATTCTGTCCGATGGGTTGGAAACCGAGGCGACGGACGCCTGACTTGTCCTGAATGATCAGATGAAAGCGTTGCGGAGTGGAAGTTCGCATCTCGAGAACGAGATAGTTGTAGGCGGACCAATCCGCGGGAACGTCCGGACCAATATCTTTGAGGGTGAGCTTCTCGACAGACTGGGGTTTCTCGAAGACGAGGCGCCTGGGTTGCGCGTTTGCGATCGCGCCAATCGCGAGAACGGACAGGATCAAGGCTGCTCTCATGGAATAATCCCCCTTTGAAAGCGCTTTCCGCGCCACCGTCGTATTTTATATGGCTCTCCTCTTTCTGACTCCCCAACATTGTGGCAGAGATTGATCTAGCCGCCAATCCTGCCAGCCTCATCTTTCTTGTCATGATTGACTTATCATCTACTTAAGCTTCCCGGTTTTAGGCAATGTGAAGATATGGCGCCTTCCAGTTATCAAGTAACTGGTATATGCAGCTCTCCACGGATTGCCCGAATGGGCGATAGGATGTATCCTTATTACTTCAGAGATTACTTCGTCGCCCTGCGAACAGGTTGAAGATGAGGACGATCAGTGCCAAGACCAGCAGAAGGTGAATCAGGCCGCCAGCGATATGGAAGCTGAACCCCAATAGCCAAAGAACGAGAATTACCACAAAGATAGTCCAAAGCATAATTACTCCCTTTGGGAGTTGCGGGCGCTTGAGAAATGCAAACTTACCCAAGCACCCGCAGAACTCACCATTGATCACTAGTTGGAAGCGATGGCCTGAGCCTTTGCGTCTCTGACCGCATCGAGGAACGATTGCGCCGAGGCCGGCACGGCTACCTCGCCGTGCAGAACGCGGTGCGTGGAGACGTCAGGTCCGTAGTAAGCATCCATGGAACTATCGTCACGACGAACATCGGCTCCGGATAGAGTAAGCCCGGCAAAAGCGCCTTTGGCTCGCGAGTAGGTCAGGATCTCTGTATTCAGCTTCCAGTCGGTATTGGCGGACGCGTGGCGTCCCACTGGTCCGGCTGCCGCGGAGGCGTCTCCACCAATCTGGAACTTGGCGTTTTCTAAACGCTGCATTCCGGTGTCGCCCTGGAAGATCATAACCAGATCCACACCTTCGACACCGATCTGCAATCCCCAACTGCCGCCGGTAATGGCGAAGAACGCCGGCGCGCTCCATCCGTTTGCGGTCCGGCACGTGGCTACACCTTTGCCATTTTCCGCGCCAAAGACAAAGCCGCCCTTGATCATGTGCGGCACCACAGCCACGCACTTTGCGTGATCCAGCACTTCTTCCGGAACGCCTTTATCCGGAGCGGTCATGATCTGGTGCAGCACCAATGCCGCATTGTCCAGCCGGTTCTGCACTTCTTCGCGAGTCTCCGCCCAGGCAACAGTAGCAGCGCCCAGACAGAACAATGACATTAACGTCACAATTTTTTTCATGTGTTTCACCTTTTCTACCCATGCGCAGCGTGACCTGCTTTACGCGCATTCGAGGCGCACAAGGTAGTTCCCACATTAAAGACAAAATGCAAGCCCGTCTGAGCTAGAACGCTCAGGAAAAAGCGGCGTGCACTCCCGATCATGCACCTCCATGAAAAAAGTATTTTTTCAATTGTGAGCAAAAAGAGACAGACCCCCTTCTCCGAGTAAGGGATGATTCACTTACGTGTCGGTGTGAGTAAACGTTAACTTTGTGCTGCGGCTTCCCTTGCTACAGTTACTGCCGGCAATGAATGATCCTGATAATTGTCGATGAATCTGTATTCATCGACGCAACTGCCTTGTAAAACCGCATCGCTTTGCAGTTGCGTATCCCTCCGCAGTTCTTGCGAGATAACCGAATTCATAAGGAGACCGATGTATGGCTGTCCTTGAGAATCACACATTCGATATCGCATCCTTTCTCACGAACGCCGGATTAGGGCGCCGAATCATCCAACTGGCTCCTAAGCAGACTTTCTTTTCGCAGGGAGATCCCGCGGACTCAGTCTTCTATCTTCAGAAAGGCCGCGCAAAAGTCACCGTCGTGTCAGCAATCGGGAAGGAAGCAACCATTACGCTTGTTAGCGAGGGCGAATTTGTTGGAGAAGGAGCGCTGGCGGCAATACCGGGACTGCGCCTATCCACGGCTGCGGCCATTACAACCTGCTCCGCGCTCAAGATAGGGCGTGATGAGATGATCCGCGCGATGCACGAGGAGCAAAGTTTCTCCGACCTGTTTATGAAGTTTTTGCTGGCTCGCAGCATGCGCATCCAGGCCGATCTAGTGGATCAGCTTTTCAACTCCAGCGAAAAGCGGCTGGCGCGGATTCTCCTGCTGATGGCAGAGTTCGGCCACAAGGGTGAGCCGCAAGCATTGATTCCCAAGATCTCGCAGGAGACTCTGGCGGAGATGATCGGGACTACGCGATCCAGGGTCAGCTTCTTTATGAACCGCTTTCGCGACCTCGGCTTTATCGAGTACAAAGACCGCATATACGTGCACAAATCGTTGTTGAACGTGATTCTGCACGATCAATTGCCAGACGACAACGCCGAAAAGCCGTCTATAACGGCATTGCCCGGGAGCCGTCTAAAACCGGCCAATAGCACCGCGGAAAGCTCTGTATTGAATTGACCAGCAATGCAATTAGTTGAATGAGATACTCACACCAATTCCCTAAGCGATGTTTTTTGGGGGTAAGAGATGCCAAATACGCTTGCAACACTCCTCGTTGTCGACGATGAGCCTTTCGTAAGACTCGCGTTGTCAAACGTACTTGCAGAAGTAGGCTACAGTGTGCGCTCCGCCGAAGACGGATTATCCGCATTGCACGAGATTCGGAATGAGGTTCCGGGGCTGCTTCTATCCGATCTCAACATGCCCAATATGTCAGGGTTCGAGTTGCTTTCGGTGGTCCGGCGCCGTTTTCCCGAGATTCTGACAATAGCCATGAGCGGCTCGTTCTCAGGCAATGAGGCACCTTCCGGAGTTGCCGCCGATGGGTTTTACCAAAAAGGCAGCAGCATCGCAGCTCTGTTGCGAATCATGGAAACACTACCTCAAGCGAAGCGAAAAGCACACCCGCCCAACAGTCCAGAAGCGCTTCTCTGGATCCATCACAACAGCCCTGACTTATCGCCGGATGCATGCGTTTCGATCACCTGCCCGGAGTGCCTGCGTACCTTTTCCCAGCCGCTCGGCACAGGCTACCTGAAGCGCAAAACAGATTGCGTCTATTGCCGCTGTTCGATTTACTACGCAATCGTACAGGACGCAGATCGGATGCCTTTGCAGGCGTATCAGAGACAAACCGCAACGGTAATGCGCTTTCCGCACAGCGTGCCCACCCCCAGCTATTGAATTTAGCAATAAAGAGAGTGAACGATGCCTACCATTGCCGAGCGGAATATACTTTTACGCGCCAAGACTGAATTGCCCGACGGCCTGAAACTGGCGACCGACGAATTCCGCGAGGGATGGGAGATTGTGCGAAGGTACGATGCGTGCCGACTGGAAAAACAGATTGTTCGACACGGATGGAATTTCATCAAAATTGCAGAAGAATCGTTGCGAAGCGGTGTGGGAGAAACATCACAGGAAGCCATCGCCAGCGCGCTGAAACTGACTCTTCGCCGTATTAGTACACACTTTAACGCTGTGGAAGTGGTGCATATTGAGTTGACGCAATATCCGTGGTTCTTTCTGGCCAGGGTCAGAGTCTTTCCTTTCCGCATTCAGCAAAGCGCGGTTTTACCTGTCTCCGATAAAGCAGAAGTTTTTGCTGTCAGCCACCGGCAGAGGCGTCTGCCCGTCCATGCGGAGGTTCTATATCCAAATTTTGAAAGCGTTATTCCCCAACTCAAGCAAATGCTGGTCACATCCAGGACAGCGCAGGCAGGGCCGCAATGACCATTCTGCAAATAGCGGTTGTCCTGTATCTCTTTCACAGAGGTCTGCGTGTAAAGCGTGTACCGATGCGCCGACGCTTTAGGTCTGGCAGGAATTCACAATAAAGCACTAATATAATTTGTTCTAACTTTCGCGCAGCTCAGCGTTCTACCAGGCAAACCCAGTTAGCGGCAAAGCCCCGCGTCTCCCTGCCTGTGGTGGTCTCAATAGCTCAGATAAGGACAGAATGAACCGCTACGCTCAAGAATGTAGGGGTGATTGAATAGCATTCCTGTGCCTTAATCAAATCAATTAGCGTTCAATCTACGGAGGTGGAAGAGTGAATAGGGATCGAGTGAAGGGAACTATCGACGAAGTAGCGGGAAGCACCAAGCGCAAAGCAGGCGAGTTAACAGGCAATACGAAGCTTCAGGTAGAAGGCATGGTTCAACAGGCAAAGGGCAAGATTGAAAACGCCTGGGGCAAGACGAAAGATGCGGCTCGTGATGCCGTTGAGGGCAGCGAGGTGCATCTCGATACACGCGTAACATTAAAAATGAAAAATTCAACGGTGGATGCCGAACGTAAAAAGTGTAAGTAGGTAAATTGCCGCTCCGTGACTCTGACAGGTATGAAAAAAAGCCGGCGGCCTTGCAGTTTCCATCACAATGGATTCGATCACTGCTGAGATCGATCGGCCCCGGCGTCATCACCGGGGCCGCGGACGATGACCCCTCCGGCATCGCCACATATTCCGTTGCAGGCGCGCAGCTCGGAACCAAACTGTTATGGACCGCACTGATTACGTGGCCATTGATGGCTGCGGTTCAAATGATGTGTGCGCGTATCGGCAAGGTGACGGGGCAGGGCCTGGCCGGTAACTTTAGGCAGCGATTTCCACGATGGCTTTTACTCTTTTTTGTCATCACCCTGCTGGTTGCAAACACGATAAACATAGGTGCGGACCTGGCCGGCATGGCGGATGCGGCTGCCATGCTGTCGCGGATCAATTCGCACTGGTTCGTGGTTGTGTTTGCGCTCCTGATTTCGTGGGCAACGATTCGGCTCCACTATTATCAGATTGCGAATGTGCTCAAGTGGCTGGTCCTTGTACTCTTCGCATATCCGATTACCGCGTTTATTGTGGGGGCCGATTGGGGCCAGGTGCTGCGCGATACGCTGGTTCCATCGCTGCCGCACAGCAGAGATGAATGGGCGACTCTGGTCGCGATCCTCGGGACCACCATAAGTCCTTATCTATTTTTCTGGCTAGCTAGCGAAGAAGTTGAAGAAGAAAAGTCGGCTGGCCAGAACACGCTTGCTCTACGCAGAGGAGCCACAACTGAGGAACTGGAGCTAAGAAATATCGATGTGGGCGTTGGCGCATTCTTCTCGAACATGGTCATGTTTTTTATTATTTTGACTACTGCCATCACACTCAACCGGCACGGCATTACAAAGATCGAAACCTCACGCCAAGCGGCCGAGGCTCTGCGACCTTTTGCCGGCAACTTCGCAGCGACTCTTTTCACTTTGGGGATTGTCGGCGTAGGGTTTCTCGCCATCCCCACGCTGGCTGGATCGACCGCATACGCTTTTGCTGAAACTCTCGGGTGGCGCCAGGGGCTGAACAAAAAACTGAGACAGGCGCGCTGGTTTTACGCGTTGATTCTGGCTTCAACAGGATTTGGCGTAGCACTGGACTTTATTGGCATCAACCCTGTGAAGGCACTCTACTGGACGGCGGTCATTAACGGATTGCTTGCTCCCTTCATTCTCGTCGCGATTCTGATTATTGCGTCCGATAAGAAGTTGATGCAGGGCCAGCCAAGTTCCCGCCTCGGGTGGATTGTTGTCGCGGTCACCACATTTGCCATGTTCGTTGCGGGCGTTGCAATGTTTGTTGTGTAGTAATAAAGCAACGCAGGAAGAGGCTTTTGGGATTAACGATAGGAATGACTCAGGTATTCAGCGCGAGTTTCTCCGCTGCGTCGATCTTGCGCAGGCCGCGAACCTTCCATATCCCAAAGCATATGCAAGCTATTAGAAGGCATACGAAGATGCAAAGCAGCGGAGTCGACCAAGTCTGGAGAGCTCCAGACCATAGACGGATAATCTTGTGCCCATAAATCACACCGAGCCACGCGATAAAGGAGTAACGGAGGGTGCGAGCCGCGCCGAATACGGCGAGAAAGCGGCTGCGCGAAACGCCCAGCGCACCGGAGGCGAGCGCAAACGGTAAGAGTGGAATCGGCGGGGGAAACAAGGCGGGAAGAAAGACCGCGAGGATTCGGTGACGGTCGACCCATCCGACAATAGGTCCAAGAAGACGTGCTGGCACATACTGACGCAGCGCTTCCTCACCGCCTCTGCGGCCAATGTGCCAGGTTGTATATCCGCCCAGAATGCTGCCTGCAATAGCACAAGGAGCCAGCAGCCAGGGGTCGCCGTGGTGCGCCACAAGCCACAGCAGCAGTAAGTCGGTGCTACCGGGCAAAGGCAGTGGGATGACCGAGGAATCAATTACGGCAACAGAAAAAAGCCCCAGAGCTCCCAAGTGCGTGAGCCAGTGTGGTGCCAACTGATGAGGCAAGAGCGTAGCAGGCAATCGTATTGGTTGTCGAACAAACATACTTATACTGACCTGTCCGAAGATTCGCGTTTGAAAGCCAGGTTTCTGAATAATTGCAACAGTCGAGAACCTATCCTGCGTTCGCTCCGCGCAAAGTGAGCCAGTAGTACCGTCGCCAACAAAATGAGCAGCGCACGGGGCGCAATGCAAAGATAGCCAACAGGCCATCGACTGGGCGTAACTCAGCTTGTTTGAAGTTCACGGAATTGCAACGCGGGCACTTTCTCCGCATCCAAAGTGGATGTGGTAACCAATCGGGCCAATTTCTGCTCATGTTACCCATTTTGTCTGTGCCTCTCGATCAATGTTTGTGCAATCTATAGTTCAGAAACTGCGCCCATGTTCGAATTCGAGCCTAGCCAAGAGAGTAAGCAACGGATGCTGCCGGTGGCCAAAGCTACGCTGGAGTCTGCCGCTCCGTAATAGAGATTGACGGTGTCTCCATCTGTGCCGATGGTTTGCCCGCAAGGAAACACCACGCCTTCCACGTCACCGCTAAGCTCATAAGGTGCTTCCGGCCCGAACATCCATGAGTCTCCTCGCTGCAGACATATATCTGGATGTTCAAGATCGAAGAGTGCCAGGCCCAGACGATAAATGCTTCCCGATGCTGTTTGCCGCACTCCGTGATAGATCATCAGCCATCCTTTGGCCGTTTCTATCGGCGGAGAACATAGTCCAATTTTGTTCGCGTCCCACCATCCGCCGCGGCGCGCCTCGAGAATAATTTTGTGGCTTCCCCAATGCCTAAGATCCGGCGAGTAGGATATCCACATATGCGCGCCTAGCGCAGTCATTGGCCGATGAATCAACGCCCATCGGCCATTTATCCTGCGAGGCAGCAACGCCGCGTCTTTATCTTCAGGTGACATGATTACGCCATACCGGTCAAAGCTCTTGAAATCCTTGGTGAGTGCAAGCGAGACTCCTGGCCCTCCACGCGAAAAGGATGTGTATGTCACCGCGTATTGCTCAAGTTCAGGAACATAAGTAATGCGTGGATCTTCAATGCCCCATATCTCTTCCGGATACTCTTTCGGGTTCGCCATCAACGTCGGCTGAGGGTCAATCCGCCATTCGTCGACTCCATTGGCGGAACGCGCAGCACAAAGATGCGACAGGCCGCTGCGATCTTCAACACGACAAAGCAGCAATGTATCTCCATCTGCGAGCCGGACAGCGCCAGCGTTGAAGACGCTGTTAATCGGATAGGGCCAAATGTCGCGAATAAGGAGAGGGTTGCCTGAGTAGCGCGTAAATAAAGGCTTACCGGCACATGCTCCTATCTTTTTCTGCTCCTCGGTGATGGTCTCTTGCGATTCTTTCTCAGCACTGGTTGGATTCAATATGTGACACTCATTCCCTGGTGCAGTTCGTCTGCGCTTGCGACTTTGGCCTTCTGCATTTCGAGTAAAGCCATGAGAAAAGAGAGCGTGGATTCAGCTCCTTGATTCTCGTTTACGCGATCCGGATGAAGTCCGTCTCGACACCCACCTGTTTCTGCATCATACAACGGAACCTGCAAATCGTTCTTACCAAGAAACCAACCAAAGACTCTACGTGCTTCCTCAAGCCACTGGCTCTCCTCCGTCAACCTATACACCTCAAGACAGGCTGAAATAGTAGCGCATGCCTCAACAGGCTGCTGATCGAAGCGCGCCTTTTCATTCCCTTCAATATAGAATCCACTGGATCCTATTGGTACGAAAATCTCCTTATCGCCTCGGTGCTGCTCGGCAACAAGCCACTTTAAAGAGTCCATTCCCGCTTCAATCATTCGCTGGTTGTCACTCCGCCATCCTGCGAGGATGAGCGCCTGTGAAAGCCTTGCATTCGAATAGGAAAGACTTTTTTCAAACCACTTCCATGTATCTGAATGACTTCTCTCATAGATATCAAGGAGTCGATTTGCAAGGATATTGCGTGCGCTCTGAATGGCTCTATCTCCTGGGAACCAGTCCAGGTAGGCTTGCATACCCAAAATGCAATACGCCCAGGCTCGTGGACTAGTAAACGTAAGTGTCGCAGGAACGGCCGCTTCAAAGAGCCTCCCCGCAGCACCTCTCAATCCCGCGTTTTGTGAAAGTCCCAATACCTTCCCCAGCGACCATAGTGCGCGCCCATGGCTGTCATCCGATCCAATATCTTCAAGCCATTTGCGGGTGTAACCGAGAAAATTTCTAAACTTCCCGGAATCCGCATGAAATGCAAGCCATAAAAAGGAAAGGTAGCGGTGGGAGAGGTTCGGATACGCTCGTCTGTCCGTATATTCAGGGTTCTCATCCAAAAGAATGGACACGATTAGCGCACGTGCGTTGTCGTCTGTTGTATAACCTTCCCGAGTATTCGGCACCGAAAAGATTGCGTGTTGCAAAATGCCTGTATCGTCAGTCATGGTTAACAGATGACCTGGGTTTAGAGCGGGAAGTAAGTCTGTCGAATTTATCGCAGAATCGTCCTGCAGGGCTGCTCTTGGATGTAAAGAGCGTTCAAATCGCGCACGCTGAAAGCATGCCATGTAGGCTCGTGCCGTTTTTGCCCATATCGTTCCGCGAGAGTGAAGATAGGCGCGCTTTCGCATAGCATGACGTTCCGCATTGTTTTCCAACAATCCCAACACCGTTTCTGCAATCGCATCAGGACTCTGAAAGGGAACAATTACGCCGCGCTTCTCCGCGAGTAACTCTTTGGCGTGCCAGTAAGGCGTGGAAATAATCGCCTTACCAGCTCCAAGCGCAATTGCAAGCGTACCGGAGACAACCTGCGCTTCATGCTGATAAGGCGTTATGTAGATATCGGCAGCACCCACGTGCTCTAGTAGTTCCTCCGTGCTCACAAAGCGATTATTGTAAATCACGTGATCGGAAACGCCAAGCTGCTCTGCCAGCGCTTGCAGTTCTTCCCGGTAACGCTCACCTTCGCTTCGTCGTATATGCGGATGGGTAACTCCGGAGACAACATAGACCACATTTGGTTGTCGCGCCAGTATCGCAGGTAACGCCTGTATAACGTTCTCAATTCCCTTATTAGGAGACAGTAGCCCGAAAGTAAGCAGAACCGACTTGCCTTCCGTGCCAAACTTATCTTTGAAATAATTAGGGTCCATAAAGGGTAGATCTGGCACACCGTGGGGAATAATATCGATTTTCTCGCCGGGAACCGCATAAACTTCTCGCAGAAGCTTGGCCGCTAGTTTGCTCATCACTACCATGCGGTCGGATAGTTGTGCAATCTCTTCAAGCACCGCACGCTGATTTATATCCGGATCACGCAACACAGTATGCAGCGTAGTCACCAGCGGCATCCTCAATTTACGCAGCAAGGTAAGTATGTGGCTGCCTGCGCTGCCGCCGTAAATGCCATATTCATGTTGCAGACAAACAAGATCGTTGCCATTAAAGTTGAGAAAATCAGCGGCACGCTCATAGGAGGAAAGATCCTCCTGCGCAAGTTCCAGGCGAACTTGTTCCGGATACTGATAGCATGAATCTGGATCGTTGACGGGAATGGCAAACAACCGATCCTTTCCGTATTCGGTTGCGAGCGCCGTGCACAAGTCGGTAGTGAAAGTAGCTATGCCGCACTCGCGCGGCAGGTAGTTTCCCACAAACGCAATGCGGGTTGGCAAAGGAAGTTTGCA
>Ga0187875_10000670_pt1 | contig 27673 bp, 23 predicted proteins | sample June2016WEW_17_1_2_FD_132978 | JGI IMG/M metagenome (GOLD analysis project Ga0187875, IMG submission 132978) | Peatland microbial communities from SPRUCE experiment site at the Marcell Experimental Forest, Minnesota, USA - June2016WEW_17_10 | ecosystem: Environmental > Terrestrial > Soil >...
CGCCGGTCCGGCCGTCAGTGGTGTGAGCACCGTTGGCCTGGGTGCGGGTGGCCTGGGTGCCGGCGGCCTGGGTGCGGAGCGGACCGGCGCCGGCCGGCCACTGGGCGCCAGCAGGCCGGCCGACCAGCCGACCACGACTGACTCCGGGCTGGCCCGCCGCAGGCCGAAAAGCCAGAGCCCGTTCCCCGAACTGGTTGGCCCGCCGCCCGGGATGGACCCGCCGCTCGGCAGCCGGTCCGGCGAGGACACCGAGGGCACCAGCAGGCCCATGTACTCGTGGAATCCATCGGACACCACGGAGGCCTTCCCCGCGGTCCCGCCCCCGGGAGACTCGCGCCCGGGCTAGGTGCACCCTGCCACCCGGGCCACCGGGCTGCGGGTCCTACTCGGAGGACCCCTCGCCGTTCATTTCCGCCTTGCGGACTGAGGCGTACATGGGCACGTATTCCTGCCCGGACAGGTCGTGGATGGCCTGGATGACCTCGTCCGTGATACCGCGACGGGCCCTGCCTGGCGCGGTCTCCTGGTACGCCTCGAACGTGAGCGGCTTGCCGATCCGCATCGACACCTGATGCAGCCGTGGCACCACGTGCCCGGGCGGCAGGATCCGGTCGGTGCCCATCATCGCCACCGGGATCACGGGCAGGCCGGAGTTCATCGCAAGCCAGGCCACGCCGGTGCGGCCGCGGTACAGCCGCCCGTCCGGTGACCGGGTGCCCTCGGGGTAGATGCCGAACAGCTGGCCGCGGCGCAGCAGGGCCAGCGCCGCCTCCAGCATGTCCTGCGCGGCCCGGGCCTGCGCCCGGTCCACGGACAGCTGCTTGGTGGCGCGCAGGTAGGTGCCGGCGACCCGCTGTGCCACACTCCGGCCGGTGAAGTACTCCGACTTCGCGGCGAAGGTGAGCGGGCGGTCGAGCATCAGCGGAAGGAAGATGGAGTCCACGATGGACAGGTGGTTGGACGCCAGGATGGCGCCGCCCTCGGGTGGGATGTACTCCAGGCCGGTGATCCGCGGCCGCCAGAGGAGTCGCAAGACTGGACCGGCCACAACCCTGGACAGCTGGTACTGCACCCGATAGCTCCTGGAATGTCGATCCGCCTCGCTGCTCAAAGATATCCGGGGTCAGCCGCGGCGGAGGAGGCTCGGCGCTGATCCGCGTCCGCCGGCGCCGCCGGCCAGCCGGGGCTCCCGCTCAGCCCACCTCAGCTGGCGCAGATATTCTGGCTGGCCGTCCGGGACGAGAAGCTCGGCGAAGGGGTGGGGGTAGTCGACTGGGCCGTGCCCTCGGTCTGGGTCGTGGTGCCGTAGTTACTGCCCAGCAGGAGGACGAGCCGGTCGCTGGTGCCCGGGACCTCCTGGATGGCTGAGCCGGGCACCTTGGCCTCCAGCAGCCTGGCCTGTGCCCCGTGACCCGCGTGGTACTCGATCACCGTCTCGGTGATGTCCTGCGTGGACTCCTGGGTCATGCCCGTCACGTTGAAGCCCTTTTGCTGCAGCAGGGTGCCGACCGAGTCCTGCAGCCCGTACTGTGCGGTTCCGTTGCGGACCGAGACGGAGACCGTGTGCGGGGAGATCGTGGGCTGCTTAGCCTCGCGGATCGTCGCGTTGCTGACCGGGATGTCGTCCTGGAAGTCCTGGAAGATCGTGCTGTCCTCAGGCTGCGTCCACATCACGTTGGCGGTGTCGGTCGGCACCACCAGTTGGCGGGGGTAGTTCGGCAGGGTGAAGAAGGTGACCTGGCTGGCCGGCAGGTTCTTGACGCTCATCGCGAGGTTGTACAGGCCGTGGATGCCGCCGAGCTGGCTGTCGATCGTGATCGACTTGGTGGCGGCATCGAGGAAACGGTAAATGGCGACGGGGTTCAGCAGCTTGCTCCTCACCCGCTCGATGAGCGAGGACATGAAGGCCTGCTGGCGTCCGATCCGCTCGAGGTCGCTGCCGTTACCCAGGGTGTAGCGGGCCCGGACGTACGCCAGAGCGACGAAACCGCGCAGCAGGTGATGCCCGGCCGACAGGTACAGATCGGACTTAGGGTCGTCGATCGGCGTGGTGTTGCACTCCTCGACCCCGCCGAGCGCGTTGACCATGGCCTCGAACCCGTCGAAGTTGATGGCCACGAAGTGATCAATGTGGATGCCGGTGTCCTGCTCCAGGGTCTTGACCGTGCAGGCCACACCCCGGTCGGTGTGATTGCCGTCCAGGTTGCCCAGGGCGAAAGCCTCGTTGATCTTGAAGGTGGTGGGCGAGGACATCGAGCCGTTGCCCATGTCGCACGCGGGGATGTTCACCCACGAGTCGCGCGGGATCGACATCACGTCGACCCACTTCCGGTCGGCCGCGATGTGCATGATCAGCAACGTGTCGGACTGGTCGGTGGTGAGGTCCTGCCCGAAGCCCCGTATGCCGTTACGGCTGTCCGAGCCGATGATCATGATGTTCTCGGCCTGCGGATGCGTGTCGACCGGCTGGGTGCCGAGCTCGCCGGAGATGTTGACCTGATGGATGTTGCCGTTCAGGTGCCGGTAGACGGCGTAAGCGCCCCCGAGGGCCAGCAGCACCACCACCGCGGCGCCCCCGGCCGTCCAGGCCAGGATCTTCTTCTTACGGCTGGGACGGTGGCCCAGCCTGGCCGGGGCGCCCGCCGCAGCGCCCGGCGGGACAGGAGGACCAGCCGCATCATCGCGGCCAGCGGCGCCGGCGGGAGCGCCACCATCTGCGTCATCCGCGGGGACGTTCCCGGCCGCTCCAGGCCTGGTACCGGCCGGTTCGTGCTCCGGCGGATCCTCGCTTCCCGGCACATGCCCGGGGCCCGAACCAGGCTCGTCCATGTCGGCCGGCCCCATGCCTTCTCACCCCATACCCAGATCCGGTGGGGGCTCGCGCGCTGTGCACACGGGACACGCAGCCGTTGCGGAGCGTTACACCCGAAGCGCAAACCACCCCACTCGGCGCAACGCTATAGCCGCGCGGATAGTTTCACCGTCCACTAAGTACCCACATGCAGGCAAATAGTCACGTTGACCGGCAGTCACGACGAGTAACTACCTTTGTAACCACAGTACACGTCGTGGCTTCTGGTGCTCTGGGTGGCACTACACCATTTAACGGGTTCGAGGTGCCAGAGGTGCCTCGTGGGATCTGGGTCGGTCTACGGCCGCCCCCACTCCTGGGCCAGCAACTCGGACGAGCCGACCCGGTCGGCATGGTCGTGGGTGACGCTGGTCACCAGGATCACGTCGGCGGACACCAGCAGATGCGGCCCGTCCGCCACCGCCGACGGGCGGAAAGCGGCCCGGTACGCGCCCGGTCGTCCGGCTCCCGCCACCCGGCGAGATGCCATCCCGCCCCGTCCAGCGCCGCGAGGTAGAGTCCTGCGGCTTCCGGCATCCCTGGCTCCTTCCGGGCCCGGGCTCGCTTCCCCGGGCGGTCCGCCGTGACGACGCTACGGCGTCACGCCCCCTAAGTCTATAAATCCGATCGGTATAGCATTCATTGAGTGGAGAGCCGCCGGCGGGCACGCCCAGTTCCACCGTGATCAACGACAGCCGCCGGCCGGCACGCCAACAGTTCTCTTTCGTGATCAAACGATCGGTGTCGCCAGAACGACACCGATCGTTTGATCACGGAAGGGGTGAGCGGTGATCACGGCGTAGGGTCGGAGGGGTATCACGATGCGGCGAGAGGATACCCGTGCCCGCACCAGAGGCTGAGCCACTGCCGGTTCTCGATGCCCTGCACTCGACCCCGGCCCGCCGGTACCTGTCCCCCGAGCCGATTCCGGACGATGTCATCTGGGCCATCCTCGACGCGGCCGTCCGGGGCCCGACCGGCGGCAACCAGCAGGGGTGGGGCTGGGGCGTGGTCACCGACCCGGCGATCAAGCAGCAAGTGGCCGAGTGGTACCTGGAGGGCTGGAACCGGGCATACGGCAGCCGGCGGGAGGAGATCCTGGCCGCGCCGCCCGGCGCGGACGGGCTGAGCCCCCGCTCGTTCCTGGCCGCCGAGCACCTGGCGAACCATCTCGCCGAGGCGCCGGTGTGGATCTTCCCGGTGCTGCGGAACGGGGCCGGAGCGCGCAGCCCCCGGCTGGGCAGCTCTATCTACGGGGCGGTGCAGCAGCTCATCCTGGCCGCCCGGGCCCACGGGGTGGGCACCACCCTGACCACGCTGTACTCCGGCCACGAAGACGAGGTGCGGGACCTGCTCGGCCTGCCCGCGGACGCGCTGACCATGGGCCTGCTCCCGCTCGGCTACCCGGCCCGGGGCCGCTGGGCCCAGCCGAAACGCCGCCCGGTGGAAGAGGTGGTGCACTGGAACCAGTGGGGAGCCACCCGCCCCCGGCCCTGACCCGGGCAGCACTCGGGTAGACCGTTGGAACAGCTGGAGCCGGTGACCAGGATCGAACTGGTGACCTGCCGTTTACAAGACGGCCGCTCTGCCAACTGAGCTACACCGGCGGGGGCTGGCTGAATCGTAGCCCACCGGGCACCCGCAGGGCTGCCTCCGCCCGCCGCGCTGGCCGGCAGGCCGCGCGCGGCAGGCAGGACACTGGCAGCCCGCAGACCAGACAGCGCCCTGGCTGCGGGCGTGTCAGGAATGGAGTGCGCGGGTTTCCTTGACCCGGGTGATCAGCCGGGCCCACCGGACCCGGCTGATCACCAGCATGGAACCGTCCGGATTCCCTGAATTGCGCACGAATACCAGATCGGCGCGTGCGGCTACTTCGACACAATCTCCCCCGTTACACCTGCTACTCCGGTGCCACGCCAGACCGTCCGTAAGAATCGAGTCCAACACGCCCTCCAGATCAGGAACGACCGATCCGCCCGTATGGTCGCTTCTCATGGTAGGCATGCAGAATTCGAGGCTGTCAACAGTGAAGCCCCGATGTCCCGTTCCCCGGGGGACTGTTGTGGCTAGTGAGGCTAATGAGGCCAGAACGAGGGCAGAGTGCCAAATGTACGCTCAGTTATGGTGCGAGATCGTCGAAATCCCCGTTCTTGATCCCTGCGACGAATTGCTGCCATTCGGCATGACTATACGAGAGGATGGGCCCCTCGGGCTGCTTGGAATCGGCGATGAGGATCGCCTGGTCACTCGCGGCTACCTTGACGCACTCGCCGCCGTTGCAGCTCAGCGTGGTGCGCCAGACTGGGTTTGCCTGACCACGTCCATAAGCCATGACAGTGTCTCCTTAGATGATATAGCAGAACGCGGCGGAGTCCTAGGTCTGGCTGGTAGACCCGTCGCGGATTTCCTCGATCCTCCTGGCAGAGTTTCGGGGGCTCAATGCGGTATCGCGCAGATAGTCGAGAGCCTCGGAGTACCGTTTTATCTCAGCCGGACGCTGATGATAGAGGTGACTCACAAGACTTTCAACGAAAACGAGCCCGGGAAGCGAAGAGCCGCTGAACTCCAGGTAATCGAAATTGCTGTCCACCGCCGCATATGCGCCTACTTCGTAGGGAATTACCTGGACGGTCGCCCGCTCTTCCTGAATCAGCCTGAGCATCTTCTCCAGCTGGGCTTTCATCACCGCCGGGCCACCCACCTGGCGGTGCAGGACAGCCTCATCGAGGATCGCCCGGTACCGGACGGGCCGGGCCTGCTCCAGCAGCCTCTGGCGCACCATTCGCGCCTCGACCCGCTGGGCTACGACATCCGGTTCGATCTTCGGCGCAATGCCCTTGATCATCTCCCGGGCGTAATCCTCGGTCTGCATCAGGGCGGGAACGAAATACATACCAAAGCAGGTGATCGCCGTCGCTTCCTGCTCCATGCCGATGAACGGCGTGATCTTGAGATCGTCATACCGCGTCCACCAGCCGGGCTCACGTGCCTGCCGGGCCAGCTCCATGAGCTCGGCCGTGGTGTCCTCGTCCACCTCGTAGATGCCGCACAGGTCACGCACGTCCCGCAGGGTGGGCCGGCGGGCCCCGGTCTCCGCCCTGCTGATCTTGGTTGCGGAGCAAAGCAGCCGCCCGGCCACCTCCTCCACGGTGAGGTCCCGGGCATTGCGCAGCTCGCGCAGGCGGATGCCCAGCTCGCGCTGGCGAACGGTGGGGCTCACAGTCGCCACGACACCCCGCCCCCTTCCGGCAACGCACTCACCACAGCCTCCGTCCAGCTTTGGGGGCACCCGGAGGCGTGGCCCCTCGTCGTGAGTGTCAGCGTATTCACAAGAGCCATTGGCACATGCCGCGGTGGCAACGTTAAGACGTGGGACCGATGTCGTCAACTTGACAGGGCCGTTCCGGGATGCGATCCGGTACCCGGAGCGCCCCGCGCCGGGAAGGTCCTCGACCCGGCCAGCCCGGCTGCGGCATGCTCTTACCCGCTCTGCGATGTCCGTAAGCCCGGTTCTGCCCACCTGCGCGGGCGGCCGTCGCAGGCCAGGCCCTCACGCGGTGCGTGAATTGACGATCATGAAGCCGTGATGCCATGGGCATGAACCTTTGGCATCAGACTATGGCATGTGCCATATGGCACATGCCATAATGGCTCGTGAGGCCGGCCGATCCAGAGGAGGCTGACCGATTGACACCACGAGCAGCCGCCCGGTCACCCGGACGTGAGTGCCCCGGCAAGGAAGGAAAGAGCCCAGTCAGTTAACCCGGAGAGAAACGGGGTGGTGGTCGTGCCAATACTGATCTTCTTCATAGGCGCTCTCCTGGGCGTGCTCGTGGGCGGCGCACTGTGCGTGCGGTATCTCCGCCACGAGGTGGCGGCAGACATCGCACCGCGGCTCCGGCGCGTCCAGCTGCAACTCGACAACCTTGAAACCGCGATCAACCTGGCCCTCGTGACGAGGTACGCAGAGATCAGCGGGCAGCTTCCCGCCAGCTCGCCGCCGCGGCGGTCACGCGCCGACGGCAGCTAGGTGACCTCTCGTCACCCGGGGAGAGCATTCCGCGAATCTTCGTCCCGCCGGGGGGAGTCAAAACTTCGGTTAACCACGTACTATCCCGCTAACGCGGTCGCGAGGTCACAAGGTCACAAGGTGGTGGGGCGAATGACCGGACCGGTGCCCAGTGGTATCGACGAGATCGGCTTGCTGCCCGGAAGTCACGTCTGCGCGTTCTACCGCGGTGATACCGATCGCGACCGGCTGCTGAACGGGTACCTCGGTGCGGGGCTCACCGCCGGGGACAAGTGCATCTGCGTCGTGGACTCCGCGGACACCGCGGAGCGGCTGGGGTCGCTGCCCGGTGCCTGCGGCGACCCCGGACGCTGCACCGGCCAGCTGGACATCCACCTGCCCGAATCGACGTACCTGGCCGGCGGCGAGTTCACCACCAGCGACATGCTCACGTTCTGGACCGAGAGCATGGTCAAGGCAGAGGTCGACGGTTACTCCTTCTGCCGTCTCGTCGGCGAGATGACGTGGGCGCTACGCGACGCGCCCGGGGTCGAGCACCTGGTCACCTACGAGTCGGAGCTGAACCGGGTCACCTCCAGTTGCCCGGTGGTCGTGCTGTGCCTGTACGACCTGGACCGCTTCAGCGGCGAGGTCGTGGTCAACATCGTCAAGACCCACCCGCAGGTGCTGATCCAGGGCATCCTCGTGGAGAACCCGTACTACGTCGGGCCAGACGAGTTCCCCGGCCCGGATGAGCTCCTCAGGCCGGGGGAGCTCCCCGGGCCGGGCGGCCCGGGGTCGGCCAGAACCGTGCCGGCGGCCCCCAGGTCAGCAAGTGCCTGACCGGCGGTCCTGATGACCGCCGACCAGACATCCCGGAGCACCGCGGCGGTGGTCCGGCTGCCCCGGCGTCCAGGCCGGCCTGCCGACGCGGACCTGCGCGAGCGGCTGGGCGAGTTCCGGGCCCTGCTGGTGATCTCGCTGCTGATGACCGAGTCCGTCAACGAGGAGCAGATCCTCGAACTGGCCGCGTCCAGCGCCCCCGGGCTCGGTCCCTGGCTGATCGAGGGGTACGGGTTCACCGACGGCCAGTGGCGTCCCGGCCCGGGGCAGCCCGCGGCCGCGCCGGGCGGCCTGACCGCTCAGCTGGCCGGCCTGGGCAGTGCGGGCGGCCTGGTTGACCTGCCCGGCCGCCCCTGGGCGTGGGCCTACCCGCTGCGCGGCATCGGCGGGCTGCTCGGCCACCTGGTCGCCTCCTGCGACGTGGAACTTTCCGCCGAGCAGCGGTTCGTGGTCCAGGTCATCGCGCAGCAGACCGGGGTGGCCGTATCCAACGCGCGGCTGCACGCCCGGGAGCGCGCCACCGCGGCCGAGCTCGCCGCCACCAACGAGGCGCTCGCCGAGAGCGTCACCACCCTGCAGCGCAGCATGGACATCCACCAGCGGCTGACCAGGGTGGCGGTCTCCGGCGAAGGCCAGCCCGGTATCGCCAGGGCCCTGCACGAGCTCACCCGGATGCCGGTCGCGATCGAGGACCGCTACGGGAACCTGACCGCCTGGGCCGGCCCCGGGCAGCCGGTCCCGTACCCGAAGGAGTCCTTCGCCAAGCGCGAGCACCTGCTCCGCCGGCTGATGCGGGCCAGCTCACCAACGCGGGACGGAGAGCGGCTCATCCTGCTCGCCTCACCGCGGACCGACGTGATGGGGGTCCTGGCTCTCATCGACCCGGGTCGGCGCGCCGACCACGCCGACCTGGTGGCCCTGGAGCACGGGGCGACCGTCTTGTCCATGGAGCTGGCCCGGCTGCGCGGCATCGCCGACGCGGAGCTGCGGCTGCGCCGCGACCTGGTCCATGACCTGCTGGCCGGGACCGACGACGAGAGCGCGCTGACCCGAGGCGAGGCGCTGGACTACGACCTGCGGCGGCCGCACCGGGTCGTGATCGTGGAGGGCAAGGGCCGGGCCCGGGCCCACGACGCACTGCTGAGCGCGGTCCGCCGGGCCATGCGCCAGGCCCGCCAGGACGGGCTGTTCGAGACCTGGTCCGGCAACGTCGCGGTGATCACCGCCGCCCAGACGGACTGGGAGCAGCTGCGCCGCGCGATCATGTCCGACCTCGGCGGCCAGGTCCGCGTGGGGGTGGGCGGCTCCGCGGCCCGGCCCTCCGAGCTGCCCCGCTCGTTGCGTGAGGCGGGCCTCGCGCTGCGGCTGCAGAAAACGCTGCTGCCCGGCGACAGCGCCTGTGAGTATCCCAAGCTCGGCATCTTCCGGATGCTGGCCGCCATCCCGGACCTCACCGACGTGGACTCGTTCGTCCGGGAGTGGCTCGGCAGCCTGCTGGACTACGACGCGCGCCGCAAGGCCGAGCTGGTGCACACGCTCACCCAGTACCTGGAGCACGGCGGCAACTACGACGCGACCGCCGCCGCGCTGTCCGTGCACAAGAGCACGCTGAAGTACCGGCTGCAGCGGATCCGCGAGCTCACCGGCCTGGAGCTGAACGACCCTGACGTGCACTTCAACCTGCAGCTCGCCACCCGGGCCTGGGGCACGCTGCAGGCCCTGCACGACGAGCCCTGAGCTCCCGCCGAAAGCCCTGACCCTCAAAGGGCGACGCCTGGCCTGTTCTTTGTCCCCCCGTGACCTGCCCCGCCGGGGCCCCGCTGGCGATGCTGAACAGGCAGCCAACGGCACGGAGGAGTCAGGGATGATCGACGTACGCAACCCGGCCGACGGATTCAGGTCACTGCGGGCGCGGATCGCCGCGCTCGGGACACTCGGCGACCGTGACCGCGGCGCGGACGGCGCCCCGCTGACCGTGGGCGAATGGGCGCTGCTGATCGACGACATCGTGGACCACCCCGAAGCCAACACGGAGGGTCTGTGGAACGTGGCCGGGCCCGGCGAGGACGACCGCGAGTACGACGCGATCTTCGTGGGGGGCGGCGCGAGCGGCCGGTTCGGCTCGGCCTTCCTGAAGGCCCGGGGCGGCCGCCAGCTCACCATCGACGCGTGGCCATTCCTCGGCGGCTCCTGCCCGCACCAGGCCTGCGTGCCGCATCACTTGTTCTCCGAGGCCGCCCGGGAGATGGACCTGGCCCGGCACATGCAGGGCCGCCTGTGGTACCCGCCGTTCGACGAGAAGCGGGCCAGCATCCAGGAGATCGTCGAGCTGTTCAAGGCCGGGCGGATGTACCCGCACGCCATCATGAACTGGCAGTCCAAGGAACAGCTGGACATGGAGTTCATCCTGAACACCCCGGCCACGATCATCGATTCCCGCACGGTCGAGGTCGAGGGCCGGCGGTTCTCGGCCCGGAACCTGGTGCTGTGCACCGGCGCGCGGACCAGCTACCCGGAGGTGCCGGGCATCCGTACCAAGGGCGTGTACGACTTCGCCACGCTGATCGAGGACCTCGACTACGAGCCCAACCGCTGCGTGATCATCGGCGGGTCCAAGGTGGCCCTGGAGTACGGGTCGTTCTTCCAGGCCACCGGCTGCAAGACCACGATCCTGACCCGCAGCCCGCTGATGGAGACGGCCAGCCTGCACCACGTGGACGCGGGGCTGCGGGATTACGTGGTCTCGATGATGGCCGACCGGGGCATCGAGATCGTGGTGGGCGCGGAACCGCTCGAGGTGCTCGGCAACGGCAAAGTCACCGGGGTCCGTTACCGGGCGCCGGGCGGCGAGATCAAGCAGATCGACACCGACTTCGTGTTCGTCGGCACCGGGGAGCGCCCCGACCTGAGCATGTACGCGCCGCTCGGGCTGGCCACTGATGACCGCGGGTTCGTGATCGCGGACACCCACATGCGGACCTCGGTCCCCGGGGTATACGCCGCCGGCGACCTGGTCGGCCCCCCGATGGAGATGTTCAAGGCCCGCAAGTGCGGGGTCGGCGCGGCCCGCAACATCATGGGCGAGGACTACGAATTCGACTTCACCGAGTACCCGGACTTCCTGCACACCACCTACGAGGTGACCTGGTGCGGCCTGTCTGAGGCGGAGGCCCAGGCGCGCTACCGGAACGTCATCAAGATCCAGATGCCGCCGGACGACGCCGACCCGGAGACTTTCGCGCTCCCGGCCGCCGAAGGGTCGATGCTGTACGCGTTCACCCGGCCGATCCTGTCCGGCTGGCTCAAGCTCGTGATCGACGCGGACAGCCGCAAGGTCCTCGGCGCGCACCACGTCGGCTTCGGCGCCAAGGACGCGTTCCAGTACATCGACTACCTGATCCGCCGGCCCGAGGGCTTCACCATGGACGAGATGGCCGAGCTGAACGAGTTGTTCCTCAACCCGGAGCACTTCATCCAGCTGTGCCGGCTGCGCGCGGGCCAGAGCAGCCCGGTGAACCTGTGACGCCGCAGCCACCAGACCATCCGCGGGTGGCCGTGGTCACCGGCGGTGCGTCCGGGATCGGCCTGGCCACCTGCGGCCGCCTCACCGACGAGGGATTCACCGTGGCCGCGCTGGACATGAAACCGGACGGCGCGGCCGGGGCCGCGGCGATGACGCTGCGCTGCGACGTCACCGACGAAGACGACGTCGGCCTCGCCATGGGCGAGGTCGCGGCGCGGCTCGGCCCGGTCGATGTGCTGGTCAACAACGCCGGCATCACCGGCTCCCAGGCCGCGGCGCGGTGCCACGAGACCCCGGTGGCTGAGTGGGACCGGGTCCAGGCGGTCAACGTGCGCGGCCCGTTCCTGTGCAGCCGCGCGGTGCTGCCGTCCATGATCGAACGCGGGTCCGGGCACATCATCACGATCGCGTCGATCGCGGGGCTGGTCGCGTTCCCGGGCCGGTGCGCGTACACCGCGTCCAAGGGCGCGGCGCTGATGCTCACCCGGTCGATCGCGGTGGACTACGCGGCGGCCGGGATCCGCGCCAACGCCGTCTGCCCCGGCATGGTGTACACCCCGATGACCAGCTGGCGGCTGGACCAGCCGGACCTGCGGGCCCAGGTCGAGGCCCGGATCCCGGCCGGGCGGGTGGCCGACCCCGCCGAGATCGCCGACGCGGTCGCGCTGCTGGCATCCGGCCGGCTCGGTTACATGACCGGCCACCCGCTGGTCCTGGACGGCGGGATGTCCGCCCTGTGAGCGCCGTCCGGTGAGCGCAGTGAGCGCAGGCAGCACGGCGGATGGTTTTCGTTGCGGAGAAGAAGGCGGGACACGATGACAGGCAAGCTGGCGGGCAGGACAGCCGTGGTGACCGGGGCGGGATCGGGCATCGGCCGGGCCGCCGCGGCCCTGTTCGCACGGGAGGGGGCAGCGGTCGCGGTGGTAGACCTCAACGCCGACGCGGCCAAGGACGTGGCGGAGGAGATCGCCGCCTCCGGCGGCACGGCCCTGGCCGTCGCGGCCAACGTCGCCGACCGGCTCCAGGTCACCAGTGCTTTTGAACAGATCCGCAACGAATACCACCGGGTGGACGTGTTGTACAACAACGCGGGCGTGAACAGCAGTGGCTCGGTCGTCGACGCCACCGAGGATGACTGGGACCGGAGCTTCGCGGTGAACGCGAAGGGCACGTTCCTGTGCTCCCAGGCCGCCGCGCCCTTCATGGTGGCGGCGGGCGGCGGGTCGATCATCAACCAGGGCTCGGTCGCCGCGCTGGTCGGCATCGCGAACTTCGCCTCCTACTGCGCGTCCAAGGGCGCGGTGGTGGCGCTGACCAGGTCGATGTCCGTGGACCTGGCGCCGCGCGGGGTCCGGGTCAACGTCATCTGCCCGGGCACGGTGTACACGCCGCTGATGGAGCCCATGCTGCGGGCCCGGGGTGGCGGGGACATGGAGGCCGGGCTGGCGCTGACCGTGGCCAAGTACCCGATCGGGCGGCTCGGCACGCCGGGGGAGATCGCCACGGTCGCGCTGTTCCTGGCCAGCGACGACTCCTCGTTCCTGACCGGCTCGGTGATCACCGCAGACGGCGGGATGAGCTCCCAGTGACTCGCCCAGCCCTACTCACACCACCACCGTCAGCCCCGCACGCCCTACCAGCCCCGCACCTCTCGCATCCTCGTTGTGATCAACCGATTGGTGTCGTCGGAACGACACCAATCGGTTGATCACGAGGGATCTGGGGCGGAGGCCTGCCCTCACGGGACCAAACTGTCCTGGCGGGACAAGGTCAGGGACGGGGTTTGTCTCCATGCTCCATTAGTTCTGCGCCCGAATTGATCTACGCTCCGGGTGACCTGATCCACGGGGCGGTGGAAGCGTGGGCACAGTTGAATCACCGGCGGGCACAGCACCGGCGGCTACAGCACCGGCGGGCACAGCACCGGCAGGCATCGCGCCCGCGGGCCCGTACCGCGACGAGCTGGTCCTGCTCCGCAGCCAGCTGACCAACCTGCGGGCCCTCCTGGTGCTGTCCATCCTGATGACCGAGAGCGCGGACGACCAGCAGATCCTGCGGCTGGCCACGTCCGCGGCCGCCTCGCTGGGCAGCTGGCAGATCGCCGGTTTCGTGATCGGGGACGCGTGGTGGGCCGGCAGCCGCCGCTGCGGCGCCCCCGGCCCGGAGCTGGCCGCCGAGCTCCAGGCCCTGCCCGAGACCGGCGGGCCGGTGACCAGCCTGGACGCCGGGTGGGCCTGGGCGTACCCGTTGCGGAGCATCGCGGGGCGGCTCGGCTACCTGATCGTGCACGCCGCGCACGAGCCCGCGGTCGAGGAGCAGTTCCTGGCCCAGGTGCTCGCCCAGCAGACCGGGGTGGCGGTGTCCAACGCCCAGCTGCACGGGCGGGAGCGGGACACTGCGGAGCAGCTGGCCGCCACCAACGGCGCGCTCGAGGAGACGGTCGCCACGTTGCGCCACGGCATGGCCATCCACGAGCGGCTCACCCGGGTCGCGGCGGCCGGCGAGGGCGCGGCCGGCATCGCCGAGGCGCTGCACGACCTGACCGGGCTCGCGGTCGCGGCGGAGGACCGCTACGGCAACCTGTCCGCGTGGTCCGGCCCGGGCCAGCCGGCCCGCTACCCGAAACTCGCCGCCTACGAGCGGGAGCAGCTGCTGCGCCGGCTGATGACCGCGGGCCGGTCGGTCCGCGACGGCGATCGCGTGGTCGCGCTGGCCTCGCCCCGCCCCGGCGTGCTCGGGCTGCTCGCGCTGATGGATCCCGGGCACCGGGCGGGCACCACGGACGTGATGGCCCTGGAGCACGGCGCCACCGTCCTCGCCGTCGAGCTGGCCCGGCTGCGCGGGCTGGCCGACACCGAGCTGCGGGTCCGCCGCGAACTGGTGCACGACCTGCTGACCGGCACCGACGACGAGAGCGCCTACCTGCGCGCCGAGGCGCTGGGGTACGACCTGGGGCGGCCGCACCAGGTGGCGGTGGTGGAGGTGGCCGAGAGCTCGCCGGCCCAGGAGGAGGTGCTGCACGCCACCCGCCGGGTGCTGCGCCACCAGCAACTGCCCTGCCTGCTGGGCAGCATGACCGGCACGGTGGTGATCGTGGCCGCGGCCGCCGGAACGGCGGCGGCGGGCGGGCAGGCGCCTGACGGGGGCGCCGACTGGGAGGCGCTGCGCGCCGGCATCGTGGCCGAGCTGGGCGGCAGCCGCTGCCGGATCGGCGTCGGCGACGCCTACCCGCGGCCGTCGGAGTTGTCCCGCTCGCTGCGTGAGGCGCGGCTCGCGCTGCGGATGCAGGAGGCGTCCGCGTCGGCGGACCGGACCTCGGTGTTCGCGGACCTCGACGTGCTGCGGATGCTGGCCGCGGTGGACGACCTCACCGACGTGGAGGCGTTCGTCGTCAAGTGGCTCGGCACGCTGGCGTCCTACGACGAGCGTAAGCACACCGAGCTGGTCATGACGCTGATCCAGTACCTGCAGCACGGCGGCGGGTACGAAGCCACCTCCCGGGCGCTGTCCGTGCACCGCAGCACGCTGAAGTACCGGCTGCAGCGGATCCGCGAGCTGACCGGCTTCGACCTGGGCAACCCCGAGACCCACTTCAACCTGGAGCTCGCGACCCGGGCCTACGTGACCCTGCAGGCCCTCGGCGATACTCCGGCCTGAAACCCTGGCGGCCTGAAACCCTGGGCGGGCTTTAACCCCTGGCGGCCTTAAACCCCGGTGGCCTGGCCCTGTGCGCCGTAGGGGCGGTGCACAGTTGGGCCTGCCAGGACGAGGCCTCCTGCGCGGCGCCACCGTAGCGTCCTGGCCATGGACGGCAGCGCCAGCCCGGGGGAACGGCCCCCCGCCCCGCTTTCCCGGGGGACTACCCCCGGAGCCCCCGGCCCCCGCCCGTCGCCGGCTCGGGGGGAACACGCCTCTGGCGCGCCCCCCCTCGCCGGGGCGGATGAGCTGGAACTCTTCGCGCAGATGTGTTTCCTGCGGCGTTTCGAGGAGCGGGCCGACACGCTGTACCGGCAGGGCCTGATCCACGGCCCGGTGCACCTGGGGCTCGGCCAGGAGGCCATCGCCGTCGGGGCCGCGTCCGTGCTCCGCCCGGGCGACTACTCGCTGGGCACCTACCGGGGGCACGCGCACGCGCTGGCCCGCGGCGCCCCGCCCGACGCGGTCCTGGCCGAGCTGCTCGGCCGCGAGGGCGGGATCTGCGGCGGCAAGGGCGGGTCCATGCACATCACCAGCGTGGAGCACGGCTACTACGGCTCCTACGCGATCGTCGGCGCGCACCTGCCGATCGCCTGCGGCCTGGCCTGGGCGGCCCGGATCCGCCGCAGCGGGCAAGTCACCGTGTGCTTCTTCGGCGACGGGACCACCAACATCGGCGCGTTCCACGAGGCGGTCAACCTGGCCGCGGTGTGGCGGCTGCCGGTCGCGTTCGTGTGCGAGAACAACTGGTACATGGAGTACACGCCGATCGGCGACGTGATCCCGGTCGCGCTGCCCGCCGCCGACCGGGCCGCCGCCTACGGGCTGCCCCGGATCGTGGTAGACGGGAACGACGTGTCCGCGGTCCGGCAGGTGGTCGGCGACGCGGTCCGCGCCGCCCGGGACGGTGACGGGCCGAGCCTGATCGAGGCGCAGACCTACCGGCTCAAGGGCCACTCGGCCGCGGATGCCGCCGCGTACCGCCCGGGGGAGGAAGTGGCGCGCTGGCGCGAGCGGGACCCGCTGCTGCTCGCCCGGGCCGCGCTGGTGGCCGACGGCACGGCCGCGGAGAAGCTGGACGAGATCGACGCGCGGATCAAGGCCGACCTGGCCGAGCTGGCCCGGCAGGTGCTGGCCCGCCCCGTCCCCGACCCGGCCGGGGCCTGGACCGACGTGTGGAGCGACGGGAGCTGGCAATGGCGGAACTGACCTACCGGCAGGCCGTTGCCGCCGCGCTGGCCCAGGAGATGGCGCGGGACGACCGGGTCGTGCTGCTCGGCGAAGACGTCGGCTCCGGCGGGGTGTTCAAGACCACCGGGGGCCTGCGTGAGCGGTTCGGGGCGGACCGGGTCTGGGACACGCCGATCTCCGAGCAGGCCATCGCGGGTGCCGCCATGGGCGCAGCCATGGCCGGGCTGCGGCCGGTGGCCGAGATCATGTTCGCCGACTTCTACGCGACCTGCTGGGACCAGGTAGCCAACGAGATCGCCAAGGTCCGCTACATGACCGGCGGCCAGGTCAGCCTGCCGCTCGTGCTGCGCGGCGCGAACGGCTCTGGCGGGCTGGGGTTCGGCAGCCAGCACGGCCAGTCGGTGGAGAACTGGGCCATGACGGTGCCCGGGCTGAAGATCGCCTCACCGGCCGGGCCGGCCGAGGCGTTCGGGCTGCTCGCCGCGGCCATCCGGGACGACGACCCGGTCATGGTGTTCGAGCACAAGGCGCTGTACGGGCGCAAGGAGGCCGTGCCCGACGGTGAGCAGGTGCTGCCGCTGGGCCAGGCGCGGGTCGTGCGGCCGGGCGCCGACGTGACCCTGGTCGGGCTGTCCATCACGGTCGGCACCTGCGTGGCCGCGGCCGCCGAGCTGGCCGGAGAGGGCATCGAGGCGGAGGTCATCGACTTGCGGACACTGGTGCCGCTGGACGCGGCCACGGTGCTCGGCTCGGTCGCGCGCACCGGGCGGCTGGTCGTGGTGGAGGAGAACCCCGGCCAGCTCGGCTGGGGCGCCTCGGTGGCCGCCATCGCGGCCCAGGAGGCGTTCGGTGACCTGGCTGCCCCGGTCACCCGGGTGAGCGGCGGCAACGTGCCGCTGCCGGTGGCCGCGCCCCTCGAGGCCGAGGTAGATGTGACCGCAGCGCGCGTGGTCGCGGCCAGCCGGGCAGTGCTGGCCGGCGGCCGGGAGCCGAGCGGAACCCGGTGAACTCCTCCCTCGTCCCGCAGGGGCCGCTGCCGGCGCCCAGTTGGTCCGGGCAGGTCATGGCCGGCTCGGCGAGGCCGATCGCACAGTGAACCCATGAGTCCGTAGCCGGCAAGGAGGCCGAGATGCTAGTGGGCCACGAAGACATACTGCTTCCCACCACCATGGTCGGTAACTATCCCAACCCCCGCTGGTACGACGGCTACGCGCATTCGAAGCTCCCGCCCGGGGCTCTGGTGTATGACTCGCTGACCCGGGAGGCCTACGAGGACGCGATCCTCGCGGTGGTGCACGACCAGGAGTCCGCCGGGCTGGACATCATCTCCGACGGCCGCGTGCACGGCGGCGACAGCCCGTACGCCCAGGTCGTGTACCACTATTTCGAGCGGCTGCGCGGGTACGAGATCGACGGGCCCCAGCTGGGGCTGCCGATCTACTCGACACTGTTCTCCCCCACCGTGGTGGGCGAGGTGTCCAGGCGCACCTCGTTCGCGATGCCGACACTGCGCGCGGTGCGCAAGGCGACCAAGAAGCCGGTGAAGATCTCCTATCAGGGCATCCACGTACTCGCGGCCGCGTCCAACGACCTGTTCTACAAGGACATGAAGGAACTGGCGACCGCCATCGCGAAGGCCTATCACGAAGACTTCCTGGAGCTCGCGGAGGCGGGGGCCGAGATCATCCAGCTAGATGAGTTCCTCTGGCCATATGAGATGAATGACTGGCAGGTCGAGGTGTTCAACCTGGCCGTGGACAATGTCCCCGGCGTGCAGTTCTGGGTGCACACCTGCTGGGGGAACTACGGCGGCACCCCGGGTTACCTGCCGGATGAGACCGAGCAGGAGTACGGGGCCTACGTGCTGGCCAGCCGTCAGGCGGACACGGCCGCCCCCAACCGGGCCTTCGGCATCTTCCCGAAGGTCAAGGAGGCACACCTGACCGCGCTGAACTGGGAGGTCGGCCGGACCGGCCCGGACGACCTGAAGCCGCTGGCCGAGAACAACTGGGATAGGGACTTCGTGGCGGGCGTGATCGACGTGAAGTCGACCATCACCGAGACCGCAGATGAGGTCGCGGACCGGATCCGGCAGTGCCTGGAGTACGTGCCGGCCGAGCGGCTCGGGCTGACCACCGACTGCGGCCTGGTCATGCTGCAGCGGATGACGGCGCAGAACAAGCTCCGCTCGCTCGCCGAAGGCGCGGCCAAAGTCCGGGCGGAGCTCGGCCAGCCGGGCTGAGCGGCGCAGACGCAAACACAGAACCCGTCAGCAGGAAAGGCGACAGTCAATGGAAATTCGCGGCGAAGAAGTCCTGCTTCCCGTCTCGGCGGTATCGGCGTTCCCCCGGCCGCACTGGCTGCAGGGGCGCGTCCTCGGCTCACTGAGCGAACCGGTGTACCGCAGCCACAACCTGCGGGTGGCCTACGAGGACGCCTGTCACATCTGCGCGGACGAGCAGGAAAAGGCCGGGTTGGACATCCTGTGCGACGGCGCCCAGTACTACGAGTGGGAGGCGCCCGGCTTCCAGCTGGAGCCGATCTTCCACTTCATCCCGGAGAACCTGGGCGGCTTCCGGCCGTATGGCCCCCCTGGTGAGGGTGCCAAGTACCGGCCGTTCTACCAGGCCGTGGTCAAGGACAAGATCACCTGGGAGCGGCCCATCTTCGAGAGCGTGGTCATGACCATGCAAAACGTCACCGACAAGCCGTTCAAGGTGGCGTTCCTCGGCCCGGCCCAGCAGAGCGTCATCGTCAAGGACGAGTTCTACGGCGACCCGGTCGCGGTGGCCCGGGACCTGGCCATAGCGATGAACTCCGAACTCAAGTACCTGGTCAGCATCGGCCTGGAGGCGGTGCAGCTGATCGACGTGCTCCCGCCGTACACCACGGACATGTGGCAGATCGAGATGCAGAACATCATGTTCGACGGCGTGGACGCGATCAAGTTCTGGCACGTCTGCTACGGCAGCGTTGACGGCCAGCGGGACATCTTCGACAACCACGCCGCGTCGATGATGCCGCTGTTCAAGGAGTCGCCCGCCGACGTCATCCACCTGGAGTTCACCAACAAGGGCTTCGACGAGCTGGAGGCGTTCCGCGACTTCCCGACCGACAAGGTGCTCGGCGTCGGCGTGGTGGACGCGAAGAACCTTCAGGTGGAGACGGCCGAGCAGATCGAGGCGCGGATCCGGCGCGCGCTGGAGGTCGTGCCCGCCGACCGGCTGCTGGTCGCGCCGGACTGCGGGCTGGGCTACTTCAGCCGGACCGCCGCCTACGCCAAGCTCCGCAACATGGGGCAGGCGGCCGCGACCGTGCGAAGCACACTCTAACTAGCACCGCGCAAATCAGCACCGCGCAAATCAGCACCGCGCAGCTCCCTCTGACCGGCGCCGCGCGGGCCGGACCCCAGAGGCGTACCGGCCCGCGCGGTGTTACATTCACCAGGGAGGGTGCGTATGACCGCAGAGACAGCCCGGCAGGTGCTGGGCCTGCAGTTGCGTGTGGGGGATCACCTCTGCGGGTTCTACCGCCAGCCCTCCGAGCGCGACGACATCCTCATCCCCTTCCTGGTCGAGGGGCTCAAGGCAGGCGACAAGTGCACCTGCGTGGTGGACAGCTGCACCCCGGACGACGTGCTGGCCGGCATGACCGAGCACATCGAGGTGGAGCCCTACCTGTCAGAGCGCCAGCTCGAGGTGCTCGACTCCTACTGCACCTACCTGGCCGAGGGTGGTTTCCTGCCCGAGCGGATGCTGAAGTTCTGGGAGGGCAAGGCCCGCCAGAGCGTGGGCGGCCAGAGCCTGGGCGACCGGCACCCAGGTGACCAGGGTCCCCGGCCGGACGGCCCCATGCGGGCCAGGAACATCGGCGACATGAGCTGGGCGCACCGCGACGAGGCGGTGGTCAGTGACCTGATGGGCTACGAATCCGAGCTGAACCGGATCATGTCGAACTTCCCCCAGGTCAACCTCTGCCTGTACGACCTGAGCCGGTGCTCCGGGGACCTGATCATGGACGTGCTGAAGACCCACCCCAAGGCGCTGCTCGGCGGCATGGTCATCGACAACCCGTACTACCTGGACCCGGACGAGTTCCTGGCCAGCAGGCGGGACCGTGACAGCTGAGCCAGGCATGGCGGCTCCCCCGGCTGCCGCGCGGATCCCGGCCGAGCGAACCCATCACGGCGACACCGTGATCGACGAGTATGACCCTGCGGCCTGCTCTCGCGCTGGCTTACCGGCCGTAGGCGTGCCAATGCGCGCTGAACAGGGCCTCTTCGCTGATCGTCTTGGGCTCGATGGGCCGGGACACCCAGGTCAGGTTGACGAAGTGCCGCGCGTTGACATTCTCGGTGGTGATGTTGCCGCCCCAGGCCCCGCAGCTGAGGCTTAGCGTGAACGGCAGGCCGTTACGCGGGCTGCCCGCCCCCTCGTTCATGTTCTGGTTCACCAGCACGCGGGCGGTCCGGGTCGTCAGGGCCAGCCGTTCCACGTTCGCGTCCGAGCTGGTGTGGATGCCGCAGGTGTGGCCGAGCCCCTGGTAGGTGGTGATGGCGTTGACCAGGTCCGCGGCGGCGATGATGCCGCCTTCGTACCGGTAGACGGCCAGCACCACGGACAGCTTCTCGCCCGAGAACGGGTGATCCGGGCCGGTGCCCGTCTCCTCGACCATGATCATCGGGCAGGCCGGATCGAGCTCGAAGCCGGCCAGCCCCGCGATGTGCGCCGCGGATTTCGCCACCACGGCGGGTGCGGGCACCGGGCCGCCGTCCGGCCACATCACCTGGCGCAGCGCCTCCTTCTGCGCCGCGTCGCACTGGTGCGCCCCGGCCTCGGTCAGCCGCCAGAGCAGCTCGTCGTACACGTCCGCGTGGACGACCAGTGCGTTGTCGGCCAGGCAACTCGTGGCGTAGTCGAAGGTCTTCGCGGTGAGGATGGCGGAGGCGGCGTCGGCCAGGTCGGCGGTCTCGTCCACCACGTGCACGGCGTTGCCCACCCCCACCCCGTAGGCTGGGGTGCCGGAGCTGTACGCGGCGTGCACCATGCCCGCGCCGCCGGTCGCGACGATCAGGTCAGCCTGGCGCATCAGCTCCTGGGTCTTCGGCAGCGACGGCGCGGGCAGTGACTGGACCAGGTCCGCAGGCGCGCCGACCTGCTCGCACGCGGCCCGCATGAATCCGACCACCGCCTCGGTGGCGCCGGTGGTCCGCGGGTGCGGCGCGCAGATGATCGCGTTCCGGCCCTTGAGCGCGAACAGCGCCTTGACCGGCGGGGTCGCGTCCGGGCCGGTGGTCGGGATCAGCGCGGCGACCACCCCGACCGGCTTGGCGATTTTCACCAGGCCTGCGGAGGGCAGCTCCTCCACGATCCCGACGGTCCGCAGCCCGGTCATGTCGGCCAGCACGCCGGTCACCCGTTTGTTGATCTTGGCGACCTTGTCGGTGTAGTTGCCGAACCCGCCCTCGTCCACGGCGAGCCGGGCCAGCGCCTCGGCGTGGTCCTTGCGCACCACAGCCCAGGCCACCGCCGTGACCAGCTCGTCCACCTGCTCCTGGGTGTAGGACTCGATGGCGCGGGCGGCCGCGCGGGCCCGGGCCACGACCGCCGCGACCTCGCTAGCTTCCGGGCTGGCCGCCCCAGTGTTGGCCACCATGGGGCCGTGCTTGCTGCTGCGCTCCGTCATGATGCCCAGCGTGACGCCCCGGGGCGGCGATTCCACTGTTCTGGCGGGTCGAGCCTGTCCCGCTTCTTTGTCCCGGCAAGACCTGACTGCGGTGGCGGCACGGCCCGCATGCTCGGATGACCGGGCGTCGAGATGATGGGAGCACGGGTGGCACGGCTCGTGGTGATCGGCGGTGGTGCCGCCGGGATGTCGGCCGCCTCGGCGGCCCGGCGCACCGACCCCGGCCTCGACGTGGTGGTCTGCGAGGCGGGCGGCTTCGCCGCCTACGGCATGTGCGGGATCCCGTACTACCTGGGGGGGACCGTCCCGGAGCCGGAGAACCTGCTCGCCTATCCCCCGTCTGCCTTCCGCGAGAAGCGCGGCATCGACCTGCGGCTGCACACCCGGGTCACCGGGATCGACCCGGCCGCCCGGCAGGTGCGCCTGGCCGCCGGGACTCCCGCGGCGCGGGCTCCATCAGCCACGAGGGGGGAGCCCCTGGCCTACGACGCGCTGGTGGTGTCCACCGGCGCCGACCCGGTCCGCCCGCCGATGCCTGGCCTCGACGACCGCCGCGTGTTCACGATCCGGTCCCTCGACGAGGCGATCGGGCTGCGGCGGCTGCTGGCCAGCGGCACCGTGCGCCGCGCGGTCGTGGTGGGCGCCGGGTACGTCGGCCTGGAGACCGCGGAGGCGCTGGTCTGCGCTGGTGTGGACGTGGACGTGGTCGAGGCGCTGCCCGGGGTGCTGGGCACCGTGGACGAGCCAGTCGCCGCGCTGGCCCAGGCCGAGGTCGAGCGGCACGTGAGGCTGCGGCTCGGCGCCCGGCTGGAGGCGGTGGACCGGGGCAGCACCCCCGCCGGCTGCCTGACCGCGGTGGTGGAAGGCGAGGAGATCCCTGCCGACCTGGTGGTCATCGCGGTTGGCGTCCGCCCGGCCACGGACCTGCTGATCCAGGCGGGGGCCAGGCACCTGCCGGACGGGTCGGTGGTGGTGGACGCCGGAATGCGCACCTCGCTGCCGGACGTGTTCGCGGCAGGGGACGCGGTCGCGCTGCCGCACCTGGTGCTGGGCCGCCCCGCCTGGGTTCCGCTCGGTCCCGCCGCCAACAAGACCGGCCGGGTGGCCGGTACGGTGGCCGCCGGGGGGACCGCCTCGTTCCGGGGCGTGGTCGGCACCGCGGTGGTGAAGGTCTTCGGCCTGGAGGTGGCCCGGACCGGGCTGGGGCTGGCCGAGGCACAGGCGGCCGGGCTGGACGCGGTGGCGACCGACGAGGTGTCCCGGTCCCGGGCCAAGTACTACCCGGGCAGCTCGCCTCTGCACGTCCGGCTGGTGCACACCAGGGAGGGGCGGCTGCTCGGCGGGCAGCTCGCGGGCCGGGAGGGCGCCGCCAAGCGCGTCGACGTGCTGGCCACGGCGCTGCATGCCGGGTTCACCGTGGAGGACCTGGCGGCGCTCGACCTCAGCTACGCCCCGCCGTTCGCGCCGGTCTACGACCCGGTGCTGGCCGCCGCGATCAAAGCCGCCCGCGGCCTGGCCGCGTTCACTGGAGGATCCCCATGAGCCTGTTCCCACCGGCCGACAAGCGGGCCAGCCTGGCCGACGCGGCGGCCCTGGTCATCGACGGCGCCATGGTCGCGCTCGGCGGTGGGCTGTCCGCCCGGCTGCCCATGGCCCTGGTCCGCGAGCTGGTCCGGCAGCGCCGGAGCGGCCTGCACCTGGTCGGGTCGGCGCACAGCATCGACGTGGACATGCTCGTGGGTGCCGGGGCGGTCCGCCGGTGCGAGGAAAGCTACGTCGGCTTCGAGCAGGACTTCGGGCTTGCTCCCGCGTACCGCCGTGCTGCCGAGGATGCCGCGATCGAGGTGGCGGAGAGCTGCTGCGCCACGATCCTGGCCCAGCTGCGGGCGGCCGAGATGGGGTTGCCGTTCCTGCCCGTCCGCGGGGTCCGCGGCTCCGACATCGTCCGGCTGCACCCCGAGTACGCGGAGGTTACCTGCCCGTTTACCGGGGAGACACTGGTCGCCGTGCCTCCGCTGCGCCCCGACGTGGCGCTGCTGCACGCGCCGTCCGGGGACCGCTACGGCAACCTGCACCTGGAGCAGCCGTACGTGCTGGACGAGCGGTTCGCCTCCGCGTCGCGGATGGTCGTCGCGACCGTCGACGAGCTGGTCTCCACCGAGCAGGTGACCGCGGCAGGCGTCACCATCCCCGGGCACCTGGTGGCGGCCGTCGCGCACGTCCCGTTCGGGGCGCATCCGGCGTCCTGCTACCCGCGCTACGCCTACGACCGCAGCCACCTGCGTGAGTACGTGGCGGCGGCCCAGTCCGGGCCGGAGGGCCTGGACAAGTACCTGGCCGCCTACGTGCAGGACAGTGAGGAGAGCTACCGGGGCGCGATCGGCCCCGACCGGCTCTCCCTGCTGGCCGCCTGGTCCCGGTCCACCGACGCGTGGCAGGAGCTGTTCTCACGGGCGGGAGACTCCGCATGACCTGGACGATCGACGAGTGGTTCGTGGTGGCGCTGGCCCGGACCATCCGGCCCCGGGAAACGGTGTTTCACGGCTTCGGCAGCCCGTGCGCACAGGTCGCGATGCACGTGGCCCGGCGCACCCACGCCCGGGACATGCTGCTGGTCGAGGGGGCCACGTACGCGATCAACCCCGACCCGCCGTTCATCCCGCCGACCAGCAACGACGACAGCCTGCGCCAGGGCGCGGCGTACAGCATGCGGTTCGAGGAGTTCTTCGACGCCGCGATCCGCGGCGACGTGGACCGGATGTTCCTGTCCGGCGGCCAGATCGACGGGTACGGCAACACCAACGTCACCGCGATCGGGCCGGCCGGCCGGCCGAAGGTGAAGCTCGGCGGCGGGGGCGGCGGCTGCAACCTGTCCGCCACCATCGGCCACCTCACGGTCTGGACCACCCGGCACCGCTCCGGCCGGACCCTGGTCCGTGACTGCGACTTCGTCACCGACATGGGCCACCGCACCCGGCTTGGCACCCGGGCCGAGCTCGGCTTCACCGGCGGCGGCCCGCAGTGGCTGGTTACCGAGCTGGGCGTGTTCGACTACCGGCAGGGGCAGGCCCGGCTGGTGCAGACGTTCCCGGATGTCAGCGTGGCCGAGGTCCGCGCGGCCACCGGCTTCGCCCTGCAGGTGGCCGGGGACCTGCGCACGGTCCCGCCGCCGTCGGCGTCGGAGCTGGCCGCGGTCCGCTCGGTGGACCCGCTCGGGGTCCGGACATCGGAGTTCTCAGCGAAGGAGCTGGCCAGAGTCTTCGAGAGCAGGGCGTTCGACCAGGGGCACGGCCAGGACTGCGCATGCTGAACGGCCGGGACGGCCTGGCGGCGGTTTTCGCGCCGCGCCGGGTCGCCCTGGTCGGGGCGTCCGACCGGCCCGGCTCGGTGGGCCGGCTGCTGTGGGACAACCTGGCCGGCTTCCCGGGCGAGGTCGTGCCGGTGGGCCCGGCGGCCCGCGTCGGCGGCCGGGTGGCCTACCCGGGCCTGCGGGACGTCCCCGGCGACGTGGACCTGGCCGTGATCGCCACGCCCGCCGCCACCGTCCCGGGCATCGTCCGGGACGCCGCGAGCAAAGGCGTCGCCGCCGTGGTCGTGCTCAGCGCGGGCTTCGCGGAGACCGGCGACGAGGGCGCGCACCTGCAGGCCGAGGCGCTGGCTGCCGCCCGGGCGGGCGGGGTGCGGCTGGTCGGGCCCAACTGCTTCGGGGTGCAGAACGCCGACCTGCCGCTGAATGCCTCGATCGCGGCCGGCACGCCGCGCGGCGGCGGGGGCGTCACGATCGTCACCCAGTCCGGGTCGTACGGGATGGCCGTGCACGCGCTGGGCCAGGACGAGGGCCTGCGCGTGGCCAAGGTGTTCGCGGCCGGCAACAAGGCGGACATCACCGACGCGGAACTGCTCGCGTACCTGAGGCAGGACCCGGGCACCTCGGTCATCTGCCTGGTGCTGGAGTCGATCACCGACGCCCGCGGGTTCTTCACCGAAGCTTGCCTGACCACGCCGGACAAGCCGGTCGTCGCGGTCGTGGGCGGGCGGACCAGCGCCGGGCAGCGGGCCGCGATGTCGCACACCGCCGCCCTGGCTACCGACGACGCGGTCCGCGACGCGGCGCTGCGCCAGGCGGGCGTGGTCCGGGTGCGCACCGGCCTGCAGGTGCTCGACGCGGCCCGGGCCCTGTCCAGCCAGCCGGTGCCCCGCGGCCGCCGGGTGGCAGTGGTGACCAACTCCGGCGGCACCGGGGTGGAGCTGACCGACCTGCTCGCCGACGAGGGCCTGGTGGTCCCGGAGCTGAGCGGAACCCTGCAGAAGGAGCTCCGGGCCATCATGCCGGCGTACGCCAGCGCCCGGAACCCGGTGGACATGACGCCGGCCTGGAAGCTGTTCACCACCGTGTACCCGGGCGCGATCGAGATGCTGGCCCGGTCGGGTGAAGTCGACGTGGTCGTCCCGGTGTTGCTGCAGCGGTCTGCGTCGGCCGGGGTCGCGGTCGCGGTCCGGGACGCGGTGCAGCGACTGCGGGCGGACCGGGTGCCAGTGCCGGTCTACGTGTGCTGGGTCGCGCCGCGGTCCGCGGATGAGCACGCCCGGGTGCTGCATGAGGCCGGGGTGCCGTGCTTTGCGTGGCCGGAGCGGACGGCGCAGGTTGCGGGCGTGGCGGTGCGCTGCGGTGCTGGGCTGCGGTGGAAAAAAGACCAGACGCCCGGGACTGAAGCGCCGGGAAGTGAAAAGCAGGCACCCGGTACTGGGGCCCTCGATGACCCCGCCGCGGCCCCGCGGGGCTCTCCGGTGAACGGTTTCCTGTCGTCGGCCGCCGCGCGCGAGCTACTGGCCGAGGCTGGGATTCCGGTGATCGAGACCGTCCTCTGCGGCAGTCCGGAGGAAGCGGCCGCAGCCGCACATCGGCTTGGCTACCCCACGGTGGCAAAGGTTGATCACCCGGATCTGATCCACAAGAGCGATGCCGGTGGGGTGCGCGTGGGGCTGGCCTCGGCGGAGGAAGTCGCCGGAGCGGCTGCCGAGCTGCTTGGGCTGGCGGAGGGGGCGGGGGTGCTGGTTCAGCACCAGTACCACGGGGTGGAGCTGCTGGTCGGCGGGATCCGGGACCCGGAGTTCGGGGCCATGGTGATGGCCGGCCTGGGTGGCGTGCTGGCCGAGACTCATGGCGACGTCCAGCTGGCCGTGGCCCCGGTGGATACCGGGCAGGCCCGGGCGATGCTGTCGTCGTTGCGGGGGGCCGCGATCCTCGGCGGGCTGCGGGGCAGTCCGCCGGTCCGCCTGGGTTTCGTTGCGGAAATTATCGTGGCCGTCGGCGACCTTATGGCTGCGCACCCTGAGATCTCCGAGCTCGACCTGAACCCGGTGCTGGCCGGGCCCGACGCGTGCGTGGCCGTCGACTGGCGGATTGGCACACGATGATCACTGAGGGCCGGCGCGGCCGCTGGGCAGAGCATTCCGACTCGGGCCCTAGTGCCCCACCAGCCACGGATCCGGTGGCAAACGGATCAGGGTAAAACCCTCAATCAAGACGGGCCGCAATTCTCTACAGCATAGGCAGCGATTTCTTAACACTGGTTATGAAGGCATAAGAACCAGCAAGAAATCCGCAGGAGCTGTCATGCATACCAATGAAAATTCATCGCCCGAAACCGCCCGAACCAGCTCCGGGGAGGCGAGCGCCCCGGCCGAACGGCGTCGCGCCCGAGGGTGGCGCCCGCGCACGACCGGGGCCAAGGCCGGCATCGCGGCTGTCGCCGCGGTGGGTGCCACCGGCCTGGCGCTGGCCCTGGCCGTGGGCCCGGCTGGCGCCGCCACCAAGCCGGCCTGGGGCATGACCGCCGGGAACATCCAGACGCTGAGCCAGACCGATCCCAGC
>Ga0187875_10000673_pt1 | contig 27655 bp, 23 predicted proteins | sample June2016WEW_17_1_2_FD_132978 | JGI IMG/M metagenome (GOLD analysis project Ga0187875, IMG submission 132978) | Peatland microbial communities from SPRUCE experiment site at the Marcell Experimental Forest, Minnesota, USA - June2016WEW_17_10 | ecosystem: Environmental > Terrestrial > Soil >...
GCCGTCCCCGGGGCGTCCGCGCCGGGCGCCACCGCGCTCCTCGACGCGGCGGTGGAGCAGTTCGCGGCGAACCACGACGCCGACTACGGCGGTATCGGGCGGGCGCCGAAGTTCCCCCAGGCGCCGATGCTCGAGCTCTTGTGGCGCGCCGCCGAGCTCGGACGCCCCCGGGCCGCCGAGATGGCGGCCCTGACGCTCGAGGCGATGGCGTCGGGCGGGATCTACGACCACCTCGGAGGGGGTTTCGCCCGCTACTCGGCCGACCGGCGCTGGCTCGTGCCGCATTTCGAGAAGATGGCCTACGACCAGGCCGCGCTCAGCCGCTGCTACCTGCACGCCTGGCAGATCACGGGCGACGTGCGCTGGCGTCAGGTGCTCGACGAGACCCTCGGCTACGTGCTCGGGGTCCTGCGCGACCCCTCCGGCGGCATCCGGTCGTCGGAGGACGCCGATTCCGAGGGTGCCGAGGGGCGCTTCTACCTCTGGACCCCCGACGAGCTCGCCGCCGTCTTGGGCGCGGCGCGCGGCTCCGTCGCCGCCGAGTGGTTCGGCGTCACCGCGGCGGGCAATTTCGAGGACGGTCACAGCGTCCTGCACCGGCCGGTGCGCGGCGACCTCGTGCGGCCGCCCGAGGTCGAGCGCTGCCGGGCCGAGCTCTACCGGGCGCGGGCCGGACGGGTCCGCCCGGCGATGGACGACAAGGTGCTCACCGAGTGGAACGCCATGACCTGCTCGGTCCTCGCCGAGGCCGCCGCGGCGACGGGGGAGGCGGCCTGGCGGACGGCGGCGGTCGAGCTCGGCGAGTTCCTCCTCGCCAACCTGCGGCGCCCCGACGGGAGGTGGTTGCGGGTCTGGCAGTCCGGGCGCGCCGCGCACCTCGCGGTGGCCGCCGACTACGCCTGGGTCGTCGACGGTCTGACCCGGCTCGGCGAGCTCACCGGCGTCGGCCGCTACACGGTCGAGGCGCTCGGCGCGGCCCACGACCTCATCCGGCTCTTCTCCGCCGAAGACGGCGGCTGGTACACGACGGGGAACGACGCCGAGGCGCTCGTCGTGCGGCCGCGGCAGGTCTACGACGGCGTCACTCCGGCGGCGGGCTCGGTCGCCGCGTTCGCGCTCGCCCGGTTGGGGGCGATCACCGGAGACGCGGCGTGCGTCGACGGCGCGGCCCGGACCGTCGCCGCGGTGGGCTCGGCGCTCGTCGAGTCGCCGCTCGCGTGCGCACACCTCGTCGAGGCCGCAATCTTCCTCGAACTCGGCGCCATCGAGGTCGTCGTCGTCGGCGACCGGGCCGATCTCGCCGCGGCGGCGTCGGCAGGATACGTGCCCGCTCGCGTCCTCGTCTGGGGCGAATCGCCCCCGAGCCCGCTCGTCGTCGGACGCGAGGTCGCGGGCGCCTATGTTTGCCGGCGCGGGGTGTGCCACGCGCCGGTCACGGACCCCGCGGCGATCCCCGGCGCGATCGACCGCATGGTGACCGAGGCGAAAGCGATGACCGCGACGTGACGACGACCCCCCAGGCCCACCGGCACGTCCGGTTCCCCCGCCGGCTCCACACCGGCACGCGGCCGGTCGCCGCACCGGGCGCCGAGCTCGCCTGCCTCGTCCTCTCGCCGGGCCCGGAGGAATGGGTCGGTGTCGACCTCGCCTCCGGGGCGCTCCTGCGGTCGCGTCCCGAAGGGGCGCGTCTCCTCCAGCGGGTGCGGACCACCGACGGCACCATGCGCCTCGCCGCCCGCTTCGACCTCGTCGCCCTGACGCTCGCCGAGGACGAGGAGCCCCCGGATCCGGCCCGGCCGGAGGCGATCGTCGCCCTCGGCCCGCCGACGCTCGTCGGGCGCGCCCGACGCCGGCCAGCCCGGCGGCTGCTGCGCCAGCTCGCGGCGCCCGAACGTCGGGGCACGTCGCTGCTGTCGACCTGGGGGCCCTCGATCGCCTACATCGATCTCGACGGGTCGGCGCAGTCCGTCGTCGTCATCGAGACGTCGCCCCGCGCCCTCGAACTCTCCGTGCGCCCCGACGGCGAGGTCGCGGCGGCGATCTCCTGGTCGGGGATCACGCAGTCCGTGCTCGTCGCCGACCCGGTCGCGCGGCGCGCGGCCTTCGCCGCCGAGCACCCCCTGCGGCGCGGCGAGCTCGTCGAGACGCTCGGATTCCGCCCGAGCTATCTCATCTGCGGGCTGGCGGCGGTGCGGCAGGGTCACGCCGCGAAGATGGTCCTCGCCGTGCTGCCGCGCCGCGTCCCGCGGCGCTGGCTGCGCAGGGTCCGGAAGCTACTTCGGAAGGGATCCGGCGGCGAGGTCCTCGGCCATCGCCCAGCCGAAAGCCACGAGGGTGTCCCGGCGTGACCCCTCGAGGGGCGTGAACAACTCGGCCAGCGTCGCCGCCAGCGCGGGCGCCTTGCGCGGCGTGTAGTCGAGCATCCCCGAGGGGCTGGCGTCCCCTCTCACGACGAAGACGCGGTCGTCGAGCTGGCCGTCGACTCCGAACCGCTTGGCGAGCCGTCGGCCCCAGGCGCGCTCCTCGCCCGAGGGTTTGTGCCCGGGACGCGGCACGACTTCGCAAAGGCCGGTGAAGCCGCGGAACGACGCCGCGTTCGCCAGGCGCGTGCCGACGAGGACGTCTTCATCCGGGAAGGCGAGCACCGCCCGGCGGAACAGGTCGCGCATGATCGATTTCAGGGCCTGTTCGGCGACGTTGGTGCGCGTGAACGAGGCGACGCCGACGAGCAGGCTCGGCGTCCCGCCGATCCTCTCGAGCGTCGAGAAGGCGAAGCCCCGCAGCTTGTTCTGCTCCCGGGCGTGCGTGACGAGCACCCACTCTTCGCGCTGCTTGGAAAGGAATCCGACCTCGTAGCCGTTGCAGTTCTCCGCACACAGGTCCGCGAGCTCGACGAGCTCTGCGTCGCTGAGCGCCGTGCAGTCCTTCGTCGCGACGTCCATCACGCTTCCAAAACCCCTCACTGCTCTACAGCCCTTCCGCGGGCCGACTCACCCGAGCCGCCCGCCGTCGTGCGCCCGACGCACAGACGGAAGACCTGCTCACAACGATGTGGATATCGCCAGTCTACGGGAACGGCGGGAGGGCTCGCCACGGGGACGGCCCACGCCGCCGCATCGTGCCCGCCGGGACGGCTGTGGCCGCGGCCGGCCGGCCACATGTCCGCGCGCCGACGGCCGGCGGACGCAGGTTCCGCCCGCTAGGCCGAAACGGCGTTCGCGCCGAGCAGCTCCTTTAGCGCGCCGACCAGACCACCGCGCGGGTCGACGTTGAACTGCGCCGGCAGACGCAGGACCTTGGACCCGAGACGGATGTGGACCGGGACCGGACCGGGGTGCTCGACGACGAGCTCCTTGAGGCGGGCGACGAGCGACTCGGACACCGACGAGAGCGGCACGCACAGCTCGAGCGCCTCGTCGGACGGGGTGAGCTCGGGCCGCGTGATCTCCATCGCCACGAGCTTCGGCACGTCCTCCCGCATGTCAAGACGGCCGCGCACGCAGACGATCGCGTCGTCCTCGAGCCGCATCCCCTGCTCCGCCATCGTCTTCGGGAACACGAACACCTCGATCGCCGACTCGAGGTCCTCGAGCACGAACGTGGCCATCAACTCGCCGCGCCGCGTGTAGCGCCTGTTGAGGGCGGTCACGACGCCCCCGACGACGACCGAGGTCCCGCCCAGGTCGGCGAGCGCATCCGGTGCGGTCGCCTGGTCGAGCAGCTCCCGCACCGTCGCGTCCGTGCGCAGCCGCAGCGCCGCCTCGAATCCGAGGAGCGGGTGGTCGCTCACGTAGAGCCCGAGCATCTCCTTTTCGAAAGCGAGCCGTTCGGACTTGTCGAACTCGACGTCCGGGATCGTGCGGCGCGCCTCGTCGAGACCGCCCGACTCGTCCGTCGGCGTCTCGGCGAGCACCGAGAAAAGCGTCGAGATCCCGAGCTCCTCCTCTCGCCGGCGGGCGAGCACGTGGTCGATGATCTCCTCGAAGACGAGGCAGAGCCCCTTCCTCGGGTGCCCGAGCGAGTCGAAGGCGCCGGCCTTGATGAGCGACTCGATCGAGCGCTTGTTGAGGACGAACGGGTCGACCCGGCAGCAGAAGTCGTGGAAGTCGGCGAACGGGCCGTTCTTGTCGCGTTCGGCGACGATCTGGGCGACGACCCCCTCGCCGACGTTGCGCACCGCCGAAAGGCCGAAGACGATCACGCCCGGACCCCGGGCGCCCGCACCGCGCCGGGCGGTGAAGTTCGAGCTCGACTCGTTGATGTCCGGAACCCGCACGTCGATGCCGAGGTTCCGGCACTCGCCGAGATAGATCGCCGTGTGGTCCTTGTCGTCTTTCACCGAGGACAGCAGCGCCGCGAGGTACTCGACGGGGTGGTTCGCCTTCAGCCAGGCGGTCTGGTAGGCGACGAGCCCGTAGCCGTAGGCGTGGGACTTGTTGAAGGCGTAGTTGGCGAAGGGCTCGATGAGGTCGAACAGCCGTGTGCCCGTCTCCTCGCCGTAGTCGCGGGCGACGCAGCCCTCGACGAACTTCGCGCGCTCGGCGGCGATGAGCTTGCGGTCCTTTTTCCCGCACGCCTTGCGGAGATTGTCCGCCTCCTCAAGCGAGTAGCCGGCGAAACGCTCGGCGACCCGCATCACCGACTCCTGGTAGAGCATGAGGCCGTAGGTGTCGCTCAGCACCTCCGCCATCTCGGGGTGGATGTACCGGGGTGACATCCGGCCGTTCTTTAGCTCCGGGTAGTCGCGGTGCATGTTGCCGGCCATCGGTCCCGGCCGGTACAGGGCGACGAGGGCGCCGACGTCGTCGAAGCACGTCGGCGCCAGCGCCCGCAGCGTCGTGCGCATCGCCGAGCCTTCGAGCTGGAACACCCCGATCGAGTCGCCGCGGCGCAGCATCTCGTAGGTGCGCTCGTCGTCGAGGGCGACGGCGTCGATGTCGGGGCGGGTCCCCGTCGCCTCCTCGATGAGGTCGAGCGCCGTCTCGATCACCGACAGGTTCCGCAGTCCGAGGAAGTCCATCTTCAGCAGGCCGAGCGCCTCGACCCCGTGCATCTCGTACTGGGTGACGATCGGCGCGTCGCCGGGATCGGCCCCGGGCTCAGGTTTGCGCTGGATCGGCATGTACTCGGTGAGGGGCTCTTTCGAGATGACCACCGCCGCGGCGTGGATGCCGTCCTGGCGACGCAGGCCCTCGAGCCCGCGCGCCACGTCGATCACGGCCTTCGCCTCCGGGTCCACCTCGTACATCTCCCGCAGGCTCGTCGCCTGCGCGTAGGCGTCCTCGTGGCCCTCGACCTTCTCGAAGCAGTAGCGCATCGGGGCGTCCCGCCCCATGACGAGCGGGGGCATCGCCTTGGCGACCTTGTCGCCGACCAGGTACGGCTTGCCGAGCACGCGCGCCGCGTCGCGTACCGCCGCCCGGGCCTTGATCGTGGAGAAGGTGACGATCTGGGCGACGTGGTCCCAGCCGTAGCGCTCCGAGGCGTAGCGGATCATCTCGGCCCGGTAGCGCTCGTCGAAGTCCATGTCGATGTCGGGCATCTGCTTGCGTCCCGGGTTGAGGAACCGCTCGAAGACGAGCCCGTAGCGGATCGGGTCGATGTCGACGATCCGCAGGCAGTAGGCGACAAGGCAGCCGGCCGCCGAGCCCCGGCCCGGCCCCACCCGGATCTTCAGCGAGCGGGCGTGGCGGATGAGGTCCCACACGACGAGGAAGTAGGCCGAGAACCCCATCTTGGCGATGACGCCGAGCTCGTAGTCGAGCCGCTGGCGGACCTCGCCCGGGAGCGGCGTCCCGTACCGCTCGACGGCACCGCGCGTCGTCAGGTCGGCGAGGTACGCCGTCGCCGACTCCTCGTAGGTGCCGACGACGAACTCGGCGGGCACCGGGAACTCCGGGAGCGTCGGCTTGTCGAGCTCGATCTCGACGTGGGCGCGCTCGGCGACGACGAGGGTGTTGTCGCAGGCCTCCGGGAAGTCCCGGAAGATCGCCCGCATCTCGGCGGCGGTCTTCAGGTAGTGCTCGGCGCCTTCGAACTTGAACCGTTTCGGGTCGTCGATCGTCGCGCCGGTCTGCACGCACAACAGCGCGTCGTGGGCGACGGCGTCGCCGCGCCGGCAGTAGTGGCCGTCGTTCGTCGCGAGAAGCGGGGCGCGGATCGCCCGGGCGATCTCGACGAGCGTCGGGTTGACCCGACGCTGGGCGGCGATCCCGTGGTCCTGGAGCTCGACGAAGAAATTGTCGATACCGAAGATCCCCTGCAACCGCCCGGCGAGCTCGCGGGCCCCGGCGGTGTCCCCGGAAAGGACCGCCTGGGCGACGACGCCCCCGAGGCAGCCGGTCGTCGCGATCAGCCCCTCGTGGTGGCGTTCGAGCAGCTCCCAGTCGACCCGCGGCTTGTAGTAGTAGCCCTCGAGGTAGGCGTCGGAAGAGAGCTTCATCAGGTTGCGGTAGCCGGTGCTCGTCTCGGCGAGCACGGTCAGGTGGTAGTAGAGCTTCTCGCCCCGTTCCGCTTCCCCGCCGGTGTCGTCGACGCGCCCCCGCCTGACCGGGCGCTCGTGGCGCGAGTTGCGCGCCATGTACGCCTCGAGGCCGATGATCGGCGAGATCCCGGCCTCGTGGCACGACCGGTAGAACTCGAGGACGCCGTACATGTTTCCGTGGTCCGTGATCGCGAGCGCCGGCTGGGAGTCGGCGACCGCCACGGCGACGAGGTCGTCGATGCGCGCCGCGCCGTCGAGCATCGAGTACTCGGTGTGCTGGTGGAGGTGGGCGAAGGACTGGCGGTCTCCCGACCCGGCCATGCGGCTGCCTCCACACGTCGTCCACACCCGTCATCCACCGTCTGTGGATGAACTACAGGAATGTCATTCGGTCTCCGCGGAGAATAGCGCGCTGGCCGACCCCGGCCCAGAGCCGATGTCGCCTACAGGTACGGCCCCGGGCGCCCGGAGGTGTCGCTCGCCGCGGCCGGGAGGCTCCGTCGCCGCATCTCCTCGAGCTGGCTCTGCGCCGCGAGCTGTTGGGCGAACAGCGCGGCCTGGATCCCGTGGAAAAGGCCCTCGAGCCACCCGACGAGCTGGGCCTGGGCGATCCGCAGCTCAGAGTCGGTCGGCTCGTCGGTCTCGAAGGGAAGGGCGAGCCGGTCGAGCTCGGCGACGAGCTCGGGAGACAGGCCGTCGGAGAGCTCGCGCACGGAGCGCTCGTAGATCTCCTTCATCCGCGAGCGGCTCGCCGCGTCGAGCGGGGCCTTCTCCACCTCGTCGAGGAGTTGCTTGATCATCGAGCCGATCCGCATCACCTTGGCCGGCCGTTCGACCGACTCGCCAGCCGCGACCATCGACTCCTCGCCGCTCGGCTCGGCGCCCGGGTCCGCGCTGGAACTGACGACGATGAGAGGGCGTGGGGATTCGTTGTCGGACATGTCCCGATTGTCCCACGGGCCGCGGAGCGCGCCCAGAGCACTCAGATCACGAGAGACTCCCTCGGCGCCCCCCATGTGGGGGGCGCCGAGGAAGGCGCGCGGCGGCTCGCTTCGGCGGGTTGTGCCGCTCAGGCGCGCGTGACACGACGGAGATCCCCAAGGGACATCTCCGAGGTGACGTCACGGTCGCAGTGGTCGCAATCTGCGGTGTGACGCCACGAACGGAGCAACCGCGTGCCCGATGCATCGAGAAAGACGACGAAGGCGTCGGTGTAGTCCTCGACGACGAGACGGTCGTAGGACCGCCACTCGGTCGGCACCGCCGACGGATTGGAGCTCTTGCGCAGCACCCGGCAAAAGCGCCGGTCCGCCGTGTCGAACAGCCACGTGCTGTGGCACGACTCGATGACGACGAACCGGTCGGCCGAGCCGGCGTCCCCGCCGAGGTCGACCAGCGCGCCGAGGGCCCTCGTATCGGCCGCGGAGGCCACACGCGCACCTTTCGGCAACATCGTCGAACCTCGGTGGAACTCCATCGCCCAATAATGGCCAGGGCACGCAACGGGCCAGCAGCGAGGGCGTTGCAGTCGCGTGAAGATCCGTCGGGCCGTGGCGGTCGCGTGCCCGTTTCGCACGCTTCTGCATGGTTCTGCCCGTTATTGCTCGTCGAGCTCCAACGCGCTCGAATTGATGCAGTAGCGCAGCCCGGTGGGGTCGGGGCCGTCGTCAAAGACATGGCCGAGGTGGCCACCACAGCGTGTGCAGGTCACCTCGGTCCGTTCCATCCCGAGGCTGCGGTCCGGCGCCTTCTCGACCGCGTCCCCGGTCACCGGCGCCGTGAAGCTCGGCCATCCCGAGCCCGAGTCGAACTGCGTGTCGCTCGAGAACAGTGTGTTCCCACAGGCGACACACCGGAAGACGCCGGCGCGCCCCGGATGCGTGTACTCGCCGATGAAGGGGCGGTCCGTCCCCTTCTCGCGCAGCACGTGGTATCGCTCGGGACCGAGCCTCCGGCGCCACTCCTGCGCGTCGAGCTCCTTCGGGTCCTTCTCCGTCCCCGGGTCGTTCGTCGTGTCGGTCATCTACGGAGATTACCGCCTCGTGCCTGGGGAAACGCCGTCGTCGAAGGGTCCCGCGCCGAGCAGCGCCTCGAGGAGGCGGCCCTCGATCCCCTCGAGCGCGAAGGCCGCGACGAAGCGTTCCGCCGCCCCGAGGAGTTCGGCACACTCCAACAGCTCCGCCGCGAGGTCCAGTGCGACGCTCGCCCCCATCGCCACCTGGTCGTCGCCGGCGCCGGTCTCGCCCTGGCACAGCGCCGCCTGCGCGAGGCGAAGGAGATGCCCGATCCCCGGGGACGCACCGTCACCCGGCGCCGGGCCGGCGACCGTCGCCACCTGCGAAAGGGCGCCGAGGATGCGCGCCGCGTCGTCGCGGCGCAACCGCACGGTCGAGCCGAACGGCGAGGGATGCCCGCCGCCACCCACGATCGACGCCGACCCGGCGGCATCGAGGTTCGTCACGGGCCAAGGCTCGATCGCCCGCGTACCGGCGTGCGTACCGAGCAAGCCCACACTGAAATGGGGTGCGAGGCGAGAAGCCCCCGGCTTTAACCGTGGAGGGGAGTCAAACGAGCGGCCACGGAAGCCGCGTCTCGGCCGTGGGGCCCGGGAAGCGCGGGTGTTTCGCGATCCTCCGGGCGCGGCGGGCGAGCGCGGCGACCTCGTCGTCGCTCAACAGCTCGGCGAGCTCGGCGGGGACCGCTTCCGCCAGCCGACGCGCGCCGGACACGATCACTTCGGGCAGCTCCTCGCCGGCGAAATCCCACATCACGGTGCGCAACTTCGCGTCGACGTGGAATGACAACCCGTTGTCGATCGCCCAGACGTGCCCGCGACGGTCGACGAGTAGGTGGCCCCCTTTGCGGTCGGCGTTGTTCGCGAGCAGGTCGAAGCCGGCGATCACCCGGAGCGCGGCGCCGTGCTGGTCGAGCTCGCGCAGGCTGAAGTAGTGCTCGGCGAAGTCGGCTTCGATGAAGCGTTGCAAGGAGCCCTCGCCGAGCGGTCCGTCCTCACGGACGATTGTCGTGGGGATGGCCCCGAGCCCGAGCGCCCGGTCGAGCCGGTAGGCGGCGACCTCGCGGCGGAAAAGGCCGTCGGGGAAGTCCCACAGGTCCCGCTCCCCGGCTCCGGGCTTGTAGACGGCACGCGCCGCGCGGTGTCGGTCGGCCACCGTCACGAGGAACGTGGCGTTCGAGCTCCACGGCATGCGGCCGATGACCTCGATCGCCCCGGTCTCGAGGAGTGCCGACCAATCCGGCTCGGTCAGGTCAGCGGAGCGTGGTGGCCGTTCTTCCTCGGACACACGTGCCCTCTCGGATCGAGCGGATAGCCGCACAGCGGGCAGGCCGGGCGACCCGCCTCGACGAGCCGCGCTCCGTGACCGGCGAGCGCGGCGGCCTGGGCGCGCGTGCAGGAAAAGCGCGCCGAATCCCCCTCCTCCTCCTCGCCCACCGCTTCCTCGGTGAAGATCACGATGCGGTCCGCGCTCGCGTCATAGGCGACGGCGAGTGTGCCGACGACGAAGTCGGGCTCCCCGAACTCCTCGAGCTCGAGCGCGTCGTCGGGCTCGTCCCCCGGTTTCGCGAGGTCCTGGAGGAGTTGCCCTAGGTGGCGCGCGATGGCCGCGACGTGCTGCTTCTCCAGCTTGACGGTGACGAGCCGGACGCCCTCACGGGCCTGGAGGACGAAGACCCGCTGACCGACCGGACCGATCGCGCCGACCGTCACCCGCGACGGCTCGCGCAGCTCGAAGTACCCGCTCATGTCGCCCGCATTCTCGCCGCTTGGCGCGTGCCCGTTTCGCCGCGCCGACCGGGATCGAGCGGGGCCGTCCTCCGAGTCGCGGACGCTGATCGCCGTCGCGTCTCACCCAAGGGCACGCCGACGAGGGCGGGGTCGGCGAACGAGTTCAGGGTGAGCACGCGCGGCGGGCCCTCGCCGTAGGCGACGACGTTCACCGAGCACGTCCCGACCTCGATCCGCTGCAACAGGTCGAGCGGGCTGCCGAGCGCGCTGGCGAGCGCGACCTTGATCGGATCCGCATGGCTGACGGCGACGACGACCCCGCCCCGGTGACGGGCGACCAGCCGCTCGGCCGCGGCGAGGACCCGCGCCTGCAGCTCAATGAACGACTCGCCCCCGGGGAACCGGAATCCGGATGGATTGGCCAGCAGGCGCTTCCAGTCCCTCCGGTTGCGCAGGGCGCGCAATCCGACCCCCGTCCAAACACCGGCATCGCACTCGATGAGATCGGGCTCGATCTCGACCGGGAGCCCGACGAACGGTACGATCTGCTCGGCCGTCTCGAGCGCGCGCTCCATCGGCGAGGAGTACAGGGCCCGCACTTTGCCGAGACCGCCGACCCGCCTGCCGACCTCGGCCGCCTCGGCACGACCGGCGTCCGACAGCGAAAGACCCGGAGCCCGACCAGGGAGGACCTTGCCCGTCGTCGGCGTCACGCCGTGCCGAACGAGGAGCAGATACGTCACGCCGCGGTCTAGGGTGTTCGGCGCCACGATTGCCAACCTAGCCCGGGGCCAACGGGACAAAGCCGGTGCGAACGGCCGACGGCGTCTGAAGCCGCCACAACGCGGCAGGTGAGCGACGAGGAGGCTCCACCTATAGTGGGAGTCTCGAGTCTCGGTGACTGTCGCGACGCGCCAAGCCAAGGCACAAGGGAGCGGCGAGCGATGGGCGAGCCGGCACAGACGAGTCGGGGGGGCGCTGGCCGTGGCCCGGTTCAGAACCGCGCGCGCGCCACAGCTTCCGGCGGCCACGGGACTGCGCAAACCGGACTGCGGCGCCTCCGCTTCGACGTCGGAAACCGGCCGTTCCTCGTGCTTGTCGAGCTGACGCGGGCGTGCGAGCTCGCCTGCCGCCACTGCCGTGCCGAAGCGAGACGGGAACGCGACCCGGACGAGCTGACGACGACAGAGATCGCCGCGATCCTCGACGACCTCGGTTCACTCGGCTCGCCGCGGCCCATCGTCGTGTTCACGGGGGGCGACCCGCTCATGCGTCCCGACCTCGTCGAACTCGTCCGACACGGCGTGGACGCGCAGCTCGCCGTGGCGGTCGCCCCCGCCGGAACCCCGCACGCGGCACCGGCCGTCCTCGGCGAGCTCCGGCGAGCGGGCGTGTCGACGGTCTCGTTCTCGCTCGACGGTGCGAGCGCCAGCACCCACGACGCCTTCCGGCTCACCCAGGGCTCTTTCAACTGGACCGTCGCCGCCTGCACGGCGGCCCGTCGGGCCGGGCTTCGCGTTCAGCTCAACACGACGGTGACCGAGGAGACGGCCCATGAGCTGCCCGAGGTGCTCGATCTCGCGCGTCGCCTCGGCGTGGGCCTCTGGAGCGTGTTCTTCCTGGTGCCGATGGGACGGGGGAAGGCCCTCCGGCCGCTCTCCGCCGAAGGGATCGAGGACGTCCTCGAGTTCCTCTTCGAGGCCGCGGCGGTCATCCCCCTGAAGACGACCGAGGCTCCCCAGTACCGCCGGATCGTCCTCCGTCACGGCTCCGGCGCGCCGACGGGAACGGCGGAGCGGGGAGCCCTCTACGCCGAGCTCCACGACCGTCTCGGCGGCCTCGGGATCCCACTTCGGGTCCGGGCGGACGGGATCACCGCCGCCTCCGGCGCGGGCCACCGGCGCCCACCGCTCGTCGTCGGGGACGGGCAGGGCGTCGTCTTCATCTCGAGCCGCGGCGACGTCCAACCGAGCGGATTCCTCCCGCTCGTCGCGGGCAACGTGCGGGACCGGCCTCTCGCTGAGATCTACGCCGACTCGGGGTTGTTCAGGTCGTTGCGCGACCCGGAACAGCTCCGCGGACGCTGCGGCCGTTGCGAGTACCGGGATTCTTGTGGCGGATCGCGCGCCCGGGCCTTCGCGGCCAATGGTGACCCGTTCGCCGAGGACCCCGGGTGTCCTTACGAACCGGGGTCGACGCCCGCGCTCGGACCGGCGGGCACGCCGAGATCGCGGCGGACCTCCACGGGTCTCCGGTCGTGATGGCTCGGCCCCCCGGTTCTCGCCCCCCTTCAGGGGTGGGCGCGGTCACCGCACAGATCGCCGTCGCGCTTGGAACACCGCGGTGACCCACCCGCGGATCATCCAGGGGGGTATGGGCATCGGCGTATCGGACTGGCGTCTCGCCGGGGCGGTCGGCCGCGCCGGCGGCCTCGGCGTCGTCTCCGGCGTCGCGCTCGATTCGATGCTCTGCCGGCGCCTGCAGGACGGGGATCGCGACGGGCAGCTGCGCCAGGCGCTCGCCCAGTTCCCGGCTCCGAAGATCGCCGACAAGGTGCTGGACCGCTACTTCATCCGGGGCGGGCGCCCGGCCGACCAGCCGTACCGCCTCGCGCCACGGCTCTCGCTCGAGCCGTCACTCGACCGGCTGCGACTGGCGGTGGTCGCCGCCTTCGCCGAGGTCCACCTCGCGAAACAGGCGGCGCACGGCGCGCCGGTCGGGATCAACTTCCTCGAGAAGATCCAGCTCGCGACGCCGGCCGCGGCCTACGGCGCCCTGTTGGCGGGCGTCGACTTCGTCCTCGTGGGGGCCGGGATCCCGGCACGTCTCCCCTCGCTCCTCGACGACCTGGCGCGGCACCACGAGGTCGACTTCCCGATCGACGTCGCCGGGGCGGGCAGCGCGCGCCACTCTGTCCGCTTCGACCCCGTCGCCACGCTCGGCCGCGCGCCCGGCGACCTGGTCCGGCCGCTCTTTCTGGCGATCGTGTCATCGAACACCCTCGCCGCCTACCTCGCCCGCGACGACGAGACCCGCCCCGACGGGTTCGTCGTCGAGGGGGAGATCGCCGGCGGCCACAATGCACCTCCCCGCGGGCCCCTGCAGCTCGACCGGAGCGGGGATCCCGTCTACGGCCCCCGGGACGTGACCGACACGGCCCAGTTCAGTGCGCTCGGCCTGCCGTTCTGGCTCGCCGGCGGCTACTCCCGACCCGACCGGGTCGCCGCGGCATGCGCCGCCGGCGCCACCGGCGTCCAGGTCGGCACGCTCTTCGCCTTGAGCCGTGACTCCAATCTCGCCGGTTCGCTCCGCAACGAGATCCTCACCGCGCTCGGCGAGGGACGTCCCGACGTGCGCACCGATTCGCGCGCCTCCCCGACGGGGTTCCCGTTCAAGGTGGCCCAGATCCCCGGCACGCTGGCGGACGAGGACGTCTACCGGAAACGGGCGCGGATCTGTGACCTCAGCTACCTGCGCATCCCGTACGTGAAACCGGGCGGCACGATCGGCTACCGCTGCCCGGCGGAACCCGTCGACGCCTATCTGCGCAAGGGCGGCGACCCGTCGGAGACGGCCGGCCGGGTCTGCCTCTGCAATGCGCTCATGTCGGCGGTCGGGCTCGGTCAACGCCGTCTCGACGGGAGCGTCGAGCCGGCGATCTCGACGCTCGGCGCGGATCTGGACGGCGCGCGCGAACTCCTCCGGCGCCACCCCGACGGATGGGGCGCAGCCGACGTGATCGCCTACCTCGGCGGCGCGTAGCCCTATCCCGGAACCGAAGGCCGGACGGGGGCTAACCGGCGGAGACGGGGATGAGCCGCGGCGCCGTGTCGGCGCCCTCGGGCCAGCGGCGCCGGCTCACGCGCGACAGCCTGGAAAGGAGCGGAACGATCGTCGGGTCGTCGGTGGCGGGGCGGATCTCGAGCGCGCCGGCGGCGCGCATCGCCGAGACGATCTCGGCACCGCGCTCGGTCCGCACGATGGTGAGCGTCCAGTCGTTGTCAACGCCGATGCCACCGGCGGAGATGTCAGCGTGCTCGGCCGCGAAGTCCGGGCACTGCAGGCAACCCTCCCGCGTCCAGGCATGCGCCTCCTTGAGCGGGATTTCGTGATAGCCGCCGTCGCGGGTCCAGACCTGGAACACGCCCTTGATGTTCATCTTTGCGATCTCCTCGCGGCGCAGCCCGTAGCGCGCCTCGAACAGCTCGGCGAAGATCGCGTCATCGAAGGTCTTCGAGCACAAAAGACCGACCGTGAGCGCGAACCGACGCGCGACCTTGCCAGCCTTGCGCGTCGACATCGCCGCGGGCGCCGAGGCCTGGCAGCTCATGCCGACAAGCGCGACCCGTTCAGCGCCCGACGAGATCGCCTCCGGGTAGGCGAGCGGGTTCGCCGAGTACGTGTAGCGCGACCCGGCCGAACGCAGCACGTCGGCGCGGTTACGCGCCACCCCGGGTACGGCGCGCCAGGTCGAGCCGTCGCCCTCGAGGTACGAGACGAGCGCGGCGTCGACGACGTCGTGCTCGAGCGCCCAGACGAGGAGCGCCGAGACGAAGCCCCCGTCCTGGCCGGCCGCGGCGATCTCGGGATCCGTCGTCCGGGTGAGCAGCGTCTCGCTGGCGATCCCGTAGACCTCCTCGGCGGCACGGGTCCGCCCGAACAGGAACGAGTCGATCTCGGGTTCCCAGGTGCGAAAGCGCGGGCACGCCCGCGTGCACAGCGTGCAGCCACGCTCGCCGTGCGTGCAGTTCTCGGGTCCCCCCGCGTCGTCGATGTGGAATGGGCGGTATCGACCCTCCGACGCGTCGTAGCCCAGCACGTCGTACGGGCAGGCGATGACGCAGCTGGCACAGCCGGTGCACAGCCCGGAGGTGACGACCTCGGTGAAGAGTTCAGCCCACTGCGGCTTCTCGGGTGGCACGGGGTGCCGTCAGCTCTCGAGGGCGGCGAGCACCTTCGCGGCGTGCCCGTCGGCCTTCACGTGGCGCCAGATCCGCTCGACCCGGCCCTCCTCGTCGACGAGGAACGTGGAACGGATGACGCCGACGCTCACCCGGCCGTACAGCGTCTTTTCGCCCCAGGCGCCGTAGCGCTTCATCGTCGCGTGCTGCGGATCCGAGGCGAGGCGCACCCCGAGGCCGTACTTCGCCCGGAAACGCCGGTGCGCCTCGTCCCCGTCCGGGGAGATGCCGACCACGTCGACCCCGAGGGCGGCGAAGTCCGCGAGCAGGTCATTGAACTGGCAGGCCTCCTTCGTGCAACCCGGCGTGTCGTCGGCGGGATAGAAGTAGACGACGACCTTGCGTCCGGCGTAGTCCGACAGCGATACCGTCGCCCCGTCCTGGTCTGGAAGGCTGAACGCGGGAGCCTTGTCGCCCGCTATGAGCTCTGCCACAACGCCTCCTCGTCTCGCCGGATTCGTTCGAAGGATACACACGAGCCGATTGGGTGACTGCGGTGATCCCGGCGTTCGCCGGTCGCGGCTCCCGACGGTGAGAGACTCGTGATCGTGAGCGAAACGCCTTCCTTCGGTGCGCTCGGCGTCGACGCGAAACTCGTCCAGGCGTTGCACGCCGAGGGCATCGACCAACCCTTCGACGTGCAGACGTTAACGATCCCCGACGCGATCGCCGGCCGCGACGTCTGCGGCAAGGCGAAGACCGGCAGCGGCAAGACGTTTGCCTTCGGGCTGCCGATGCTGATGGCGACCCCTGCCTCAAAGTCGCGCCTGCCGGCCTCGCTCGTCCTCGAACCGACGCGTGAGCTCGCGCTCCAGGTGACCGAGGTGCTCGCCCGGTTGGGCAAGGCGATCGACCGGCGGGTCGGCGCCGTCTACGGCGGAGCCGACCTCGACGAGCAGGTCCGCATGGTGAACCGGGGCCTCGACATCGTCGTCGCGACCCCGGGACGCCTCATCGATCTCGTCGACCGCAAGGCGGTCGCCCTCTCGGAGATCTCGACCCTTGTCGTCGACGAGGCGGACCGCATGGCCGACATGGGGTTCATGCCGCAGGTCGAATGGCTGCTCCGCCACATCACCGGTCCCCACCAGACGTTGCTGTTCTCGGCGACGCTCGACTCGACCGTCGACCGCCTGGTGACGCGCTATCTCACCGACCCCGTCTTCCACGAGACGCACTCGGACCAGGTGACCGTCGACGAGATGGAGCACCATTTCTTCAAGGTCCACCAGCTCGACAAGGCGAAGGTCGTCGGCACGATCGCCCACGGGGCGGGAAAGACCCTCGTGTTCGTGCGCACGAAACGGGGTGCCGACCGCCTCACGGCGGCGCTCCACGCCGAGGGAGTGCGAGCCGCCGCGATCCACGGGGACCTGCGCCAGGGGGCGCGCGAGCGCGCGCTCCGCGACTTCGCGAAAGGCAAGCTCGAGGCGCTCGTCGCGACCGACGTGGCGGCCCGCGGGCTCGACATCGAGGGCGTCGACGTCGTCGTCCACTACGACCCGCCGGAAGACCAGAAGGCGTACATCCACCGCTCGGGACGCACCGCGAGGGCCGGCGAGGCCGGCGTCGTGGTGACCCTGCTGCTATGGGACCAGGAGCTCCCCGCCGAGCGGCTCCAACGCCGGCTTGGTCTGTCGGTCCCGATCATCGAGGTCTTCTCGAACGACGTCCGACTGTCGAACCTCGTCTCGCTGCTTCCCGAGGACGCGACCGAACTCTCGCCCTGACCGGGGCCCGCCCGCGCGGTCAGAGCGCCGAGAAGAAGCGGGAAAGCCGCCCGAGCGCCTCGTCGACGACGGCAGTCGTCGTGGCGAAGTTGAGCCGGGCGTGGCCCCGGCCGGACGAGCCGAACTCCGGGCCCGACATCAAGGTCACGCGCGCCCGGGCGGCGATCTCCCGGGCCGGGTCGTCGCCGAGGCCCGTCCGACGCAGGTCGAGCCAGGCGAGGTACGTGGCCTCCGGCGGGACGCACGACACCTGGTCGAGACCGGCGATGACGTTCGTCACCCGATCACGATTGGCGACGAGATGGGCGATGACGGCGTCGAGCCAGGGCAGCCCCTCGGTCCAGGCGGTGATCGCGGCGAGGATCCCGAGGTTGTTCGCCCTTCCACGCTGCCGCTTCGGAGTCGCGCGCAGCCGCGCCGCGAGGTCCGCCGTGCCGCAGGCCGCCACGGCGCAACGCAGACCGGCGAGGTTGAAGGTCTTACTCGCCGAGGACAACGTGATCGTCCGCTCGGCGATCTCCGCGCCGAGCGTCGCGATCGGGATGTGCGTCGAACCGGGGTAGACGAGATCACCGTGGATCTCGTCGGAGATCACGATGAGGTCGGCGTCGACGGCGATTGACGCGAGCTCGGTGAGCTCGGAGCGGGTGAACACCCTGCCCGTCGGGTTGTGCGGGTTGCAAAGTAGCAACAGACGCGGCCGCTCGGCGGCGACGAGTTCCCGCAACGTGTCGGCGTCGAAGCGGTAGACGCCGTCGACGGGAACGAGATCGTAGGCGACCATCCGCCGCGACTTCTCGTCGAGCGCAACGAAGTACGGCGGGTAGGCGGGCGTGAACGTGAGGATCCCGTCGCCCGGGTCCGTCAGTGCGTCGATCGCGAAGTAGATGGCCTGCACGACGTCGGTCGTCACCACGACCGACACCGGGTCGAAGTCCAGCCCGTGGCGCGACCTGCTCCACTGGGCGAAAGTCTTGGCGAGCTGCGGCTCGAGTGAGGACATCGGGTAGCCGAGATCCCCCGCCGCGATGGCCTCCTCGAGCACCCGCCGGACCGGCGGCGCGATCGGATAATCCATGTCGGCAACCCACATCGGGATCGACGCCACCCGATAAAGTCCCCATTTCTCGCCCCGGCGCGCCTCGAGCTCGGAGCGCGAGTAGCTGTCGAGATCGAACGATTCGGTCAACGTATTACCGGTCCTTCCCACGACAGGATCGCGCGGCGCGAACATCGATCGCCGGTCACGGCTCCGCCTCAGTCACCACGAGCAGGCGACGTACTTCGTCTCGAGATACTCGTTCATCCCCTCGTGACCGCCCTCCCGGCCGAGCCCCGACTGCTTCACGCCGCCGAAGGGAGCGGCCGGATCCGAGACGAGTCCGCGGTTGAGCCCCACCATGCCGGTCTCCAGCGCCTCGGCGACCCGCAGCCCGCGCGCGAGGTCACCCGTGTAGACGTAGGAGACGAGACCGAGTATCGAGTCGTTCGCGAACTCGATCGCCTCGGTCTCCGAGACGAAGGTGGCGATCGGCGCGACCGGACCGAAGATCTCCTCCCGCAGGATCCCTGACCCCGGCGCCACCCGGTCGAGGACCGTCGCCGGATAGAAGTACCCCGGCCCGTCGGGAGGAGCGCCTCCGGTCAACGCCCGGGCGCCCTCCTCGAGCGCCCCCGCCACGAGGGCGGCGACCTTGGCGCGCGAGTCAGCGTTGACGAGCGGGCCGAGCCCGACGCCCTCCTCGAGCCCGTTACCCATGCGGATGGCGCCCATCGCGGCGACAAGCCGTCGTGAGAACTCCGCGGCGACAGACCACTCGACATAGAAGCGGTTTGCCGCTGTGCAGGCCTCCCCCCCATTGCGCATCTTGGCGACCATCGCGCCGCTGACTGCGGCGTCGAGATCGGCATCGGCGAACACGAGGAACGGCGCGTTGCCGCCGAGCTCCATCGAGCAGTTGAGGATCCGCTCGGACGCCTTGGCCAGCAGCATCCGGCCGACCTCGGTCGAACCGGTGAACGAGAGCTTGCGGACCCGGTTGTCGGCGATGACGGCGTCGATGAGCGGCCCGGGACGGGAGGTCGGCACGACGTTCACGACGCCGGGGGGAGCACCCGCCTCGTGGAGTATCCCGGCGATCGCGAGCGCGGTGAGTGGTGTCTCGCGTGCGGGCTTGCAGACGACGGTGCAACCTGCGGCGAGCGCCGGGCCGATCTTGCGGGTCAGCATCGCCGCCGGGAAGTTCCACGGGGTGATGAGGAGCGCGATACCGATCGGCTGTCGGAGCACGAGGATCCGGTTCGCGCCGGACGGCGCCGTAACGAACTCACCGGTGTTGCGCACCGCTTCCTCGGAGTTCCAGCGGAAGAACTCCGCGGCGTACGCCACTTCGCCGCGCGCGTCGGGGAGCGCCTTCCCGTTCTCCGCGACGACGAGACGCGCGAGCTCCTCGCCCCGGCCGGTCATCAGTTCGAATGCCCGGCGCAGGACCTCGCCGCGCTCTCGCGGCGCGACCTGCGACCAGACGGTGAGGGCATCGTGCGCCGCCTCGACTGCGCGAAGCGCGTCGGCGGGCGACGCGTCGGCGACCGTCTCGAGGCGTGCCCCGGTCGCCGGGTCGTCGACATCGAAGCGCCGACCGCCCTCCGCGGCACACCACCGCCCCCCCATGTAGCAGTCAGTCAGCGCCGGTTTCTCGCTATCGCCCATCGGGCCTGAGGATACGCCGGACGGGCTCGACGCCGAGCGCGCACGGAACTCACCGGAAGCCGGCGCGCGGAACGTGCCGACAGAATCGGACCGACAACCGGTAACAATGGACCGGTGCTCCATCTGAACCGACGCCGGGCGGAGACCTTCGGCGAGTACGCCGACGAGTACGACCGCGCGCGCCCGACTTATCCGGTCGCCCTCGTTGATGCGGTCCGTCCCAGAGGCGCTTGCCGGGTGCTCGACGTCGGCTGCGGAACGGGCAAGGCGGCGCAGTTGTTCCGCGCGCGCGGCTGCGATGTCCTCGGTGTCGAGATCGACGAACGGATGGCGGCGGTCGCGCGCCGGCGCGGCATCCCCGTCGAGGTCTCGCCCTTCGAGACGTGGGAACCCGCCGGACGGACCTTCAACCTCGTTGTGAGCGGCCAGGCCTGGCACTGGGTCGACCCGACCGTCGCCCCGGCGAAGGTGGCAGACGTGTTGACGACGAATGGCCGGCTGGCCGCATTCTGGAATTACGAGTATCCAAGCGACGAGGTGCTCGCCGCGGCAGTTGAAGACGCCTACGAGCGTTTCGCGCCCGAACTCGAGGGGAGCGGAATCGGCCGGACCGCCGAGCGACGCCATGATTCGCAGACCCGGGAGCACGTTCGATGGATCGACGCCTGCGAACGGTTCGCCCCGTGCACCGTCGAACGGTTCCCGTGGACCTGGGACCTTGGCCGGGACGAGTTCCTTGACCTCCTTAGGACCCACAGTGGTGTCGCGCTCCTCCCCGAAGACCGTCGGGACGCGATGCTCGCCGTGATCGCGGAAGTGATCGGCCAGGTGGGCAGCACGATCGCCCTCAACGTCGAAACGATCTGCATCGTCGCCGTGAAGGCTGCGCCAGAGCGCGTCACAACCGCGGCCTTCCCGGCGCACTGAACGCACGCTCCATACCCCGCTCGCCCAACCGTCGACCCTATAGTCCGCCACGTGCAGTCCTTGGTTCGCGCGACGCGGGCTTCGTTGCTCCTCGGGGTGTCGAGCGCCGCTCTCCTCCTCGGCGCATGTGGCGCGAGCACACCGAATGCGGGCCCGACCTCGTCGGTGACGAGTACCACCTCGGCTCCGGCGAGCACGACCTTGACCCAGGCGGGCCCGGGCACGACGGTGGCACCACTCACGTCACCGAGCGCCGAGGCGGCGTGCAACGCCGATGCGGCGAGCGTCGAGACCGCGGTCCAGGCCTTCGACACGGTGCACGGATACTGGCCGACATCACCGAACGAACTCGTCGGCCCCGGCGGCGAGCTGGAAGGGTGGCCGGACAACCCCCGGTACTACTCGATCAGCCTCGGTGCGGACGGCACCGTGGACGTCGCCCCGGCCCCCGGTACTCCGGGGCATGCTCTCAAGCCGCAAAACTACGACACCTACACGGTGCCGGGCGTCGGCAACATCTGCGCCACGGTTTGATCTTCTCGGCGGAACAGCTTCTCGGCACGTCGCCTCGACGCCGGCCCGGCGCGAACACGCGCCGTGCGCGGGCTTCGACCAGCTCAACCCGTCGGAAGTCGTCTTCGACGGTAACGGGATCTCTACGCCTCGACCGACAACGCGTTCTGTCTGGTCGAGCTGACAAGAACCGGGCATGTCGTGTACCTGGGCGATCTGCGACGCGGGTGCGGCGTTCCCGTCGCGCTCGCCGCCGGGCCTCGAGGTCGCGTCTTCGGCGACTGACAACACTCGATCATCCGGATTGAAAGAACGCGAACCCGAACTCTCCTTACGCCCCGGCAGAGCTCGGCTCCCCGCGTGGGCGGCACGTTTCTGCCCAACAACATCGCGATCGGGAGCAAGGGACAGTCTACGCCGACACCACGGCGAACGATGGCTGGACCGAGACGACGGCGATCATCGCCATCAGTCCTGACCGGAACATCTCGACACTGTGGACGAGACACAAGCAACCCGGGTACCCGTCGCGTGGGCCCTGAGAGCGGACCGGGCGAACGCGCGTCACAACACCGGTTCGCCGCGCCTCAGGGGCGTGTCGATCACGCCGCCTTCTGCACCGAAGGGCACCTGCGTTTCCGACGTCCGGGGTGGCTGCGGTGCTGGTCCCCGGCTGCTAGCGCCTGCAGTCCCAGGACCCAGCTAGGCGGACACGTCGCGTGTGCAGAATGCGCAGACCCGCGCCGCGACCGGAATCGTGCTCGCGCAGTACTCACAGGTCTTCGTCGTCGGAGCAGCGCCGGCCTGTCGTCGTGTCGCCATCGCGTTCAGCGGTTTCACGACGAGGAAGAAGATCACGGCGGCGAGGATGGCGAACGAAATGACGTAGTTGACGAAGTCGCCGTAGGAGAAGGTGCTCCCGTTCACCGTGAAATGGAGCGCAGCGAAGTTCGTCTTCCCGGGGATCGAGATCAACGGCGTGATCAGGTCCCTGACGAAGGCCGTGATGACCGCTTCGAAAGCGATGCCGATCACGACCGCGATCGCGAGTTCGACGACGTTGCCCCGCAGAAGGAACGCCTTGAAGTCCTTCACCTGGTTCACCTTTCAAGCCGGTGCGGTCCGCCGCGTCCTTTCCGCGTCGGTCCCGGTACCAATCGGTAATGCCATTCTGCTCCCCGGGTGGCGCCCTTGCTCGTGGTCGCGACCATCGCGTTTGCCGCGCGCGTAGGTCCCGCTGCCACCCCGGGAGGAGCCGGACCGCGGAGATGGCACTTTTGAACGAGCGGGGGTCGGGAGCGATAAGAATCGCGAGCCTGGCGTGTCGCGACGGACACCGCCCCCGTAGCTCAGGGGACAGAGCAGCGGTTTCCTAAACCGCGTGTCGCAGGTTCGAGTCCTGCCGGGGGCGCCTCTCGAATCATCGAGGTGCCGCACTGCTCCACCTACCCGGCGGTCGGCGGCACCGCGAACCAGCCTCGTCGTGAACGTTTGGGGTCACTCACCAGCAACCTCGATGCTCGATCCGGTCGGCATAGGGGTTCGGATCGGAGGAGGGATGTGCTAGTTCTGCTACCAAGCACTGGCGGCTTGACGTCTAGCACGGAGAACGGACATCGACCGGTCGCTAAGGTGCCGGTCAGCGACCGATGCCCGCCCGTGCAGCCACAACGCCGCAGCTCGTCACTTCACGACGGTGAGTTTCTTCTTGGCTGAAGTCGAGCTCTTGAAGTCCGGTCTCCCGCGATAGGTGGCGACGAGGCGGTAGGTGCCCGCCTTGAGCCTCTTGGCCGACAACTTGCACGATCCCTTGGCTGACTTCAGCGTGATCACACACAGCGTCGTCGTGGACTGCTTCACCCTGACCGTCCCGGCCGGCCTCAAGCCGGAGTACTGCGGCGAGACGGTGACCGAGAGGTGCTCGGCCTGCTCGTGTCCATACGTCACGTTGGCGGCTGAGAGCCTGAGGGTGGTCTTGGAGGTTGCCTTGGCAACGGTGAGGGATTCCTGCGCCGAAGTCGAGGCCCCAAAGTTCGTGCTGCCGCCGTAGGTGGCGACGAGGCCGTAGGTGCCCGCCGGAAGCTCCGTGGCCGACAACGTGCACGAGCCGGCCCCCGGCAGCGTGAAGGTGCACAGCGTCGTCGTGGACTGTTTCACCGTCACCGTGCCCGTCGGCGTCGAGCCTGAGTACTGCGGCGAGACGGTGACCGAAAGTTGCGCGGCGCCTTCTTTGCCGTAGGTGACCTTCGTCGCAGACAGTCCGAGGGCCGTCGTCGAGGTGGCCTTGCCGACCGTGAGCGAGGTGGGGGCGGACGTCACACTGGAGACGAAGTTGGCATCGCCCGGATAGCTGGCGGTGATCGAGTAGTTGCTCGCAGCTTGCTCGGTGATCGAGCACGTGCCGGTCGCGGTCCCGTTTGAGCCGCTGAGCGTCGCCTCACAGCTCCGGGCGCCGTCGCTGACAGTCACCTGCCCGCTCGGAGTCAGGGAGTTCGAGTACGTGAGCGCATTACCGCTCATGTCCACCGCGGCACAGAAGCTCGCCGTTGGACAGGAGACAGATTGCAGGATGTTCCCGGCGTCGATGCTCTTGGACGACCACGAGCTGCCGCTATAGGTGTTTGGCCAGGTGGCATTCACGCCGATTGAGACCGGCTGGCTGACAACCGGATTCGCAGTGACCGAGGTGATCGTGGTTGTCGAAATGGCCAATAGCGAGGAGTAGGTGAGGACGTTGCCGTTGCTGTCCATGGCGGTGCAGAAGCTCGCCGTCGGGCAGGAGACGGAGTTCAGGCCACCCCCGCTCGCGTCGATGCTGTCGGGCGATGACCACGAGCTGCCGTTGTAGGTGAGAACGTTGCCTTTGCCGTCCACCGCGGCACAAGAGCTCGCCGACGGGCAGGAGACGGAGAGCAGACCGCCCCCGCCCGCGTCGATGCTCCTGGGCGACGACCACGAGCCGCTGTTGTAGGTGAGGACGTTTCCGTTGTTGTCCCCGGCAGCACAGAAGCTCGCTGACGGGCAGGAGACAGAGTACAGGTTGTACCCGGCGTCGATTCTGTCAGGCGATGACCACGAGCTGCCGTTGTAGGTGAAGACGTTACCGTCGTAGTCCACCGCGGCACAGAAGCTCGCCGTCGGACAGGAGACAGATTCCAGGATGTTCCCGGCGTCGATGCTCTGGGACGACCACGAGCTGCCGTTGTAGGTGAAGGCGTCGCCACTGAAATCCACCGCGGCGCAGAAGCTCGCCGTCGGGCAGGAGACGGAGAGCAGCTTGTCCCCGGTGCCGATGCTGTGGGACGACCACGAGTTGCCGTTGTAGGTGAAGGCGTTGCCGCTGTAGTCCACCGCGATACAGAAGCTCGCCGTCGGGCAGGAGACAGAAGTCAGCTCTTCTGCTATGGGGTCGATCAGCGTCCCCGATGACCAACCGGCCGGCGAAGCCGCCGCTGGCGATGCAAACCCAGCAGCGAGTATCGCCGAGATCGCAGCAGACAGCAGCGCCACGGCAGCGACCAGACGAATGACAGCCAGTTTCGACATTCCGCCCCCTCAAGGTTGGAAACTTCGCTGAACCAGAGCCAGCTGACCGTTGCGTCCATGCCACCGCGACGGCCGATGACCTGCCAAGCTCGCTGAAACATTAGGTCAAGGGAGCGGTCGCGTTCGTGGAGCCGCGCGGTGAGGCGTAAGCCGTGTCGGGATTGGCCTTGTCCCCGCTCCAACAGCGCCCGGTGTGGGCGATGATGGCACCCGTCTCGCTGGGGCGTTGCACGAGCGCACAGAGCTGTCGCTGGGTGAGGCGCCAGGGTACAGAACAACGCCGTTGTATCCGCGCCGGTCGACGCGTGCGCCGCGTCCGATTCGGCGATTTGCATCCGCGGAACTGTCCCAGAACGTGCAGCCGACAGGATGCCTCGAGTTCGCCCGAAGGTGCCGATCGGGGGCAGCCGCGGCTACTGAGTGACCGCATCGAAGGCTGACCTTGGATGGACCGATCGGGAATCTCTTGGGAATCTACGGAGCGACATTCGCGTGTACTGAACGGACTGAGCGGACGGCCACTCCCACAAGGGCCAGTTCAGCGGACTGGACTCGCTCAGGTGGACCTTCTCGGCCCGATTCCTAAACCGCGTGTCGCAGGTTCGAGTTCTGCCGGGGGCGCCGCTCGCATCCCTGAGGTGCCACACTGTCGCACCTACCCGGCAGCGAGGATCGCGTTGGACGTTGACGGTCTCTTCTTGACCGACCAGCGTTGCAAGTGAGTGCCCGAGCCGGGTCTGACTCCATCTAAAACCGGCTGACGTCCTTTCGGACTGTCCTGAAGACGATCCGTCGGCCCGGCCCGGACACTCTCGACACCCATCGGTTGGACGGAGTGACCTCATAGGAGCCTGCCGCACAGGCCCATCGCTGTCCTGTCCGTCGTCCTTTCGGTGCGGTGCCACCCAGCCATCGATCGATGAAGGGATGACGATGACCACTATCGCGCCACACATCACCGGGGGTGTCGACACACACCTCGACGTCCACATGGCTGCTGCGCTCGATGACTACGGGGCACTGCTCGGTGTGGAGAGCTTTCCACGACTCCCTCCCGTTACCGGCAGCTCTACTGGTGGTTGTCGAGATTCGGAGAGGTCAACCTCGGAGGCGCCGAGGGCACCGGCAGCTACGGCGCCGGCCTCACCCGTTACCTCCACGACCACGATGTCCGCGTCGTCGAGATCGATCGGCCGAATCGTCAACGTCGACGTCGCCGGGGCAAGTCGGATCCCGAAGATGCCGTCTCTGCTGCTCGTGCCGCCCAAGGTGGTGAGGCCAAGGGGCTGGCGAAGACGAGGGACGGCAATGTCGAGTCCATGCGGGTGTTGCGCGTCGCGAGATCCTCGGCGCGCCGGGGGCGGACCCAGGCCCTCAACCAGATGCGGAGCCTCATCTCGACCGCTCCGGACACGCTCCGCTCCGAGCTCCGTGAGCTGACCATCTACCAAGTGCTCGAGCGCACGTCCGCTTATCGGCCGGGCACCAAGCGCGACATCGTCTCACTCACGAAAGAGACCTTGAGGATGCTCGCCCGGCGGGCGATCGCGCTCGAAGACGAGGTCCGGGAGATCGATGCGGTCTTGAAGGCCCTGGTCACCGAGACGGCTCCGGAGCTGTGCGATGTCATCGGTGTGGGCACCGACGTCGCCTCAGCGCTCTTGGTCGCGGTCGGTGACAACCCCGAGCGGTTGAAGGGCGAGGCGACCTTCGCTCACCTCTGCGGGGTGTCTCCCATCGATGTGAGCAGCGGCAAGAACGAACGGCATCGCCTCAACCGGGGAGGCGACCGCAGCGCGAACTCGGCCCTCTGGCACATCGTGCTCACCCGCATGGTCTGCGACCCCCGGACACGGCACTACATCGAGCGACGGATGAAAGACGGCCGGACGAAGAAAGAAGCCGTTCGATGCCTCAAGCGCTACGTCGCCCGAGAGGTCTTCGCGCAGTTACCCCGACACCAATTCGCTCTTGACAACCCATAGGCGCATCGTTTGGGGACGCGATCGCGGTACCCCCTTCGCACGTGTTATGGAACGCTCGACCCAGCGCCAGAGCTGTCGATATGCCAAGACAGAGGACCGTTAAGACGTCGTGACTCGGTGCCGTATTCTGTTGGCGATTGATCCCGATCGGTATCTCGCGATCCGGCGGAAACGTTCAACCCTTGCGCGTTCGTGGATGGTCGTCGGTAGTGGTCACGTCCTGAAGCTTGACGAGTCGGCCGGCGGTCGGGACAACGTGCGCTTGCGTGAGAGTCTCTCGCCCACCGGGCTCAAGAAGCAAGAATGCAGGAGTAAACTCAACTCTTCTGGGAGGTGGTGTCGCTGTGACCAGCGACATGCAGGCAAGACAGCCCGAGGACGTTACCCGGCTCGTCGCAGAGCGGCTCAACGCGGGGGACGCAACGGGTGCAGCCGCGCTCTACGAGCCGAACGCCATCTTGGCTTATCCAGCTGACCAGCCGACAACAGGCCGAGAGGCCATCCAGGCCATCTACCAACGAATGGTTGGCGCTGGAGTGAAGTTCGGATTCGAAACTCCACTGCCGACTGTAACGTTCGAGAACCTCGCGTTGACCTCCACCCGCTCGGCGGACAACACCGGGGTTCGAGTGCAAGTGTTGCGACGTCAATCCGACGGCTCCTGGTTGCGGATAATCGACCGCCCCGAGGTCCCCCAGCCGTAGCAGTCTCAACGGTCCCCTAACAGCACTGTCCAGCACCGCTCCTGCGCGCAAGCGACTGGTCGCGTCAGCGCTAGCCTCAATCCGGTACCGGCACGCACAGAATGTTCAGCTGGTCGCCATTCCCAGCACGCAGTGGCCGCGCCAGAGTCGGCGTTACGCGCACTTGTGAGTGACACATAACGCGCAGCAATTCCGTTCCAGAGATTCGCCCGGATGAGCCGATCGGGTGTCAACGCCGGTCCAAAACTGCGCGGTAATCGCCGGTCGAAAACTGCGCGATCAGTGCGGATCTAGAACGACCACCTCCTGTCCCCGATCCTTCAGGCGATAACTGTCCCCCTGAAGGACGA
>Ga0187875_10000682_pt1 | contig 27538 bp, 23 predicted proteins | sample June2016WEW_17_1_2_FD_132978 | JGI IMG/M metagenome (GOLD analysis project Ga0187875, IMG submission 132978) | Peatland microbial communities from SPRUCE experiment site at the Marcell Experimental Forest, Minnesota, USA - June2016WEW_17_10 | ecosystem: Environmental > Terrestrial > Soil >...
AGGATGCCGACCAGGCGGTTGCCGAGGGCGCGCAGTGCGGCGTCGTGGGTGTTGCCGGCGGCGCGGCGGGTGTCGTAGTAGGCACGGGCGCCGGGGCTGGCGGTGATTGAGGCGAAGGCCCAGAGGTAGATCGCGTCGGCGAGACGCTTGTTGCGGACGTGGCGGGCCAGCACCACCCGGCGGGTGCCGGAGGCCCGGGTGATCGGTGATGTTCCGCCGTAGTTCTTGCGACACTTGGCAGTGGCGTAGCGGCCTGGATCGTCGCCGAACTCGCCGAGCACCCGGGCGCCGAGGACGGTCCCTAGTCCTGGCAGGGAACGGACCACCTCCGCGTCCGGGTGCTGCTCAAAATCCGCGGCCAGCTGCCGCTCAAGCACGGTGATCTGGGTGGTCATCTCGGCGATGACCGCCACCGACGCGCTGACCGAGGCACCCATCGCAGCCGCCACCACCGGCGAGCCGGCCAGTTGCGGGCTGCGCAGCGTCGCCTGGATGTCGGTGGCCCGCGCGTCGATACGCCGCTGCCGGCCGCCACGGCACAGCGCCGCGGCGATCTTCGGCCGGGACAGCGCCGCGCCCAGCGCCGGGGCCGGGGCAGCGCGGAGCACTTCGATCGCATCGCCGCTGGTCAGGTCATCGAACGCGGCCAGGGCGGCCGGGTAGAACTCCCGCAACGCCGAGCGGAGCATGTTCGCCTGGCGGCGCCGGGACCAGATCATCGACTGGTGCGCGCGGGCCAGCACCTTGACCGCTTCGGCCAGGTCGCTGTCGCCGGCGACCGGGCGATGGTTGTGCCGGTCGGTCCGGACCAGGTCTGCCAGCACCTTCGCATCGCCGGGATCAGACTTCGCCCCGGAGACTGAGTGCCGGTCCCGGTAACGGGACACCGACATCGGGTTCACCGCGAACACCTGGTAGCCCGCCGCGACGAGCGCAGTCACGAACAGGCCCCGGTCAGTCTCGATCCCGATCACCACATCACCGGGCTCCTGCGCGTGCCGCGCGGCCAGCTCGTGGAACCGGGCGATCCCCTCCACTCCCTCCGGCAGCCGGCCTCCGCCCAGCCGCTTGCCGCTCTCATCCTGGACGTGCACGTCATGGTGGGCTTCCGCCCAGTCCACCCCAGCAAAAATCATCTGGCCCCCTCTCGCCTGACATCGGTCAAACCCCTGAGCCAGAGGACTCCAGCAGCTCCCTAATGGATCAGTGCTCGGGGCACGACATCCCACCAGCTATCCGAGGAGACCTCACCAGCCAGCAGGGGCACGATCTAGACCTAGGACTCAACGGCCCAGGCGCCAGGAGTGCTCACCTGCTGGTGGCTCTAGCCGACCATCCTCACCCACAACTCGGGGCGAGGCGATCGATCCCCATTAGGCGCCCACGAACCCGGCCGGCTGACCTGGGCTTCCCCGGGGGTGATCTGCGCAGGAGCGAGAAGCTGCCCGAGAGCGGCCCTTACGTGCGCACTCCTGTCTGCCGGCTCATCACCTGCCTGTTTTCGCGGCTCATCAGTTCGGCTCCGGGTGTTCGCCCGCTGTGCTTGCCTCGTGCCGTGGTACGGCGTGGTACGGCGTGGTACGAGTGGATATACTGACGGTATGACACCTCCCAAGGGCCAGCCAGCCGACATCAGCGTCCGGCAGTTCGTCGCCGACTCCGGGTCGGTCACGCGCGGCCTGCGGCAAGGGCATGCGTACACGCTCACCCTGAACGGCGAGCCGCTGGCCAAGATGATCCCCATCAGGCGCCGCCAGGCCGTTCCTAAGGATGAGGTTCTTGCGATCTTCGCCACCGCTCCCGTGATCGACACGGACGAGCTGCGCGCTGACCTAGATGCGTTGGTCGCTCAAGATCTCCGGGACCCGTACGAGGGCATCGGCCTGTGACCGCACATGAGGCTGGCGTGCTGGACACCAGCATCATTGCGGCTCTCTCGCTGTACGACTCGGCGCAACTGCCCGGGACCTTCTTTATAACGGCTATTACGCTGGGGGAATTGTCTTGTAGTCCGCATGCCACCGACGATCCCCTGAAGCGCGCAGCCCGCGTCGCTGTGCTTCAGCATGTGGAGTCAACGTTCGAGCCGCTTCCCTACGATCACCAGGCGGCGCGGTTGTACGGTCAGATCTGCGCGGCGGTTCGTGCAGCCGGTCGTCAGCCGCGCAAGCGCGCTGCTGACCTGATGATCGCGGCAACCGCCGCGAGTAACGCGCTGCCCCTCTATACGGCCAACCCGGATGACTTTCATGGCTCGGAAGCGTTCATCGAGCTAGTCGGGCTCCAGGGACGACCGAACGATCTCTAGGCGTCTGTCCGGAGCCGTGCATGGCAGTTCAGCCGGTGGTGTCGGCGGACTCGCGAGACGTGGTAGCCCGAGCCCAGCTGGGGCCATCTGGGGTGATCGGAGAACGCTTGATAGTGCGCTGGCCTGCGGCTTCGCGGTTGGAGCGGGCGAAGGACTCGAACCCTCATGAGCAGCTTGGAAGGTTGCGGATCGCAGGGCGCTGAGCTGCTGCGGCCCAGGTCGAGGCATGTGCACCAGTTGCCGTGAGCGCCCATGAGACACCGCTGATGACCGCCCTATCGGGCGCGTAGCGGTCACGACACGCTGACCGGGCGGTCGCGCCCGTCGTCGGCCTACACTGATGCTTGTGAGCATGCAGCATGAGGATGCCACTGTGATCGGGTTGGACGCCGTCGGCGCTGCCCTGCTCGCAGATGATCTCCTGCGTGACGGAAGAGACACTTCAGTCTGTCTGGCGCTACGTCATCGTCCAGCTTCTTGACGACCACTCACATGATCTTGCCCGAGCCGGTACCGCGGTCGCATTCCGGCGGTTCAGTCACGAGCCGCCGCCGACGCGTTCCGCCGAGGTGGATGCTGCGCTCGCAGCGCTGGCGGAGTACCTCGCTCGGCGCGACAACTGGCCGTTGCCCTCTTGGGCGCGCAAGCCGGGACGAGACTCCAGCAGGTGGTGGTTCGTGACGCCGCTGCGCGGGATGCACCCGACTGCGCTTCAGGAGTCCCCTCCGTCCCTTCGCACCAGGGGCGTGTTCATCACCGCCGGCGCTCTGAGCCGAGTATGACTCAGGGCCCGCTCTCCGCCGATGACATCGCCGGCTGTTCGGAGAATTTGCGTCTGAGCTCGATGCAGCCGGGCAGCGGGCGGAAATTTTCCTCGTCGGTGGAGCTGCGATCGCGCTCTGCTTCGACGGCCGGCGGGCCACGCGTGATCTAGAGGCGGGTTTCGCGCCAACTGATTCTGTGCGACGGGCTTCCTGCCAGGGCCAGATCCCAATGCAGTGCGCTACTTTGAGGCGCCAGGTCTCCTAGTGGATGTGGCGTCAGCCGAATATCTGCTGGCAATGAAGCTCTTCTCATCCCGCGTAGAGACCGACGCGGAGGACATCGCACTGCTGTACCGAGAGGCTGGCTACCATACCGTGGATGAAGGTCTCGCTCTGGTGGAGCGAAGCTATCCGGGGCGACCAATTGCGGCAAAGGTGCAGTTTTTGCTTGAGGGAATCGTCCAATCACTCGATGCCGAGTGATTGGATCCGCAGATACGACGCTCTGACCAGGCGCGCGGTGGCCACACCGGCCACACCCGGCGGAACCCAGCTGAGCTAATCTTAAGAAATTCCTCTGACCTGCGGTGAAGGATGAGAGCGGGCGAAGGGAATCGAACCCTCATGACCAGCTTGGAAGGCTGCGGACCGTGACCGTCTGAGCTGCTGCGGCCTAGGTCAGGGCATGTGTGGTGGTCGCCATGAGTGTCCCTGAGATACCGCCACTTACCGTCCTATCGGGCACGTAACGGGCACGACCGGGACTGCGGTCAGAGTCGCTGGCGTGCGGCGCTCGACCGCGCCTATGCCGTTGCCGGTCCCTGCCTTCCGGAGCCACCGGGTCATCCGATGGCAAGCCGATCCGGACCGCAGGGAGCGTCAGCGACCGACGACTGGCAGCGGCGCGGCAGGCGAATCGTCTGCCGTCCGATGTTCCCGGAATCTGCCGTGTCGGGGTGTCGGGGTGGAGGCCTATGTAGGGCTATTGCCACTCGACCCGTGACGGAGGCAGGCATGTCTCCTGCGATGCGATTCCATTTCCCCCGCTCTGTCATGGTCGCCCCGGGTCGATGCAGGGCCACCCCTGGGGGGCAGTGCGCTACCCACCTGAGCTGGGAGAAGTCTCATAAGGTCGGCGTATCTCGTGCTGCCGTTGGGAAATAACAATGACGTGGGGTAGCAGGCTTAAATGCGGCAGTGCCGATGAGGGCGAATTATGACAGGCGAGGCCGCTCGCCTGGGTTTTGTGACCTTTGGCTCTGGGGCGGGAGGGAAGTAGCGGGAGGATGGGGTTAGTTGCTGGGTCCGGTCAGAATATGGGCGCCTTGTGCGGGGTCCGGGGGAACTGTCTTGAGCCCGACGATCATCGACGTTCGCGCAGACCCTGGCGTTCTCGGTGACTAGCTCCCGGTCCCAGGTCGAGGCGACAGGCGGCGCGCATGAGGCCGCGGAGCCGGCGGCAGCCGTCGCTGGTACCGCCACCAGGGGTGCTAGGCGGCTGGCATCCGTTTACCGTGCGCTCGCGCTCGCATCGGCGCTGCTTTTGATCCTGTTCGCTGGCAGCTCAGCTTTCTCGGTGCGGGCCTATGTGCTTTACGGGAGGGCTAGCTCCACCACCTCGAGTGTGATCGCGGCGAGCAACGACTTGCTGATCGCGTTGCTCAACGCCGAGACTGGCCAGCGCGGCTATCTGCTGACGAACAAGCCCATTTACCTTCAACCCTACGATAGGGCGCTCTCGGAGGTCCCAGCAGACCGGCGGCGTCTCGGCTCGCAAGTCTCAGCGGTCCCTGACGGCCGGCAATACCTCGTAACGCTCAACAAGCTGGTCACGGCGAAGATGGCGGAGCTGAGCAGAACCATCAACCTGGCGCGCGCTGGTGATCACCCCGATGCGGTGCGGATCGTGGGCACCGGCGAGGGCAAGCGGGTCATGGACCACGCACGGAAGGTGATCGCGGACCTCCAGGGCGCCGCCGTCGCGGCAGGCGCCTCGCGACACTCGGATCTACAGACCCAGCTGACCATCTTTGCTGTTCTGGCAACCGTCCTGGGCATCGTTGCTGTGAGTGTTCTGCTTTTCCTTCGTCGCCGCCTGCGTCAGGCAGCCAAGATGATCCGGTCACTGAACGTGACCCTGGAACAGCAGGTGCAGCAGCGCACCCTTCACCTGGAGCGGGCTAACAAGAGCCTGGAGGCCTTCACCTACTCCGTCGCCCACGACCTGCGGACCCCGCTGCGAGGGATAAGCGGGTTCGCCGAAGTCCTGCTGGAGGACTACGGCGACCGGCTCGACGAAGCAGGCCGCGACTACGCCCACCGTATCCAGGCCGGCGGTGCGCAAATAGGCAATCTGATCGATGACCTGCTGCACCTGCTGCGGGTGACCCAAGCCGAGATGGACCTCCAGGACGTCTACCTCAGCGCCGAGGTCACCGCCATCTGCGACCAGCTCCGCGCCCGTGATCCCGGCCGACAGGTCCGGGTGACCGTGGAAGACGGCGTCTGGGTCACCGCGGATCGCGCCCTGATCCGGTCCGCGCTGGAGAACCTGCTCGAGAACGCCTGGAAGTTCACCGCCCGACGCGACGGCGCCGCCATCGAGTTCGCGACCACACCCGTCGACGACGCCCCCATCTGCTGCTACGTGCGCGACAACGGGGCCGGCTTCGACCCCGCCTACGTCAGCAAGCTGTTCCAGCCGTTCCAGCGGCTCCACGACGCCGAGGAGTTCCCCGGCACCGGCATCGGCCTGGCCAGCGTCCGGCGCATCATCGACCGCCACGGCGGCCGGACCTGGGCCGAAGGCGCCGTCGACAGTGGCGCCACCATCTACTTCACCCTTAACACGAAGGACACCTCATGAATGACAAGCAGATCATGCTCATCGAGGACAACGCTGACGACCGGGACCTCACCATCCGTGCGCGCAAGAAAAACAACGTTTTCAACCCGTCGCCGTCGCCAGCAACGGCGCCGAAGCCTTCACAATGCTTCTCGGGGACGAGCACGGCGACCAGGACAGCCCGGCGCTCATCCTGCTCGACCTGAAACTGCCCAAGGTCGGCGCGCTCGAAGTCCTCCGCCGCATCCGCGGCGACCAGCGGACCCGGGTAATTCCCGTCGTCGTCCTCACTTCGTCCAAAGAAGAAGAAGACCTCCGCAGCGCCTACGACCTCGGTGCCAACGGTTACGTCCGCAAGCCCGTCGCGTTCAGCGAATTTGCCGAGGCGATGCGCGCCGTGGGCATGTTCTGGCTCCTCTTCAACCAGCCGCCGCCGGATTCCCAGCCCTGAGCAGACCTCACAGGGAGCGGGCGAAGGGAATCGAACCCTCATGGCCAGCTTGGAAGGCTGGGGCTCTACCATTGAGCTACGCCCGCGAGCCGCGCTGGCGCGGCCGGTTCGGGCTCCGGCCAGCACGTCATCATGGGTAGCGTACCGGCTTATCGCGTCGGCCGGGGCCACCGGATGGGCCGGCGGTCGCCCGGGGATCCGGCTGGGCAGGTAGGCTACTCACGGCTTAGCGGGATGTGGCGCAGCTTGGTTAGCGCGCCTGCTTTGGGAGCAGGAGGCCGCGAGTTCGAATCTCGCCATCCCGACCAAAGGTGCAGGTCAGCGGCCTTGCCGTGAGCTGTCGGGTGACTTCCAAGATCGTTTGGCCGTCATTTGACCGTGGTGTTGAACACCAGTCAGAGACGGCGACCGTCACGGACTGGACCCTGCTGGCATGGTGTATCGATGGGGCAGCGACTCTCGTTGAACAGATTCCAGGTTCCTTGCCCGGTCGGCCCGGACCCGTTGGACGATGACGATGCTGACGGGCTGCCGGTTTCAGGAGGGGCTGCGTGACTCGTGAGGAGTTCCTGGATCTGCTGGCCCGGCTGCGGTGTGCACCTGTCGGTCGGGAGCGTCTCCGTGCGCCGCACAAGCCTCTGTTACTGCTATGGCTATTCGGGCGGTTCGCCGCTACAGGCAGCACCGTGGCGGCGTACGCGGAGGCCGAGGGGCCGGTCAGCATTCTGATCAACGACTTCGGGCCGCCGGTTGCCAATGCCTCCGCAGGGCGGCAGCGAGCGGCGATGCCGTTCGTTCACCTGGAGCGGGAGATCTGGGATCTCCGTGACGGCTCACGAGCTGAAATCGGATCGAGCACATCGAGGAGCGGACCTTGGCTGACCAACCGTGCGGCGGTGGGTCGGCTGCGGCCGGGAGTTGAGCAGTTGCTCGCAGATCCAGGGACGCTGGCGGCGGCCGCGCGGCTGCTGCTGGACCTGCACTTCACGCCGGGGCTGGTCGCCATGATCTGTGACGCGGTGGGCCTGGACCTCGTAGTGCTGGAGTTGGCGGCCAGCCCGGCAGTGGCGGCGGCCAGGCCGAGCCCGCGGCGTCCTGGGTTCGCTGAGGAGGTGCTGCGGGCCTATGCCTACCAGTGCGCCATGTGCGGTTTCGACGGGGCGCTGGGCCGTAATCCGGTTGGTCTTGAGGCGGCGCATGTGCGCTGGCATAGCCAGAAAGGCCCGGACCTGGTAGCCAACGGACTGGCCCTGTGTGCGCTGCATCATGCGCTGTTCGACCTGGGCGTGCTAGGGCTGACAGCTGAGCTGCGTATTCGCGTGTCCAGCCTGTACGTGGCCCGCAGCGACGCCGGGCGGCGGGCAGTGGACGACCTGTCGGGCCAGCCGTTGCTCGCACCCCGGCCGGGCCAGCCCGTCGTGGAAGTGAATCACGTCGACTGGCACCATCGGCAGGTCTTCAAGGGGGCCGGCGTGGAGGCCGCATAAGAGCCGATCGGGTTCCGGCACAGATCGACCGCGACCGATATTAAATAGCATCCCTGATTCGCATTCGACACTATTGCTGAGCGTCGGCCTGGTGAAGCGAACCCCGCAAAGCGAGTCAGCGCAGGACCGATGGCGCGCCGTCAACGCGCCCCACCTTGTCGCGCTCGTGCGGGCCGGGGCTCACTTTGAGCGCGGTGTCTTGGCCGGGCGCCATGATCAGCAAGGAAGGGCGGCGTGAGTGTCATCGCCACCGAGCCCGTCATCACCGCCGTGTTGCCTTGGTACCGCTTTCTGCCGGGCACGCCGGACGGGAATGACGTGGCGCCTGACCGTGACGCAGTGATCCGTATGGCGGCGATAAGCAATTGGTTCATGATGGCTGTCGATCAGGCAGGTGAGGGGCCGATGGACGCACGGCGCGAGCGCGAGCTGATCAAGGGTTAGCGCGCCGGTACCGGAGGTAGACGACCTGCGAGAAGGTCAGCGTCTCGAGGAGTTCGAGATCGAGTCTCTTCGGCAATGGTGAGAAGTACGGGGTGCCGCCCCCCAGCACGACGGGACTTACGAACAGCCGGTACTCATCGATGAGGTCTTTCTCGGCAAGGGAGGCGGCGAGCCTGGCACCGCCGACCGACACGATGCCGGCGCCGGGCTGATTCTTCAGCTCGCAGACCTCGTCAGCGACATCACTGCGCGCCAGGCGGGCGTTACCTTCCACCGTCGTCAAGCTGGTCGAGAACACCACTTTCGGGATGGCCTTCCAGAGCCGGGCGAACTCAAGGGCCCGGGGATCCGACCAGGTCTGCTCGGCCGTCTCCCACACCAGCATGTCCTCGTAGAGACCTCGCCCAGTCAGGTGCCCGGTGAGTTCCCGGGTCTGCTCGCTGTGGAACCGCATCAGTTCCTCGTCGGGCGCGGCCCAGTCGATGGCGCCGTCCGGTCCGGCGATGTGACCGTCCAGCGACACGGACATGGAGTAGATCAACGTGGGCATCGGGGCTCCTTCTCGGCGCGTCGCCGGTCATCAGCGAGGGGGACGGTCTGCGTTAGAAACCGACTGTAAGCTTCCCGAGGTATGACCGTCCCTGCTGATTCGGCCAAAGATCAGGTTCAAACGGCCACGACCGGTCTGGTGGACCTGCGGGAAAGTGGTCGCTGGGTGGGAGGCAGCCACATGTATGACGGCGGCGAGCAGCTGGTCACTGGCTGGCACTTTCACGACGTGCACGAGATCGAGTACGCCTGCCGTGGGGTGGTGGAGGTCAAGACGCAGGCCGGTCACTACCTGCTGCCACCCCACCAAGCCGCGTGGATCCCGGCGGGCCTGCAGCATCAGACGACGCTGAACGCTGACGGGCGGACCCTCGCGGTGCTCTTTGAGCCAAGACTCGTTCCGGCGGCCGGCGACCGGGTTCGGATAATTGCCGTCTCCGCGCTGCTTCGCGAGATGATGCTCTACTCGGTGCGATGGCCGATCTCGCGGACCGAGTCAGGAGTGGAACCAGACTCGTTCTTTCAGGCACTGGGGTATGTGGTCGCGGACGCACTGGAGGACGAGAGGCCAATGAACTTGCCGGTCTCGGCCGATCCGGTTGTCACCGCGGCCACCGACTACACCCGTGCTCACCTTGACCGCGTCGCGGTCAGTGACGTGACACGCGCGGCCGGGGTCTCGGAACGAACACTGCGCCGTATCTTCAACACCCACCTGGGCATGTCGTGGCGAAGCTACCTGTTGCGTGCCCGTGTGCTTCGTTCCATGGCCCTGCTGTCCCAGCCGGACCGTTCCGTCCTCGAGGTGTCCATCGCCGTGGGTTTCGACGACGTCGGGGCGTTCGCTCGATCGTTCGCCAGGCACTGCGGGGAGACCCCCTCCGCCTACAAACGACGAATCAGTGGAACACCTTGAATCGCCCGTGGCTTCCGCAGCGACCGCGACAGCTACCGACTACTACTCCTGCTGCTCATCCGCGGTGGACTCACCGCGCCAAGCATGCCGAGAAGGCGATCACCTCCCAGCAGCTGCCGCCGGACGGGGGCTGCCAGTGTGGCTTAAGAACGATGGGCTGCACAGTGTCGAAACAAGCCTCTCCTTCGAGGAGACGACGGAGATCTTTGGGGATCTTGCAGCCTTCACTGAGGCCACCCAGGACCCGCTCACGATGCGGGAAAAGATTGTGCAGGCTTACGGCTTGAGTGCCACGCATCAAGCGGCGGCTAATTAACTTCGGGCATGCCGACGCGGAGGTTCGTGACGCGATAGCCCTGAGCCGTGGAGCTGGGCGACATTCTCGCCGTAGGAGCGCGCTCAAAGCTGCCAATTCTTGCGCATCGCTGGACGGTGTCTCAGCAGCTCAACCGGCATGTGAGCCGGTAGCGGATGTTTCTGCAGATCACTACGGATCAGATCCTCTTGCTGGGCTGACCGTGCCCGCTGCGTGCCAAATCGAGCGATGACTGGCAGTCGCTCACGGTCATGCTCGGAGTGTCCGATCCCTCATCCCACCAGGGACGGGCCAGGTCGTTGGGCATTCGATCGAACCTTCCCAAGCTGATGATAGAAACCGGGCTGCCGTTGGACTCAGGTCAAGCACCGGAGATCAAGATCACAGCGGAGGCGACCGCAATGCCAGCATCAGCTGATCGCATTCGGCGTGAAGTAGACGGGCACATCAGGCCGACAGTGCAGAACAAGGGACTGACGCTAACCACCGAAGTTTCAGCTATGGACACTTGGATGTTCCGCGAGCGTCAGATCGGCGTCGATCGCGTGTTGACGTAGGCGGCCCTCAAGCGGGATGGGCAAGCTGGCCGTGACAACGATTTTGATCACCCCTAACAGTCGGGTCCGGGCTCGGCGCTCTGTCATTGGTTGCTCCCTGAGTTGTTGGTTCTCTCACCTATTATGTGCTAAGTCATCCGTGGATTGCTAACCAGAGCGGTTTGGGTGGTTGATACCCGGGTCGATACACCATATTTTTGTGTGCTCAGTGTTGATACCCACCCGGCCGAAAGTAAGGTTTGGTGATGCTGGTTGCCGCCCAGCTCTACCATTCTGTCCGGGGGGAGGATGATGGGTGGATGACTACACACTTAACCATCAAGCCTGCCGCAACCCGGCGTGCGACTATCACGGAGGCTGGTGCTTTGTATCGGCCAGCGATGACACGAGATGCCGGTACTGCCACCGGCCGTGGGCCCTTAATCGAACAGTGCCAGTTCTCAACGTGTGGTGTGAATCGCAATCAACTCCTGTGGTCGCGCTGGCATGAGATCGCGCGGTATGAGCGGCGGCAGGGCCGGAAGGTGGCAGAACTGGCCACCAGTCCCGCTCAGATGGCCGCCTTGCGCCAGGGTCCAGTCGCGAGTGGATCATCCCTGCGGGTCCCGAGCCCCCGCCGCTTGTCTGAGCGGGCTCCCAACGCTCGAACTTGCGCCCACCCTAAGCCGTCCGTGTGATCACGTCAGTATTTACCATCGAATGTCACTGAAAAGCCCTTAATGCTGTTTATATCTACTTCTGGCACCTCGCTATTCAGGCCGTATGACCCTAGGGGGTCGGGGCGTACTCAGGCCTCATGGCTCTAGGGCAGCGCGCGCGCGAGGCATAACTTTTAAGTAAGCAATCCCAAAGTGGGGGCGAAACATGAGTACCGTGCGAAAAATTGCAGCAGCCATAAGCGCTACGGGAATGCTGGTGGCCGGGGTTGGCGCAACAACAGCGGCATCAGCTAGTACTGGCCCTGCGGCTGCAGCAGGTTCCACGGGTGGGCCAACCTACGTAAACATGCACACTGGCCGGAACAGTCAGTCTGCCTACATCGAACCGTCCAGTTTCGTCCTGCTGGGGGGTAGGCCGAGCATCTTCACGACGGCCACTGAGTGGCAGAGCTGGGGCAAGCGCAGCGCTGTAGGGTTCGGGCCAATGTGGGGCGTGCGGCACGGCCACCGGAAGTTGGTGGGGCAGGTTGTGCTGCGGTTTTCTGACCGCAAGTCCAACGCTACGTTCACGGCAACCGGCAAGACTCTGAACTACTTCGAGAACGTGCGGATCAGCGGAATCCGTCCGGGTAACGGTGGCTCGGTGCAGCACTGGCACTGGTCCTGGCACGCACACAACTGGGTGCCGTGATCATGATGAATATCAGAATTAACAAGCTGGCAGTGGTGATCATTGGTGTCGTCGTGCTGCTGGCGCTGTGCGCCGGGGTCACGCTGCTGGTCGCGAACCACACCAACGCGCACAACCTGGCCGTCCAGCGGGCAGCCGCCACAGCCAGACACAACCGGGCCGTGGCCAGTGCCAAGGCCCAGGCGCAGACCAGGGCCATCGCCGCCGCCAACCGCAAGGCTGACAACGCAGTCAGGGCCGCCCGGCAGGCAGCTAGCAGGCCCGTAGTTGTCCAGCCCGCACCCGCACCCGTGGTGGTCGTGCCCGCGCAGTCCTCCGGGCTCACTGACTGTGGCGTCGGCACCCAGGGCGAGGAAGTCTACGCAGGCGCAGACACAAGCTGCGCGTTCTCGCTGAATGTCGAATCGGATTACTGGCAGGTGACAGGCATGCAGTTCACCTCTTACAGCCCGGTGACCGGCCAGGACTACTTCATGACGGCCAGCGACAACGGCGATACTGTGACGGTCACCAACAGTACCGGCGCGCTGGTGGAGTTCAGTGACGGAAGCTGAGCACTGGCTGTCGCACCTAGCCCCAGATGGGTGCGGCGGGGAGCAGGCAGGGCCGGTCTGGCACGAGCATGATCTTGTGTTCGCGTCCCTGCTTGGGACACCACTCGACGCCTCGCACGTGCGGCGCAGTTTCAAGCTGATCACCGAGGCGGCAGGGCTGGGTACTGACTGGACACCCCGCGAGCTGCGGCACACCTTCGTGTCGGTGCTGAGCGACGACGGGATGCCCATCCGGGACATCGCTGACCTGGTCGGTCACAGCGAAACGCGTACGACTGAGACGGTCTACCGGCACCAGCTCCGGCCGGTGCTCCAGGGCGGCGCGAAAGCCATGGACATGATCATGGCAAGGGCCAGGATTGGGGAGCCATCCGGGGAGCCAATGACCCTAGATTCCCAGCCACACCCAACCACGCTAAACCAGCGTTCCCGCAGGTCAGCGGCATAATGAGCCACGATGGGCCATACCCAGACCTCCTTCTGAGTTAATTTGGGAGCAGGAGGCCGCCGGTTCGAATCCGGCCATCCCGACCAAACATGCAGGTCACAGGCTTTGTTGGGGACAGTCAAGGTGCTGGCCGGCTCCTCCTCGCTGCCAGTTCAGCCGTTGATCACCCCAGTCGCGGCAAAGCCGCGAGCCTCGGCGGTATGAGGTCGCTGCCTGCCGTTGGTGCCGCCCGGTGCTGGCACGCCGGGCGGGCGCCTGATCCTGCTATGTCTTGCTGCGGGCCAGCAGGGGGATGAGCACCTGCGCGTTGGGGGATCCCCAGCCCGTTACCGGGTCCCATGCGGGACCGGCGTGGTAGGTGTAGTTGACGGGGCCGAGCGTCAAGTTGTCACCGGTAGTGATGTCGTGGAAGGCCTTGTGGTAGCTGGGGCTGCGGGCGATGCGGTAGAGGGCGGGGTTGACGAAGCCGAGGCCGTGATGGGCGTCCTGATCGGCCAGCGCCATCAGTCCGGCCCACTGCGCCGTGGAGGCGCTGGTGCCGGGGGACGTGCTGACCGCTGACTGGCTATCGCCGGCCACGACGATCGGGAGGCCGCCCAGCTGATTGGCGTCACCGGCCACGTCGGGCACGCCCCTTCTCGTTGAGATCCCGGGGACGCCATCTTGAAAGGCGGGACGGGGGTACAGGTGGCTGAAGCCGCCCCCCGACGCTCCGGGGGTCACACTGAAGCTGCCGGTCGCGCCGTTCCAGGTGGTCTCGCTGGTGTAGGTGCCGGTCACGGGGTTCGCGGTGAGTGTGGTGCCGCCGACGGCCAGCGCGAGCGGGTCGGAGGCGGGGAGGCTGACCTCCTTGACCGGCGTGCCCCCATAAGACTCGCTGACCGCACCGTTGTCGCCGGAACTGGCGGCCACTGTGACGTGGTGCGCGGCCGCCCCCCGCAGGATGGAGTGCATCTGGGCCACCTGAGCCGTGGTGAAGAAGTGTTCTCCCAGGCTCCAGCCGATCGAAGCCACGTCAGTGCCGGAGACCGCCAGCCGCAACGCGTCGATCATGTCCGCGGTCGCGGTCGCGGCGCTGTCCAGGACGTTGGCGGGCATCAGGACCACGCGGAGGGCGGCGGCGGAGGCGACCGTGTGCACGACCTCCAGGTCCTGGACATCCTCGCCGGACCCCTGCCAGGGCGAGGCTGGGCCGGCCAGGGTGGTTACGACCTGGATCCGCGCGGCGGGCAGCCGGAACATGCGGTCGAATGCCGCCAGATCCTGGCGGATGTCAGTCGTAGCCGGGCTCGCACCAGGGGGCGGGGCTGCCGGAGCGCTGGAGGACTGCGCTGCCGGGACGGAGGAGGACTGCGCTCCCTGGGCGTTGGGGAGCTGGGGAGGGGCAAGGACCGTCACCGTTTCGCCGCGGCCGTCGATCCCGCTGTCCAGCAAGGGCTGGATGCCATACGCGACCCGGAACTGACGCGGGGCATAGCAGGAGAGGGCCGGGGGAAGCAGGCAGCCGGAATTCGCGCTGAGCGGCGCGGAGCTACTCGGCATGTGCTTGGCCGGGCCGCCTGAGCCTCCTGTGCATCCTGCCACCAAGACCCCGCTCAGGAGCAGTGCGGCGGCGGGCAGGTGCGCTCGCCGTTGCCGCTGGGCCTGGTTTCGCAGTGCGCCGTGCGCAGCGGCGGACTCGGCGTTGTCTTGGCTCACGCCTGTTAACCCGCCAGTGGCTGCAAACGCTTACCTCGGCCCGGCAAGATTTCGCACCCCCGGCGACTCACCCCGCCGGCCAGCGCTCGGCGGGGGTTTACGAATTCGGTGTGCGGTGGTCCCGTTCCTGAGGGGCCTCCTGGTCCGGCCAGACGCCGATGTGGTCGGGCTCCTCCTGCAGCTGGACCCGGTGTCGCATGCGGAGGCGCATGGTCATCTCGCGCGGGAGCTGAATCCGGCCCGCGCGGTCCAGCGTCGCGTACTCACGCGCGTGCAGCGCTATCTGGCCGTGCTCGTCGGTGGCCGCGTGCCGGATGGTCTCGCTGCTCGTCCGGCCGTCCCGGATGGCGATCGTCCGGCGAACTTGCGATGACACGGCCGGGTCGTGGGTGACCACCAGCACCGTGGCGCCGAGTTCGGTGTTGGCCGTCTGCAGGGCGGAGAAGACGTCCTGGGCGGTGGACGAGTCCAGCTCGCCGGTGGGCTCGTCGGCCAGCAGCACCTTCGGCTGGTTCGCCAGTGCTGTGGCGATGGCGGCTCGCTGCTGCTCACCGCCGGACATGCGGTCCGGTGTCCGGTCGGCGCAGTGCGCGATGCCGAGGATCTGGAGCAGGACGCTGGCGCGGCGCAGACGGTCCCGGCGGCGAAGCGGGGTGAACCGCATCGGCAGCAGCACGTTCTGCCGGGCAGTCAGGTAGGGCAGCAGGTTCCGCGACGTCTGCTGCCAGATAAAGCCGGCGGTGGTCCGCCGGTAGGCCAGCCGCTCTTTGGCGGTCATCGCGCCCAGGTTGTGGTCGGCCACCCACACCGTCCCCGCCGTCGGCGTGTCCAGCCCGGCGAGGATGTTCATCAGCGTGGATTTGCCGCTGCCCGCCGCACCGATTAGCGCGGTCAGCTCTCCCTCTGCGAGCATCAGGTCCAGCCCTTGCAGAGCCTGCACTTCAATGCCGTCCCCGGCGTAGATCCGGACCAGCCGGTCACAGACGATCATCGCGTCTGCGCCGGTGGGGGGCTGGTCGTGCGGGAAACTTTCGGTGGGCCCGCCACCCCCGGCGGGTGGTGGGGCGGTGGTGCCGGACTCAGTCATGTGCGTGGGCTCCTTCACTCAGCGATTTCACTCAGCGATCCGCAGCGCCCTGGCGCTGCCGCGGCGGTAGGTGACCACGGCCTGGGCAGCCAGGACGAGCAGCGAGGCCAGCACCAGCCCGGTGGCCGCGGCGGCCAGCGGGAAGGGGGCGGGAACCACCGCGACCCCTGGGCCGGCGTCGGTGAATGCCGCCAGGTCTACCGACGGCCCGACCAGCGGCACAAGCAGCCAGGCGCAGGCAGCGCCCCCGATGGCGGCCGCTAGGACCTGGGGGAGCGTCTCAGCCGCCAGCAGTAGCTGAGCCTGCCAGCGCCGCAGCCCCATCGTCGCCAGCCGCGCCAGCGTCATGTCGCGGGTTTGCGCCCCGAGCAACAGCGACAGCAGCAGGACCAGAGCGCCGAACCCGGCCGCTGCGGCCATCCCCTGCGCGAGGGCCACCTGCGCCGCCCGTGGTACCGGCGCTGCGGTCATCGCGGCGAGGGCCGCGGCGCGCAGCGTTACCGTCCCGCCCGGCAGCGCGCGGCTGACCTCCGCGCGCAGCCGCGCCGCATCCAGCCCGGAACCGTCAACCAGCATGAGGCCCGGGGCAGGCAGCGGGGGTGGCCCGAGTGCCCGCAGTGGCAGCACTGCGACGGCGTTTGCGCCGATGCCGGGGACGCCGCCGATCCGCCCGGTCACCCGAACCGTGATGGACCCGGCGCCAGGACCCAGGCTGAGCTGCGCCGGCGCCGCGCCGATGAGCTGGGCGGCCGCGGCGGTGGCGACGGCGGGCACGATCGCGGCGCCGCGCGCGGCGGCCCCCGACAGCGCGGCCAGCGGGAACTGTGCGCCCGGTGCCGGGTTGGTCACCGCCGCATACCGGGCCGGGCTGACGAACACCGCAGTCAGCTCCTGCCCGCTGGCCGGCAGCGTCGCGCCGGAGACCACCCCGGTAGCGGTGGAGGCAACCCCCGGCATCGAGGCGATCTGGCGCTGCAGCGCCGGGGGGATTACCTGTCCGGCGGGAGCTTCGATGATCGCGTCGGCGCCTACCTGCCGCCAGGATTCAGCCACCTGGCCACGGGTGACCGAAGCGCTGATCATGGCTGGGAACGCCACCGTGGTGAGCACCAGTACCAAGGCGAACGCCGGCAAGGCGGCGCCGGGCGGGGTGCGGGTGGCCCGCGCCAGGCCGACGAACGCGACCACCCCGCGCGACCGGCCCGCGATCCGGGCCAGTCCGCGGGCGACGGGCGGGTAGCAGCGCAGCACGATGACGGCCACCGGAATGGCGAGGAGCACTGGCGCCGCGCTCGGGTACAGGGACGGGTTCCCGGCAGACAGGCCCTGCTTCCGCAGCACGATGAGCCCGCCGATCGCCGCCGCAACCAGCACCGCCTCGAGCACGATCCGCCGGGCTGCGCGCGTCCGCCCGCTTACCCGGCTGGCCGGCCTGCCGGTGGCCGGAGCCGTCACACGTTGCTGGACCACACTGATCAGCATGGGCCCGGCCAGCGTCACCGCGATCGTGACGCCAGCCAGCCACCAGCTCACGCGGTTGCCACCGCCGGGGGTCAGGCGGATGGCGAGCGCCGTGGCCGCCGCCCCGGCGGCCAAGGCGATGACCACACTGGCCCGCAGGACCAGCCAGCCAAGCTGGTGCAGCGCCGCGCCGCGCGCTCGCATGAGCGTGAACTCCGCGGCGCGGCGCTGCGCGACCAGCCGGGCGCCGAGCAGCACCACCACCGCGCCCATGACGGCCAGGCTGATATACAGCAGCCCGAGCACGGGAGCAACGGCATTGTCCGCGGCGACGAACGGTTCGAGGATGGTCGGAATCTGCGAGTTGATCATCACCGTGACCGGGGAAGGCCTCGGACAGCTCACTGGGCACGTTGCGTTGCCCGGGGGAGGCGCGGTTCCGCTGCTGATCACCAGCCCCGACGAGATCAGGCCGTTGATGCCCGCCTGCACCGCGCTTGCCTGGTCCGCGGTGAGCCGGCCGAGGTCGGCCGGGATCACCCAGGTGAGCAGCATGAGGCTCTCGTTGAGGCCGGATATGGCCAGCGGGAGGCCGCCGGCGCCGATGAACAGCGCCCCGGCCCAGTGCGCGGGCTGGGACGACGTGCCCGGGGTCAGCGTCGGCCGGCTCACCGCGGGATCGTCAGTCCAGAAGTCGGCAGCCGGGTGTACTGGCCGGATGATCCCCGTGATCACCAGCCGCACCGTCGGCCCCATGCTGAGGCGGGTGCCGACCCGCAGGCCGAACCTGGCCGCGGTGGCGGTGGTCACCGCGGCTTGCACCACGGCCCCCTGACCGGCGGACGGCAGCCGCCCGGCCACGAGGTGGCTGTAGCGGGCCAGCGCCGTGCGGTAGGTCACCTCGAACTGCGGCTGCCCGCGCCCGGCGGCGCGGACCGCACCCATGACCGGCCCGTAGCCTGAGGTCAGGCTGGACCAGGGAGGCGGGTCGCTGGCTACCGGGATCCCGATCGCGGTCAGCCGCGACCGCAGGCGCGCGCCGATCGCGGTCATCTCGGGGCCCGGGCTCTGGCCCATGCTCAGGCTGAATGCACCCGACGCCGTCAGCAGGCCGATCGTCCCGAGGACGGCCTGGTCGCCCGGCGACGCCGCGACCACGTGCCGCAGCGCCCCGGTGCGCAAGCCGGTGCTGTCCCGCGGAATCGCCAGGCTGGCCACCACGGAGGCGAACACGAGCAGGCCGAACGCGACGCTGGCGGCTGCCCCGGTGCCGGTCAGCGTGATCCAGGCGGCGCGCAGCCGCCGCCACGGCGTCCTCATCTCGCCTCCGCGCGCAACTGCGCGGCCGGGTCCGGCCTGCGCAGGACCGACAGGGCGGCGGCGGCGACCGGCAGGGCCGCGGTGAGCAGGGCCAGGGCGGTGGCCAGGCCGAGTGGCAGTACCGCCAGGGCCGGCGGCACCGGGTCCGTCGCACCAGTGCTCAGCGTGATCGCCGGCACCACCAGCCGCGCTAGGCCAATGCCGGCGAGCAGGCCCACGGCCGCGGCCGGAACGCTGAGCGCGAACTGCTCCAGGCACAGCTGGCCGGCCTGGGCTCGTCGGCCCACACCCAGCGCGGCCAGCACGGCGCTCTGCGTCCGCCGCGTGCGGAGGCTCGCCGCGACGCTGACCGAGAATCCGAGCACGCCGAGCAGCAGCGCCGCCGCCCCGATGGCCAGCATGACCAGCCTGGGCGCCTTCAGCAGCGGATTGTGCAGCAGGGCCGCCTGCTGGCGGGCGCGGACGGCGACGGACGCCCCGGCCGGCAGGTGGGGTACCCGGCCGCCACGGATGCGCAGCCACAAGCTGGTCACCGGCAAGGGCGCCCCCTGGCTGGCGACGAGCACGTCGCTGACCGCCCCGAGGTCGGCAATCAGCGCCCGGTTCTGCCCGAACACCGTCGGGAACCTCGCCACTGAGGCCACGATCCGGACCGGGACCGAGGATCCGCCGACCGGGACTGAGACGGTAGATCCGGTATGCAGCCGGCTGGCAGTCAGGTAACCGCTGGTGGCGATGGCCGGGACGACCTGGGACGGCGGCTGCGCCGTGATCCCGACCTGCCCGGTGATGGTCTGGGGAGCGAGGAGCTCGTTGTTCATGATCGATACCGACGGATCGTGTCCGGTATTGAACGTGAGTAGCCCGCTTCCCCCGGCGGTGCCGTTCCAGGCCAGGATCGCAGGCCGTGCGCCGTCGGAGGGCGGCGATGTCTGGAACACGCCCGGCGGCCCGGTCGGCACGTGCGGCGAGGATCCCCCGGCCTGCCACGCCGCCAGAGCGCCACCGTGGCGGAACGGCCGGCCGAACGGGCCACTGGCCGTCCCGGCCACTGCGAGGGAGAAGATGCTGAGGCTGGCGGTGGGAGCCGCCAGCGGGCTCGCCCGGTCATACGGAGGCAGGACATACGTGAGGGAGAGGCTGAGCAGCCGCAGCGGGTAGCTGGCCTGCCGCGGGCCAGGCAGCGGGACGACCAGGGCATGCCGCTGGCCGTCGGCGGGCAGTACCCCGCCGGGCAGCTGGTAGCTGACGCCGTCGGCATCCTGGACCGAGGCCGTGACCATGGCTGAGCCAAGTTCCCTCCGCAGCTCTGCCGCGCTGGTGCCCGGGCCCGTGCCGAGCGCCGCGAGGATCTGCAGCCGGTCTGGCAGGCCGGGGAGCACCAGCCCCGGCGGCCGCCGCGGGATGATGCTCCGCCACAGCGAGGTCAGCGGAACCGGCGACAGATCGGGGCGGAGCAGGATCGTCCGGCCCGCCGTGGCCGCGCCCAGGGCGATCAGCTGGCTCCTGTTGCCGAGGCTGGCGATGCTGGCCGGCGTCGCGGCGGTGACACCCTGCTCCCCGATGATCGCCCTGGGGTCCAGCGGTATCCCGGCCGTGGCGTCCACCTGCACGTCCGAGCCCACCGCGAACGCGGCCTGATCCGCAGCCGACCGCTGCCAGCTGGCCCACCCAGCCAGCGCCAGCGTGGTGGTGGCCGTCGCGACGACGACGAGCAGGACCGGTCCCGCCTGGCGGATCGGCCGCCTGCCGATCTGCCAGCTCACCATGGCGGCGGCCAGCCGCCTGCCGCGCTCGGTGGCCCCGTCGGCCAGCCTGGCCAGCAGCGGCAGCGTACGGAGCGGCACGAGCGCGACTGCGGCCAGCGCGAGCGCGGGAGCCACGGCGACCACGGGATCGATCCCGAGTGACCCCGCCGCCGGATGCGCGACCGCCGAATAGCCGCGCAGTTGCCACACCGCGAGTGCCGCGAGCGCCACCACGGCCAGATCGCCGCCCGCCCAGGCGACGCCCGCGAGCCGGGCCTGCCGGTCCTGGCGGATCCTCGCCGCATCAGGGGTCCCGGCGCGCAGCGCCGGCCAGGCCATCACCGCGACGCACAGCGCCAGCATGACCAGGGCCGACAGCCACGCCAGCGGGCTGATCCGGCTGGCCTGGTAGCTGTCCAGGCGCAGCTGGCCCGCGCTGGCCAGCACGCCGGTGAGGCGAACGCCGGCCAGCACGCCGACCGCACCGGCAACGGCACCGATGACCAGTGCCTCGGCCAGCACCGGCCGCGTCAGCTGCCACCTGGTGGCGCCGCGCGCCCGCAGCAGCGCGGACTCCTCGTCGCGCAGACCGGCCAGCAGCCGCGCGGCCAGCACCAGTCCCGCCGCGGAGACCAGCAGCAGCTCCAGCGCGGCGATCGTGAACAGCGACCTGGCCAGCACAATGTTGCTGGCGATGCCGTCCAGGACCTGCGGCAGGCGCGTGGTCACCTGCAGGCCGGACGGCAGGATCAAGGTGGTCAGCTTCGTCACCACCTGGCTGGTGCGGCCGGCCAGCGCGCCGATGTTCTGCCGGGCCATGACCGGCGCCGGCGGAAGCACGAACCACGAGGCCTGGCTCGCGGTGACGCCGCTGCGGAACGCCGCGGGGCTCACCACCGCGGGGCCGTATGTGACGAGGGAACCCGGGGTGCCGACCCCTGGGATGAGGGTGGTGCCGACCCCTGGGATGGTATTGGTGGCGAACCCCGAGAAGGGCAGCTGGTCCAGCGTCCAGTACGGCGACGCCGGGTTCCTGAGCCGGAACAGGCCGGTGACGCGCAGCCCGGCCGCGGCCGGGCCAGACCGGGTGGCGGCTTTCAGCACCGAGCCGGGCGTCACGTGCAGCCGGCGGGCCACGGCCACCGGCAGCGCCACCGGGAGCGGGCGGCCGGGATGCGGCGGACCTGGCCATGTCCCGGCAGTCAGCGTCGTCTGGGCGCTGATCCCGGCCAGCGCCGCGACCTGGATCTGCCAGTCGACCGGGGGCGGAAGTCCCAGAACCGGGCTCGGCTCGGCGCGGACGGCCCGGGGCGGCGCGAGCGTGATCGGCGTCGCCCACAGTGCGCCTCCCATCTGGTAACCGATCCCCGGCCATGCCTTTCGCAGCGCGGCACGGACCTGGCGCGCGTCGGTGGCCGCCTGCCCGGCGCCGCCCACCACGCCGCTGAGCCCGATCACCCGGCCCTGCGGGGCGGCGAGGATGCTCTGCGCTCCGGGCGGGATCACCGCGGCGGCGAACGTCCATCCCGCGGCCGCGAGGCCGGTGGCGAGCAGGACCGTGACCGCGACGCAGGCCAGGAGCAGCCATGAGGATCTGGCCCGGCGGGCGAGGAAGGAGATCCCCAGGCCAGGCACAGACCAGCTCCGATCCGGTCCCCGGCCGCCGTCATCAGGCTGGGGCATGGGTGGCTGCTTACCCATCTCTCGCCTGAGTACCGGCGTCCCCGGCCAGGGCCTGAGTACCGGCGTCCCCGGCCAGGGCCTGCGGCCCGGCAGCCTGCCCGGTCACGACGCGCCCATCCTCCAGCGAAATGACGTTGTCGGCCAGGTCGATGAGCGCCTCGTCGTGGGTGGCGACCAGGGCGGTGATTCCCTCGGAGCGCACCACGCTCAGCAGCAGCCCCATGATCTGCCGGCCGGTCTCCAGGTCGAGCTGGCTGGTTGGCTCGTCAGCGATCAGCAGGCCTGGCCGGCCGGCCAGCGCGCGGGCGATGGCGACCCGCTGCTGCTGGCCCCCGGAGAGCTCGCCCGGCCGGTGCGCAGCATGGCTGGACAAGCCGGTCAGCGCCAGCATGGCCGCAATGCGCTCCCGGCGCTCGCTGGGCCGCATGCCCGCGATGCGCAGCGGAATCCCAATGTTTTCGGCTGCCGACAGCATGGGAATGAGCCCGAAGGACTGGAAAATGAAGGCGACCGTGTCCCGCCGTAGCGCCAGCCGCTCCCGCTCGGTCATCCGGCTCACCTCGCGGCCATCCATCCACACCTGGCCCGCCGTCGGGCTGTCTAGGCCGCCGAGGATGTTCAGCAGCGTGGTCTTGCCGGAGCCGGATCGCCCGCGCAAGGCAGTGAGCTGACCCCGGCCTACCGTGAACGACACCCCCCGCAGGGCGTGCACGACCGTATGGCCGCTGCCGAAAGTCCGGGAAATATCCTCCGCCGCCACCATGACCGGCGGGGGCTGGCCAGCATCGCATGCGCCGGGCGCAGCGGCCAGTTCGGCGTTGTCGTGGCTCACACCCCTTAACACGCCACTAGCCGCAAACGCTTACCTCGGCCCGAAAAGATTTTGCGCTCGGCGCAGCCCGGCCGCAGGGCCAGCTCGGCCCAGCCCGGCCGCAGGGCCATGGGGTGTGGCTCGTCGGGACCGGCCCGGCGCGGCTACGGGGGGCCGCCGGGCGGCTGCTGGGTGTTGCGGCAGGTGTGGGAGCTGGTGTAGATGAGGTTCACGACAATGGTCTGGGCGAGGTCGAAGTAGCCGATGAACAGCTCGGTCCCGGCGGGCATCGCCGCGGGGTTGATCACCATTGATATGGGGTCAACCATCGGGGCCAGCTGACTGGGCTTGACCGGGAGTGTCACGCTTTCCCAGATGCCCTGGCCATTACCGAGCCCTGGCGCGGCTCGGCGACGTGTCCCAGCGGGCCCCGGGCTGGCGCCGGGCAGTACCCCGAGGCGGATTGAGCTGGGTGCCGCGGGGCTGGACGAGCAGTAGCTGCCGACCTTGACCAGAGCCCGGGTGCCGTGCTGGGCGAGTGCCCGCTGCAGCGCCGCCGGGTCGAACACCTGACTCAACTTCAGCGAGACGGTGCCGTTGGTATAGCTGGTGAGGGTGAAGGCCGCGGTCTGCGCCGTGCCGTTGCGGGTGGGGGCCGCACCGAGAACGCCGGTCAGACCGAGTACTAGTGCGATGCCCGTGACAGCACAGGCGACGCCGAGTCCCGCCAAACCTGCGAGCCGCCGCCGCTGGTACACGCGGCCCCTGTCGGTGATCGCGGCCAGCGGTGGCCGCTCGGGCACGGCCAGGTCAGCCAGGGAATCGACCAGCTCCGCGGTCAGGGCGCTGTCGTCCGGGCGCTCGTCGTCGTTCATCGTCCGATCTCCGTGATCATGGCGGGGGACAGTTCGCCGCGCAGGGCTGTCATGGCCCGCGATAGGTGAGCCCGGACCGTTCCCGGCGCGATGCCGAGCTGCCTGGCGGTCGTGTCGATGTCCAGGTCGAGGAAGACACGCAGCACGATCACCTCCCGCTGGCGGGCTGGCAGGCGGCGCAGCGCGGTGAGCACGGCAGTGTCCAGGCCGGTCCCCTGGCTGTCGGCCGCCGCGATGTCATCACTGGTCAGCGCCGTTTCCTTACTGCGCCGATGCCACGCGGACGCCCCGGCGTTGAGCGCGGTGCGCAGTACCCAGGCCCGGGGCGCTGGATGATGGCTGACTTTAGGCCAGGACGCCCAGGCCCGGGCGAACGCCTCCGCGACCTGGTCCTCGGCCAGCGTCATGCTGCCGGTGCTGGCGGCCACCGCCCGCAGGCAGGGACCCCAGCTGGCCGCGAAGAACTCAGCGAACTCGGCGTTGCCTTGGCTCACACCCGTTAACCCGCCAGTGACCAGAAACGCTTACCTCGGCCCTGGCACGATTTTGCACCCCCCGGTGACTAACGTCGACGCCGTCACGCACATCGCCGTGCTGTCACCCAGGAGCGGCGGAAGCGTTCCGGGAACGTTACCGCTTGAGGGGATACCCGATTACAGCGGCGGTTCGACGTAGCGACGCTGCTCGGTCACCTCGGCCCCGGCCCGGTCGCGCCGTCGCATGACCATCAGGCCGATCGCGACGCATAGGCCCGCCACCCCGCCGATCATCAAGATCACGCCGATGACCTGCAAGTCGACGTTCTTGGGCGACCAGGTGACAGCGAAGCGGAGAATCGCGCCGATGATGATCAGTGCCGCGCTTCCGCCGATAGTCACACGCGCTCTCCTAGGTCATGCCAACCGCTGGCGGGTGGCGGCGTCCTAGCCGGCGGGAGTGCGTGCGGGCTGGGGCGCTCATATCTCCTGGCTGGACTATTATCTCCTGGCTGGACTATTACTGTCACGAGTCCGGCCTACCTCACCCTCTGAGGGTGAGCCGTTCCGGACGCCCCTCCGCCTAGACCCCGCGAATCCGGCCTTCCGGACCGCCGGGGACCGCCGCCTGCGGGCGCGCAGAGCGGGACACGCCCGGACACAGTGGCCGTCTGGCCGGCCGCTACGGGCCGGCACCCCGCGGACCTGGCCTTTCTTTCACCCGGTACGGGGGAGGCGACCAGGGGGCCGGAACAGCGACTGTGATCTCGCCTGCCGCCGAGGGGCACCCGCAACCGGGGGGCACAGGTGCCCGCGGCGGCAGGCTTCCAAGCGCTCCCAGTAAAGGGAGCCAGGAGGTGGCCAGTGCCTGACGGTGGCGAGAGTGCGGAAGAGGGTCAACTGACGCCGCACGACGCCGGCCCTCTCAGCGCGGACGAACGGGCCGAACTCGAACGGCTGCGCGCCGAGAATGCTCATCTACGTTCCCGCCCGTCGCCGCCCGGGGACGGCGGCAAGTCGGGCCCGGCCCGGCGCCACCGGCCGGGCTGGCGCGGTCCGGTCGCGACCCTGCTGATCGTGCTGGGCTGTGTCCTCGCCCCGGTCTCCGTGCTCGCGGTCTGGACCGCCAACCAGGTGTCCGACACCAACCGCTACGTACAGAACGTGGCTCCGCTCATCCACGAGCCCGCCGTCCAGAGCGCGCTGACGGACAAGATCACGAACGAGATCAACGCTCATATCCACGTGCAGGCCCTCACCAACCAGGCCGCCGCGACGTTGAAGAGCAAGGGCCTGCCCCGGGTCGGCACGCTGCTGCAGACTTTCTCCGGCTCGCTCGCGGGCGCGGTGGGCGGCTTCATCCACACCCAGGTCGCGAAGATCGTGGCGAGTCCGCAGGTGGCCACCTTGTGGGTGCGGGTCAACCGGACCGTCCACGCTGAGCTGGTCAAGGCCCTCTCCGGACAAGGCAACGGGGCCATCACGATCAGCAACGGCCAGGTCGTGCTGAACCTCGGGCCGTTCATCGACATCGTCAAGAAGGACCTGGCCGCACGGGGATTCACGCTGGTCAACAGCATCCCGGCGGTCAACCCGACGTTCGCGCTGTTCTCCGCCAAGGAACTGGTCAAGGCGCAGAGCGGCTACCGCGCCCTCAACGACCTGAAGATCGTCCTGCCCATCCTGACGCTGGTGCTGCTCGCCGCCGGGATCTACATCGCCCGCAGTCACCGCCGGGCGCTGATCGGGGCCGGGCTCGGCTTCGCGGCGTCGATGGCGCTGCTCGGCGTGGCGCTGGCCATCGCCCGCAGCATCTACCTGAACAGCGTGCCGAACAGCGTGCTGCCCGCCAACGCGGCCGCGGTCTTGTACGACACGCTGATCCGGTTCATCAAGGACGGGCTGCGGACGTTGCTGGTCGTCGGTCTCATCGTGGCCATCGCGGCGTTCTTCACCGGCCCCTCGGTCACCGCGGTCCGGACGCGCGGCGCGGTCAGCGGCGCGCTGGGCTGGCTGCGCGCCAGCGGGGAACGGGCCGGGCTGCGCACGGGGCCGGTGGGGCAGTGGACGTTCGCGCACCGCCACGCGCTGCGTGTCGGCGCGGTGGCCCTGTTCGCCATTATCTTCGTGTTCTGGGGTCGCCCGACGGCTGCGGTCGCCGTGGTGCTCGCGATCCTGCTGCTTGTCGTCCTCGGCCTCATCGAGCTGGTCGGAAGGCCTCCGGCGAGCACTGCGGCACTGCCGCAGACCGCCGGTCACCACGGCAGCTGAGCGCCTGCTCATCCCGGCATGCCGTACCTGATTTTTCCGCAACGAAATCGCCGGGCTTTGCACGATCTGATCGCCGGGACAGCAGTGGTGTGCGCCTGGGATGCCCGCACGGCCCGGCTCCGGTTCCTGGCCCGGGATGCCTTCCCTGAGCTGGGGTGATTCGGCGCAGAGGGGGTGTTTCACCCACCCTGGGTGATGCCTGCCGATAGCCGTCTCGCAAGCGTGGAAGGCAGCCACAACGGTCGAGGGGAGCACGACTCCGCCTCACCGCACGGCCGATCGCAACAGGTCCCCGGTGCCTGCCACGCCATCGAGGGAGCGGACACGACATGAGCGATACGCAAGCGGAACGGACGCCAGGAACGGATCGGCCCGTCGATTACCGGGGCACGCGCGCGGCGGCTCAGCCCACCGGCTGGGTGGGCTGGGTAATCTTCGCCGGCATCGTGATGATCGTCGAGGGTGCATTCCACATCATCAATGGCCTGGTGGCACTCTTCGAGCGGAGCTATTACCTGGTGACGAGCAGCCACCTGGCTCTGCACGTCGGCTACCTGGGGTGGGGCTGGGCGCACATGGCGCTTGGCGTCCTGTTCGTGCTGGTCGGCTTCGGAGTGCTGGCCGGGCAGACCTGGGCGCGTGTCGTCGGCATCGCGCTTGCGGTGATCAGCGCCGTGATCAACCTGGCGTTCATCGCCGCCTACCCGGTCTGGGGAGTCATCCTCATCGCCCTGGACATTGTCATCATCTACGCGCTGGCCATGCACGGCCAGGAGATCAGAGAAGTCGCCTGACCCCGGGGGCGGTCCTGGGCCCGCCACCCGGCGGTGCCCAGGACCGCCTGCCTCAGGTCCGCTCGGCGGGGCGGGCGGCGGGGACCGGGCCGGCCCCCCCGGCCCCCTTCCGCCCGCCCGGGCGCGGTCCTGTTCCCCGCCCGGGCACCGCGCCTGGCGGGCTCAGCCGGATCAGGCCGGGCGCCGAGGCCTTCTTCGCCCGGGACGGCCCCGGACTGGAGCGCCCTCCGCTCGTTGGTCCAGGGCCGGGCTGTGCAGGGCCGGGCTGTGCGGGGCCGGGCTGTGCGGGGCCGGGCTGTGCGGGGCCGGGCTGTGCGGGGCCGGG